>Ga0315545_1001900_pt1 | contig 19670 bp, 25 predicted proteins | sample SalMarSW160210MG_FD_203096 | JGI IMG/M metagenome (GOLD analysis project Ga0315545, IMG submission 203096) | Salt marsh sediment microbial communities from the Plum Island Ecosystem LTER, Massachusetts, United States - Salt Marsh Sediment SW1602-10 ...
GAAGCTCGTATTCTGCCACTAAATTATTGATGCTCTATAAAATTAAAATAGTTAGTTTTTTATATTTATTTTTTCTCACCATTTTATGACAAAAAAATTCTATGTTACAACAGCAATTGATTACCCTAGTGCTAACCCTCATATTGGACATGCCTACCAAAAAATTGTGGCAGATGTTCTTTTCAGATGGCATAAACTTTTAGGAGAAGATGTTTGGTTTTTAACAGGAACAGATGAACATGGAAAAAAAATTCAAGAATCTGCTGAAAAAAAAGGAAAATCTCCAAAAGAATTTGTAGATGAACTTTCAGAAAAATTTAAAGAAGCATGGAAATCCCTAAACATCATTCCAAGCAGATTCATTAGAACAACTGATGAAGACCATGAAAAACTTGTTCAGGAAGTCATAAAAAAATGTGATAAAAAAGGAGATATTTACAAAGGAGAATATGAAGGATATTATTGTGTAAATTGTGAAAGATACATCACTGAAAAAGATTTAGTAAATGGTGAATGCCCTTATCATCCTGGGAAAAAAATAGAATTATTAAAAGAAGAATCTTATTTTTTCAAATTAAGTAAATATCAAAAATTTCTTCTAGATTTATACAAAAAACATCCAGAGTTTATTTTACCAAAAGAAAGAAGAAATGAAATTATTTCAAGAGTTAAAGAAGGATTAAATGATTTAAGTATTTCCAGAACAAGTTTTGATTGGGGAATTCCTTTCCCTTTAGACAAAAAGCATATTGTATATGTCTGGTTTGATGCTCTTTTTAATTATATTTCTGGAGCAGGAAAAAATAACAAATATTGGCCAGCAAATGTTCATCTTCTTGGTAAAGATAATTCATGGTTTCATTGTGTTTACTGGCCTGCATTCTTAAAATCAGCAGGTTATGAATTACCAAAAACAGTTTTTGTCCACGGATTCTTAACTTTTAATAAACAAAAAATATCAAAAAGTTTAGGAAACACTATATCCCCACAAGTTCTGGTTGAGAAATATGGTGCAGATACAATAAGATATTTTGTGTGCAGACAATTTCCATTTGCAGAAGGAAAAGATGGAGATTTCTCAGAAAAAGCTTTGATTCAAAGACACAACGATGAACTTGCAAATAAATTAGGAAATTTAATTTCACGAGTTGCAAGTCTAATTGAAAAATATGGAATTGAAAAAACAGAAAATAAATTAATTAAAAAATTAAAATTAGAAAAAATTAAAAAATTCTTTGAAAATTATGAACTTGACAAGGTCTTAAATGAAATTTTTGCTTTCATTGATATTTGTAATGAATATATTCAAAACAAAAAACCATGGGAAACAAAAGATAAAAAAGTTCTTTATGAATTAAAAGAATCTATTTTAAAAATAGCAGAACTTCTCTCTCCATTTATTCCTGAAACTTCAGAAAAAATAACAAAACAATTTAGTGCAAAAAATATTACAAAAAGAGAAATCCTTTTTAAAAAAATAAAATAATTATTCCATTAATCTATAAGTTAAATCTCTAACTAATAATTCTTTTCCTTTTTCATCTTTGATATATTTAGAAAAACCATCTATCTTTTGATATCTTAAAGAAAGTCCCTTTTGAATATCTGTTAGATTCACCAAATTTGAACCAGCAGAAAATACCTTAAATATTGAATTGGCTATCTTTAAACTCTCACTAGTTGAAGTATCTTGAACATATGTATTTTTTTGTTCTTGAAGATTTACAACAAGTCTTATCTGTTCAGGAGGATTATTCCAGTCTAATTTTTTCATATTAATTATACCTTAGTTAATTTTATAAAGATTATTATAAATTAAAGAATATGACACAAGGAATAGTTGAATTTTCAGATTGGGAAAAACTTGATTTACGAGTTGCACAGATAATTGAAGTTGAAGAAATTAAAGGAGCAGATAAACTTTACAAACTAACTTTAGATGTTGGAGAATTAGGCAAAAGAATTATTTGTGCAGGAATGAAACCTTATTATTCAAAAGAAGATTTAAAAGGAAAGAAAATAATTTATTTTCAAAATTTAAAACCAAGAAAAATGAAAGGGATTGAAAGTCAAGGGATGCTTTTAGCTGCCTCAACAAAAAATCATGAAAAAGTCGTTTTAATTTCTCCAGAAAAAGATATTGAAGTTGGAAGTAGGATTAGTTAATATTTATCTTACTACTCCATGTTCCTCATACTTCTTAAAAACGTCGTCAGAAACAACAAAAGCAGAAGTTCTTGGACCTGGAAAAATATAATCTCCTGAAGTATTTTTAATATTAATAGAATATTCTTTTAATTCTTTTTGTGTTACATTTCCTCTTAATACTCTCCTTACAACATCACTAAATTTTTTCCTATCTTCTTCTTCTTTTAATCGTCTTTCTTTTTCTAATTCATCACCCTGCGTATAAACCCCCGGACCACCAGTATAAGGATAACTCATAAATTAAAAAGTTTTATAGAATTTATTAACATTTATATCTTACAAAATATCTTTCAAATTACTTCCTAAAACCCAACTTCCTCATAATTATTTCAAAAACTTTTTCTCTGTCTTGGTCAGAATCATAATCCACATCAAGAATTTTTGCAGCAATTTCCTTGTAAGCTCTTGCTGCCTTGCTTTTTGGATGAGTATGAACAACAGCATCTTTTAAGCTCAAAGATTTTTGAACCAAAATATCTTCAGGAACCATCCCAAGAATCGGAGCCTCTAACATTTCCTTAACAGAATCTGGCTGCATCTCAATATCATTTCTTTTTACTCTTGTCACAATAACTCCCAAAACAGGTTTTTTCATACGTTCTGCAATCTTTATTGTTTTCAATGCATCTGTAATAGCAGGTACTTCTGGATTTGTCACAATTATTAATTCATCAGCTAAATCAAGCGCAGAAAGAGCCTCATTACCTAAACCAGCAGCACTATCAATTATAACACAATTTGCAACATTCTTAAAATCCCTTTTGAAATCCTTTATTCTCTCAGGCTTCATTTTCTTAAGTTCATTGATAGATAATGAAGAAGGAATAATCTTAACTCCAGAACCATGTTCATAAACAGCTTCAAACACATCAGCTTTTCCAAGTAAAACATGATTAAGATTTATTGGAACTTCAGGAGAATTTAAGTGAATACCAATATTCGGAGTAGACAAATTCCCGTCAACAATTAAAACATCCTCTCCAAAATAATTCATAGCTGCACCTAAATTTATTGCAGTAGTGGTCTTCCCAACACCCCCTTTTCCAGATGTAATAACAATTACTTTTTGCATTATCAAAATTCCTTAAATTTTATTTAAGATAGAAGAAATTGTTTAGTAGTACTTATAAATTTTTCCAGCATATCAGCATATATCTTTAATTGCTCCAAATTTACATTTATCTCCTTTCCTCTGTAAAAAACTCTTAATGTAACATTCTTCCTAAATTCCCCAATCCGCTCTTTTCTTAATTCCCTAATTTTCTTAAACATTTCATATAAATCAAGTACTTCTAAAAAATTCTTATCTTTCTTGAATAATTTTCTTACTTGCTCTAATCTCCCAACAGGATTTTCAGAAATAGAAGAAATCTTTTTTTTCTTTTTAGCATGCTTCAAAATCTCTTTCATTGCAATCTCAATCATATTTTTCCATCTAAGAAGTAAATTAACCATAACATCACAAGTTTTAGTATATTTCAGGCTAACATATAAAAGATGATCTGCACTTATTTTTTCTTTGATTATTTCTTCCATTATAACCTCTAAGAAGCATAAAATACCAAGAACTACTTCTTTTTATAGTTTTCTTAAAATTAGAATAATTAAGTTGTATCTATTAAAACAGCAGGACCACTTATTTTTTTATTTGTTAAATCTTGAGATTCACTCAAATCCTGAATATCTGTTACATTAACTAAATAATCAGGTCTTTTAATATTTTTTTCTTTACAAAAAGCTGAAACATCAATTCCATCAGAGAACATAGAACTTCTGTTTCCATATTGATAATTGCCTTCTATTTTAATATCAAAAAAAGGATTCCCTCCAATAAAAAAAGTAAATCCTTCTGGATTTTGAGTGCCATCATCATTAAAAAAAAATGTTCTCTTTAGATCTAAATTAATTTTTCCTATTCCATAAGTTCCTTTAAATAATCTAGTTCCTTTTTCGGGCTTCCAGATACTTTTATTACAATAATTATTACATGCCACCATAATATCATATTTTTGTGAAACCTGTTGCATTGGAAGAATTTTTTCTCCATCTTCATAAATCCATCCTTCTGTTCCATGTCCAAATATTATTTTATATTTTCCTTTATGTAAAATCAAATCTGTTTTTATGATAAGCGGAGCTAAATTATTAACATGTTTTATACAATCATCAGCAACGTCTACATCGCAATCTACTTTATTTTCATCATAATAAATTATTGATTTTAATGTTTTCATAAAATTAAAGAAAAATTAATATTTATAAACCTTTTGGAAAGTTACTACCCTTTAATGGCAATAATTAATCATTCACTCAATTCCAAAATAGCTTCAGCCAAGTCTCCTGTGCTTTTCAAAACCTTTTCAGCTTGCTCAGAAGTACAACCAGTTTTTTCTACAATTGTATTAATATCATCTTCAGAAATTCCAACCTTTCCAGTCTCTTCAGAAACATCGCCAGTAATTTGAAAAGATTCCTGCCCTTGCATCTTTATTTTAACAACAGAAGGATTCTCTACAACAATTTTTCCGCCATCTTCTTTTTCAATAACAACTTTCGAACAAGGAATCTCATCTTGCGAAATTCCCATTTGCTTCATAACAGCCTGCATCTTTTTTGGATTTAATCCTGGAAACATTTCAATAAAATAAAAAAAGACTTTTTATAATTTATCATTTCAAAATTTCAGAAAGCTCTTGAGAATCCCTCCCATTAATCAAATAAACATTCCTTATAGGATATAAAAAATGATTTCGATTCCCCATTCCATAAACTTTAATTTTTTCACTCTTTTGTATTTTAATTTTTGGATTCTTTTATTTTTTCAAAAAGCGAATTAAACTTCTAGGATTTCCTTAAGTTAATAATGAAATCCAATTTTTCTTCCTAACTTTCTTGGAGATTGCAATAGAACAGCCTCATCAAAAGAAACAGCTCTTACCAATTTAGCCCAGTTAATATTATTATCTATAGGGCAACTCCCTTCATCAAAATATATCTGTTGATTGCCCACTATAAATTCCAATTAAAGGAGGTATATAAAAAGTAGGTTCTGAATTTCTTGCTTCAGCCAAAACCAAATCTCCTTTTTTAATTTAGAAAAAAATCTAATTCTTTTTTAATATCCTTATAACCATAAAATTCTACTAATTCCCCATAAATTTTCATAGAAATATTATCTTTAAAGATTATTATATTATATCATCACTTAATAAAAACCTGCAACCCAACTCTAAAACATATTATCAAAATTATAAATATAATAACATGAATCGGTTTTAAATTAAATTTGCTTGCATATTCTTCTTTAAATCTCATTAATCCACCAAATCCAGATGGAACATTAATATTACTTCCTGCCATAATTACCTAAAAGACAGATAGTTTTTAAAAGTTATTATGAGTATCTTTTTTATGTCAAAAATGAAATTAGATTTTAAGAAAATAGAAGAAAAATGGAGAAAATTCTGGGAAAAAGAAAAAATCTACAAATTTGACCAAAAGAGTAAGAAAAAAATTTATTCCATAGACACTCCTCCACCATATGCTTCTGCAGGACATTTACATGTTGGACATGCTCTTCATTATACTCAATTTGAAATTGTCGCAAGAATAATGAGAATGTTTGGATTTAATGTTTATTTTCCTCCTTGTTTTGATGACAATGGACTTCCAACTGAAAAGATGGTAGAAGAGAAATTTAATATAGACAAATCCAAAACAAACAAAACTGATTTCAGAAAATTATGTCTAAAAGAATCCAAAAAAGTTGAAAAAAAATATATAGATAATGTTTTCAAAAAATTAGGTCATAGTTATGATTGGGATTTATTATATCAAACAATTTCTCCAAAAGCACAAAAAGTTGCTCAGATGTCTTTCTTGAAATTAATTAAAAAAGGAGATTGTTATCAGGCAAAAGAGCCAACAATCTGGTGTCCTTATCATGAAACTGCACTAGCTCAGGCAGAAGTTGAAGATCTAACAAGAACTACTAAATTAAATTACATTGAATTTGATGTTGCAGACAGCAAAGATAAAGTTATAATTGCTACAACAAGACCTGAATTCTTGCCTGCCTGTGTTGGAGTATTTGTAAACCCAAAAGATAAAAATAAGAATTTAATTGGCAAAGAATTAATTATTCCTTTGTTCAATTATAAAGTTAAAGTAATGGCTGATGAAACTGTTGACCCTGAATTTGGAACAGGTATTCTCATGGTTTGTACTTTTGGAGATAATGCAGATATTGAAAAATGGAAAAGATATAAACTTGAATTAAAAGAATTATTGAATGCTAATGGAACATTAAAAGAAATTGCAGACCAATATTCAGGGATGAAATTAAATGAAGCAAGAGAAGCAATACTAAATGATTTAAAAAAGATAGGGAAATTAAAAAAACAAGAACCTTTAGAACAAACAGTTGGAAGTTGTTGGAGATGTAGAACTCCTGTTGAATATATTATTACAAAACAATGGTTTATCAAAACTTTGAAATATAAAAAAGATTTAATCAAAAGAGCAAAAGAAGTTAAATGGTATCCTGATTTTATGCGAACAAGATTTGACAATTGGACAAAAAATCTTGGATGGGATTGGATTATCTCAAGACAAAGATATTTTGGAGTTCCTATTCCTGTTTGGTATTGTAATGATTGTAATGAAGTCATCTTACCTCAAGAAAAAGATTTGCCCCTTGATCCAATTGAAATTAAGAAAAAATGTCCTAAATGTAAAAAAGAAGCTGTTCCTGAAAAAGATGTTTTTGACACATGGATGACTTCAAGTAATACCCCTGAAGTTGCTTGTAAGTGGTTAGAAAATCCAGAATTATACAAAAAGATTATGCCAATGTCATTACGTCCTCAAAGCCATGATATAATCAGGACCTGGGCATTTTATACTATCCTAAAAAGCCATTTATTATTTAACAGAATTCCCTGGAAAGATGTTATGATTGGAACTTATGTCTTAGACTCAAAAGGAAAAGGAATGCACAAAAGCAAAGGCAATGCTATTTGGGCAGATGAATTAATAGATAAATATAATGTTGATGCATTTAGATATTGGGTCGGAACTGCAAGCATTGGAAGTGATTTACCATTCAAAGAACAGGAATTAGTTGCAGGAAAAAAATTTCTGACTAAATTATGGAATGCCTCTAATTTTGTTTTTTTAAATCTAAAAAATTATAAGAAGAAAAAGGTCAATTTAGAAGAAATAGACAAATGGATGTTGCAAAAAACTAAGGAAGCTGTAGAAAAAGCAAAAGAGCAATATAAAAATTATAATATTTCAGGAGCCAAAAGAACAATTGAAGATTTTTTCTGGCATATTTTTTGTGATAATTATCTAGAAATTGTTAAAAAAAGAATTTACAATGATAAAAAAGGAAAGGCATCTGCTCAATATGTTTTATATGAAAGTTTATTGGCAATTCTAAAAATTTTTGCTCCAATAACTCCTTTTATTACAGAAGAAATTTATCAAAATCATTTCAAAAAATATGAGAAAGAAAAAAGTATTCATTTAACTGAATTTTCAGACATTAAAAGTAATGAAAAAACAAATACAGGAGATTTACTTATTAAAATATTAGCCAAAGTTCGTCAGAAAAAAACAAAAGCTCACAAACCAATGAATTCTGAATGTATTATTATCCTAGACAAAAAGAATTTTACAACAATTGAAAAAATGTTAGAAGACTTTCAAAATGTAACAAATGCTAAAGAAATTAAGCAAGGGAAATTTAAAGTTGAATTCTCAAAATGACACAATTATCAAAAGATGAACTTGAAGAAATTGTTGAAGAATTAGAACAATATAAAGGTAAAGCTACAGAACTTATTTCAGTTTATATTTCTGCAGGTTATGATGTAAATTCTGTGCAAAAACAACTTGAAGCAGAAAAATCTACTTCAAAAAATATTAAATCAACTTCTACGCGAAAAAATGTTACAGAAGCACTTGAGAAAATTGTAAGAGAATTAAAAGGAATAAAAAAAACTCCAGAAAATGGTTTGGCAATTTTTTGTGGAAATATTTCTCCAAATGAAGGACAACAAGATATGCAAATATGGATAATAGAACCTCCAATGCCTTTGAAGATTAGATTATACAGATGTGATAAAGAATTTGTATTAGAACCATTAAAAGAAATGCTTGAAGCAACAGAAATTTTTGGACTTCTTGTTATGGATAGAAAAGAAGCAACAATTGGATTACTTGAAGGAAAAAGAATTGAAGTTTTACAAAAAATGACTTCAGGAATCCCCAGCAAAATCAGGGCAGGAGGACAATCTTCTCAAAGATTCCATAGAATTACAGAAGGATTAACAAAAGACTTCTATAAAAGAATTGCAGAAGAAATGAAAAAGATTTTTTTTGAAAAACCAAAATTAAAAGGAATTTTAATTGGAGGACCAATTCCCACAAAAGATGAATTTATTGAAGGAGAATATATGACAACTCAATTAAGGGAAAAAATAATAGGTAGAATTGATATAGGAGGAAGTGATGAATCAGGATTAAAAGAACTTGTTCAAAAATCTCAAGATATTTTAGCAGACCAAGAAATAATTAAAGAAAAAAAAATTTTAGAAAAATTCTTTGAAACTTTAGGAGAAAAACCAGATATGACAACACTTCACGAAGAAAATACACGACAAGCATTAAAATATGGGGCAGTTGATACACTTATTTTATCAAAAACAATCGATAAAAAACTTGCAAAAGAACTTAAAAAACTTGCAAAAAACATAGGAGCTCATGTCGAAATAGTTTCATCAGATACAGAAGAAGGAAAACAATTTGAAAACCTCGACGGCATTGGAGCTATTCTAAGATTTAAGTTTCAATAATCTTTTAAACAATATTTCTTTTAAATTTTAATGGAACCAACAAGCAAAACTTTAGAAGAGATTGACGAATCAAAAGAAAAAGAGGACATGAAAAAATTAGAAGCAGTTTTTTTTGTTTCTGGAAGGTTTTTATCAATACAAGAATTAATTTCTCTCACAGATTTAAATCCAATAATTATAGAAAAATTAATAGAAAAATTACAGGAAAAATATGACAAGCAGGATTCTGCAATTGAAATCATTAATAAAAATAATTTATGGAAAATGGACATACAGCAGCAATATCATGATATGGTAAATAAATTAGCAGGAGGAAAATCCGAATTCACAAAAGCAGAACAGGAAACATTAGCAATTATAGCATTCAAACAACCAATAAAACAATCAGTGATAATTAAAATAAGAGGAAATAAAGCATACGACCATGTGAAAAAATTCTCTGAATTAAGTTTAATAAAAAAGAAAAAAGAGGGCCATACACACATTCTAACTCTCTCTGATGAATTTTATGACTATTTTAATGTAAGCGACTCTAATTCTGGATTACAAGAATCTTTAAAAGAGAAAGACTAATTCTCTAAATATGGAATTTGTAACAATATTCTATCTGGTTTTAATTTTTATTTCTTTGTATATGTTAGTTTTTTTTATGATGCTCACTATAAAAAACAGAAAAAAGATTTTTTATTTCCCTGAAAGAAAAAAAGATTATTCTATTTCTATAATAATCCCTGCTTTTAATGAAGAAGAGACTATTGAAGAAACTATTGAACATGTTGTAAATCTTGATTATCCCAAAGATAAATTAGAAATAATTGCAATTAATGATGGAAGCAAAGACAAGACCAAAGAGAAGATTAAAAAGATGATGAAAAAATATTCTCAATTACGATTACTAGACAAACCTAATTCAGGAAAAGCAGATTCAATAAATAAAGGCATTGAAATTGCAAAAGGAGAATTAATAGCAATAACAGATTCTGATAGTTTTCCATCTAAAGATTCTCTAAAAAAACTTGTAGGATTTTTTAATGATGAAAAAATGGGAGCAGTTACTTCTTTTGTTACAGTAAGAAATTCAGACAAAAATTTGCTTACAAAAATACAAGAAATAGAATATTTAATTTTAGCATGGAGCAGAAAACTTCTGGATTTTGTAGACAGCGTTTTTGTTACAAATGGTCCATTAAGTTTATACAGAAAAAAATACTTATTAAAAGTAGGAGGATTTGATTCTAATACCCTTACAGAAGACATAGATGTAACATGGAATTTAATAAGTCACAATTATAAAACTGCTATGTGCTTAGATGCACAGGTATCTACAGTAGTTCCACACAAATTCAAAGAATGGTATAATCAAAGAGTTAGATGGGGAGTTGGAGGAATACAAGCAATACTCAAATATAAAAAACATTTTTTCAAAAAAGGGATATTCGGTCTTTTTATAATTCCTTTTTGTTCTTTAACAATCTTCTTAAGCATCTTTGTCTTTCTCTTTTCTATGTATATTTTCGCAAAGAACTTCTATTTAAAATTCTTAACAACAAGTTATTCAATTTTAAATGACATTTCTGTATTTCATTTCCAGAATATAAATCTTAATCCTTCAACTTTATTTTTCTTTTTCGCAGTAATGTTTGTTTGTTCTTTTATTTATTATAATTATATATTGTACAAAATAAATCCCAACAAAAAGTTAACCATTAGAAATTTTGCCACCCGTTTTTTATATTCATTGTTCTATCTTGCTTTATATCCTATCATCTGGTTTCCATCTGTCTATAGACTCATAAAAAAAGATTATAGATGGAGATAAAGAATTATAATATTAAAAGATAACAATGATTTTAAAACAAGAAAAATTGATTTTAATATGAAAAAAGCACATATTTTTTGGCAGGCAGCAGTTGTTGCTTCAATAATATTCTGGATAGGAATTTTTATAGGAATTGGTGTGGAAAAAAGCAGAGTTGAAAAAATGGAAAACTTTTACCTTGATTCTCAAATAGATTTCTTTGATTTTGAACTGGCATCTGAGATTACTTATTTTTATAATCTTGATTGTAGTATTGTTAATGAAAAAAGCATAGAATTTGCAGACAGGATTTATGCAGAAGCATTAAAACTTGAAAAATATGATGACTCAAATAAAATCGATAAGGAAGCTCTTTCTCTACATAGAAAATATGATTTATTAAGAACAATGTTATGGAAAAAAATAATTGAATCAAAAAAGAATTGTCAAAATTTTTCAAATACAATTATTTATTTTTACAAATATGTTAACCCTCCTTTAAACACTAAAGCACTTCAAAATACAATGAGTAATTCTTTATTAGATTTGAAAATGAAATATAATAAAAAAATAATCTTAATTCCAATAGCAATTGACACAAATATAGAATCTCTGAATAGTTTGAGAGAAGTTTATGGATTAGAAGATAAATATCCAATGATTTTTGTTAATGAAAAATTCCAAATAACTGATTTAGAAGGTATGGAAAATATTGAAGAATACTTAAATTAATCCATATTTCCATACCATACAAATATTAAAAAAGAGAAGTAAATATGTTTTTTTATGCCTAAAGAATGTTTTAAATGTGGCATTTCTGAAGAAAGAGAAAAATTATTTGATGTAATAGTAAAAGAAGGAATTGTTAAAATGTGCAAAGAATGTGCTTCTGATGAAAATATTCCTCTTATTAAAAAAAGACCTACAAATAGTTATTATTCATATAATAAATTTAGTAAAAGAGAGACAGTTTATGAAAGACTTTCCCGAATGTCTGGAGTTGATTCTAAAAATAAAAAATCTAATGAAGAAAAAGAGTTATTAAAAAAACAAGAAGCCACTCTAAAAAGCATTGTTAATAAAAATTATCAGAAAAATATCTCAAAAGAATCAAAACCAGATTTTTTAATCAATAATTTTCATTGGATTATCATGAGAAAAAGACGTTTAAAACATATTACTCAGGAACAACTTGCAAAAGAGATTAATGAACCAGAAGCAGCAATTAAAATGATAGAAAAAGGAATTATTCCAAGAGGAATTTATAATTTAATTGAAAAACTTGAAAAATATTTTGATGTAAGGCTCACACAAAAAGAATTCTCAAAAAAAATTGAAAAGCCTAAGAAGATTGCTTTTGATTCAATAACTACAAAAGAATTGACAATAGCTGATTTAAAAGAAATGCAAATGCAGGAAACAGAATTTCCTACATCATCAAAGCAATCTAATGATTCATCAGAAGATTTAGATGAGAATTATGACGATGATTTAATTTTTGAAGATAAAGAAGATTATTTTACTAAACAATAATTTTATAAACTATATTAAAGAATTCTTTCTATGGAAATTAATATTCTTAAAAGTTCAAAGAATGAACTCGAAGCTGAAATCGAAAATTTAACAATCGCAGAAATCCTTAGAGTTTATCTCAACAAAGATTCTGCAGTAACATTCGCAGCTTGGAAAAGAGAACATCCAACAAAAAAACCAATTCTCAAAGTTGAAACAAAAGGAAAAACAGCTAAAAAAGCTATTGATGACGCAATTTCAACCATTACAAAAGATTTAGACAAATTTGAATCTGATTTTAAAAAACTAAAGTAAAATTTAAATAACTTTATTTTTCATTATTTCTATGAGAAAAAATATTTTAGAAAATAAATTATCTCCATTAAAAGTAGAAACAACTCTCAATAATCTTTATTGGGGAATAAATGATAAAAAATATAAGGATATTCACGAAAAAAGTCAGCATTTAGAAAGTGTTAATATAGATATGAAAAATCATAAAAGAACTTATAAAAAAGAAGAGACATTTTCAAATTATAAACAAAGAAATCCTAAATGGTATGAGGATACTATTGGAATCATTTTAGATGCAATAAATAAATTAAAAGTTCCTATTCCTTATGTAACTTAATAAAAGTTTAAATATCTAAACTAACTTAAATAAAAATGGCAAAAAAAGAAACTGAAAGAAAAGAGGCATGGTTTAGAATTCTTGTTTTAATAATAACAGGAATAATTCTCATGATCTGGAGATATTTAATTTTTGTTTTAGTAGTTATAAATTGGTTTGTTACAATTTTCAGCGGAAAAAGACATAAAGAATTAGCAATGTTCTCTGAATACTGGAATACTGAATGGTATAAATTTATGAGATACATGACATTTGTTTCAAATAAAAGACCTTTCCCTTTTTCAAAAATGGAAAGAATGAGCAGGTTTAAATAACACAATAATTTTTAAAAAAGACATAAACCTTAATTCTTTATGCAATCAAAATTAAATAATAAAAATGTTTATCTAGCAACTCTTTCTGCAGGATTGGCAAGTTTATGTGGTTATAGAATGATTCATGGACCTATAACAAATGAATATAAGATAGCACAAATAGAAAGAGGAAAAGAATATTTTAAATTGGTGGAAGAAGGTCTCAATTATACAGAAAATTGGCAGACTATTGGATTAAGTTTTGACCCAGAAACAATAAAATCTTTAAATGCTTTAGAGGAAATTTTGTTTGTTACAAAAGAAGAAAAGAGTAAACCAATTAAAATATTGCTAAAGAAAATCAAAAATGCATTAGACACATTAAAAAGCCCCAATGAGATTAATACATCAGAAATCAGAGAAGTATCTAATTTCTTTTCTCAATTATCAAACTCTGTGAGATACAATATTAAAAGAAACTCCTGTAGGATGTTAAATTAAATAAGTATAACAATTCTTATTAATTCTTATTTTCTAAATAATTTATGTCAAAAAATAAAATTTCTACAGGAAGTTATGATTTAAACAAATGGCTTTACGGAGGTTATGAAGAAGATATCATCACAATGATTGCTGGTTCTCCTGGCTCTGGAAAAACAAATTTCTGCATTTTAACTGCATGCAGTCAGGCAAAAAAAGGAAATAAAATTTTATTCATTGATACAGAAGGAGGATTTTCTATTGATAGAGTAAAACAAATAGTTGGAAACAATTATGAAGATTATTTAGAAAATATAATTCTGCTTGAACCAACTAATTTCAAAGAAGAAAAAGAAATCTTTAAGAAAATTCTCGATAAAATAAAAAAAGAACATATAAATTTAATTATTGTTGACAGTATGGCGATGCTTTACAGATTAGAACTTGGAGATGCAGTCAAATCAAAAAAAGATGAAAGAATTCAGGAAGTAAATCGTGAAGTTGCAAGGCAAATGAGAATTCTTGCAGAAATTTCTAGAAAAAAGAAAATTCCAGTAATTATCACAAACCAGGTTTATAATGAATTTCTTACACAAGAAGATTTGAAAAAAGGGCTTGAAAGAAATACAAATATTGTAGGAGGAGATTTAATGAAATACTGGAGCAAATGCATAATTGAATTAAAAAATGACAGAGGAAAAAGAAAAGCAATTTTATTAAAACACAGAAGCCTGCCTGAAAAAGAAATGAGTTTTATTATAAAAGATAAGGGTGTTTTTAAAAAAAGCTGGATATAATTAAAAAAATAAATTTCTCCAAGAATCTCTTTTTTTTAAAAAAGAATCTAAATCATTTATAGTTGCATATATTCTTTCTGCTTGATTATGACTTAATCTGCTTTCTTTAGATATGCCTCCAATCTCACCAGAATCTATCTCTTTATTCATAAAACCCTCTGGAATTGATTTAATTACATAATAGTCTGTATTTGGAACTTTTATTGTTGTTATTCCATATAAAATACCCTCTTCTAAAAAATTCACTTCAAATCTGTCCGGTTCATTTAAACATAAGATATTTAATTCATTCTCAATATTTCCATCAAGAGGATAAATTTTTTTCCATACTAAATTCAAATAATTCTCTAACGAATCTTGTGATAAATCCTTTAAAAAAGGTTCAATTTTGATATGTTTATGTTTAAAATTTTTTGCTGGAAAATAATTTCCAAATATATCCTCCATAATATTTTTATTAAGCAATAAATTCCCTTCCATTTTTTAAGATGAAATTATTATTATTTAAATCTTCCGCTTGTCGTCTTTTTACAATGATACTCTTCTCTTCTGTATAAATTAATTTAAATCCCTCTAACTTTTTTTCTGAATGAACAAAGAACAAATAATTCAAAATTGTAGAATACTGCTTAAAGCATATAAAGAAGGAAAATTAGGATATACTAAAATGCCAGAAGATTCCAATCCTAAATTTTCTGATGAAGACAAAGAAATTCGCTTAACTTATTTTACTCTTCCAATGGCATTAAATTATCAAAGAGATAGTTACAAACTTTGGGAATCTGTATTAAAAACTTTTCGAGATAATGAAACAAAAATTATTTTTAATGTAAAAAATTCTGCAAATCTTGATGAAGAAAAATTAAGAGAACATTTAATGAAATATAAAATTGCACTTCAGCCAAATAAACATATTGCCACATGGCAGAAAATTTCTAAAACAATTTCAGAAAATTGGGGAAGCATTAGTAATTTATTGGAATTTTCAGATTATGATTTTTTAAAATTAAAAGAAATTATTCAAGATAAATTCAAAAAAGGTTTTCCTTATCTTTCAGGTCCAAAAATCTTTAATTATTGGAGTTTTATTCTTCAGGAATATGGGAAAGTTAAATTAAAAAATTCAGAATTTATTGAAATAGCTCCTGATACACATATTACAAAATGTTCAGTAATTCTTGGAGCAATAAATAAAGAGGAATCTGAAAATTTAACAAAAGATAAAATATCTGAGAGATGGAGAGAGATTCTTAAAGAAACAGAAATAAATCCTATTGATATGCATCCTCCACTCTGGTTTTGGAGCAGAAATAATTTTCAATTTAAATTATAATGAAAAACATAAAATTTGAAATAATAAAAAAGATAAGTGAAATAAGATTCAAAAATAAGGATTTTAAGAATATTTCTAAATTAGATAGCAATTCTCCTCCAACTGTTTTTATTGGAAGCAAGTTAAGATATCCTCAGGTTAATGTTGGAATTTTAAGTCCTCTGGAAAGAGAAGAAAATGCATGGGTTTATGATGATGCAAAATACTGGGCAGAAAATGATTTTCAGATTAGAGATGTTTTAAGATTAAGAGATAATTTATTGAATTCAAGATTCAGGTCAAATGTTCAGGATTCTAGGACAAATAATAAATTCATTCAAATTGCTCAGGAAATTGCAATTGCTTCAAGACCAGTAGATATAGAAATTGAATTAAAAAATAAATTAAGATTCAAAAGAAACAAAGACAAAATAGCAACTCCAAACTCAATGAGTGGAAATCTGAAAAAAGCAAAAATCACAAGCAATACAAAAGTTCATAGAAAAGTTGACAAAGTCATTAATGATGAAATAAAATCTGTTCAGGGAATTGAATATTTATATAAAAATAATTTTAATGAATATACTCTAAATAAAATTTTAAGTGTAGGAGTTTTAGGTTTAAAGAAAAATAAAAAACTTGTTCCAACAAGATGGAGCATCACAGCAACAGATGACACAATTGGAAAACTGCTTTTGAAAAAAATCAGAGATTACAAATGGATTGAAAACTGGGAATTGTTTTTTGGAGAATTCATGGGAAACCAATATTTAATTATGTTATTTCCAGATGTCTGGAGTTATGAACTTTTTGAATTATATTTTCCAGGAAGTTCGTGGAATCCCACAGATGAATTAAAAGCATCAACAGATTCAGAAAACTTCTATGGAAGAAAAACATATGCAACAGCCACAGCAGGAGGTTATTATGCTTCGCGTCTTCCAATAATAGAATATCTAAAAAAAATTAAAAGACAGGCAGGAGTCTTAGTAATCAGAATTGAAACTCCAACTTATTGGGCTGCATTAGGTGTCTGGGTTGTTCGAGAAAGTGTAAGAAAAGCTTTGCAAAAGAAGATAAAATTCAACACAAAAGAGGAATTATTAGAAAGCGTAAAAAAGATTGCAAAAATAAAATATAACTTTGATGTTGATATGATTTTAAAGAGGAGCAAGTATTTGAATAAAGTGAAAACACAAACAAGATTAATTAACTGGTTCTAAATTAAAAATTTATAAATCTCTTATTCTTTTATTTTATATGACAAATGTGCCTTGGATACTTTTTGGAATCATAGTTTTACTTGCTTTAGTTGTATTGGGAATTTTTATATTCACAAAAAAAGGTAAAAAAAGAAAAATAGATTATCATACTTTTTTCATAATGGGAATTATTTGGTTAGGTGCAGGAATTGCTTTAGGCATAGGTTCAGGAAGTTATGCTCTTTTTATTATGGGATTAATCTTTACAATAATAGGATTAATTCACAAAAAAGAATGGAAACAAAATATAGCAGACAGAAAAAAAAGATGGCAAAGCATGAGTAAAAAAGACAAAAAGAAATTAATGATAATCAAATGGGTTTTAGTTGGATTTGTTTTATTGGGATTGATTGCTTTCTTGATTATGAATTATGTTGGTGGTTAGGGGAGTTGGGGTTGTTAATTTCTACAATAAAAATACTTAAATAAGCAATTTTTCTTAAATATTCATGGCTCAAATTATTAGGAGTATAAAATCATTTAAAGATTTCTTTTACATTCAAGAAAATTATAAAAGAATTTATAAATTATCTAATCAAGAATTAAAATTTTATCTTTTTAATTTAGAAAAAAATATAACTATTAAGGAAATTTTGGAAGTTATAAAAGAAACAAAATTTTGGCTTGATTTTGATTTTAATCTTATTGAAGAAAATAAATCAAATGCTTTATTTTATTTAAAAATTTTTGAATTTTTTGGAGATAAAAAAGAGGAATCAGAATTACTTCTATTTCATGATAAAGAAAATTCAAATGTATTACTTTTAACAGATGAAAATACAAGAAAACTAAAAATAATTGAGAATTTTTCTAATAAATTATTTCCTTATGCAAATAAGAAATTTATAAAATCAAAGGAGATTATAGAAATTATTCAAAGCTTCTTAGAGGAAGGATATTATTTAACTGCCTCTATGGTTTCATTTAAAAAATGGTGGGAGAAAGCTAAAAGGTCAGGAACAGGAGTTGATTATGTAAGGGACATCCCAATTAAAGAGGTACTTGAAAGATTAGTCAAAGATAAATCATTTATTAATAGTATTATAATAAATATTTTTGACAGCAAAGGAGAAAATAGAATTTTAAGAACTTACTTATCTAGGAAAGGTCTTCTTAAATTTAAAGATGGTTATTTTAGATTATTTAGAGACAAAATATTAAATAAAATAATTTTAGAGATAGATAGTGAAAAGAAAATTTTAAGTAATAGATCAAGAAATGAAAAAGAAATAAAACCTCTGAAAGTAATTTTTAAAAGAGCTTTAGATTTACCTCCTAAAGAGATAACAAAACAATTTGCTAAATCAATTTCTCATTATAGAGAATTATCACTTGCAATAATACATAATGGAAATCCTTATTTTTATGCTTCTGTTACAAATAATTTTGATGGTTCTGTTTTTGATATTTTATTCCAAAATACAAATTGTGGATCTGAATTAGTAGTTATTCCTCAATATTCTGCCTCTATGAATTCTCTATCAAAATTTTTTACATTAGTATATTCGCAGTTTGGAGAGGGACAAATATCAGAATACAATGAGACATAAAAATGGTATCAAGAGAATTCTTATTAAGAAAATGTATAGAATTTAAAGTTTTAGAAGCTAAAAGATATCAAGAATCTTGCCAGATTTATTGTTTGCTTAATTGGTTTCTTAATAAAGAAAAAATTGGATCTCTTTTATTAATAGAAAGGGAACCCTTAAGAGAAAAAGATGGAAAAAAAGAAGAAATTGACACAATTATAAAACTTTCTGACCAAGAACATTATGATCTCTTAGAGCTAAAAACATCTATTCGTGATGAAAAAGATATAATTAAAACCCTTAAACAATTAGAAGAAAGAGATGATAATTTTTTATATGACAAAAAAAAGATTGATGTTAAAAATTTAATTTTATTATGTCATGAAGATGATGTTAGAGAGATAAAGAAAATTTATGATTCTCTTTTGTTAAAAAAAGAATTAAACATTTCAAGACCAGTTGTATTTTTAACATGGAAAGTTAGTGAGGACTCTGGGTGTATGGAAAATTATTACATAAAATATTATGGAGGAAATCATTTAAAAGATAATTTTATTGAAGAAATAAAAAAAACAGGAATAAAGAAACAGATAATCCAAACAATAATAAAATCTGAGACGGAGAGGTATTATTTTACAAATGTTAAACCTTGTTTAACCTATTTATATTTTAGATTTAAATCATACATAAATCAAAAAATTTCTTCATTAATTTTAAAACCTACAATAAAAGATATTATTTCTATAGGAAAAATGGAAGATTTAGTAAAAGAATTTAAATATAAATTAGGAAATAAATTAGTTGCTCCCAGATCTAAATGGATAAAGGATGCTATCAATTTTTTTGATAAATTAAAATGGTTAAAAGTAAAAGATGATGGCTCGATAGAGATTATAATCAATAAATTTAGATCAATGGGAAGACATGAAAATGATGAATTCAAATATTTTGCTAATATTATTTGTAGAGAAGAAAGAGCTAAATTTGA
>Ga0315545_1001912_pt1 | contig 19604 bp, 23 predicted proteins | sample SalMarSW160210MG_FD_203096 | JGI IMG/M metagenome (GOLD analysis project Ga0315545, IMG submission 203096) | Salt marsh sediment microbial communities from the Plum Island Ecosystem LTER, Massachusetts, United States - Salt Marsh Sediment SW1602-10 ...
CTGATTATCAGGGACGGCGAAAGCCTGCTGCCCCAGTACGTCGTCCGCCAGATTTACGAGGCGACCAAAGGCGAGGCGATTGTCGTTACCGGGGTGGGGCAGCACCAGATGTGGGCTGCCCAGTACTACTGGTACGATAAGCCCAACACCTTTATTTCTTCGGGCGGGCTGGGAACCATGGGCTTCGGCCTGCCCGCGGCTATGGGGGCTAAGGTGGGCTGCCCCGACAAAACCGTCTGGTGCATCGACGGCGACGGCAGTTTCCAGATGACGATACAGGAGCTGGCCACTATCGCCCAGGAAAAGGTGGGAGTCAAGATAGCTGTTCTCCGCAATGCTTACCTGGGTATGGTCAGGCAGTGGCAGGAGCTTTTCTACGGCAAGCGCTATGTCGCCACGCCGCTATCCAGTCCCGACTTCGTCAAGATTGCCGAGGCTTATGGCATCCCCGCTTTAAGGGTAGAACGCCGAGAAGAGGTGGCGCCGGCCATCCAGAAGGCGATGGCGGAGCCGGGCCCCTTCCTGATTGATTTTATCGTCGAACCAGAGGAGAATGTCTATCCTATGGTACCACCGGGGGCGGCTCTAGCCGAGGTCCTCGAGGAACCGAGAAAAGAAGCTAAAGCCGTCAAGGATTCGGCCAAACTCCCGGTGAGTAATATCTAGGCCGAGAAAAAGAGGTGCAGCATGGCCACGACCAAGCATATCCTGGTAGCTCTGGTGGAGGATAAGCCCGGTGTACTGAACCGCATGGCGAGCCTTTTCCGTCGGCGGGGCTTCAACATCGACAGTATCGCCGTAGGGCACAGCGAAATGCCCAACATGTCGCGTATGACCTTTGTCGTCAACGGGCCAGCCACGGTGGTGGAACAGGTCAGGAAGCAGCTGGATAAGGTGGTGGAAACAGTCAAGGTCTCCGATATCACCGGGGACAACGTTATTACCCGGGAACTGGCTTTTATCAAGGTAAAAGCCAACTCGGCTAACCGCAGCGAGATTATCCAGATTGTGGATATCTTTCGGGCCAATATAGTCGATGTCGCCCCCGATTCGGTGATTATCGAAGCCACCGGTGACGAGGATAAAATCAACTCCCTGTTCAACCTGGTTCGTGGCTTCGGCATCAAGGAAATCTCCCGTACGGGTCGTATCGCCATGACTCGAGGCGGCGCGGGCCCCCTGCCGGTTATGAAAAAGCCGCCCAAAACTCAGGCTAAAGGAAAAAGGACAACTAAATAAAAGGAGTCGAACTATGGCTAAGATATACTACGACAAAGATTGCAACCTGAAATTGCTCGATGGCAAAGTGGTCGGCATCGTCGGCTACGGAAGCCAGGGGCACGCCCATGCCCAGAACCTGAGGGAAAGCGGCGGCCAGGTAATAGTGGCCGAAGCCAAGGGCAGCCCGGGCTGGAAGAGCGCTCACGAGGCGGGCTTTAAGGTGATGGCGGCCGATGATATGGCTAAACAAGCCGATATTATCGTCATGTTGGCTCCGGACAACCTGCAAAAAGATATCTATTACGGAGCGGTGGCAAAGGGAATGGCCAAGGGCAAGATGCTCATGTTCGCCCACGGCTTTAACATCCACTACGGGCAGATTGTGCCCCCCGCCGATATCGACGTTGCCATGATTGCCCCCAAGTGCCCCGGCCATATGTTGCGGCAGCTTTACACCGAGGGCGCGGGCTCGCCGGCAATAGTGGCCGTCCACCAGGATGCCACCGGCAAGGCGCTGGCTATCGCCCTCGCCTACGCCGAAGGTATCGGCTGCGGGCGGGCGGGGGTCATCGAGACCACCTTCGCCGAGGAAACCGAGACCGACCTCTTCGGCGAGCAGACCGTGCTCTGCGGCGGCATTTCCTCGCTGATAAAGGCCGGCTTCGAGACACTGGTGGAAGCGGGCTACCAGCCTGAGATTGCCTATTTCGAGGTCTGCAACGAGCTCAAGCTCATCATCGACCTCATTTATCAGGGTGGCTTGAGCTATATGCGCTACTCGATAAGCGACACCGCCGAGTACGGCGACTACACCCGCGGACCCAGGGTCATCGACGATATGGTCAAAGAAGAGATGATGACCATCCTGGCCGAGATTCAGGACGGCACCTTCGCCAAGGAGTGGATACTGGAAAACCAGGCCGGGCGCCCCGTCTATAACGCTTTAAAGCGTATGGACGAGGAGCACCCGTTAGAGCTGGTGGGCAAACAGCTCAGGGAGATGATGCCCTGGCTCAAGAAGAAATAAAAGTCTCTGGTTATAAAATGTATTATAACAAGCATTCCTTTTACGGGGGAAAGAAACTCATCCTTACCGACCCCTCTCCGTCAGTGGGGAGGGGATACGGCGCTGTGACCAAATATTTCTCCCGAGGAGGAAGCAATGGCTAAGTCAAAAGATAAAGTTATCATATTCGATACCACGCTGCGTGACGGGGAACAGGCGGCGGGGGGAACGCTTAACGCCAAGGAGAAGCTGGAGATAGCCAAACAGCTGGAAAGGCTCAACGTCGATGTTATCGAGGCCGGCTTTCCCATCAGCTCTCCCGGTGACTTCGAGGCGGTCAGGCTCATCGCCAAAGAGGTGCGCAAGCCCGTAATCTGTGGGCTGGCGCGCGCCCACCCCAAAGACATAGACCGCGCCTGGGAAGCCATTAAAGAAGCGGCGTACCCCCGCATACACGTTTTCCTGTCGTCATCGGATATACACCTCGGCTATCAGCTAAAGAAGAGCCGCGACGAGGTTCTGCACACCGCCACCGAGATGGTGAAGCGGGCCAAGAAATACACCGACGATATCGAGTTTTCGCCGATGGACGCCAGCCGCACCGAGCCCGAATATCTCCACCAGATACTTAAGGCGGTCATCGAAGCCGGCGCCAACACGGTCAATATACCCGATACCGTGGGCTATGCCATCCCCGACGAGTTCGGTAACCTCATCGAGGGCATCTTCAAGAACGTGCCTAACATCGGTAAGGCTGTCGTCAGCGTCCACTGCCACAACGACCTTGGACTGGCGGTGGCTAACAGCCTGGAGGCGGTGCAGCGGGGGGCCAGGCAGGTGGAGTGCACCGTCAATGGCATCGGGGAGAGGGCGGGCAATGCCTCTATGGAGGAAATCGTCATGGCGATTAACACCCGCCAGGACTTTTTTCACCTGACGACCCAGGTTAATACCAACCAGATATACAAAGCCAGTCGTCTGGTCAGCGACCTGACCGGCTTCGTCGTCCAGCCCAATAAAGCCATCGTCGGAGCTAACGCCTTCCGCCACGAATCGGGCATCCACCAGGACGGCGTTATCAAGATGCCCATCACCTACGAGATAATAGACCCCAAGACGGTGGGCATACCATCTTCAAGCCTGGTGCTGGGCAAGCTCAGCGGGCGCCATGCCTTCAAGGAGCATCTGGCGGAACTGGGCTACAGTCTCAAAGAGGAGGACTTCAACCGCGCCTTTACCGCCTTTAAGGAGCTGGCCGATAAAAAGAAGGGCGTCACCGATAGGGACATCGAATCGGTTATTGCCGAGGAGCAGCGCACCGTCTCCGAGGTTTATCATATCGACAGGGTACAGATTTCCTGCGGCGACCGGGGCATTCCCACCGCCGCCGTCAGCCTTATCGGCCCCGGGGGTGAGATTTTAGCCGACGCCGCCCTGGGCACGGGCCCCGTTGACGCCGTCTATAAGGCAATCAATCGAATAGTTGACGTGCCCAACGAGCTTACCGAGTTCACCGTTAAGTCGGTGACCGAGGGCATTGATGCCATCGGCGAGGTATTAATAAGAATAGAGAGCGAGGGCATAACCTACACAGGGCGCGGCGCCGACACCGACATCATTGTCGCCAGCGCCAAGGCCTACATGAACGCCCTCAATCGGCTCTTAGCCACCAGGAAGAAATAACTCAAGGGAAAGGAAGCTATATTGACTCTAGCCGAGAAGATACTGGCGGCTCACGCCAATAAGAAAAGGGTAAGCCCCGGAGACTTTATCAATGTTCGGGTCGACCTGGTCATGTCCAACGACATCACCGCCCCCATCGCCATCCGGGAATTCCATAAGCTGGGGGTAAAACGGGTCTTCGACCCGGAAAAGGTGGTGATGGTGCCCGACCACTTCGTCCCCAACAAGGACATCGCCTCCGCCGAGCAGGCCAAGCTGATGCGGGAGTTCGCCCGCAGGCAGGGCATCATATACTTCGAGGTGGGCGAGGCGGGCATCGAGCATGTGCTCCTGCCCGAGCAGGGGCTGGTGCTGCCCGGTGAGGTGGTTATCGGGGCCGATTCCCATACCTGCACCTACGGCGCTCTGGGCGCTTTCGCCACCGGCATGGGCTCCACCGATATCGCCGCCGCTATGGCTACGGGCGACATCTGGATGAAGGTGCCCCCGACCATCAAGCTGGTCTATAACGGCAGGCTGGAGAAGTGGGTCGGCGGCAAAGACCTGATACTGCATACTATCGGCGACATCGGCGTTGATGGTGCCCTCTATTCGGCGATAGAGTTCTGCGGCGAGGCGATAGAGTCCTTATCCATAGACGGGCGCTTCACCATGGCTAACATGGCTATCGAAGCCGGGGGCAAAGCCGGGCTCTTCGGCGTGGACAACAAGACGCAACTTTATGTAAAATCACGCGCCGAGCGCCCCTACCTGGTCTATGAGCCCGATGGCGACTCTGAATACTCCCGCATCATTGAGTACGATGTTAGCACTATCGAGCCCCAGGTCGCCCTGCCCCACTCCCCGGCCAACAGCCAGCCCATCAGCAAGCTGAAGAATATAAAAATCAACCAGGCGGTAATCGGTAGTTGCACCAACGGCCGCCTTGAAGACCTGCGGCTGGCGGCGCAGATATTCAAGGGCAATAAAGTACACCCCGACGTGCGCTGCATCGTCATTCCCGGCTCGCAGCAGATATACCTCGACGCCCTTATTGAAGGGCTGCTAGAGACGTTTATCAGGGCAGGCGCCGCCGTGAGCACCCCGACCTGCGGCCCCTGCCTCGGCGGGCATATGGGAGTGCTGGCTGACGGCGAGAAATGCGTCTCCACCACCAACCGCAACTTTGTGGGCAGGATGGGCAGCCCCAAATCGGAGGTCTATCTGGCTAACCCCGCCGTTGCCGCCGCCAGCGCCATAACGGGCAAAATCGCCAGCCCGGAGGAGATATAAAACCCCAAGGAGGGGTTCGATGGCTAAACTAAAAATGACCTGGCGGGAAAAGCTGGAGACGCAGGGCAAGAGGAACAACCTGCCCAGGGTGGCCGAAATCAGGCCTAATATGAGCCAGCGGTGGGGGACGGGCACGGTGGTTATCCCCGACCCGCTGGAGGTTAACGAGATTATGCGCAGCGTGCCCAGGGGCAAGCTAATCACCATCAACCAGATAAGGGAGAGGCTGGCCAAAAGACACGGCGCCACTATCGGCTGCCCCATCACCACCGGTATCTTTGCCGGTATCTCCGCCCGCGCCGCCGAAGAAGACGCCGCCGAAGGCAAGAAGGATATCACCCCCTACTGGCGGACGCTCAAGGTCGGCGGGACACTCAGCGATAAATTCCCCGGTGGAGTGGAAGCCCAGGCGGAAAAGCTCAAAGCCGAGGGACACACCATTTTACCGGACAGGAAGGGCAAGCCCAAAAGGGTTAAGGATTTTGAGGGGGCGTTGGTTTAGAGGAAAATAAGGTGAAAGAAAGATTCAAAGATCTTGCTTCTAAAATGCCAATGCGTCTAAAGTCACTTTTAAAACAATCACCAATTACTATTGATGACATTGGAATCACCGATATACCTCAAAAGGGTGTTTATGTTCTTTTCGAAGGCGATAAGCCAATATATGTTGGGCGCTCCAACCGTATGAAAAAACGCCTAAAGGAGCATAGCCAAAAGAGCTCCGATCATTATAGCGCTACGCTCGCTTTTAGAATAACAAAACAGGCATACTTAAATCTGCATAAAGACTTAAAAAGACCAACGAACAAACAGTTAATGAATGTTGACATTTTTCGCGAGAAATTCGACACTGCTAAGAGCAGGATTGCTAAAACAAAGATACGGTTTATTGAGATTGAAGGCCAAGCTGAGCAAGCTATCTTCGAAATCTACGCAGCGTTGGAACTTAACACTGAATTAAATGATTTTAAAACTCATTAGAGAGGGCTTTAGAATATGCTAAAAGGCAAAGTACATAAATACGGCGCTAACGTCGATACCGACGCTATCATACCGGCGCGCTACCTCAATGTCTCCGACCCCGACGAGCTGGCCAAGCACTGCATGGAGGACATAGACCAGGACTTCCTCAAGAAGATCGAGCCCGGTGATATAATCATGGCCACCACCAACTACGGCTGCGGCTCATCGCGGGAGCACGCCCCGCTGGCTCTCAAGGCAGCGGGCGTTTCCTGTATAATTGCCAGCAGCTTCGCCCGCATCTTCTTCCGCAACGCCATCAACATCGGCCTGCCGCTGTTGGAGTCCGACGAAGCTGTAGACAAGACCGAAAACGGCGACACTTTAGAAGTCGACCTGGCCAGGGGCAAGATAAAGAACCTGACCAGGGGCGCGGAGTTCAAGGCCAAGCCCTACCCCGACTTTATGGCCGAGCTTATCGCCGACGGCGGGCTTATCGAGCATACCAAAAAGAGAATATCTAGAAGGAGAGCTTAGGTGCAATTTGAATTAGCGGTTCTACCCGGAGACGGCATCGGGCCCGATGTCATTACCGAAGGAATCAAGGTCTTAGAGACGATAGGCAAACGCTTCGACCACCGCTTTAACCTCCAGGAAGGGCTGGTCGGCGGTGTCGCCATTGATAAAGAGGGAACGGCGCTATCCGATGCCACGCTGAAGATATGCCGTAAAGCGGATGCGGTGCTGCTGGGGGCGGTGGGGGGGCCCAAGTGGGACGACCCCCTGGCCAAGGTCCACCCCGAAGACGGGCTGCTAAAGCTGCGCGGGGAGCTGGGGCTTTTCGCCAACCTGCGCCCGGTCAAGGTCTCGCCGGTGCTGGTGGACTCGACTAATCTTAAGCCGGAGGTCATTCGGGGGGCGGACTTCATCTTCGTCAGGGAACTCACCGGTGGGCTTTATTTCGCCCAGCCCAAGAAGCGCTGGGAAACGCCGCAGGGCAGGATGGCCACCGATTCCATGACCTACTCCGAGCACGAGATTGAGCGCATCGTCCGCGTCGGCTTCGAGCTGGCCAGGCTGCGCCGTAAGAAACTGACCTCGGTGGATAAAGCCAATGTCCTAGAGTCCTCGCGATTATGGCGGCAGGTGGCGACAGAGGTGGCTAAAGACTATCCCGACGTGGAACTCGACCACATGCTGGTCGATGCCTGCTCCATGCGTTTGATTCAGAACCCGACCTATTTCGATATCCTGGTTACGGAAAATATGTTCGGCGACATACTCACCGATGAAGCCTCGATGCTGGCCGGCTCGATGGGTATGCTGCCCTCGGCCAGCCTGGCCGGTGTGCCCAAAGAAGGCACCCGGATTTTCGGCATGTACGAGCCGATTCACGGCAGCGCTCCTCGCCGCGCCGGACTGGACATGGCTAACCCCATCGCTATCATCCTCAGCGTGGCTATGATGCTGCGCCACTCCTTCGGGCTGGACAAAGAAGCCAGCGTCATCGAGAAGGCGGTGGACGATGTGCTCAGTGAGGGCTACCGCACCTATGATATAATGGCGGAAGGCAAGACCAAGGTGGGGACGAAGCGGATGGGGGACTTAATCGCCGGGAAGGTGAAGGGGTAAAAATTGACTAAGGTCGAATTATACGACACCACGCTGCGGGATGGCGCCCAGAGCGAGGGCATATCCTTCTCCGTGGTGGATAAGCTGAATATCGCCCGCAAGCTCGACGGGCTGGGCATCCACTTTATCGAGGGCGGCTGGCCCGGTTCCAACCCCAAGGACGCCGAGTTCTTCGAGAAGGCGCGCGGGCTCAAGCTGAAAAAGGCTAAGATTGCCGTCTTCGGCAGCACCCGCCGCCCCAACATGAAAGCGGAAAAAGACAAGAACCTGACCATGCTCGTCGAGGCGGGAGCGCAGGTGGCTACCATTGTGGGCAAGAGCTCGGAGCAGCAGGTCGTCCAGGTGCTAGAGACCAGCCCCGAGGAAAACCTGAAGATGGTCGCCGACTCCATAAAATACCTCAAAAGCCAGGGGCTGACCGTCTTCTTCGACGCCGAGCACTTCTTCGACGGCTTCAAGGCCAATAACGGCTACAGCCTGAAGGTGGTAGAGGTCGCCGCCGAAGCCGGCGCCGATAACGTGGTGCTCTGCGATACCAACGGCGGCAGCGTGCCCGCCGAGATAACGGCGGCGGTCTTTGCCGTCAGGAAGCAGACCAAGGTGCCGCTGGGCATCCACGCCCACAACGACAGCGAGTTGGCGGTAGCCAACAGCCTGGCCGCGGTCAGGGCCGGCGTCACCCAGGTACAGGGCACCATCAACGGCTACGGCGAGCGCTGCGGCAACGCCAACCTCTGCTCGATTATACCGGCATTAAAGCTAAAGATGGGCATCGACTGCGTCACCGACAAGCAGCTGGCGCAGCTGACCGAGGTCGCCCGCTACGTCAGCGAAGCCGCCAACCTCAGCCCCAACCCGTTTTTGCCCTACGTCGGCGCCAGCGCCTTCAGCCACAAGGCCGGCTATCACATGGCGGGCATGACCAAATGGGACCAGGCCTACCAGCACATCGACCCGGGAAAGGTGGGCAACCGCCAGAGGACGGTAGTCTCCGAGCTATCAGGCAAACGCAACATCATCTATAAAGCCAAAGAGCTGGGGTTGAAGCTCTCGTCGCAGTCCAAGGATGCGCAAAAGCTGCTGCAGCAGGTCAAGCTGCTGGAGAGCCGCGGCTTTCAGTACGAGAACGCCGAAGCCTCTTTCGAGCTTTTAATTCAGCGGGCGAAGCCCGATTACCAACCCCCCTTCGAGCTGGTCGACTTCATGGTGGTAGTGGAAAAGAGGCGGCGTCCCCCCAGCCAGGGAAACCCCGAGGAACTGCTCTCCGAGGCTATGGTCAAGGTCAGGGTAAACAAAAAGATAATGCATACCGTCGCCGAGGGCAACGGCCCCGTCAACGCCCTCGATCAGGCGCTGCGCAAGTCGCTAATCCAGTTCTACCCCAGCATCGCCACCGTCAGGCTGGTCGACTACAAGGTCCGCATTCTGGAAGAAACCATCGGCACCAGCGCCCAGGTCAGGGTGCTTATCGAGTCCACCGACGGGGAAGAGGTGTGGCGGACGGTCGGCGGCTCACCCAACATCATCGAAGCCAGCTGGCTGGCTCTGGCCGATAGCCTGGAATACTGGTTACTCAAGCAGAAAGGGAACTAAAAATGAACGAGATTAAGGTAACCTGGGGACTGGTCTGGGCTATATGGTGGCGGTTTACCCTCATCAGCCTGGGGGTATGGTTCATAGTCTGGATTATTGCGGTGATAGTCGCCTTTTCGCTGGGCACCGCCTTTATGCCCTGGTAACCTGCCGACAGTCAAGAATACTGAGCATTAAAACAAAGGGGGAAAAATGGGGCGAAAAATTCTGGCAATGTCTATGGTGCTGGTTATGCTCCTCGCCTTCAGCGCCTGCGGCGGAGAAACGCTGCCCACGGCAGAGCAGATAATTGACGGCGCCATCCAAGCGCAGGACGACATACGAACCTACGAATTCGAAATGGATATGACCATGGATATGGCCGGCGAGGCTGAGGGCGAAGCCTTTGAAGCGACTATAGGGATGGACTACAGCGGCGCTCTGGACACTGACAACAAAGAGATGAGGATGACGGTGACGGCCAGCGCCGTAGCCACCGGGGAAGAGGAAGCAGAGACGGCACTGGAGGCATATCTCGTTGACGGTACCGGATACTCCAAGACAATCGCCCCGGGAACAGAACCCGAGTGGGAGGTGGACGAATTTTCCGAGGAGGAGTGGGAGGAAACCTGGGAGGGAATAGTCGAAGTGCTGAGCCTGTCTGCGCCTCAGCTGGAACTTCTCGAAGCCGCCGAAGCCGAGGTCATCGGCAGTGAGACGGTAAAAGGCGTAGACTGTTACGTGCTCAGGCTTACCCCGAATATAAAGCAGCTATGGGATACAATTATGCAACAGGCCACAATGGGTTTTGGCGGAGGGTTGGGATTGCCCGAATTTACCGAAGAAATCTTTAACAAAGCCTCCTACAGCCTCTCCGTGGAGCAATGGGTGGCCAAGGACACCTACTTCCTGATGAAGGTAGAGATAGATACAACCATAGAGCTGACCGCCGAGGCGATGCAGGTGACCGAAGGTGAAATGACCATAGATACCACCCTGACCATGCTGGTGTATAACTATAATCAGCCGGTTTCTATCGAGCTGCCCCCGGAGGCTGAAGAGGCCGTAGAGTATTAAGCGCCCATATCCAGTTACTTATTCCAGATATCCAGGCTCAGGTACTTCCACCCCGCATCCGCCAGCACCGCCACGATATTACCCTCGCCTATCTCCTTAGCCGTCTTTATAGCCTGATAGGTCGTCGCCCCCGAAGATAGGCCGGTAAAGATACCTTCCTCTTTTAACAGACGGCTGGTCGCCTCCGCCGCCTGCTGGCTGCTCACCATCGTCTTCTCGGCGATAATGGACTGGTCCCAGAAAGGCGGCAACGCCTCCCCCAGACATTTTAAGCCCTGAATTTCATCGCCCGGTGGCGGCTCGAGGCCGATGACCTTGATATTGGGGTATTTCTCCTTCAAGCGCTGGGCGACACCGATAACAGTGCCCCCCGTGCCGATGCCGGCAATGAGGACATCAACCCTGTCGTAGGGAAAGTCGTCTAGTATCTCGACGGCGGTAGTCTCGTAGTGGGCCAGCGGGTTAGCCGGGTTGGAGAACTGGTCGGGCATAAAGTACTTCTTGTCTTTAGCCGCTATCTCCGTCGCCCGGGCGATAGCCGCCCCCATCCCTAATTCCCCCTTGGTCAGGATAAGCTCGGCGCCGTTAATCTTAAGCAGCTGCCGCCTCTCCATACTCATGCTTTCGGGCATGACGATGGTGACCTTATAGCCCTTCTGACGTCCCAGCCAGGCCAGGGCGATGCCGGTGTTGCCGCTGGTGGCTTCGATAATAGTCTTGTCTTTGGTCAGCTCGCCGCTCTGCTCCGCCTTCTCTATCATGTACTTGGCCACGCGGTCCTTGATGCTGGCGCTACCGCCCGGGTTCTGCCCCTCCAGCTTGACCATGATTTTTACCTTTTTGGTGGGGCTCATCCTTTGCAGTTCAATGAGTGGGGTATGTCCCACGGCGTCGACGATATTTTTAAAATACATCTTTCTACCCTTCTATCCTTTAATTACTCCTATTGGTTTAGTTCTCACTACCTTGCGCGAGATGCCCGCCTGATGAGTTATTTCAACCACCTCGCTTACGTCTTTATAAGCCTGCGGCGCTTCCTCAGCCAGCGAAGCCATGCTCTCCGCCTTGACCGTGATGCCCTGGGCAGCCAGCGAGCGGGCGACGTCGGCACCCTTCAGGCTGCGCTTGGCGGCTCCCCGCGACATCAAGCGGCCCGCGCCGTGGCAGGTCGAGCCGAAGGTCTCGGCCATAGCCACCTCGGTGCCCAGGGCGACGAAGGAGTAACGCCCCATATCCCCGGGGATGAGCACCGGCTGGCCTATCGCCCGATAGGCTTCGGGGATATCGGGGTGTCCCGCAGGAAAAGCGCGGGTCGCCCCCTTGCGGTGGACGCAAAGCTCCTCTGGCTTGCCATTTATATCATACTTTTCTATCTTGGCGATATTATGGCAGACATCGTAAATCTGCCTCATCCCCAATTCCGCCTGGCTTTTATTAAAGACGCGGGCGAATGACTCCCTGGCCCAGTGCAGGATGAACTGGCGGTTGGTCCAGGCGTAGTTAGCCGCGCCAGCCATCGCCGCCAGGTAGTCCCTGCCCTCAGGTGATTCTATAGGAGCGCAGGCAAGCTGGCGGTCGGGCAGGTTGATACCGTATTTCTTTACCGCCTGCCCCAGTATGTCCACATAGTCGGAGCAAATCTGGTGCCCGAAGCCCCGAGAGCCGGTGTGTATCAGCACGAGCACCTGACCTAAATCCTCGATACCCATAACTTTAGCGGCATCGCCATCGTAAATTTCGTCCACAACCGCCACCTCCAAAAAATGGTTGCCCGAACCCAGCGTCCCCAGTTGCGGCAAACCCCGCTTCTTGGCCTTATCGCTGACCTTGTCGGCTCTGGCTCCCTTCATGCAGCCCGACTCCTCGGTGGCGACAACATCCTCGGGCAGCCCGTAGCCCCTCTCCACCGCCCAGCGGCTGCCCGCCATCATGACCTCGTCCAGCTCCTTCTTGCTGGCCTTTATCTTGCCCTCCGAGCCCAACCCGGAAGGGATGTTGTTGAAAAGCTCGATAACCAACTGCTCTATCCTGGCTCTTACCTCCGTCTCGGTAAGATTAGTCCGAACCAGCCTGACGCCGCAGTTAATATCGAAGCCGACGCCACCTGGCGATACCACCCCGTCCTTCACCCGGGTCGCCGCCACCCCGCCGATGGGGAAGCCGTAGCCCCAGTGAATATCGGGCATCGCCAGCGAGTAGCGAACGATGCCGGGCAGAAAAGCCACGTTGGCCACCTGGTCGAAGGCGTGCTCCTCCCAGATGTGGTCGAGCATGGACTCGCTGGCAAAGATACGACCGGGCACCGACATGCCCTCCTTATAGCTGGTCGGTATCTCCCAGCGATAGTCATCTATCTTTTTGACTATTGCCTTCCAGCGTGAAGCCATTATAACCTCGCCTAAATATCGAACAGCACCTGTATGCGGTAGCCTTTATTCTTTTCGATTTTGAGCATGTGGTAGGTGGTGCCTTTGACCCCCGTCTTTAGCTCGTGCCTGGCGCTATCCGCCTTTTCGCCATAGCCCTTAGCTTTGAGATGGCTATTATTCAGCTCGAGAATGTCAAAGCGTTTGAAGAGGATGCCCTCGGTGTCGAAGTAGTAGACCAGCTCGTTGAGCCAGTCCACCAGCAGGCTTTCCTGGTCGCTGGCGGTCAGTTCTATGTCGCGGTGCAGCGCTTCATCCACGTCGCCGAGATTGGTTATCAGGCTGAATAAGCCCTTAGCCGCGTTGGCGAACGCCTGCTTCAGGTCGGTGCCGTAGGCGATAATGCCGACGTCGGCGGTATGGTCTAAGACTTCGAATTCTTTCGTCATTTGAAAAGTAAATTATAGCACAATAGTTTGGGGTGATAAACACAAACCCTTTGAGCCTTTTAGGGCTATCTAGTATAATGTATATAACAAAGTAGGTAATCATGAATTTAGAGAGCGAAGGCAACCATATCAAGAGCGCCCGCGAGATAGCCATGGAAAAGGTGGCTGAGATGGGCGAGGTGACCGAGGAAGAGCGCCTGCGGTGGAAGTATGTCCCCGAAGGAGAAAAGCTGGCGGCTAAATACATGAATAAAGACCTCAACTTGGCCGCCGAGTTGGACAAATACGATAAGGCGGTAATCGGATATATCAAGGCGGGAGCCAGCGACATACTGCTCAGGAACATCGACCTGCCCGCCAGCGACCTTGCCCTTAAGAACAGCAAGAAGGCGATGGAGGGCATAAAAACCCTCAAGAAAGACAAAGTAGCCGTGGAAAACGTCTTCAGCAAGATAAGGAATATCTTCAGCCACTACAACGAGCAGGGCGAGCCGCAGCGGCGGCAGGCTTACGAGCAGCTCAAGGCTGAGTTCGGCGCCAAGGTACAGGAGGCGCTCAAGCAGCAACTGGGCACGGCGGCGAACATGAAAATAGACATCGAAAACCAGCCTCAGTTCCAGGAAGAGTGGCGGCGGATACAGTCGCAGTTCGACGCGCAATACCGCACCCTGCTCAACGAATACAAGCAGGAGCTAGCGGCGATAGATTAGGGAATAATTATGGATAGTGAAGACGAGAGAATTAAGGAAGCCGTCAAACACACCGAAATCCTGAGGCCGCCCAAGCGGAGCCTGGCTACCTTCGGCACGACCAACGTCTATTATTACCTGGTCACCGAGCCGGCCTACTCCGAACTGGTCAAGGGCACCGCCGAGACGGTGATTAGAGAAGGCAGGGTAATCGCCGAAAGGCCCAAGATTGTAACCCCCCTCTACCTCTCCCACCTGGAGGGTTTTAGCCTGGAGGCGAAGAGATATCTGGATAGCCTCATCCGGACTTTCGGCTCTCACGCCCCGGGGCTGTTTTACACCTACAAGAACGAGCCTAAGGGGCTCAACATCGTCTCCGATAACCTGCTGGCGGTGGTGGACAAGCTCAACCGCGAGATTGATAAGCGCGGCGACCCGCTGGCTTCCATAATTAGAGGACAGGATGAGCTCTGGGATGTGTCGCTGATGAAGTTCATCTACGAAATGACCCGCAGCTCTTTGCCCGACAACCTGATGCAGATGGAGACCAGGGGCCTTCTGGACATGGACGCCAGGGGCGTCCCCGCCGACGCCAGGGTCAGGATTGAGGAACTTTTCAAGATGGTCGCCAGGGGCGACCTCGACCCCGGCGAGCTGAAGAGCGAGCTTGACCGCTGGGGGCTTTTCGAGGAATACGAGGACAGGTTCCTGGCTATATTCAAGAAGAGCCGAAGGTAAGTCATCGCATGGAAGACGAAATGGTAAGAGTAAGACCCCCCAGCGAGGCCAACAGCCTGCTGCTGCCGGTAACCTTCGGCTGCTCTCATAACACGTGCACCTTCTGCGGCACCTATTCCGACGTCAAGTTCCGCGTCAGGCCGCTGGAGGACATCAAGCGCGACATCGACGAGGTGGCCAAGAATTATAGCTGGAGCCTGCGGCGGATATTCCTGGAGAACGGCGACGCCCTTATCGCCCCCCAGCGACGGCTGGTACCGGTACTGAAATACCTCAAGGAGAAGTTCCCCAACCTGGAGAAAATCGGCACCTACGCCACTCCCCAGTCCGGGTTGATAAAGAGCGTCGAGGAGCTTAAAGAATTACACGAGCTGGGGTTGACCATCGCCTACCTGGGCGTGGAAACCGGAGACGAAGAGCTGCTCAAAAAGATCGACAAGGGGGCGACCTACGACCAGATAGTCGAGGCGGGCAGGAAGATAAAGCAGGGAGGCATCACCCTCTCGGTCACGGTGATACTGGGGCTGGGGGGCCCCGAAGGCTCGGAGAAACACGCCCTGGGCACCGCCAAAATCCTAACCGACATCGACCCCGACTTCGCCGGCGCCCTGACTCTTATGCTCGTCCCCGGCACCGCGCTCCACAAGGACTGGGAAGAGGGCAGGTTCGAGCTTATCACGCCACTTCAGTCTCTGGCCGAGCTTAAGATGATAATAGAGAACGTCAAACTGACTGACTGTTTCTTCACCGCCAACCACGCCTCCAATTATTTACCCATCAAGGCCAGACTGCCCAAGCAAAAGGCGGCGATGCTCAAGCTCATCGACGAAGTACTGGAAAGCAAAGACATGTCCCGTCTCCGCCCCGAGTTCTTGCGGGCGCGATAGTTGACTTGGAAAAATGAACAAGGGGGGATATATAGTGGAATACTTAATTCAATTTCAATACAAAGGCGAAGGCGACTTGAGGCCGATGGACTATGCAGTGAACGATGAGGAAATCCTGGCACCCGATGGTAAAACCGTACCTATTCCAAACGTAGGAGATAGCGTTACTTTAACAAGCGGCGGTACGCCGAAGTCTTATAAGGTAGTGACAAGACATTTCGGCTATGCTGGCAATCATTGCTATATAAACATTGTCGTCACTGATATTTCAGATAAGGACAGGGCAGCTCGCTTAAAGGAATAATTGTTGAATTAAGGAAGGACGGCTGATTTGAAGATTACGCAAATCGAAGCCAGGGACCTTGCCGAAGCCTGGTTTCTCTGCCTGCGCCAGACGCTGACCGAGGGTTACGACTACAAGATTGACCGCGGCAGCTACAAGGGCCAGTATCGCAAGGAATTGGATTTCGTCGCCGTCCAGATTATGAACCCCGCCACCAGACCCCTCGTCCCCACCACCCCCCAGGGCGTGCCCCCGCCTACCTCCATGGAATACATCGACGACTACCTGCCCTATCTCATGACCGCCCACAAAAGGAAAGGCGAGCAGTACACCTACGGCCAGTACCTGGAAGAGCAGATACCCAAAGTCATCGAGATGTACAAGAACGACGGCTACGACACCAACCAGGCTTTTATGGCCGTGGGCGGCAAGGAGTCCATCACGTTGGACGACCCACCCTGCCTGAGAGCCATAGACACTCGAATTCGCGATAACAAGCTGAAGTTCGTCGTCTATTTCAGGTCGTGGGACTTATGGGCCGGCTTTCCCTCGAACCTGGCCGCCATCCAGCTACTTAAAGAATATATGGCCAGCGAGATCGGCGTTGAAGACGGCGAGATTCTAGCCCTGAGCAAAGGCTTGCACCTCTACGAATATTCATGGGAACTAGCCCGCGCTACCGCCAGACTGTAGGAGGTTATAGAGATGAAAGACATCGTATCCCAGGAAGTATTCGCCAAGTTCCCCAGCTATATTCGGGGAGTGGTCATCGCCCGCGGAGTTGATAACCACGGCGAGAAGCCGAAGCTGATTGAGATGTTAAGCGAAGTGGTAGCCAAAGCGACTCAGGACGAGTCCCTGCAGCAGATTAAGGCCCACCCCCGCATCGCCAGCTGGCGGCAGGCTTACACCGACTTCGGCACCAACCCCAACAAGTTCTACTGCTCCATCGAGTCGCTGGGGCGGCGGGCGCGGCGGGGCGACCAGCTGCCTTATATCAACACCCTGGTAGCCCTCTTTAACTATTTCTCCCTGAAGCACATGGTGCCCAGCGGCGGCGACGACCTGAAGTTGGCTGACGGCGACCTCCGCCTCACGCTGGCTAAGGGCGACGAGCCCTTTACTCCCCTGAACTCTGACGTAGTGGAATATGCTCCTGCGGGCGAGGTAATCTATGTCGATAACAGCCGGGTAATGTGTCGGCGCTGGAACTGGCGGCAGGGCGACCATACCAAGCTCATGCCGGAGACGTCTGACGTAGCGATAAACGTGGACTGCCTGCCCCCGGTGGCTAAGGGTGAAGCCGGCGCCATAACCGAAGAGCTGGCTGGTTTAGTCAAAGAATTCTGCGGCGGCGAGGTAAAATTCCTGCTGCTCGATGCCGCCAATAACGAAGCGGAGATATAAACTAAGCGCTAATCGCTATAGAAGGTCAGCACGATACTCTTGGGGCCTATTTTCAGCGCCGCCACGGGCTGGGACTCACAGGTAAGAACCTCGGTGCAATCGAACTCCTCGTGGAGCATTTTTACCAGCTTCTTGGCTTCTTTAGACGTAACGGTGTGCTCCACCAGGAAATGCATTTTATCACCGGGCTTTGACCTCCGCCGAGCTATCTCTACCAGGTATTTTAGCGCCTTGGGCCGCGTCCTCACCCTGGTCACCGGTTCCACCGTCCCTATTGAGGGAGGTATTTCGGCAATGGGCTTTATACTGAGCATAGTACCCATCAAAGCATTCGCCCGGCCAATACGCCCACTCTTAGCCAGATAGGAAAGCGTGTCGAAGAGGACAATACAGCTCAACTTGTCCTTGACCTCGCTGGCAGCTTTGATGACCTGGGCCAGGTCTTTGCCCTCGGCGGCGGCTCTGGCCGCCGCCAGCACTATCATGCCGAAACCGCCCACCGTCGTCCTGGAGTCGAATACCTCTACCCTGACACCGGGCAGCTCTTTTTCGGCCATCTGCTTAGACTGAGTGGCGACATCAAAGCACGCGCTCAGGCCCGACGATATCGTTATGCTGAGAATACCCTCCATCTTATCCTGAGCCAGCTTGCGGTAAAGGTTGAGGTAATCGGCGGGCGGCGGCGCGGAAGAGCTGGGGAACTTATCCGCTTTATTGACCAAATCGAAAAGTTGCGACGCCTCTTTCAGGTCTATGCCGTCCCGGTAGCTCTTATCTTCAAAAACGGTTATCAAGGGGACCATGGTAATCCCGTATTTCTTAATAAGGTCTTCGGGCATGGAAGCCGCCGTATCAGCAACTACGCCTACTTTTCTCATGGCTGTCACCTCCAGAATATTTCAGTGGGATATAGGGTGGGATAAATATCAAGCCGTGTCCGGGGACGCGGCTTTAGCGCTATCGCTTATGCCCATAAGCGTACTGACCGCCAGGGAAAAGTCCTGCCACTCCACCAGCCTCTTGGACAGGAACTGCCGTCCCTTGTCGGTTATCTTGTAGTACCTCCGGGAACGGCGTTCGGTAGTCCGCTGCTGCCAGCTCTTCACCAGCCCCTTGATTTCCAGGCGCTGGAGGGCGGGGTAGATGGTGCCCCCCTTGAGCTTGAGATAGCCGGTAGTCCTTTTCTCCAGTTCCTTGATGATGTTATAGCCGTAGGTCTGCACTTCGTTGATTAGATAGAGGAGTGCGGTTTCGGTGACGCCCTTCTTCAGCTGTTCTACGTACTGTCTCTTCATGGAACTGTCGTTTACCGACTATATAGTATTACTACCCATTTTGTCATTGAAAAGCCGAATTGTCAATACATCGTCAGAAACAGCCCTAGTCTTTAATTCTTATATGGAGGTAGAGGTCGCCCGATTTTTTGCCCTTCTTGTTGCCCATGCCCTTGAGCCTGATTTTTGTCCCCGACTTGATGCCCGCCGGAATCTTGACCACCAGCTTCTTCTGGCGCCCGTTCCTTTTGTAGGTGACCTGTCCTTCACCCCCCTTTTCCGCCTCCACGTGGGAAATCTCAAGCTCGAGGTGCTTATCGAGCACGACCGGCGGCTCAAGGTCGACCCCGAAAAGCCGCTTCAGGGCAAAGCGGCTCATCCTGGCCGCCACCTTGTTAACCTGTCTCTCCAGCCAGCCCGGCTTATAGGTGGAGACTTTGGTATTATAGGGGTAGGATTGATAGGCGAAGCCCCTCCCCCCGAAGAACATATTATTAAGAAAGTCGGCGTCGAACCTGAGCCCGGCCTGGGCGAACATACGGTTCAGCTCCTCGTAGGTAGCGCGGTTGGAGAAGGTCTGGCGGAAGATATCCTGCTGGGAATAGCCGGCGCCGGCGAACTGCCCCTTGCCGGCGAGGTCGTACTGCCGCCTTCTGTTCTCGTCGCCGAGCACGCCGTAAGCCTCGTTTATCTCCTTAAAGCGCTGGGCGGCTTCCTGCTCCCGGCCGGGGTTGGTGTCGGGGTGATGCTTAAAGGCGAGCTTCCGGAAAGCTTTCTTTATCTCCGCCTGGCTGGCGTTCTCGGGGACGCCCAGAATCTGGTAATAATCTTTCATCTTTTCTAAAAACTTAACATCGGGGTACGATTAGGGTTATTATAGCACGGGGAGAGATGGGTGATTAAACGACTACGGAGGTTATAGATGGAACAGATTGATGCCGTAGCCGGGATGGTCCTAGAATCGAAGAGGCTGGTGGTCTTTACCGGGGCGGGTGTCAGCACTGAATCGGGCATCTCTGATTTTCGCAGCCCCGGGGGAATTTGGGGCCGCTTCGACCCCGGTGAGCTTAACTACCAGACATTTATGG
>Ga0315545_1001915_pt1 | contig 19599 bp, 16 predicted proteins | sample SalMarSW160210MG_FD_203096 | JGI IMG/M metagenome (GOLD analysis project Ga0315545, IMG submission 203096) | Salt marsh sediment microbial communities from the Plum Island Ecosystem LTER, Massachusetts, United States - Salt Marsh Sediment SW1602-10 ...
TCTCTTATTTTTGGCATAAATTTGTTTTTTTAATTTATTTTTAATCCTTTGGTAGCAGGGGTGGGGCTCGAACCCACGACCTACGCCTTATGAAGACGCCGCTCTACCATTGAGCTACCCTGCCTCGCTAAAGCTTCGGCAGGCAAGCCTGCCGTATTAAGTTAAAAGTTAAAAATGAAAAGTTCAAAACTACAGATAAAAATTCAAGATTAATAAATTCTAGAAAATTTCAACTTTAAATTGTAATTTTTAATTTTACGCTTTTAATTTTAAATTTAGGTCAGATGTAAATCGGACCGCTTGTAGCGGGTCCAAGGTAACGCTCCTTGATTAAGTGAGGTTATGAGCCTCACGGGATACTTACCCCCCACCCGCTGTGTATCTTGTATTTTACCAAATTACTTCCTATTTAAAAAGCTCCAGCCATTTTTGCCAATTAGCCAATTCTTCCTCATCCTCTCCAGCCTTAACAAGGGAGGATACTTTTCCTACCGCCGTCCCTTCCTGAATTTCTTCAGGTAAAATCAGCACTGTTTCTCCTGGTTTAGCCATCTGTAATTTGTTTCTTATCTGTTCTTCTAAGAATTGGTCGCTTTCATAATATTTCTTGGTCTTTTTTAAACCAGCGTTTTCCTGCTCGACGACTTCAAGTTTTTCTTCGACCTTAAGCACTCTTTCCTCTGACTTCATCAGGCGAAAAATGTCTCTCCCTAAATTGACGATTAAAACCATGCTTAAGCAGAAAAAAATAAAAGACAGGGTTTTATTAATTGACATTCAATCCTTTTGATGATATTATATCCTCTGTAATATTTAATATAGGATTTAATTATAAGACTGCTCTTTTTTATTAATTAAAGGTCTTAAAGTGAATCAGAAAATTTTAGGTTTAAAAACAGCTCACAAAGAATTTCTAGATTTTTTACAGCAAAAAGGCCGAGCCTCGGCTACTATTTTAGCATATGGAGCTGACCTTAAACAGCTAATAGACTTTTGCCAAAGGTTAAAAAGAAACAGTGTTTCTGATATTAACCAAGACGATCTTAATGCTTTCAAGGAATTCTTAGCTAAAGACGGTTATACTCCTAAAAGCATCTCCCGTAAAATTAATTCTATTAAAACTTTCTTTAAATACCTTATAAAACAAAAACATATCAGCAACAACCCCGCTAGCAACCTGGCTCACCCTAAATATGAAATCAAGCCACCCAGAATTCTTTCTAAGATGGAATACCGGGCCCTAAGAGATGTTTGCCGCAATGATATTAGAATTTTTGCCATTGTCGAATTGTTTCTGCAGACCGGCCTCCGCATCGGCGAATTGGCTAACCTGCAAATTGATGATGTTAAAGACAAACAACTTTTTATCCGCAGTTATGAATCTCATTCTTCCAGAAAAGTACCTCTCAATAAAGCTGGCTGGAGCGCTCTGGAAAATTATCTTAAAGTAAGGCCTAAAAGTAAATCCAAATCCCTTTTTATCACTAAAACCGGCAAACCATTTTTAATCAGAAACATTAGAAGTACTATTAACCGCTATTTTAAATTAGCCGGCGTTGACAATGCCAAGGTTAATGATTTGCGCCACACTTTTATTGCTCATCAATTAAAAGCTGGTACGCCTTTAACCCTAGTGTCAAAACTTACCGGTCATAAAAGATTATCCACTACGGAAAAATATCTTTCTTTGATAAAAAAATCCGACTCGGAAAAGTTTAAATTAGAAGAGCTCTAATTTTTAACAAGAACCAAAAACTTTCATATAACCTACTTCATCGCTTGGAGATGGTATTTGAGCCTCAGGAGGATAAAAACCGCCAATGAGTTCTAAAACCGTATGGCCAAACTGCCCATTCTGTCTAACCATAAAGGCCTCCAAAAGCTGGGTTTGTTCTGAACCAAAAATAAGTTGATGACAAATACTGGATAAAACCGATTCTAATCTAGGACTGGTTATTTCTCCTAAGTGATGGAGTTTTGGTTTGTTTTTTCTTCCGGTTAAAACAAAAAAACCTTTTGGACCATAAACTACCGCAATATTACTTAAAAATTTTATTTTTACTTCTTTTTCTTCTTTTGGGCTCCCAGAAACTTCTACTCTTCTCAAAGTCCTAGGAGAAATATTATCTAAAACCTCCTCTTTGAGTAAATTGGAGCCTATAAAAAGGCTGGCATGATTGGGTTTTAGCAATTCTAAAGAAAAAAGGTCAGAAGCTCCAACGCTGTCTAGTTTTCTTGAGTCAGTAGTACCTAATATCCCTTCTATAGTTAAACCCACATACCTGTCTTTTCTAAGTCCTGGCGGTAAAACTAACCAATAATCTTTTCTGGCTCGAACCACAAAATGGTCTTCTTGTTTTAAACCATATAAGGCTGGCGCTCGACTGACAATTATTCCTTCAAGCTCACCCTGGATATATGGACCAATGCCTGTTTCTAACCAGGGTCTTTCTTTTCTAGCTTTTGTTTCTATCTCCTCATCTAATCCTCCGGCTGAAAACTGCCAATGTCTTTTTCCCCGTTCGCCGTATAAAGCTGTCTTAATGTCTAGCGGAGTTCTTATCTGGGTTTCAGCAAAAAAGCAAAATCCTGTTCCTGCCCTTCCTTGCAACATTCTTCCCCATTCTCCCTTTTCTTGAAAACTGCTGGCAATCATTAAAGTTTCGCCTTTTGCTTGGGTTTCAACTAACATTGGTTCTAAAATCAATTCTAAAACCTCTAAATTTGCTTCTTCGCCCAATTCAGGTCTAATGGGAATGCCTTTGCGCCAAAAAGCTAAATCCGGCTCATTTTCTGCCAAGAGCCTGACTGCTTCTGCGGTGGCCGCTTTACTGGTGCCAACTGGGTTAAAATCAGGAGCAAAAGGTTCAAACTCAGCAAAAGGCCCCTGGAAAAAAACTGTAGATTGCCCTTCTTTTTTTTGCATAAGATTTATAAAAAGGTTAAAAAAGCTTGCCCTAAAGGCAAGCGTCAGAGTCCCGTAATTATAAGATAAAATTATGAAAAATAAAAGTGGGCTGGGATGGATTCGAACCATCGACCCCTACTTTATAAGAGTAGTGCTGCTACCGCTGAGCTACCAGCCCATTTTGCTGATTAACGCCGATTATATCATAACAAACTGATTAGCGCCGATTTCTAGCTTTATCATAAATTACTCTTTTAATCTCTAATTTGTTATCAGCAAAATTAACTAATAGTCCTAATTTATAAGAAGAACCTAGTAGGTAATTCCAAAAATTGCGTCTATCCTGGGTGGTCAAAAATGATTTTCTTTTAAGTTCAAATAAAATTTTATTGTTAATTACTTTATCTGGAATATATACCCCAACTCTTTTTCCTTCATACCTGATATCTATTCTTTTTATAAACGGGCGCGCTGGGCTACCTCCGCTTCAATGATTTCCTTATCCTTGCCAAACTTTAATCTGGAGAGCTGTTTAATCATTTCCGCTACTTTAAGATTACGAAGCTTGTCAATCGCCTCTAGATCTTTGGTCAAATCCATAGAAAAAGCGGGCACTGGTTCATTGTTAACAATCGTCTTGATAAAAACATGGTATTTCTCTACATTAATCAGGTCATTTTCGGAAAAAGTAGGCTGAAATTCATGTTGGAGATAATTAGCATCAGTCACGCCTACCCGAAAGGTCATTAAAGTGCCGACGTTGCCAAAAACCGCATTTTTCACTTCTTCTTCTACTTGGCCAATAAACTGATTAGCCACGGTTAGGTTAAGCCGGTATTTTCTGGCTTCTGACAAAATCTGGGCAAAATCCGGGGTGGCAAAGTTCTGGAACTCGTCTACATAAAGATAAAAATCCCTTCTTTGCTTTTCAGGCATATCCTGACGGCTCATGGCGGCAATTAAAATTTTTGGCACTAAAACCAAGCCTAAGAAGTTAGAATTTTCTTCACCAATTTTACCTTTAGCCAGGTTAATTAAAAGGATTTTTCCTTCATCCATCACCTTACGAAAATCAAAGGCTGACTCTGACTGACCAATAATATTGCGCATCATTTTATTAGTGACAAAGCGACCAAACTTGGAAACAATATAATCTAAAACCTCAGATTTATGAAAATCCGCGGTTTGGGCAATTTGGTCAGTCCAATAACGTTTAACCATGGGATCTTTTACCCTAGGTAATAATTCCTGGACAAACTTAGCATCGGTCAAAGCTCTAACTACTTCTACAAAAGTGGCTCCTTCGTCACACATCACGGTCAACATCGCGTTTCTGATGGCATGCTCAAACCGAGGACCGATGATACCGGTTTTATGAGGGTCATAAAGCTTATACATTAAACCAATAATAGAATTGACGACAAAGTGCTGCTGTTCTTCTGTTCGGGCTGCTAGCATATTCAACCCCATCGGTCTATCTGTATCCGAGGGATCAAAATAGATGACGTCTTCCGCTCTTTCAGGTGGGATTAACTCTAAAATTTTTTCCACCGTATCATGGGGGTCAATAAAACAAACGCCTTTACCTGACCGAATATCTTGAAGAACCATATCAGACATTAATTCGGACTTGCCTACACCGGTTTTTCCAATAATATAGATGTGGCGCCGACGGTCATTATCACCAATAAAAACCGACCGGCTCACCCCTCGATAAACGCTTTTTCCTAAATAAAGGCCCTGTTTAAGAATTTGGGCAGGGGCAGGGGCTGTTTTAGCTGAAAGCCAATAAATATGGGGTGTTTCTATAGTTTTATTGGGCAAATGATATAAAGTGGCTAATTCTTCGGCGCTTAAAACACTCTGCTTGCCAAAAGTGGGCCAATAACGGTAAATAAAATCAAGCATAAAGGCTTTTTTCAGGCGGATGTCGTTTTTGGTGAAGTTGTTAAGTCCAGAGCTGAATTGGGAAAAATTAGAAATGATGTTGTCTAAATGGCTCTCTGCCTGCTCTTTGGTGTTAGCCGAAACCACCAACCTGATAACAGTTTCAAAGCCAACTTTAGAACATTTATTTTCAATTTGTTCAAAAGTTTTTGGGTCAACATTATATTTGGCCTGTTCGGGATCAGCTTCCGCTTTTTTGGTTTTGGCAATATAACTTTTACCCTGTTGCTGCCATCCCGAATCAGCTGGACCAATTAAAATCTGAATCGCTGCTCCTTCGCCTTCACCCATTTTAGCCAAAGCTGAGGTCAAAGAGCTTAAAGAATCTGTGGGCAGGTCTTTGTAAACCTTAATCGGCTTATAATTTTCGTTTTTCAGTTTTAAAGACACAAAAGCTACTTTCCCAGATTTTGAGAAAATATTATACTCATCAACTTCTATTACCTCCGCCCCAGCATAAGCACCGTGGATTTGCTTTTCCACCAAGTCTTTCAATACTTGAGGGGCGACAATATAAAATCTAATATCTTCTTTTCGGGCCACGATTTCAAAACTCAAATGGGGTTGTCTCCTAAATCCGCTCTTATATTTCAAACCGCCCTTTTTAATACTAAAAAGTGAGGCAAACATTTGTTCGGCAGCATCAATCTTAATCTCATTTTCTCTGGGTACAGCCACCTGAAGCAAACTGTATTTTAAAGATTCTTCCTCTCTACTTTTAGTTCTTAACCAGATTAAAAAAAAGTAAAATAAACCAAACAGACCACCTAACGAAAGACCGCTAACTAAGATTAGGATTAAAAAATCCTCAATCATCTTATCGAAGTCATTTAAAAAAGTATTAAAATTCATAAATAATCTCAAGTGGGCTGAACTTTTTGATCATTGGTATTTTGGTTATTAGTACCTTGCCTGCCGGCAGGCAGGCTTGTTTGCTGTTTGGTGCCTGCTTGCGGCTTTTGGTAAGCCACTCTGCCCGGAAACATCTTTATCACCCTCATACACCATTCTACCAGCCATCTAAAAGATTCAACCACTCTTTTCTTTAATCCCTGCTTAATTCCTTGATCGTCCAAAGGCAAAACAATTTTAGGCTTGCTGGGCCTGGCTGATTCCATTAAAATGGCGCCGTATTCATCCTCTACTGGCACCGGCAGTTTAATCGCCTCTTCTTTTTTAACTTCAGTTACCCATTCTTTAACCTCAGCCGGCGGCTTAAATTCTTTTTGCTCCACTACTCCGGTTGGTCCGGCCTCTTTATATAAAGAACCAATGGCTTCCTTTTCTTCCTTGGATAAAGGCGGATAAGGTTGCAGAGGCTGTGGTTGGACTGCAGCCGCTTGGCTCTGGTCTGCCTGCGCTGGAGTTGATCTGACGGTCGGTTGGACCGAAGCTGAGGTATTTTGCTGATCTTGGGATCCCGCAGAACGTTGGGATTGGTCTTGGGCTGACTGGTCTGTCATATAAAAATAATAACACAATCCTGAAGTTAGATAAAGTTAGATAAAAGAAGAAAAAGAAGATCAAATCTTTGAAAACTTCATAACTTTTGGCATCAGCTCTATCCCTTTAATCAGTCCCAAGCTGCCTTTTCTACATTCTCTTTCGCCAAAATGTGCTACTCTATCTGCTTTTATTCCTTTTCCCCAAATAAGCAAAGGCACCGGGTCAGTACTGTGATCTTTTAAAATGCAGGGACTGGAATGATCAGCCGTCACCACTACCAAAGCATCTTGAAGACTAAACAGGGGTTTGACTGCTGGATCAATTTTTTTCTCAATAAAGTCTTTTTTACCTTGCCAGTTGCCATCTTCACCCAGACTGTCAGTCGCTTTAAAATGAACAAAAAAGAAGTCGAAGTCTTGGTAAAACTCAAGCATTTTATTAACTTTGGCTTTAAGATTAGTGTCTGGTTTGCCGGTAGCGCCTTTAACTTCTATCACCTTCATCCCTAAAACCCTGCCAATTCCTTTGTAAAGTCCGGCGCCAGCAATGCAGGCTGCTTTTAAACCATATTTTTCTTGAAAAGAAGGAATTTGAGGATAAACCCCAGCTCCTCTGACCAAAAAATAGTTAGCGGGAAATTTCCCTTCTTTTTCTCTGATTTTATTAGAGGGTAATTGTTTTAATTTTTCATAAGCCTGAGCCAAAAATTTATTTAAAACTCTTGCCGTAAACTTGGCTTCTTGAGTCTCATCTTTGGGTTTTACTTTTAAAACCTTTTCCCCTACCTTATGAGGATCACCATCAGTAATATTAGCGCTTAGACTTTTGCCCCTCATTACTAAACCCACACGGTAGGCAGTCGCTTTTTTTAATAAAAAGGTGACTCCATCAATTACCGTTTTATTAAAAAGCTGAGTATATTCTGAAGTATCCTCAATTCTGCCTGCCCGACGATCAATAATGATCAATTTTTCATCAACTGTGCCCATATTGGCTCGAAAACAAACATCGCCTGGTTTAAGTTCCATATTAATTCCAGCTACTTCAAACGGGCCTCTGCCAATCGCATAAACTTTAGGATTATAACCAAATAAACCTAGATGGGCCGTATGACTTTCTGGATAGGTTTTTTTATCAATGGCAATTAAGGTACCACAAATGCCTTCTTGAGCTAAGCGGTCTAAGTTAGGAGTTTTGGCCGCTCCTAGGGGTGTTTTTCCGCCTAATTCTTTGATCGGCCGATCTCCTAACCCATCACAAACAATAAAAACAATCTTTTTCATAAATTTAAGCGGTTAATTTTTCTTCAATTCTTAATAAACGGTTGTATTTAGCTACTCTTTCTCCCCTGTCTGGCCCGCCGAATTTTGATTGCCAAGAAGTACTGCCGACGACTAAATCTGCAATCATATCATCATTGGTTTCGCCGCCCCGATGAGAAACAACGGTCGTATATCCGGCCTGATCAGATAATTTAATCGCCTCTATGGTTTCGGTAACCGTCCCAATCTGGTTGAGTTTAATCAAAACGCTATTAACCGCTTTTTGATCAATCGCTTTTTGAATCCTTTTAACATTGGTGGTCAAAAGATCGTCTCCCACTATCTGAATTTTATCTCCCACCTGCTTGGTAAAATATACCCACTCTTCCCAATCTTCTTCTCCATGCATATCTTCCATTGACCAAATAGGATATTTTTTAGTCCATTCAATAATTTTCTGCGTCCATTCTCTTGGACTTAACTTGGTTCCCCCTTCGCTTTTTAAAACATAATGTCCGTTTTCAAAAAACTCTGAAGCAGCGGCATCCAGTCCTAAAACTACTTGATCTGGCAATTTATAGCCCGCTTTTTCTGTGGCTTGAACCATCAATTGGAAAGCCTCTTCATTTGATTTAAGCTCTTTAGGCATAAAAGCGCCCTCATAACCTACGCCTACAGCATAACCTTTAGCATCTAAAATTTTCTCCAAACTATGGAAAATCTCTGAACCCACTCTTAATCTCTCGCTAAAACTGTTAAATTTATCTTTTTGAGGAATGACAAAATATTCTTGACAGTCGGTTGACCAATTGCCATGTTTGCCGCCTTCCAAGATGAGAATCATAGGTTGGGGCAACTCAAATTTTTTATTGCCTTGCAATTGACCAAAGTACTGGTATAAAGGAATTTTTTGAGATCTGGCGGCGGCTCGGCAAACAGCCATAGAAACGCTAATAATAGCATTGCCTCCCAACTTAGATTTATCTTCTGTTCCGTCGGCTTTAATCATTAACTGATCAATCTTTTTTTGATCATAAGCATCTTCGCCTACCAAAACATCTTTAATTTTGGTTTTAATATTTTCAACTGCTTTTAAAACCCCTTTACCGCCATACCTTTTGGGATCTCCGTCTCTAAGCTCTAAAGCTTCGGTACTGCCAGTGGAGGCCCCAGAAGGAACTTGGCCTAAAGCCATCGTTCCGTCTGCCAAAGTTACCTCTGCCTCTACCGTAGGATGACCTTTAGAATCCAAAATCTCCCTCGCATAAATGTTTTTTATTTTCATAAAAATATCTCAAATCTCAAAACTGAAATCTAAATCTTAAAACTTTAAATCTTTTATTAGTTTTTAGATTTGACATATGATTTTGACATTTGACATTTGAGTTCTGAAATAATTAATTTACCCTATTTCTTCTAATCTAATAGTGTTGGTTTGCCCGGACACACCCCATTGTCTACCATAAATGGTCACTACTCGGTCACCTTTTTTCAAAAGCCTTTTTTTCTTTAAAAACATTAAGGCTGTTTTAGTTGACCTAATGGTGGCTTTATTTTGAGGAAATCTATAATAAACCGGCCGCACGCCATAAGCTAAACAAAGCTGGTCTCTTGTTGTTTTCTCTTGAGTTAAGGCAATAATGGGAATTGGCGGCCGCAAACGGGCTAAATATCTGGCGGTCTTACCTGTATCAGTAAAAACCACAAAGCATTTTAGCTTTAATTGTTTTAAAAAATGCAAGGAGTGTTTATTTTGAGCAATCTTATAGGCAGAAAATGTCATCACTTCAGATAGGTCGTGGGGTTCAAATTCTATTTTGGGAGCCTCTCTATGTTTTTCAATAAAACCAATGATTCTCCTCATAATCTGAACCGCCTTTAAGGGAAAACGGCCGCTGGCGCTTTCTGCGGAAAGCATGGTACAATCAGCGGCATCATAAACTGCATTGGCAACATCAGCTACTTCGGCTCTGGTCGGCCGCGGCTTTTGAATCATTGACTCCAACATTTGCGTCGCTACAATGACTGGTTTGGCTAACTCGCGGCAACGTTTGATGATTATTTTTTGATAATAAGGCACTTTTTCCAAAGGCGCTTCTATGCCTAAATCTCCCCTGGCAACCATAACCCCATCGGCTTCTTCAATAATCTCTTCAAAATTGGTAATTGCTTGTTTGGTTTCTATTTTAGCAATTATTTGGGCATTTAAACCCTGCTTTCTAATGGCATTTTTTAACTCAAGCATATCTTTTCTATTTCTCACAAAAGAATAACCAAAAAAATCAATATCTCTCTTGGCTGGCATAGAAATAAACTCTAAATCTCTTTTAATTAAAGAAGGTAGGTCTAAATCAGTCGCTGGAAAATTAATCCCCTTATTGCTCTTTAACAAACCACCCTCAACCACTTTAGTGACTACTTTCTTTCTATCTTTGGAAATTTCGACCACTTTAGTCTCTAAATAGCCGTCATCAAGATAAATGGTGTGGTCTGGTTTTAAACCTTTAATTGAGCTTAATCCTTCAACGGTAATGTTTTCTTTATCATCTTCTTTTCCTGTCTCTGTAAAAGAAATCAGTTTGCCCTTGACTAGTCTTATTTGACCCTCAAAACCACCTACCCTTAACTCCGGCCCTTTCAAATCAACTAAAATAGCCACTGGTTTAGCTAATCTTTTGGCTACTTTTCTGACTCGATCAATTCTATCTCCATGCCATTCTAGGGTTCCGTGCTTGGTATTAAAGCGAAAAATAGAGACGCCGGCCCTGATCATTTCCGCGATCATCTTTTCAGAATCACAGGCCGGCCCAAGAGTAGCAATCGTTTTGGTTTTAATCATTTTTTACTGGCTTTCTTGTTTACAAATAAAAAATACACACCAAAGGAGTATCAATTCTAATTATAACTCTTCGGTTCAATTTTGCAATTCCCTTTTTTATTATATCTCAACTTTTTATTTAGCCCATACTAGTCTGCTGTTCTTATACTTATAAACCAGCAACTCAATTCTTATCTACCAAACCACTCCTTAACCACCAAAGTTTTAGCAATTTTATCATGCCAACCCTGTTTCTTATCATCAGCCAAAACCCAAAAAAAGCCTAAACATAAAGGAATGGCAGAAACAATATAGCCTAAATACCTTAAAACTGCTTCTTTATAGTCTAAGGCCTTGCCGTTTTCCTTAACTACTTTAATACCCATGGCCCTTTTGCCAACGGTTTGGCCATTCCAGTTAACCCAAAGCAGAATGAAATAGAGGGCTCCGGTTAAACTACTGAATATCCCCCGACGGAAAAAAGGTATTATCTTAACTAAAAACCGTTGGGCTATTATTAAAATAATCCCGTCAATTAAGGTTGCCACAAACCTGACTCCAAAACCAGCATATTTTTTATTTACCATAACTGATCACCTCCTTTGCCTCGCCGAGTCAGGGCGGGCTTTACATCAAAACTTTTTAAACACCTTTTGAGTTCTTCTAAGGGTAACCCTACAATATTAGTATAACTTCCTTGATAATTTTTTACAAAATCACATTTTCTATCTTGGATGCCATAAGCCCCAGCCCTATCTAAATAAACACTGGTATCCAAATAGTCTTTTATCTCCTTTTTATTCAACTTCCTAAATCTAACTTCGGTAATGACTAAACTCCTCTTTTCTCTTCCTTTACTATCTATTAAGACCAACCCTGTTAATACTTGATGAGTTTTATGACTCAGTCTCTCAAGCATCTGTTCTGCTTCTTTTCTATTCTTAGGCTTGCCTATAATCCTGCTCTGCAGGACGACAAAAGTATCCGCCGCAATAATTAAAAAATCTTTCTTTTTAATTCTCTCTTTAGCTGCTTGAGCCTTAGATAGGGCAATGGCCATAGCCAACTTTTTGGGGTCTTTAATTTTCTTTTCCAAAAGCCTCTCATTAATGCCGCTCCCTATGATTTTAAAATCTAAACCTAAGGACTGAAGAAGGTCCTTTCTTCTGGCCGATGCTGAAGCTAAAATAATCTGCATTAATTTACCCCACGCAGTTTAGTTTTGGGCAAAACTCTCTGAACTGATTTTAATATATTTTGCATTTATTGAGAAGAATAAGGTCTAATCTTCAAAAACTCAGGATCTAAACAATTCTGTGGCCTGAATTTCTGTAAAACCCAATTCGCCCTTTCTACTTTCTAAAATCTTTTTTCTTTTTGCAAAAATCTGAAAAAAGACTGTTATAAATAACGCTTACCCGCCTGAATTTTCCCGAGGCGAACACAGCTGGATAAGCAGTTGTGAGCACTCAAAAAATTCTGGCGGGAAGACCACCAATCTTCATCAGTTATTAGAGAATAGCATCTAGCGTCTAGTTATCAATTAACTAAACGCTAATTTCTAGGCGCTAAACGCTGAAAATTACTTTACTTTGTAAGTTTTTCTCTTATAAAACTCTGCCTCCTTTCCTGGATTCCATTGGCTCACCGGGCGCAGATATCCAACTATACGAGAATAGACTTCGCAAAGAGTTCTCTTTTTCTTATTCTTTTTCATCTCCCCTCCTTTCTTTACTCATAACTCAATAATTTTTTGTCATCCAGAGGATGATTCCGCTCTGCGGGAAGCTTATTTCTTATTTCCCTTTATACCCTATTTCCTCATCACATTTGGGACAATATTTATGTTCACCAGTTAAATAACCATGTCTGGGACAAATAGAAAAAGTCGGGGTTAAAGTAAAATAAGGTAAATGATAATTCTCTGCGATCTTTCTAATTAACTGCTTCACTGATTTAATATCGGTCAAGCTTTCTCCTAAAAAACCATGTAAAACCGTGCCGCCATTATATTTGGCCTGCAATTCATCCTGATGGTCTAGGACTTCAAAAATATCATCCGTCCACTGGACGGGCGGATGAGTAGAATTAGTATAAAAAGGTTCAATTCCGTCTTTGCCTAAGTCTTTTTCATTGGCAACTTCAATTTCCGGATATCTTTCTTTATCAATCCTGGCAAAACGGTAAGAGGTCCCTTCTGCTGGCGTGGCTTCCAAGTTAAACAGTTGACCCGTTGACCTTTGATATTGCAAAATTCTTTTTCTCATAAAATTCATTATTTCTAAGGCTAAGGCTTTGGCTTCTGGATCAGTAATGCTTTTACCTAAAAAATTTATCAAAGCTTCATTCATGCCATTAATGCCAATGGTGTTAAAATGATTGGCCCAATACTGACCGGTTCTACTTTTAACGTCAGATAGGTAATACTTACAGTATGGATAAAGGCCTTTTTCAGTAAACTCTTCCACGGTTTTTCTTTTAATTAATAAGGAGTCTCGACTAATTCTCATCAGCCGATTTAAGCGCCGGAAAAAGTCTCTTTTATCTCGGGCTAAAAAGCCAATTCTAGGCAGATTAATGGTCACCACTCCCACTGCCCCCGTGAGAGGATTGGCGGCAAACAAACCACCCCGTTTTCTTAAAATCCTATTATCAAGCCTCAGTCGGCAACACATACTCCGAGCGTCATCGGGCTCCATATCTGAATTAACATAGTTCGCCCAATAAGGAATGCCGTATTTTCTAGTCATTTCAAACACCGGTTTTAAAACCGGATTATCCCAATTGAAATCTTGAGTAATAGAATAAGTAGGAATGGGGAAAGTGAAAACCCTGCCGTGAGCATCACCTTCACTCATCACTTCGGCAAAAGCTTGATTAAAAATGTCCATTTCTTGCTGAAAGCTCTTGTATTTAGCCTTAACTGGTTTACCAGCAATAATAACCACCTCTTTCCCTACTGTTTTAGGAGGAGTTAAATCTAAAGTAACGTTAGTAAATGGGGTTTGAAAGCCCACTCGAGTGGGAACATTCATATTGTATAAAAATTCTTGCATCGCTTGTTTCACCTGTTTGTAGTTTAATCTGTCATAGCGGATAAAAGGAGCCAAATAAGTATCAAAATTAGCTACGGCTACCGCTCCTGCCACTTCTCCTTGAAGGGTATAAAAGAAATTAACTAGTTGGCCTAAAGCAGTAGTAAAATGTTTGGGCGGAGCTGAATGAATTTTTCCAGGTACACCGCCAAAACCGCGAATTAAAAAATCTCTTAAATCCCAGCCTGTGCAATAAGCACTCAGCAGAGCTAAGTCGTGAATATGAAGGTCGCCATATAAATGGGCTTTACGAACTGAACGAGGATAAATTTTATTAAGCCAAAAATTAGAGGACAAGATTGAGGCCACATGATTATTTAGGCCCTGCAGAGAATAGGTCATATTGGCATTTTCTTTCACCAGCCAGATAGATTTATCTAAGTATTTTTGAATCAACTCATCGGAATCAACCAAAGAAGAGATGTCTCTCAGTTTACCATGAAGGTCGCGATACAAAGTAAAAGCCCTGTAGGTTTTTTCATGACCTCTTTTAAGTAAAATCTTCTCTACGATATCCTGAACCTGTTCCACCTCAGGAATAATGGTTTTGTTAAATCTTTTTTCCAGTTCTTTAACCACTAAGCCAGCCAAATACTTGGCTCTTTTTCTATCTTTGCCTCCAGCCGCTTTGGCTGCCAGCCAAATGGCTCTTTCAATATTTTGGACATTAAAGGCAACAATCCGTCCATCGCGTTTTTTAATTTTTTTAATCTGAGTAGTTGTTTTTGGTCTGGCCACGTTCCCTCCGGTCAAGTTTAAAGTTTAAAATGCAAAACTTAAAATTGCTTAGTGCGCTTACTAATACAATTTTTGTGAATGTTAATTTTGTCCAATCCGCCAGCTGGCGGAGAGTTAATTAACCGAACAAAAATTCGTATAGCAAAAGCACTTAACTTATCTCCCTAATTATCTTTTTAAACTCATCTACATCTTTAAATTCCAAAAAAACACTGGCAAAACGCAAATAAGCCACCTCATCCATTCTTTTTAACCTGGTTAAAACCATCCGACCCACATCAGAACTAGAAATTTCTGTTGATTTTCTATTAAGCAGTCTCATTTCAATCTCGTCAATAATGTTTTCTATATCTTCTTCACCGCAAGGTCTTTTCTCACAAGCCTTAATAATTCCTGCTTTAATCTTTTCCCGATCAAAATCTTCTAAATTGCCATCTTTTTTGACCACTTTAAGGTCAATTACCTCTACTCTTTCATAAGTCGTGAATCTTTTGCCGCACTTATTGCATTCTCTTCTCCTGCGAGTCACGCTTCCATCTTCGCTTTCTCGTGATTCTAAAACTGAAGTTTGGTCGCTGGCACAATAAGGACACAACATAAATCAAATGAAAAAGTTAAAGCGTAAAATTCAAAAAATTTTACATTTTTCGCTTTACATTTTAAAATTTAATGGACACTAAATATAGTGTCCAAGATAATATTGGGGCACTAAACTTAGTATGTCAACCAGCAATAAAAACATCAAAATATATCAATTTCTGCTTTTACAGAGGGAAAGGGATTAAACTAAGAACAAGTAGAAGAGACAAAAATCAAAGGGTTAACAAAGGCATAAAAAGCATCTCTACAAAGAGGGAATTAAAGAATAAAAATTTTATTCAAAAAATTTTAATTTGTCTAATCGAACTGGCCTTTTATCTTTTCTAAATTGACTTGAGTTTTTTTCATAGCGCTGTCAATTGTTGCTTTAGATTGGTCAGAAACTTTATCCAAAAGCGACCCTAAAACTTCTATATGTTTTTGGCTAGCTTTATTAATTGTATCTTTCATTTCAGGTGTTGCTTTCCCTTCTCTAGTTAGTTCTATAAACAAATTCAAGGCTTGTTCTAAATATTTTTCGGCCTTATCAGTTGTGCTCACCCCCAGCTCTGTTTTACCTCCCTCAATTAAAGCTCTGGCAGCACCGATTCTTTTATCAGCATATAAAAGCAACCTTTCGAACTTAACCTCTGGTTTTTTAGTAAAAGTGAGCAGAATCCGATCCCGCAGCATCTTCAACCAGTATAAGGGATGGTCAGGTAAAATCCCAGGATAAGGCAGGTAATAATCAACTTCAGTTATTTTTACCTTTACATTAACTGGTTCTTCACCAGCTATTTTAAGTTGATTATATCTTTCTTGGCTCATTTCTATTATTTCTTCCTTATCTTCGCCTTTATCTAGATCAATTATCTCCATACTTTTGCTAGCTTCATTATTTTGCGCTCCCGCCTGATTAACCCGAAAAGCAGAAAAAGCCACAATCCCCAAACCGAAAAGCAAAGAAAGAAAAATTAAAAGAAAGTTTTTAAATGTTTGCATTTTATTTACCTCACCGGAGGCGGGTCTCCTTTAATTAGTTACTAATAGCTTAATTTCTAAACAATATTCTATCTTTTCCCAATCTTTGATGCAACCCTAGGCTTGAATTTCTTGAATTTCATTTCTTTGTTTATTTCCAAAAAATTTATCAGACTTGTTCTTATAAAGTTTTGTTTTCCAGTTTCTTATAATACCAAACTTTAATTGACTCGGTGGTCACAAAATAAAGGCCTACTAAAGCCAAAACCGCAATCATCAATTTGGCCGTAGGCCTGATAAATAAAAACTCCCCTGCCAGAAAACTGAAAGGAATAATTAAGGTTAAAACAATCGCTCCACCACTGATTAAGACCAGCCACCAGGAAGGTTTCTCTCCCCGCCAAAACCATTTTTTGGTTCTTAAGGAAAAAACAAAGAAAATCTCGGTTAAAACACTCATTGTAAACCATAAGCTTTGCATTAAAGCCTCGGGAAGCTTATTAAATAAGGCAAAAAATAAGAAGTCAAAAAAAGAACTGACGGTACCTAAAAACAAAATTAAATTTCCAATCTCTCTTAAGTTAAAATGAACTGGTTTAGTCAACTCATCTTTATCTACGGAATCCAAGGAAACCGCGCTTAAAGGTAGATCAGAAAGTAAATTAACCAATAATATCTGGTTGGGTAACATCGGTAAAAAAGGAATAAACAAGGAAATTAAAGCCAAAGAATAACAGTTGCCAAAATTAGAAGATAAGGTTACTTTAAGATATTTTAAGATATTTTTAAAAATCCTGCGGCCAAACTTGACACCATTAACTATGGTTCTTAAATCCTTTCTTAAAAGCACTATGTCTGCTTCTTCTTTGGCTACATCAACAGCAGAATCAACCACTAAAGCGACATCAGCCATTCTCAAGGCCGGGACATCATTGATGCCGTCTCCCATAAAACCGACAATTTTTTGCTTTTTTAAAACTTTAACAATTTTAAATTTCTCCTGTGGCGTTACCCGAGCGAAAACTCGGTTATTGACCACTAAGTTTTCAAACTCCCGACCGTTCATCCCTTCTAAACTACTACCCAAAACAACCTCGTTTCCTTTAGTCACCAAACCAATTTTTTGAGCCACAAAAAAAGCTACCTGGGGACTATCACCGGTTAGAATTTTTATTTCTATGCCGGCCTTTTCTGCTTTCTCTACTGCTTCAATGGCCGTCACTTTCAAAGGATCTTCAAAAACAGCAAAACCTAAAAAACAGAGTTGATTTTCATCTTCCACCGTCCCTCCTTGACTTTTTTTAATGGCCATTCCATAGATCCTTTTCCCTTCTGCGCCAGCCCTTTGTAATTCTTTTTCATAAAAGCTTTTACCCTCCCTTCCAAGTTTTCGCCACTGGCCATCTGCCAAATAATAGCTTGACTCTTTTAATAAAAACTCGGCCGCTCCTTTAAGTACAAGCAGGTTGTCTTTATTAAATCTGATATAAGTCCTATCTCCTCTTTTATTCGGATCAAAAGGTTCTTCTTTGATTAATTCGCTTTTATGCTTTAATTTTTCTTTCTTTACTGCCGTAACCAATAAAATCCGGTCAAAGTTGCTTCTTAACTCCTTATATTTTTCTCTAAGCGGAATGGTGGCGGCCAAAAAGTACTGCCAAAACTCTGCTTCGTTTTTGGCCACGATCCGGTCTAAAACTATCCTATTTTCAGTCAAAGTCCCGGTTTTATCAAGACAAAGAACTTCAATATTGCCCAAATCTTCAATGCTGGACAGTCTTTTGACGACTACCTTTTTCTTGGCCAATTGCAGAGCACCGGAAGACATGGTAATCAAACAAACCAAAGGCAGACCCTCAGGCACCAAACCAACGCTTAAAGCAATCACAAAAAGTAAGAAATGAGGAATATCAATGCCTATTCCTTTTAAAATTAGGTTAAGCAGAAAAATTAAAAGCAAAGAAATAATTGCCAGCCATAAAATAAATTGGCTGATCTTATCAATGTTCTTTTCAAAACTGCTCTTGCCTTTTTTTTCTTTGACCAAACCCGCCATTTTCCCCAATTCCATCTTTTTCCCAGTGGCGATCACCACTCCTTCGGCCATACCAGCAATAATCCTGCTACCTGCAAAAAGAATATTTTCCGCTTCAAAAATGCTCTGGGATTCTTTGGTTAATTCTTTAGCTCTTTTTTCTAAGATTTTTGATTCACCCGTCAGGATAGATTCATCAACACTGAGGTTTTCTTGTTTTAGAATCCTTAAATCAGCGGGGACAACGTCACCTTCGCCCAAAACCACTATTTCTCCAGGAACTAGATTTCTTTTATCCAGTTTTTCTGCTCGGTCGTCGCGTTTGACCAAACACTTGGTAGAAATAAACGACCTTAGTTTTTCCATGGTTTTCTCAGAACGGTATTCCTGGAAAAATCCTAAAAACGAGCTGATAACCACGATTAAACCAATGGTCACCAACTGATGAATATCAGCAAGTAGCAAAGCAATCAAGCAAGCAAATAAAAGAAGGTAAAAAAAGGCATTGTTGATTTGCCTAAAAAATATTTTTAAAACTCTGCCTTTTTTCTGCTCCAGCTCATTTTCCCCAAAGGTTTTTAGTCTCTTTTTTGCTTCCTCCGCAGTTAGCCCTTCCGACCGACTATTTAATTTATCTAAAACCGCCGACGAAGATAAACAAGTAAACTCTTTATAAACCTTAACCATGCTTTAACCATTTTAGCATGAAACCGCACCTTTTTTCTCTCTTTCTATTGGTTAAGAGGAATTTTTGGAGTAGAAATTCACGAAAAAGCAATTTATTCTCCTAGAATAGTTAAATCTATCCCTCTGGCTCTTGCTTCAAACAATTCCACAAAAAAGATTCCCTGCCAAGTGCCTAAACTTAGTTCTCCATTTTTAACCGGCGACCAATGAGTTGAGCCAAAAAGAGCCGTCGCTTGATGGCCTCGAGCATTAATCGGACCTTCGTAGCTATGCTCCCATCTTTGTTTTTCGGGCAGGATTCTTTTTAAATTCCTGATAAAATCCTGGTGGACGGCCGGATCTTTTTCGGTCACCACTAAACTGGCGGTCGTATGACCAATCCTAATTAAACAAAAACCTTCTTTTATCCCACTCTCCTTTATAGCCTGATTGATCTTTTCCTCTAACCCTACAAACTCATAAAGCTTGGTTGTTTGAATGGTAATTGTCTTATTAATAAGTTTCATAAATTACTATTATTAACTGTGGACCTTAATAAAAGCGTTAATGGAGTGGCTACAGCTTTTTTTATTTCTTTATTTTTCTTTTCTCTGCCTCAATAATGTCTTCTATCTGTTCTATTGTTTGTTTTAATTTACCTTGGACATTACGAATCAAATAGTCAAATCTTTGGTATTGCCTTAATTCCCATTTGGCTCGGTTAAGACTCCAATCAAATTCTCTTTTAGTTTCTGTGGCTCTTCTTTTCATTCTTTTTTCTAAAATTGGCAGGCTTTCGGTTAAAAAAATAAAAACAGCGTGAGGAACATCTTTTTTAACTCTTTTATATACATTCTTCACTCCCCTGACATCAATCCGCCAGAGAATATCTTTACCTGTGGCCAAGGCCTCCCTGACATGCTTTTTTTGGGTGCCTCGATAAGTCCCCCTGTATTCTACCCATTCATAAAAAGCCTCATTGGCAATCAATTTTTCAAATTCATCTTTGTTAACAAAATAATAGTCAAAGCCTTCTTTCTCATCTAGTCTTTTTATCCGAGAATTAGTAGTTACCAAGCGTCTCATATTTTTATTTCTCTTAAGCAACCCTCTGATCACACTAT
>Ga0315545_1001932_pt1 | contig 19428 bp, 19 predicted proteins | sample SalMarSW160210MG_FD_203096 | JGI IMG/M metagenome (GOLD analysis project Ga0315545, IMG submission 203096) | Salt marsh sediment microbial communities from the Plum Island Ecosystem LTER, Massachusetts, United States - Salt Marsh Sediment SW1602-10 ...
GAAGGCCTCGATTTTACCTGGGGAACTTCAGGGATTACGGTGAGATAAAGAGTGATGTGATTGACATCGGGCACAAGGGGACAAGAATCGTGGACATTCAATGGGACGCTTCAGAGAAAAACGGAAGCGCAGTGCGCGTGTTCTTTCGGTTTTCGGAAATCTACTTTGATCCATCCTCTGAAGCTGATGATGAGCAGCGGATGGATTCGCCGGATTCATCCACGGTTTCCACGGCCGGACTCCCCTATACCCTGCCGGGGTGGATACAGGTGAGAAATGGAGAGCGTATCGTCGAGCAACCTCCGGGAGGGAGGTATTTTCAGTGGAAGGCCCTTTTATACGGAACGAAAAGCCTGTATACACCATCTCTTCTCTCGCTGCGGGTAACACTCGAGCTTGATCCTCCGCCGTTTGCGCCGATTCTGCTCGAGGCTCAGCCGCAGAATGGGGCGGTTCGTCTCGTGTGGGTAAAAAACAAGGAAAGCGATCTGAAGGACTACAAGATATATTACGGAAATTGCTCGAAAAATTACTTCGGGAAACACGCAAAGGCGGGAAAATCACCGTTTATCGTTGGCCTGGTTGAATCATTTGTCGTGGAGGGGCTCGAAAACGAAGAAGTGTACTTTTTCAGCATTACCGCCATTGATGAAGCAGATCAGGAAAGCGGGTTCAGTAACGAGCTCATCGTGAGGCCCTCGAGTGTGTATTCCACTGACCGGTAAGAACGAGGCGTTGTCCCCGTCGGGGCTTCCAATCTTGCGGTGAAAAAAAGGAGGACGTAAAATGGCCGAATATCTTGGAAAACAGTGGACGAGAGAGGAACTTCGGGAGTGGATCGGTGATCCGGCTCAGATTGCAGGGGCACGGTTCTTCGAGTACGCAGAAGGAAAAGCGCAGGGGGTTCGTGGTGTATCCGTGCGATCCGGAGGAGGTTTGCAGTTTACCGTTTTGCCGGGAAGGGGAATGGACATCCCTGAGGCGTTTTTTCAAGGAAACGCGTTGAGCTTTTTCTCCGGAACGGGAATCACCTCTCCTTCATACTACGAGGAGCCCGGTCTTGGGTGGCTGAGAAGTTTTTTTGCCGGTCTTCTCACAACCTGTGGAATCGCGAACTCAGGTGCACCCAGCACCGACAGGGGAGAACACTACGGTCTGCACGGAAGGGTGGCAAATGCGGCAGCGGAAAACGTGTGTGTCGACCAGCACTGGGAGAATGATGAATATGTAATTTCTCTCAAGGGTATGGTGCGGGAAGCAAAGGCGATGTTCGAGAACCTCACGCTGACGCGGACAATCGAGACGCACCTCGGTTCGAGAAGTTTCAGAATAATGGATATAATCGAAAACCGGGGGTTTGAACCTCAGCCCCTCATGATGCTCTACCACTTTAATTTCGGTTTCCCGCTCCTTGGCCCCAATGCCCGTATTGTCGGTCCAGTGCTTCACACAGAGCCGAGAGACGAGGAGGCGGCACGGGACAGGGGTGTTGAGGAATGCATGCGGTTTCCCGATCCGGTTCAAGGTTACAACGAGAAGGTCTTTTTTCATACTCTCAACACGGACAGGGACGGCAACACCTTCATGGCGCTCCTGAACAGAGACATCGGTAACGGTACGGCCCTCGGAATTGTTCTCAGGTTCAATAAAAATCAGCTTCCCGTATTTACTGAATGGAAGATGCCGAGGAAGGGATTCTATGTGCTCGGACTCGAACCTGGGACTGCCCAGCCGCTCGGAAGAGGAGTGCTCAGAGAGTCTGGTAAACTCTCGTTTATAGATGGGCAGCATACACACGAGGTGGTGATCGATTTTCAGGTGCTGGGGTCAAAAGAAGAACTCGATGCTGTGGAGCGTGAGGCGGAAAAATTAGCCCAGGGTTGACCCCGGACCTCCCGGAAAAAGCCTCGATTTGGTATGCGGATGAAAAAAGCGGTTCCCCCTTTCAGATGCGGCTTGCCTGGGCAGTGTTCGAAAAGCGCGAGTATTTACTCAAGAATTTTTATTTCGAAAGTGAGGGTGCATGCTTTTCTCAGCATCGCGCTCACCCCGCAGTACCGCTCCTGCGACAGATCAACCGCCTTCCGCAGTTTGTCCATTGGGAGATCCTTTCCTTTGAACTCATAGATGAGATGAATGGAGGTGTACACTTTCGGGTGATCTTCGCTTTGCTCAGCACGCGCGATTACTCTGAACTGGTCAGGGCTCACCCGCATCTTGTTCAGAATGGAAAGAACATCCATTCCGGTACAACCGCTGAGCGACGTGAGAACCAGGGCTTTGGGCCCTGGGCCCCGATTTTTTCCCCCGAACTCCGGTTCAGAATCTATGACCACATGATGACCGTGTACCTCTGAATCAAACGCCATTTCCCTTTTCCATTCTGTTTTAACCAGTTCCATATTCAACCTCCCATTCTCCGATAATTCGTGTTCTCCCGTGTCTATATAGTATTATAGAACCGGCGATCAGTAAAGCTCAAGTGCACGTGTTTGCGCACTTCATGGAAATATCCCGGTAATTTTTCGATGAGAAGGAAAACAACGAACGCTGGATATATTATGGAGAGTGTTCTATAATGAGTCGCATAATCTTTCGGAGAGGTGCGAGGAAAAAGCGTTGGCACTCGTTGAAAATGAACTGCAGACAAAGTATTTTTTGAAGAGCCTGGGGTTCCCTGATCTGCGTATCCACCATTCCATAAATCACTATGACTTTCGGAAGCAGAACAGAAGAATCCTCATCATCGGTCCCATGGGGTCAGGAAAAACGGAATTTTCCGCCCGTATATTCAGGGATTCACAGGTGGCGCTGAACAAATCCGCGGTTGTTCGGGAAAGGACCACGGATGGAGCAGCAGATCGGCGAAACGTGTTTTACATCAGGTCGAAAATCGACAGCAAGCGGTTCGAGAACTGCCCGGAGGATGCGCTTCCTTTTCGCGGCGGCTATGAGCGTATGGGTGAAAATACTGCGAGAATTTCCAACTCCTTCGAGCTCGAAGAGATACTCGAGCTGAGGAAAGATGTGGGTACGTGGATCATCGACGAGGCAAATTTCTTTGATGAGCGCATCGCCTATGTAATACAGCATTACTCCCGTCATTTACACATGAACTTCATTTTTCCGATGCTGATTCTCAATTTCCGAAAAGACATATTCAACCGGACATCCCGGCTCCTCATGGAAATTGCAACCGATGTGTTCCCGTTGACCGCATACTGTGAGCACCCTGACTGTATTCTGGACTCTTACTACACCTACCGTTACTATGTCGTGGATGGCGATGAATGCCCCGCCCTGTTTTTTGATCCGCTCATCATCGTGGGGGGCGACAGACTGTACAAAGACCCGAGGGTTCCGAATTATTCCACTCGATGCGACAGTCATCACTACCTGCCGGGAAAGGAATATACGTTCCTCATTTTGAAGCCCCTCGGAGAGCTTGCCTACAGCGGAAACCTCACGCCTCTGATCAGTGAGCTGAAGAGAATCCGGGCCGAAACAAAAAAGTCGGAAATATACAAGCATTTTGAAGAAAGTTACATGAACAAAGAAGAAACGCAGCCTATCATGATGCGAGCCCTCAGAGTCGATTGCATTGCCGAGAAAGCGCTTCTTTATCTCTTTGTCGAGGAGAACGCGCTGAGTCTCGATCAGATGAAATATGTTGCTGCGCAGATCGGCGCTGACATGGAATATATCAATGAACGTCTCGTTGAAAACAGGCGGTTTCAGATTTGAAACCGTTATAAATGAGGAGTGAAAAATGAAAAAGGAATTGGTCATTGCCCACGATCTTGGGACATCGGGGAACAAGGCGACATTGTTCGATTCTGATGGGAAGATGCGTGCAAGCAGTTTCATGGGATACGAAACAGTTTATCCCCGTCCGGGGTGGGCCGAGCAGAACCAGCGAGACTGGTGGAAAGCCGTGAAGGAATCGACAGTAGATCTCCTGAGCAAGGTGCCGGAGGCGAAGAAACAGATCGTTGCGATCAGCTTCAGCGGCCACATGATGTGCTGCTCTCCTGTTTCAGAAGACGGTGACCCGTTGTACAATGCAATTATCTGGAGCGATCAGAGGGCATTTCAGGAGAGAGACTTTCTCTCAAAGGAGATAGGCGACGACATGGCGTACAGGGTGACCGGCACGGTGTTTATTGCAAATTACCTCGCCGCAAAAATTCTGTGGCTTCGAAGTAATTATCCGGAGGTGTATAAAAAGACACACAAGTTTCTTCAGCCGAAAGATTATATCGCATTCCTTCTGACCGGAGAATACGTCACCGATTACTCCGACGCCTCGGGAACGAATCTCTTCGATCTGCAGAAGAAACAGTGGAGCGAGCATATCGTCTCGCACCTGAATATCGATATGGACAAACTGCCGAAACCAATCCCCTCAACCTGTATCGCGGGGAAACTCAAAAAAGCGGCCGCCGAGGAGCTCGGCCTTCCGGAAGGGATTCCCGTGGTAATCGGAGGCGGTGACGGGCCGTGCGCCACGGTGGGGGCGGGTGCATCAAAACCGGGGGACTGCTACAACATATACGGAACATCCTCATGGACGTCAGTCACCACTGACACTCCGCTCTATGACGGTGAGCGCAGAACATTTATCCTCAGCCACCTCGATGAAAACCTGTATATGGGGGTCGGAACGATGCAGTCAGCAGGAGGGTCCTTTGAGTGGCTGAACGGATGGATCGGAGGAGCGGAAGCGCTTTTGGGAGACCGGATCGGCATTTCTTCGTACAGGGTCCTCTCGCTTGAGGCGGAAGAAGCGGGCCCGGGGTCCAGCGGGGTGCTTTTTTTGCCCTATCTCATGGGAGAACGGAGCCCATACTGGGACTCGGAGGTAAAAGGAGCATTCCTCGGGCTTACCCGTGTCGCGGGCAGGCACCAGATTATCCGCTCGGTCCTCGAAGGGACTGTCTATCACCTCAAGCTCATTCTCGATGTACTTGAGGAAAACGGAGAAAAGGTAAAAGAAGTCCGCCTGATCGGCGGGGGAGCGGGGAACAGGTTTCTGAGAAAGCTGATGGCGGATGTCTGGGGAAAACCGATCGTGGAAATGTACTACAAAGAGGAAGCTACTTCCCTTGGCGCGGCAATCGCGGGATTCGTCGGTGTTGGAGTAAAAGAGAGCATTCTCGGCGCAGAATCGATGGTCAGGTCGATGAGCGTTGAAAATCCCGACAAGGATAAAACCGAATTGTACGCAAAGATTTACGAAATATTCAAGGAGGCCTATGTGGCCCTGAAACCTGTGCACAAAAAGCTCGACCGGTTTATGAGGGGTCTTCAGGAATAGGAGAAATTTTAACAGTACGTTGAGGATATAAAAGGAGCGAAATACCGGTTACAATCTTACTTTTTATTTTATTCGCCGCACATGTACGTTTTTTTGTCTTATAAAGAATACATATTCAAAAAATCCAGTGGAAACCATGAGGGCAAAGTGCTGAAGATGATTATATTAAGATATGTTTATATTTCTACTAACTCCTGACAGAAAGGTGAGAACCATGAAAACAAAAAAGCTCGGATGGACCGCGCTCGAGCTCACAAAAGTTGGAATCGGGACGTTTCCCATAGGCGGGGCAGAATGGTTTGGCGGATGGGGCCCTCAGGATGACGGGGAGTCGATTGCGATGATTCGAAGGGCGCTCGAGCTGGGAATCAACTGGATCGACACTGCGCCCGTGTACGGCCTCGGGAGGGCGGAGGAAGTTGTTCGTGAAGCGCTCAAAGGCGTTGAGAAAAAACCGGTCATTGCGACCAAGCTGGGGCTCGTATGGGATGAGCATGGAAAAGTGAGCGGAGTTTTAAAACGCGAGAGCGTTCGCAGAGAGGTGGAGGCGAGCCTCCGGAGGCTCGACATCGAGGTGATCGATCTCTACCAGATTCACTGGCCGCGGCCGGACGAGGATATCGAAGAAGCGTGGACCGCCATGGCTGAGCTGGTTCAGGAAGGCAAGGTCCGCTACATAGCGGTGAGCAACTGCAGCGTTGAGCAGATGGAACGGCTGGGCCGAATCCACCGTGTTGCATCGCTTCAGCCTCCGTACAGCATGATCATCCGTGACGTCGAGGATGAGATTTTGCCCTATTGCGGGAAAAACGAAATAGGGGTCATCCCCTACAGCCCGATGCAGCGCGGGCTTCTCACAGGGAAATTCACAAAGGAACGCGTGGCAGCACTCGATAAAAGAGATCACCGGCTGCGTCAGCCATACTTTCAGGAGCCTCAGCTGAGCATCAATTTCGAGTTCGTCGACCGGCTGCGTCCGATTGCAGAAAAAAGGAAGAAAACTCTCGCACAGCTCTCGATCGCATGGGTCCTGCGAAGGCCGGAGGTAACCGCAGCAATCGTGGGTGCGCGAAGGCCGTCACAAATAGAAGAGACCGCCGGTGCGGTAGACTGGGAGCTGGATGAGGAGGAGATAAAAAAGATCGATGCACTGCTTGAAGAGCGGGAAAAACGGATACAGTCGGTCACATGAATTGTATCAACCACATGGAAAAGTGAGTATGGTATTTTAGGATCCAAGCCGGGGTAAGTACGATGGTGGAACATGTGAGGATCGTAAAAAACGACTCGATGTCAGTACATTTCATCTCGAGCCCCTATGGGCAGATCGCCGTACTGTGGCATGTGCATGAAAAGCGGCCGAAAATTTATCGTGTCGTTTTTTCGAATTCAGACGGACAGGCCATTGAGCGGGTGTGGTTCTCGTTTCCTGCTGCGTCGAATGATTCGTGCCGGGACATTGATGATGTTTCAGAGAATATCGAGGCATTTCTTTCAGGAGAGGACGTCGCATTTTCTCTCGACGCAGTCCGGATGGACCTCTGCTCGGATTTCCAGAAAAAGATCCTCGGAGCTGAGCATGCGATCTCCCGGGGATATGTGAGCACCTACCGGCGGCTGGCCGCTCACGCAGGGAAACCGAACGGAGCTCGCGCTGCTGGTATGTGCCTTGCAAATAATCCATTTCCTCTTATCATTCCCTGTCACAGAACCATCCGTTCCGACGGCACGCTTGGAGGGTACCAGGGGGGAGCGGCCATGAAGAGCGCGCTGCTGAAAATGGAGGGGGTTTCGGTTCTCGAAGGCGGAACGGTGGCCGAAGGCCGATTTTACTACTGATATGGTGCATGTTGTGAAATTTTTTGAGAACTGTGGGCCCTCAGGGCCATTTTTATTGTGTGGCCAATATCCAGAGGCGATCCTTAAACCACTTCCCTTCCCGCACTATAACCTGTTCGGTTTCAAGTTGAATTAATGAAGAAAATAGGATAACATGTGAGCGAATTAGAAATGAAAGTTGCTCAAATACAGCTTTTTTTACGCAGAGCACTCCCGGGTAGGGTGATAAACAGTGTAAAGCATGTCATGGCAAGGGCAGTACTTCAATTTGCAATATATTCGTTAGTTGTGTTGTTAAATAATGAAAACAATAGTGGTGGAGTAATAAATTGAAAACTATTCATAGAATAATAAATGGTGATAGCCGACAGATGAATCTTTTATCTGATAAATCTGTTCACCTAATCATTACTTCTCCACCATACTGGCAGTTAAAAGATTATGGGACTGATACACAGATTGGCTTTCATGAAAGTTACGAAAGCTATATAAATAATGTAAATCTTGTGTGGAAAGAGTGTGACAGGGTGTTATACCCGGGTTGTCGTCTTTGTATTAATATTGGTGACCAGTTTGCCCGATCGGTTTATTACGGGCGTTACAAAGTTATTCCTATCAGGACTGAAATTATCAAATTCTGTGAAACCGTGGGATTCGACTACATGGGAGCTATTATTTGGCAGAAAGTAACAACGACCAACACAACAGGTGGAGCTACAATAATGGGAAGTTTTCCCTACCCTCGGAATGGAATTTTAAAGATTGACTACGAGTTTATCCTGCTATTTAAAAAACAAGGCAACCCGCCCCAACCGACGAGAGAGCAGAAGAATTTATCTTCAATGACTAAAGAAGAGTGGAATACTTATTTTTCCGGCCACTGGAACTTTGCAGGTGTAAAGCAAAACGGCCACCTTGCTATGTTTCCTGAAGAATTGCCTGCAAGACTCATCAAAATGTTCGCTTTCGTCGAGGACACTGTATTAGACCCATTTCTTGGTAGCGGAACAACTTCTCTTGCAGCACGTAATTTAGGGCGAAACTCGGTTGGTTATGAAATTAATGGTGAATTTATTTCGAAAATAAAGGAAAAATTAAATGTAAATCAACCAGACATAGAAGGTACAGAATATGTATTTTTAAAAGATAGTGTAAATACAGATTTAAATAAAGATATTGATAAATTACCCTATATTTTTAAGGACCCGCATAAACTTGATAAGAGGATAGACCCGAAGAAGCTACAGTTTGGTTCAAGGATCGACAAGAATCGCGCAGAACGTGAGCAATACTATTCTGTAAAAGAAATTATAAGCCCGGAATTATTAAAACTAAACAATGATTTAATTGTCCGTCTCCTTGGCGTAAAAGAAAAGAAAATTATAAAAAAAGAGGCGGTCGCCTTTTTAAGAGAACGGGTAAAAGGAAATAAAGTTTTTTTGAAATATGACAATAAAAAATTCGATGAACATAACAACCTACTTTGTTATTTATATTTAAAAAATAAAACATTCATCAATGCTCATTTAATTAAAAAAGGACTGGCAGAAGTTGATACTAAGGTTGATTTCAAATACAAAAACAAATTTTTATGCATTTGAGAAAGATATTATGGCTAAAGAATGGATATTAAATAGTGTAATGAACCGCTTTCAACTGAATTTTAAACGGAATGTGGGTTCAACTTCTGAGAATATTTGACAATGCGCACCTAAAACGATTGGAGAATGGCGTGAATATTATTTTAAAAACGTCCGATCAAAAGAACATATCGAAAGCCTCGGTAAAAAACTCTACATAAAAATAACCGAAGTAATTCAGGCGGAAGTAGAAGAAATAACAGAACAGGATTGCATAGATTATATGATTCAACTCGTTATTGACCGAACGTTTGATGGCTATATGACTGAAATTAAAACAATATATGGGCAGCTTGAGAATGAACTCGGGTTGAAAATAGAACCTGCGCCTGACAGGTGGGACAGACTTTACAATGTTGACTTCTTTATGAGAATCAAAGATAAATTTATTGGGATACAGATAAAGCCTGTAAATCAGGGTATTCAACTTTCTCAAATATTTAAAGAAAAAGGGCTTCAAAAAGTAACCCATGAAAAATTTACAAAAGAATACGGGGGCAAAGTGTTTTATATTTTTTCATCAAAATCTGGAGACAAGAAAGTAATAATAAACAAAGAAGTAATTAGTGAGATACTGCAGGAAATTAAACGATTAAAAAGATAAATCTAGCATTCAAAACCGTATCCACTCAGATTGACTATTCTGATAATTTCTACTGGTGCCGTTGAGTTTGATCGTTCGGCGGCATGTCTTACGAACAATAGTATAGAATGAGTAATAAATGATACAATTATTTGAACAGTATTCAACGGGCTGGAATATATTCGGTTTCTTTCATATGCGTTTTTTTTGAGGAATTTTATCCTTTGCAAAAATACCCGCATAGTTTATAAATAATGGGAATCACTCGCAAGCGTTTTCCCCGTGCAGCGAGAGATTGAACGGAGCCGTTCAGGACCACACCCGATATGCAGCAGAGAAAGACCCCTTCTGAAGAGGAGATCACATGAACAGAGACCGCGCGCACAAACGCGAAATATTTGGATTCATGATGTTCGATTTTGCAAACTCATCGTACACTACTGTGATTATTACCGCACTGTTCAATGCGTACTTCGTGCGCTTCGTGGTAACGGAAGCAAACAGAGGTGAGCTTATGTGGTCGATCACGCTTTCGATATCCTATCTTATCGTGATTATATTCGGGCCCCTGTTCGGCGCTCTCGCCGATTATACGGGATTAAAGAAGCGGTTTCTGTTCTTTTCCTACCTGCTCTGTGTGGTGTTTACCGGACTGCTTTTTTTCATCAAACCGGGCCATGTCGTGCGTGCAATGGTTTTTGTCGTGCTCTCGAATGTCGGGTTTTCTGCAAGCGAGAACTTTGTGTCTAGCTTTCTTCCGGAGATCGCAGGAGAAAAAGAGATGGGAAGAATTTCAGGTTACGCGTGGAGCTTCGGGTATGTGGGCGGCCTGCTCTCGCTTGGACTCTGTCTTGTCATTCTCACCTACTACACACCCGTGGGTGCGGAAGAAAGCTTTCTTCCCATACGGCTGAGCAATCTTGTCACTGCGGGGTTTTTCGCCGCCGCGGCTGTGCCTACATTTCTCTGGGTCCGGGAAACAAGGCAGAAGAAAACGATTCCAGAGGAGGACACGATTTTTTCGATCGCGTTTATGCGGCTCACTGACACGTTCAGGCGCATCGCCGATTTCAAAGAGCTTGTGAAATTTCTTGTTTCTTTTTTCTTCTTTTACTCAGGGATTGCGGTGGTCATCGCATTTGCCGCCGTATACGCCCAGAAGGAGCTTGGATTTTCCGCTGGGATGTCCGTGCTGATGATCATTGTCGTCAACATCACCGCTGCAGTCGGGGCCTTCCTTTTCGGGTTCGTTGAAGACAAGGTCGGATCCAAAAAGACGATTCTCATTACCCTGATCATGTGGATGACGACGGTTGTCACGGCGTTTTTCCTGCGGAGCGCGGCAGGATTTTGGGGAGTCGCGAATCTGGCGGGCCTCGCAATGGGGGCGAGCCAGAGTTCTGCGAGGGCGCTTGTGGGGCTCTTTTCACCAAAGTCGAAGAGCGCTGAGTTTTTCGGGTTCTGGGGCCTTGCGGGAAAGGCTTCTGCGATCCTTGGAATACTCTCCTTCGGGCTGATGTCCTATCTGTTCGCTTCAAACCGACTCGCGATCCTCTCTACTATTTTCTATTTCTTTTTGGGCACCATGATTCTCATTTTTGTGAATGAGAAAAAAGGGAGGGAAGCTGCCCGAAACTATGTTGATAAACGCTGAAGATTATATTATCGTTTTAACAGCTTCTTTTCCATGTCGATTTGAAAGGGTGAGGTATGTTTTTTCCCTTAAAGGACGATAATCCGACAAAGAATTTTCCGTATATGACCGTAATATTCATCGCGGTCAACGTTGTTATCTACATCGCCGAGCTGCTAATGGGGAGCTCTCGGAGTTTCTTCGTTGCAAAATACGGCGTCGTTCCCTTCGAGATTACCAGGGCGGTCGACCTCAATCCAAAGGTCTTTCTCGGGCCCTACGTCACGCTCGTGACTTCATTGTTTCTCCACGGTTCGCTGTTCCATCTTCTCGGAAACATGTGGTTTCTCTGGATATTCGGAAACAATATCGAGGACATCATGGGGAGCTTCAGATTCGTGTTTTTTTATCTTTTGGGAGGGGTTGTCGCATCCCTTGTTCAGATACTTATCTTCGCAGCCTCGACCATTACGGTTATCGGCGCGAGCGGTGCGGTTTCCGCCGTGCTCGGTGGGTACATACTGAAATTCCCGAGAGCACGCGTGAAAACTCTCATGTTCATTTTCATCTTTATCACAGTGATAAACGTTCCTGCAGGTGTGTTTATCGGGATCTGGTTTTTCATGCAGCTCATCTCCAGTGTGGGGGGGATGGCGAGCAATGTGGCTTGGTTCGCGCATATCGGGGGGTTTCTTTTCGGACTGCTCTGCGTAAAGCTATTTCAGAAAAAAGAAGGGTACAAACGCTACCGGGTGTACTGAGACAGGGCGATACCCGGGGTGGTGCCGATCTCTGTACCCATCGATCATTGTGGAATGAACTTTTCTTGTAAATTCCCTCCGTTTCATTTAGAATACTGCTGAATTTCAATCTCCCAAAAAGATCGGCGGTGGGTTAACGTACAGTGACTTTTGGACGCAATCTCCCGGTTTTGGTGGAGTCTCGGGAGGATGAATGGGTGACGGTTTTATTGTGTATACGATGCTGTTCCCGGCTCTCACCGCAGCGCTGTACCTCAAACGTGCGAACAAGTGGGGCATATACGCAGGGATATTTGTCGCTCTTTTTCTGCGGCCATGCTTGCAGGGATGATGACCATCGTCGGGGTGTCGAACCTCACGCAGAAAGCAATGCCCGCAAAAATAATCCGCAAGATCGAGGTACAGAAACGCGGGAAATGAGAAGGCGCGCTGCCCCATGGAAAGTACAACATTTGTATTGAGGAGGAATGATGGAACTGGAACAGCTTGAAGAGTTGAGAAACATCATGGAAAAGCTCGTGACGAACACCCGGAACCTTCAGGAGGCGATCGATAAAAGTTATATGGCGGATCACCTTGCGGTGATTCTATCGGAGAATTACGATATCGGTGAGCTCGTCGGTGTAAAGAAGCTCGATAGAGGGTACGTGAATGTAAGTTATGAAATCGAGACAAGCAAAAACGGGAAGAAGACGAAATATTTTCTTCGCAGGTACAAGAAGGGGATCAGAGAGGATGAGGTTCGTTTCGAACACTCCATAGTAAAACATCTCATGAAAAAGCACTTCGATCTCGTGGCGGGCCTCATTTTCAAAAAAGACGGTGGAAGCTACGTCAAGGAAGTGATGAAAAATAACGGAGAGGAGAGATATTTTGCCATTTTTCAGTACCTTGAAGGAGAGGATAAATACACGTGGGACAACCCCGCATGCAGTATAAGAGAGCTTCAGGATTCTGCCCGGGTCCTCGCACGATATCACGATGCGGTGAGCGATCTGAAGCCCGAAGGGCGGCGGTATGAGCCGAAGATAAACGAGCTTTTACCCGCAATATCCGGGAACCTGATGAAGTATGCGAAGAGAACGGGAAACACGAAGATCGACGTTCGTTGAAGAGATAAATAAGCTTCCATCACTCGGTGCGTTTAATGAAAGCGAAATACACTGCCTTCCACTGATGATAAAGGCGAGCAACCTCTATGTGCTGAACTGGGACCTGGACGATTACTATATAAAGAAACCGAACCCTTTTGAGTACCTTATCTATCTTCAGCACAATGTCAGAGTGATGGGGTGGGTTGAGTTGAACTGGAAAAAACTCACGGATACGGTGTACGCTGTTCTCAATGCCTGACCTGAGAGGGAAACATATGAAAAATGCAGTATTTCTCGGCATAGACATGGGCACAACGGGGATCAGAATGATTCTCACGGATACAGCAGGGGAAGTACTTTCCGAACGTTCAGCCGGTATAGAAAAAAGCTTTGTCTTTTGCGAAGACGAGCACTATTCGGAACAGGACCCGAGAGCGTGGGAGCTTCCCCTTCTGAAAACGCTGGATTCCATCCTCGGCGATGCAGGAAACTGCGAGCTTCTCGCAATTGCAGTGGATTCGACGTCAGGAACAGTGCTGCCTGTCGATAAACGCTGCAGGCCGCTTTCGAACGCCATGCTTCACAATGACTCGCGTGCCCGTGAGGAGTCGGACTACATCCGCGCACGAACGGGCATTTCCGTAAAACCGAGTTTTGCTCTCTCTAAGATACTATGGATAAAGAACAAAAAACCTGAGCTCTTTGAGAAGGCCTACAAGTTCAATCACGCTGCTGATTATATCCGCGGCATTATTTCAGGCAATTTCGAGACGACGGACTTTTCCAATGCAGTAAAGACCGGCTATGATCTTGCAAAAGGTGAATGGCCGCATTCCATTGAGTCGGTGCTTGGAGTGCCCCTCCAAAAGCTTCCGGAGGTCGTAAAGACAGGAGAGGTAATCGGCGAGCTGAAGCGCAGTATACGAGAAAGGTTTGGCATCAAACACGCTGTAAAAATCGTTGCAGGGGCCACAGATTCCACCACAGGTTTTTATTCGAGCGGTGCCCGGGTTTCCGGTGACTGGAATACCACGATCGGCACGGTATTCGGGGTCAGGGGAATAGCGGACGAATTCTTAAAAGATCCCGAGGGGCTTATCTACGCCCACCGGCACCCAGAGGGTTACTGGCTTCCCGGGGCAGCGAGCAACACGGGCGGGGAGGCGCTCCGGCTTTTCTTTCATGACGATCTCAAGGAGTACGATAATAAGATCGCAAAAATGGCGCCGACCGGCGCGTATGTTTACCCTCTGGCGCGAAAAAGCGAAAAATTCCCCTTTCTCAATATGGAGGCCAGGGGTTTTATAAAATCCGATGCATGTGATCCGCTCGTAATGTTCAAGGCATTTCTCGAGGGTGCGTCCTATGTGGAAAGAATGATCTATGAAAAAATTGCGGGCATCGGGTATGCAGTAGGCGAGAATATCTATTCGATGGGTGGAGGAGCGTACAGTAGGCCATGGATGCAGATACGCGCAAATGTGCTCAAGAAGAACATCTGCAAGGCACGGGTGGTGGAGACCGCGTTCGGTGCCGCGATGATTGCAGCATCCGGCGCGTACTATTCGAGCCTGAGCGAGGCAATCGAGCACATGGTAACGATGGACCTCGTATTTAAGCCCGATACAAAAGAAGTTGCTGTGTATGATGAGCTCTACGAGACATTTGTCGCTGAGTGCAGGCTGAGGGGGTATTTTTAATGCTCTGAACCGCTGGTCTGTGAAGAGTAGATGATTTCAGGCCTGTACTCGAAGTGCACGGTATCGAAGTAGTACCATTTTCCGCCCCACACGAATCCGTTTTTTTCGAAGCTTTCAACGATCTGCGCCGGAGGCATCCAGCGTTCTTCCAGCGGAATGTTTCCCCAATCAGGAGTAAACACGGAGCTCCACCTCCAGTAGGCATGCTTGTGCTCGTAGCTTTCAGGTATGAGGTCGATCGCAAGCCCGTATGAGTGGTAGCTTCTGTTTTTTGTCCCCTCCACTGTTTTTTGTTTCATGGAATAGATAATCTTGATGTTTCGGATGAAGTCACGGACAGCTTCTGACGTGGCGGCGATGCGCTCGATTTCCGCGTCGACATGCCTCAGAGGTTCGATGCACAGTTCGTGTACATACACACGGTGGTTGAGGAAGGCGATCCACCTGCTCGAAGCCCGTATCTCCTCCTCGGTTTCACCGATCAATGCGTCGAGGAAGTCAGAGGATCTTCTTCGCGGGAAGGGCACCTGTCGCGGGAGCGTTTCAAGCGTCCCTGTCCTGTAGGCATAGAAAAACAGGTCGAACTCTGTGTAGAAGAGGTGGTTTTTCCTGGAGAGCATCCGGCCGTGGCTGAAATAGATCGGCGCATTGTTGACCCAGAAGACGAAGTCTCCCTCAAGCCGCTCTGTTCGCTTGATCCGGTTTCCGTATACGTGAAGAATCGCACGGATCTGCTTTTCCTCGGGAAGTGCCTGAAAGGCTGAATCCTGAGCAGTGAGCTGCGGTACGGGAGAGGAAGAGAGGGAAAAAACAAAAAGTGCTGGTATCAGAATATGTATTTTCATCGCTCGACTACGCGCGCACTCTCCACGCGTTGCTGTAGATGTTGAACTCTTGTCCGCGGGCGAATCCAATCATCGTTATTCCGAATTCTCTGGAAAGGAGTACCGCCCGTTCCGTGGGCGCGGATCTCGAAACCAAAACCGGAAATCCCGCGTGAATAACCTTTGCCACGACTGCGGACGACAGCCTCCCGCTCGTTGCGATCGTTTTATCGCGTGTGTCGATGTCTTCAAGCAGGCACCTTCCGATGATTTTATCAAGCGCGTTGTGCCGTCCGATGTCTTCGCTGAAAAAAAGCAGCCGCTTGCCGTTCCACAAAGCTGCGCTGTGCGCGCCCCCTGTTTTCCCGAAAAGCTTCGATCGTGACTGGATCAGAGTCCCGAGTGTGTGCACATCGGCGGAGGATATGAAGGTTTTCGATTTCACTTTCGTGTATCTCTGTGCATATACGGCAGGGGAAAGCCTGCCTGAAGACAGGTCCCCGGGAGTGATAAACCGCGCGTTTCGTTGACTGACGTCGAAATCTTTTTTTGTTCTTGTTGCAACAGAGGCAGCCCATTTTTCAGTATCAATATCCAGGGCGTCAAGGTCCTTACTGCTTTTGATCAGTCTTTCAGAAAAAAGAAAACCCGTAACGAACTCCCGGATCTCGAGAGGCGAACAGATAATTTCGGCGAGTACCGTACCGTTCACGGCAATCGAGAGTGTGATCTCCGTGACAACGGGGTCCTCCCGCGCAAAAAAGCGGTTTTGAGTGTATCTGAGAATGGATACAGTAGTCGACTCTTTCATAGGAGCTCACAGAAGCGTTATCGGGTCACCCTTTTGTATTGTTCCTTTTTTCCCACGGATATGCGTGTGCTGCTCACATTCACTGAAAAAAAATCTCGCCTGCTGTCTCTTTTTCTCCATTGACAATGATGCCTCCCCCCAGCACTCTGTCATTTTTGTAAAAAACGACTGCCTGGCCGGGCGCGATTGCCCACTGCGGTTTTTCGAATACAACCCTTATCCTTTCTGCAGAAAGGGGAAACACACATGCCTTTGCCTCTTTATGAAGAGAACGGATCTTTGCGTACACTGCTTCCTCTTTTTCAACCGGTTCTGAGGTCCAGAGTATATCCTCTGCTACAAGCTCTTTGGAGTACCCCTCTTTTCTGGGCCCGACGACGATCGTGTTTTTCTTCACGAGCATCTTTGTCACATAGAGGGGGTGTTCCGCGGCGATACCGAGCCCGCGTCTCTGTCCGATCGTGTAATTGATGATTCCGGTGTGCTTCCCCAGTCTCTTCCCGCTGTAGTCAACAATCGGCCCCGGGACAACGGATGATGTGGTTTGATTGAACAGGACGCGGTAATCGTTTCCCGGAATAAAGCAGATTTCCTGTGAATCTGATTTATTCAATAAATTGAGGCCCTCCTGCTGTGCAATGCATCTTACCTCCTGCTTGGTTTTGTTCCCAAGAGGAAAAAGCAGTGATCGAAGCAGAGTCTGGTTGAGCATGTAGAGGAAATAGGATTGATCTTTCTGGGGATCCGTACCCCTCTTGAGAAAGAAACAGTCTGTGTGCTGATCGTATTCAATCTTTGCGTAGTGTCCTGTCGCGAGGTAGTCCGCTCCCATTTCCCCGGACGCTTTGAAGAGGAGGCCGAACTTGATAAACCTGTTACACCGGATACAGGGATTCGGCGTTTGCCCGGTTTTGTATTCTTCTTTGAACCGTGCGATCACCAGGTCGTGAAAATCAAGCTTCATGTTCAGCACATGATGGGGAATGCCGAGCAGTTCCGCCGCACACCGAGCGTCCTGCACGTGCGTGTCGGGCGCTGCATGTTCGAAAAATCGCGCGATGTGGGAATCAGGAATCAGCTGAAGGGTTACTCCCTCAACCTCGTATCCCTCTTTTTTCAGCATGAGCGCGGCCACCGATGAATCCACACCGCCGCTCATCGCCACAATCACTTTTTTTTGCATTCTTACTGTTTCCTGTCTTTCGCGGGAAAAAACCCGAAAGAGAAAAGATGAGCCTCAATCTTTAGATTTCATAGAGAAAGTAACGCTCTCCTTTCTGTTTCTTTCTCTTTACCATATCTTCAAGTGTGGTTTCCTCGAGGGATTTGGAGAATTTTTCTCCGATTTCAGCCCAGATATCCCGTGTGGGACACTCCTGGGCCCTGCTGCAGAGTTCCGGTTTGTGAATGCATTCAGCCAGATCGATGCTTCCTTCAAGAGAACTAAGAATTTCTCGAAGATTTATCTCAGACGGCGGGCGTGTGAGTGTATATCCGCCGTGACCCACCCTGTTCGAGTGAATCAGGTTCGCCCCCTTGAGTGTGTCCACGATATGCTGAAGGTATCCTTCAGAAATCTCCTCCATTTTGGCCACATCCTTGAGGAGTAACGGGCGCTGGCCGTAATTGAGGGCGAGCTCGAGCATGAAGCGCGTTCCATACCGCCCCTTCGTGGAGATTCGAATCATCGATTTACCTCCAAATAATTTGCTGTGTCACAGTAATTCTATATGTTAAGTGTTTTTAAATTACTGAAATCCCGCGAATTTGTCAATGTTTGTTGCCTAAAGGCGGGATTTCATCGCAATAAATGCAAGAGCGGTCAAGCGGGCGTCTTCGAGCGCTCCGTGACGTGCATCTTTCCGAAATGGAATTTCGAGCCTTTCCAGCACCGCATCGAGGCTGTGATACGGGCTCATGGGGAATATCTCCTTTGAGAGCGCGAGGGTATCGATGACCAAGTTTTTTAAGCGCGGGAACCCATGAAAGGCCGAAAAATAATCGATGAACCCCACGTCGAAACCAGCGTTGTGCGCGACGAGAGGAGAGTCCTGTATATAGCGAAAAAATTGCGGCAGCACTTCACCGATGGGAGGCGCATTTTTTACCATCTCATCGGTGATATTGTTGACTTTGGTTGCTTCTTTGGGAATCTGCCTGCCCGGATTGACGTAGGAGTGAAAGCTCTGCCCGGTTTCGATCAGATCGTCCACCACGGAAACTCCCGCGATTTCCAGAATCATGTCGCCTTTTTCAGGATACAGTCCGGTGGTTTCCAGGTCAAACACAACAAGTCTCTTCATGGGTTTGCAAGAAAGAAACCAGAGGTGCCGGTCAAGCACCTCTGTCAACAGAGCTTTCTCGAAAAGTAATTCTTTGTATGCAATGACTGCTTCGCCCGCGGGCGAGCATCGCACTGCGTTTACTTGATTTCCGCACCGATGATCACAGCAGCAAGGACATCCATGGGGAGCAGAACGAGATCAACTCTCCTGTTGTTTCCCCTTCCTTGGATCGTGAGATTGGTGTCAATGGGCTGAAACTCGCCGAGTCCCATGGAAATGAACCTGGTCGGGGAGACTCCGGATGTTTCGATGAAGTACCGGACAACGGTTGCTCCGCGTGCGGCAGAAAGTTCCCAGTTCGTGGGAAATTGCCTCTTCAGAGATGGGGTTACAATCGGTTTGCTGTCCGCATTTCCGATGACTCCGATGAGATAGCCGTCGATCTCTCCCAGAAGTGTGCCGACCTTCCCGAGTATCTCTTTCCCGCCTTCGTTGATCTTCACACTTCCAACCTCGAACATGTGCTCGCTGACTACGTCGAGCACGATCCCCAGGGTCCCCTTGAATACACGCACCTTTCCGTCTCGAATTTCTTCGTACAGGAGCTCGTTGATCCTCTCGAGGATGATATCCAAGAGCTCAATGCTTTCCCTCTCGATGCCTTCGTAGATTTGGAGCACTTCGAGGAGCTCTTCATTTTCCGCTGCCAGATCTTTCACCTGGAGGGTGAGCCGCTCATTTTGCCTTTGTATTGTGCGGTTTTGAGACCGCAGCTCTGCAAGCTCTTTGTTTGCCTGCGCGAGCTCCCTGTTTGTCTGCGCAATTTCCGTTTCGAGCTCATCCTTCTCCATTTCCAGCTCGATGATCTCAGCCTCTTTTTCCTGGACTTTTTGTTCAATCGTCTTTGCCACGATCATGGGGTCAGGGGCTTCCTCGAGCTG
>Ga0315545_1001934_pt1 | contig 19417 bp, 16 predicted proteins | sample SalMarSW160210MG_FD_203096 | JGI IMG/M metagenome (GOLD analysis project Ga0315545, IMG submission 203096) | Salt marsh sediment microbial communities from the Plum Island Ecosystem LTER, Massachusetts, United States - Salt Marsh Sediment SW1602-10 ...
GCTTTCATGGTCACCTCGTTCCCTCCTGTATGATCCCTTTACGAGCTCGAGCATCTTCGAAAACAGGGGATAACTCTCGGCAAAACCTAAACAAGCACACGCACAATGTCAACGGGAAAGAGGGAAAAGCAGGGGCTGCGGAGCTTTTTCGAACATCTCAAGAGCTGCACCACGAGGAGCAGTTTTCCCAGCAAGTTTATTTCATATATAACCCTAAAATAGAATCATATACTTCAGTAAATGTTTTGAATCTTCGTCTTGTCAACTAATCTGTACATTTTCATCTTTCTCCACAACGTTATATTGCTTATGCCTAAACGTTCATAGACCTTTCCATGATTCTTTTCTTCTTTTAATACTTTTTCAATATATAAGCTTTCACATTTTTGTAAGAACTTTTTGAGCGTATCGCCTCCGCTTAAATGTAGATTGTTAAGTTCTTGTATTCTTTCAGGCCATAGCGATGAAAGATGGCTATTATCTATCAAATCAGCATGTGACATAATAATCAATCTTTCGATAAGATTCTTCAATTCACGGACATTACCAGGAAAATCATATTGACATAACTCGTTTATCAATTCATGGCTCGGAAATTTACGAGTTCCGTATCGCTTGTTGAAATGATCAAAAAAGTATCTCACAAAGTGGGGAATTTCATCTAAACGTTCACGAAGAGGCGGTATAAACATCGGGGCTACACTTATACGAAAGTACAAATCCTCTCTGAATTTACCTTGGGACAACATCTCCTTGAGCTTTTCGTGCGTAGCAGCTATTATACGCACGTCGATATTCAACGGTCTTGTACATCCAAGCTTTAATATTTTCTTTTCCTCTATTACTTGAAGTAGTTTTACTTGTAAGTTTAAACTAAGATCACCAATCTCATCTAAAAGGATTGTTCCACCAGATGCTAATTCAAATTGACCTGTTTTACCTTTTGTGCTTGCTCCAGTGAATGCTCCTTTTACATACCCAAATAATTCTGATTCTATAAGAGTTTCCGGGATTGCACCGCAATTAATAGAAACAAATGGTTTGCTGGATCGAGGGCTTGCTTTATGAATAATTTCTGCAAATTTCGTCTTCCCAACTCCAGATTCTCCTAATAGTAAAACATGTGAATCAAATTTGGCAACTTGGAGGGCCTGTTTTAGCAATATTTTCATTTTTTTATTATGTAATAGAATTCCAAAATTGGGTAGATCAGCGAGTTCTGACTTAATATATAGTGTTTCTTTCGCTATTTCATTAAGACTTGGATAGCCCAATTCTTTCCCAATTTTGCTTAATTGAGTAATGTCTCTAAAATTTGCTATTACATAAATAAGACTGTTATGCTTGTCAAAAACTGGATTTCCTGTAACCATAGCAATTTTTCCAGTTCGCGGATAATCATGCAGCATAGTAGTTGGCACACGGGTCTTAGTTACCGCAAAGACAACCGCCCCTGTAAGAAGTCCACAATCGATTAATTGTTTAAGATTATTTCCAACAATCTCTTCTCTTTTAAGCCCTGAAAGCTCTAAATAAGCCTTATTAACTTTAAGAACGTTTGCGTCTGCATCAGAGATCACTATACCATCAAAAGAAGAATCAAGTAATTCATCTAGATAATTTGGCAAAAATTTTTGTAGATTGATTAAATTTGTTGTGCCCATATAATCCCTCCCTTTATCTTTGAAATAACTCTTTAGGGGTATCCCCTTGATTGGCGTAACCACAAGATGTAGTCTTCCAAGACATGGAGGATTACCCTAAAAACCTTTTGGAGCTGGAACAGCGATTTTCGACTGAGGAGGCCTGCCGAGCATATCTGTATGAGTTGCGGTGGCCGGATGGTTTCAGATGCCCTCGCTGCTCTCACGGAAAAGGATGGCATTCGAGTGATGGTCTGATACGCTGTAGTTCTTGTGATTATAAGACCTCGGTCATTGCCGGAACCATCTTTGAAGGGACGAGAAAACCACTGGTCCTGTGGTTTCGAGCCATCTGGTGGGTGACCAGCCAGAAGAACGGCGCCAGTGCGAGCGGAGTGCAGCGAGTTCTCGGACCGGGTAGCTATGAAACCGCCTGGGCATGGTTGCATAAGCTGCCCAGGGCTATGGTCAGGCCAGGGCGAGATCGGCTCTCCGGCACCGTCGAGGTTGACGAGACATATATCGGTGGAGAGAAACCGGGAAAACGATGCCGTGGGGCAGAGGGAAAAGCATTGGTAGTCATTGCGGCACAAGAGGATGGGAAGCGTATGGGGAGAATCCGGCTGCAACGTGTGAAAGACGCATCGGCCCGGAGCCTGGGGTCGGCAGTAGCACAGGCCGTTGAACCCGGCAGCATGGTGAGGATCGACGACTGGAGCGGATACAATGGGCTGAAGCATCTGGGCTACGTTCATGAGATCGTGCGTAAGGATGCTTATGTGGGAGACAATCTCCTGCCTCTCTGTAACAGAGTAGCGGCCTTGGTTAAGCGATGGTTGGTCGGAACCCATCAGGGAGCTGTAAGCCATGAGCATCTGGACTATTACCTCGATGAATATAACTTTCGGTTCAATCGCCGGACCTCCCGCTCTCGCGGGAAGCTGTTCTACCGGCTTCTCCAGCAGGCGGTTGCCACAGAGCCCAGAGCGTATCATGCACTTTTCCGGGGCGTCTGGACAGCAAGGCCGGGAAACCACAATATGTAGTGGTTACGCCAGTCAAAGGTATACCCCTATAAATAATTTCAATTTTGAAAAAAAATAACATTTTTGAAATAAAATATCAAATAAAAAAACCGAGTTTCATACTCTTGATGATCTCGTAAAAAGTCCCACTTCCCCTCCCCTTGTGGGAGGCTAGCAAATGGAGGGGAAGCTAACTATTTGAAATACTGTCTTTTTCACCCTCACCCCAACCCTCTCCCATCGAGGGCGAGGGGGTTTTTCCGACTTTTTACGAAACTATCGCTCTTAAAACTGAAAAAATAGGGATAAGGATAATGCTCGCCTACCATGCCATGTAAGTAGCCACGGTAGGTACAGAATATGCATAGAACTCTAATAGGAGTTTCAAGAGCATGTTGGATCTGGAATTCATGAAAAGAGAGAAAGCTTGGCACAGCGTTCCTAGAAATGGGGGATGCTTGGTGAATGACTCTTGCCCATTAATTACTGGCTTACGCAGGTATAGACTGTCATATGAAAAGCTTTCCATGCTTTTGGAGCCTACAAGCGACATTTAGCAATCCAGGAAAGGAGGTGATTTCCATATTGAGGCAATTGGGTCTGTGAGGTCTTACTCTCTCCTCGGAGTTAGGATGACTCAGAACCGGATATTGGTAACACCTTGCGGCGCTGAACCTCGCCGATGATCAGTTCCTCAGGCTGTTCTTATATGGAGTTGAGAAGGGGACTGTCTTCCAGGGGAAGGAGAAAAGAGTATTATAGAAAGAGGGTGCCGCGATGCGGTTTCATTTTGGATCGAGAAGGGATCTGTTAAGTGTAACGGTTACCTCTTCTCCAGCATTTTGAGCATATTTTACCGGTATTAGCGTTAATTACTTTAACAAAGGTAAAAGATAAAATTGGTTAAATCCTGAATTCAATTTTCATCAGAAAGGAGAACACATCAATGAATACCCAACAAGTTATTAAGGAAGCAACAAGGAAGTATGAAGACGCATACATGAAAAAGAGGTCAAAGTCCCGCGAAGCCTTAGAAGCAGCAACAAAATTTTTACCCGGAGGAGATAGCCGAATTGCTACTTTTTTTTATCCATATCCTATATTTCTCGATAAGGGAAATGGCTGCAGGATTACCGACGTTGACGGCAACGAATATATTGATTTTCATAACTGTTACACTGCATTAATACACGGGCATGCTTATCCTCCCATTGTTGCAGCAACGAGAGATGTCGTCGGCAGATTTGCTACATCGCTAGGGGCTCCGACAACCCTTATCACCGAATTGGCAGAAACTATTTGTAAAAGAGTGAAATCTGTCGAGAGAGTAAGGTTCTGCAATTCTGGATCAGAGGCTGGGATGATGGCTATGCGCACAGCTAGGGCATTTACAGGAAGGAATAAAATCCTCAAAATAGAAGGAGGTTATAATGGAGCATATGACACAGTAGTCCATCCTCCTAATGCAACTGGCTTGCCCAAAAGCGTACAAGTTGATCAGCTAACCGTTCCGTTCAATGATAAAGAAGCTGCAGAAAGGGTTATTCATGAGAATAAAGACGAGCTCGCCTGTATGGTCGTTGAAGGAATGATGGGTGCCGCTGGTCAGATTCCACCTCAAAACGGTTATTTGAAGTTTCTTCGAAAGATCACCGAGGAGAATGACGTTCTTCTGGTTTTAGATGAGGTGATGTGTTTTAGGATTGATTACGCTGGTATTCAGGGAATTTACGGCATTAAACCTGATATTACTATGTTCGGAAAGATCATAGGGGGGGGGTTCCCTGTAGGAGGATGGGGAGGACGCAAAGATATCATGGAACTATTTGACCCAATAAAGGGTAAAGAGTTCATTCAAGAATCGCCAGGTCTACCAGCAATGGCACGTCTTTTCCATGGCGGCACTTTCAACGCAAACCCTGTGGTTGCCACAGCGGGGAGAATTATGCTTGAGCATTTAACCGTGGAGGAAATAGCAAGAATCAATCAACTAGGCGAATCATTAGCAGCAGGCATAAGAAACATCTTCAGCACCCTAAAGATTAAATCTCAAGTGACTGGATTAGGATCCTTGTTGAACCTTCACTTTACCCAAGAGTCTGTGATGGACTTCAAAACTGCACAGACAGGCCGAAAGGAACTGATGCATTTAGTTCATCTAGGATTACTCGAAAGAGGTATATTCCTGCCAGCTAGAGGTTTGTTTGCTCTTTCCACCCAAATAGGGGAGAAGGAAATCGATGTGGCTATAAAGGCTATGGAGGATGTTATGACTGAATTGAAGCCCATTATCGAAGAAGCATGGCCAGAGTTGATTGGATAAACGGTTAGCTTATTGAGCCATATGCCTTCGGATGAAGAAAGGGGGATAAGGAGGAAGGTCCACGCGGTTGACGCCGTCTTTGTCTAGCTCAAGGGTTCTCGCTGTCCCGAGAATGCTGTTACATTCGGCAACGGCCAGAATAATATATTGGATGGTTTGCCAGCTATAGTTGGAGTGCATAAAGAGGGTATTATGATTCTCGGAAAACCTTTGGTTATAGGTTTTACATCGGAGTAAATGGGTTCTTTTCTTGCCATAGCGCGTACTGGTGGTGGTGACACTACCCAAAAAGCTAGCCTACCCCATATCTTTGTTGGATCAAAGATTATTAGACAATAAGTAAGCTTTATAAAAGCGGGAGGGATCAAATGATAAGGACTTTGGAGACGAGATCTGATATGGCTAAAATGCTTAAAGGTGGTGTGATTATGGATGTTGTCAACGAAGAGCAAGCTAGGATCGCTCAGGAAGCCGGGGCTTGTGCCGTTATGGCGCTCGAGCGTGTCCCAGCTGACATCAGAGCCGCTGGCGGGGTTGCCCGCATGGCTGACCCTACAATTATTATATCAATTATGGAGAAAGTAAGCATTCCAGTTATGGCAAAATGCCGAATAGGTCATATCGCGGAGGCTCAAGTATTGGCGGAGCTAGGTGTAGCCTTTATCGATGAATCCGAAGTGCTTACCCCTGCAGATGAAACTCAACACATCTGGAAGCACGACTTTAAGATACCCTTTGTTTGTGGTTGCCGCAATTTAGGAGAAGCCTTGCGTCGCATTGCTGAGGGGGCTGCCATGATCAGGACCAAAGGAGAAGCAGGCACTGGAAACATCGTAGAGGCCGTGAGACATATGCGGGAGGTCATGGGTGGCATCCATAAGTTAATGAATATGCCTTCTGAAGAGATGGTGGCCGAGGCTGCGGCATGGGGAGCACCTATCGACTTGGTCACAAAGGTGTGCCATAGTGGTCGTTTGCCCGTACCTAACTTTGCTGCAGGAGGAATAGCTACGCCTGCCGATGCTGCTCTTATGATGCAACTTGGAGCTGAGGGAGTGTTTGTTGGGTCTGCTATCTTCAAATCAAGCGACCCAGCCAAACGAGCGAAAGCTATCGTTATGGCTACCAACCACTATCAAGAGCCGGGGATCATCGCAGAGGTTTCAAAGGGTCTTGGAGAGGCAATGCCAGGCTTAGACATAAAACAGATTCCTCAAGAGTCGTTGCTCGCCTCTCGGGGTGCATAGATTGCTTTAGAATAGAATTTCGATAAGAATCTTTAAGCGTGTGAAGTAAACAATCTGTTTGAAACATTGAATGTTGCTCATGAACAGATAAAGAATTATGCTTAATGCCGATGCTGAGTTTGTTCAGTTAGAAAAAGAGAATGCCTATGCGCCACGCGGTATAGATTTTGAGTTTCATTCGTGTAGCGAGGCCCAATGAGTACTGTGTTATAAAAACCTATATTGCCATCAGAAAACGAAAAAGTCTGTTAACTTATAATTATGGAGGCACAAGAATGATATTAAGGCGAATTAAAGAAGTTGAAACCATCGATGTTGGTAAAGCTTTTGGTATGCCTGATGGCACGATGCTCATTCAATGGATCATTAGCAATAAAATAGGCGATGATAGATACCGACATCGTTTTGCTTTAAGAAAATATACTATGAAACCAGTAGACCCTTCCACGATCCCTCCCCACAGTCATAAATATATTCAATGCTTAACTGTTCTCTCAGGGAGATTACTCTGCGAGACGCAAGATGGACGGATAGAAATTGGACCATGGGAGTCTGTTTATTTTTATGATAACGAGCCTCATAAAGTAGTGCCAATCGGGAACGAGACTGTAGAATTGTTTTGCATAATTGATTGTCCAAACGGAGGAGAGAATTGTTTACCCGAAGTTCCTAAAAATATAGGAATTGAATGAATAGCCGAATGTTTCTGAAAAGGATTAGAGCAATCAAGCTAATTAGTTTCAACAACAATATAGAGGATAGCGAGTTATAAAAACAAAGATCTGTAATAACATCTTGTTTTTATAGTTCCTCTTGCAAATGTATGTACCGTTTTCGTTTAAGAACTTGAAAAGCATGAGTTCTTCCGGATTTTGAGGATAACCTACATTAGGAGGAACTCAGGTAGATTAAAACATTGATCAGAGAAACACTTTTATTGCAAGGATCTTGTATCGATTCAGTTATAACGAATTCCTTTGGTATAATGGTCCATGGTTCCTGATCTTCTATGTCTGCTTCGTTATGAGTAATGGCTTCTGTAAGTATTGACCAATGCCTAGAAGTGAGGATGAGCGAAAAGTAACGACTTTTCCATAGACACCTTTGAGATCGCAGAAGACCATTTCCAAGAGAGTTTTTGGGTAGTCTTCCATACCCAAAAACACTACATCTTGTGGTAACTTTAGTCAAGCGGATAGCCCCATTATTAAATATGTTAAATGGCTAGGCGGTATTCAATATTTAAAAGATAAATCTTTAATAAGGAGGTATGAAATGAAAGAGAGGAATCTTCTATTTTCAATCGGTATGCTGTGTTTAGTCTTGATAATTGCTGCGATTCCCTTCGGAGATGCTTGTGCAAAAGAGAAGGTATATAAGTGGCGTTTCATGACTTCGTACACACCGGGGATGTGTCCCCTATTTAAGGAACTACCTGATCTAATAGATGAGGCAACCGAGGGAGCCATCCAACTAGACATTTACTTTTTTGGTGAGCACCCGTTTAGCGGCGAGGATATCTGGAGTGCCACTCGCGATGGCAAGGTGCAGATAGGAGATTGTAATACCGGCTATGTTGGTGGCATAGACCATGCCCTAGCATTGCCAGCTTTGCCCTTCATTGTTCGGTTTGGATGGGATCAGGGGCAAGAGGTAATGAAGAGTCTAGATCCGATATTTAGTGAAATAATGGCAAAGCGTTGGAACATAAAGCCGCTCTGCCGTTTCGGCTGGCCTGGACAGTCTATCTTCACTACTTTCCCTATAGTTGACAACAATTCTCTAAAAGGGAAAAAAATACGAGTAAACAGTGAGCCAGTGGGTAAGGCCATGGCGATCGCTGGAGCTACGCCGATGACCGTGTCCTGGGGCGAGGTTTATACTGGCTTGCAGCAAGGAGTAATTGATGGGGCTACTGGATCCATTTCGGGTGCCATGGGAACCAGATGGCAGGACATATGCAAACATATAACTAGGTGGCCGTGGGTTGCGGTTGATACTAATTTTTTAAGCGTCAACCTGGATGCGCTTAATAAGCTGCCTCAAAATGTGCGGACTGCCTTTATAAAAACCATGGCAGAATTTGGCAAGAGGCAAGCACAATATAACATCGAATTCGATTACAGGGCGATGGCATGGTCAGTAGATCGAATGCACTGCACCATTAACCCCTCAATGTTGGACGTCGAGGCTTTAATACACGAGCAACTGACGCCGATGTATAAAGAGGAGATAGCTAAAGCCCCTGAGTATGGGCAGGAAATCTTCAATATCATTAAGAAATCTAATGAAAGTTGGGCCACCAAGAATAAATGATTGTTTAGAACCTTAAGCAGTTTTTAGCATGGAAAGCTAAGATGGAGGTCGGTGTTGCTATTGATACTATCTGATTTCAATTGCAACCGGGCGCTGTACAGATAAGAATTTGATATGGTTATTTGGTGATTGAAGAAGGGATGCGTACATAAGAATGGGCCGTTTAATAGAGAAAGTGATCTCCTACATCGCAGATGTTGGCCTTGTTCTAGCAGGTCTTGTTGTGTTCGCCATGGGGATAGTAGTGGGGATAGGTTGCATTAGCAGATATATTTTTAACATTATTATACCCATTGATGAGCTTTCAGCATACGGGCTAGTATTTATCGTTTTCATGTCAATTGGCTGGATTCTGAAACAGGGAACCCATATTAAAGTCACATTATTGTATGATAAAATTCCAAGCAAAGTAAAGCTCGGGCTCGACTTTTTTAACTGTTTATTTGGGCTTTTTGTATCCGCTGCGTATTTCAAGTTTGCCTGGGATTATTTCTCGAATTCTATTCGTTTGCATAGGACATCTATTAGCGTAGGTGCCATTCCTCTTGCAATCATTCATAGCTTTGTATGGATAGGCTGGTTCATTTTTATCATGGTATTAATCATTCATAGCATTAAAACATTCCATAGCTTTCGAGCATTGCTTAAGGCAGGTGCAGATACAATTGCTGGTGAGCCAAAAGGGGCAGTGGATTGAAATAAGGCACTAAATACTAAATACTTAATTGGAATATGGAAACTTTATTTTTCAAATTCATAGTAATTATAGCGGGTCTTTTCGGGTTCGTCTTGACTGGTATGCCTATTGCCATAGCCATAGGTGGGCTTGGTCTTTTCTTGCTCATATTCATGGTGGGTGGCGGCATGGCTGGGCTGATTGGGGAAGCCCAGGTGGCCATACTAAATAGCTTTGTAATGGTGTCGATACCCTTATTCATACTCATGGGCAATATTATGCGGTGTGGTGGTATAACTCGAAGGCTTTACGAAGCTGTCTCGCCGTGGGTCAGTTTTCTTCCCGGAGGATTTTTACATACCAACATAGTTAGTTGCGCTATATTCGGTGCTGTTTCTGGATCTGGTGTGGCCGGCGTAGCTACTATCGGCACCGTTGCAATCCCTGAATTGAAGAAGCGGAAATACCCACCCCGCCAACTATTGGGTTCTATTGCGGGCGGAGGCACTCTTGCTACTATGCTTCCGCCAAGTATACCCCTCATTCTCTACGGAGCATGGGTTGGGGAATCTGTTGGCAAACTCTTTATTGCTGGCATATTTCCCGGCATTCTGTTGGGGGTAATGATGATGGCATATATCGGAGTCATGGCTATATTTGGATGGCGGACGTTACCTGCAAGGGAACATCCATCCCTTAAGCTGATGGTCCTATCCTTATTCCAGATCATGCCTACGATAATGCTAATATTTTCTGTTCTAGGCTCCATCTACTTTGGAATGGCAACACCCACCGAGTCGGCAGGAATTGGTTGCCTTATTGCTTTCATCATATCTTTAGCATACAGAGAGGTAAATTGGAAAATGCTGAAAGAAACCGCATCTGCTACAATACAAACTACCAGCGCGGTTTTTATCATTGTGGTAGGTGCTTATGTATTCTCGATGGCTATTTCTATGCTAAGGATGCCTGTGCAATTGGTTGAGTGGGTAGGTGCTTATGACATATCTCCTATGATGATACTGTTCTTCACCACCATTATGTACATGATACTAGGCTGCATAATCGATCCTACCTCTATGATTATGATTACCCTGCCAATAATGTACCCATTAATGATGGATATGGGTTTCGATTCAATCTGGTTTGGTGTGGTAATGGCTCTGTATGTAGGGATGGGAGCAGTAACCCCCCCGTTGGGTTTACATCTTTTTATAATTATTGGATTGTCCCCAGAAGATCAAATAGGGGAGGTGATCAAGGGCTCTATGCCCTATTTCTTTATTATGGTAGTAGGGCTGATTATTTTGGTTCTCTTTCCTCAGATAGCCACCTGGCTACCTACAAAGATGGCAATGATACATTGAGGAACAGCATAGCATATAAGTCTAAAAGGAGGTAACACCTGAAGAAAGGAGCAGGACAAAGGATGAATACACAGAAAATTACAGGCAAGGTTCAGACAGTACTAGGCTTGATTGATCCCGATGATCTAGGGATTACCATTCCGCATGAACACCTTCTTGGTGACATAAGTTGCTGGTTCGATGAGCCTAGTGAAGCAAGTGAGAAGGGCCTAGCTCATCAACCAGTATCCTTTGAGAACATCGGTTGGGTGCGGTATCACAGGATGAATAACTTAGACAATCTGAAACTCTGCGACGAAAAACTAATAATTGAGGAAGCTAAACGGTTCAGAATATCTGGCGGCAATGCAATCGTTGAGCTTTCTCCCAATAATGTCGGCCGTGACCCGTTGGGGCTGGCACGTATTTCTCGAGCTACGGGCCTGCATGTGATAATGGGAACCGCTTACTATGTGGAGTCGTCCTACAGGCCAGAAATGCATATGGATACTAAGAGCGAGGACGACATTGCTGAGGAGTTCGTTAGGGACATAATAGTGGGTTACCGTGATACTGGGATATGTGCTGGAATAATTGGTGAGGTTGGCTGCTCATCGCCCCTGACAGAAAATGAGAAAAAAGTCTTGCGAGCCTCAGCAAGTGCCCAGCAGCGTACAGGTGCGCCGATATCTATCCATCCGCCATTATATGAAGATGGTCCGATGGATGTTGTCACGGTGCTGAAGGATGCTGGAGCCGTCCTAAGACGCACTGTTATGGGCCACACAGGTCGTACACTCTCAGCCCGAAATATTCCTGGCAAATTCAAGGAGTTAGCGGAGACGGGTTGTTATATTGAGTATGACATGTTTGGGTTAGAATCATATTATCCTCCTACAGTAGGAAATACGCAGATAAAAAGCTTCGGACCAAACGATGTCATACGCATCAAAGAAATCACAGAGCTTATTGCTCAGGGGTACCTGAAGCAAATACTCATATCGCATGACATCTGGTACAAGGCAGCACTTACCTGCTTCGGTGGCTGGGGGTATGATCATATTCTACGTAATGTCGTACCCGCGATGCATAGCTGGGGTATTTCGGATGAGCAAATACACACGATTATGGTAGACAATCCAAAGCGCCTGCTGACCTTTGTTTAAAATAAAGATGTTATGTTTTACAGTAGCACTGGTTGGAATAATAAAAGTTGGATGCTGGGAGTCTGTTTATTTTTTACGAAAACGAGCCTCATAAAGTAGTACCAATAGGGAACGAGATTGTGGAATTGTTTTGCATATGGATTGCCCAAACGGAGGGGAGAATTGCCATAAATTCCCAAAAATGTAAGGAATGAACGAATGGATAAAGGAAATAAAGAGGCCATAGGATAATATGAAAAAGTATTTGAAATTATAGAAAGGAGAAATACAATGTTTATACGTAAGATTGAAGATACCGAAAATGTAGACTGGATGGAAGGGGTAAAAAAGCGCTTGATGGTAGGCCCTAAGGATGGGGCACCTAATTACCTGATGCGCGTCTATGAAATCGCCCCCGGAACAATCTATCCCCTCCATACTCACAACTACGAACACGAGGGAACACCTCTTTCTGGTGAGTGAACCCTTGTTGGTGAGGGCATTGAATATAAAATACAAGCGGGGGTTGTATACTTCATACCGCCAAACGAGCCGCATTCCATAATAAACAAAGGCAAAGAAGTGCTGCGCCTTCTTTGCACATCCCCGCTTTGCGCATATAATGCTATGGCGGATCCAGCTAATGAATGAGGCTTCTCTTTTAAGAGTCTTGGCCTGCCTCAGTACTTTAATCAAATATTGTTGATTTATTTTGATCATAATTAATTCACATAGAAAAAAGGAGGAATTATGAAAAAAGAAGAATTCGTTTTAGGAAAAGATAGAATTGATTCAGAGAATACACTAAGAAATCAGATTCATTCTGCAAGGGGTTGGAGGGCGGAGGTAGGAATGTTGGCTCCATTGCCAGGGATGTACCGGGAATATGAGATTATAGCTCCAGAAGGAGTCAAGTTCTCTAAAGCAATCTTAGGAGAAGAGCAGGAAACCCCTGAAGAGCTTAAGAAAATGAATGAACGTATTGAGATTGAAGCGAAAAAACTTAATTTGTGTTATAAATCGGATTTAATTTGTCTTGGATGTACATCAAGTTCATTCATTGGGGGGCCAAATTACGACAAGGAAATTATTAAAAGAATCGAAAGTGCTTCAGGGTCGCCGGCAACAACTACAATAACCTGTGTCCTAGAATTATTCAAGGATATGGATATTAAGAAGATTGCACTAGTAGGACCATATAAACAAGATATATTTGATATCGAAGTAAATTTTTTTGCTCACCATGGGATTGAATGTGCTTACGTGGACGGCTTGGGATTAATAACGATGCCTGAATTTTGGGACTTCTATATGGATCCATATGCCTGCTATCACTTAGTAAAAAAAGCGAGCAAATCAGTACATAATGTAGACTGTGTTTTTGTTACATGTATGATGAGCTGGATATTAGGAATAGCAGATACTTTAGAGAGCGAAATAAACTTACCAGTTATATCTAGCCCATCAGCTACATTATATGGCATCCTAAAAAAACTTGAAATCACTGATCCGGTGTACCATTTTGGTGAAGCATTAAGACTGCCAAGGTTATCTAATTGATTGATTCTTCTATGCTGTGGTAAATGAACATTAATTGTCGCGAATCTTATAGAGAATTTCAAGTTGCAGTGCTAGCGAAAAGGGGGTGATAATATGCTTTAGGAGAGAATAAATTAGAAGTTTTTGGGCAATATACGATGATAGACTTTGAGTACATTCATTGATTTAAGTCGGAGGATTAATTATGAGAAAAATGATGAACTTAATAATCGTTGTGACTATATGCTTTTTGTTAAGCATCTTTCTTATGCCTGTTCTAGGTGCGCACGCCCAAGAAAAAGCGAAGGTATACAATTGGAGATTTTTTGTAAGCTATCCTCCTGCTATGTTTCCGATCATGCCATCTTATCCCGAAATGATAAGAAAGGCCACGAATGGCCAGCTTGATATTAAGTTATTTTTCTTTGGTGAGCATCCTTATAAAGGGTCAGAGATAATGACTGCTATTCGTGATAAGAGATGCCAAATGGGCGAGATTGAGGCTGCTTATTACGCTGGCTCTGAGCCAGTTTTGTCACTGACTGGTGGGCCTTTACTTGCAACTACCGAACAAATAATGTTCAAGATGCATGAAGCTCTCCTCCAAGCAGGGATATTGGATTCAATATACAAAAAGTACAACATGTTTGAAGTATCCTACTGGACCTGGTGGGGACCATCAATCTCCTGTGTTGACACTCTAGTTACTGGTATGGACTCCCTAAAAGGGAAGAAAATAAGGGTACCCACTAAACAGTACGCTGATATGATCAGTTGGTTGGGTGGCACCCCTGTAACTATTTCTTGGGGCGAAGTCTATACTGCTTTGCAGCGAGGGGTTATGGATGGAGCGACTGGCGCCCTCTGTGCTCAGAGAGACAGCAAGTGGCCAGAAGTGTGCAAGTATTATACAAGATGGGCTCAGGTTTTTGGAGTAGATAGAGTAGGGGTGAATAAAGATGCTTTTGAAGAACTCCCTGCCGATGTCCAAAAGGCATTTCTGAAGGTGACCAAAGAATTTGAAAAAATGCAGAGAGAACGAATTCAAAGAGATGATGCTCTCGCAACTATTGATGTAATGCACAGAAATGGTGTTACGGTAACCGCAATGCCCCCTAAAGTAATGGAAGAGTTAAAAAAAAGAACCCCGTCTTATTTAAAAGAGTGGGCGGAAAGGGTTGGAAAGGGTCTTCCGGAAGCTGTCAGTGTAATTAATAAAGTACGTGGTTGGTGAAGACTTGATATTCTCAGGTGTTATTATTGTTCTGACGGTGCAGCATTCTAATCGGCCCAGGAGAGAATTTATGGCTCAGTGACTTATTGGTATACTCACGGGAGTATTGCTATCTTTAATGTAAATGGCCATTTGACAGAAGGTGCTTTCTCATACTCATGTCAGTTTACGGCAGGAGAAGATTGATATAGCGTAAATATTGCTCAAAGCTATTTTAATCGAAGGCAACAATGGTTTAAGTGAAATTATTGCTAATGGGTGGGTTTGGGAATTCTTCAAAAAATATGGCGTTGGTTCGAAAAGCTTGACAGATACCTATCTAATGCAGGGGCTGATTTAGCAGCTTTATGTATATTTGGCATGCTTGTAGTCATCACTGTATCTTCTATCGGAAGATACCTTTTCAATATCAATATCCCTAACGTAGATGAATTCTCAGGATATGCATTGGTGTTCATGACTTATCTGGGGCTTGCTTATGGATTGAAAACAGGGTCACACATAAGCATAGATTTAGTCAGGGCTAAATTACCAAAAAGCGTAGCTGTGGGGATGGAGGTTGTAACCTGCTTTATCGGCCTGTTTGTAGTTGGCGCATATTTCTTCTTTGCTTTGGATGCGCTTATGGAATCTCTTCGTATAGGCGAACGGGCACTCACTCCATCAGAGACACCTCTATGGATACCTCGCAGTGCTATTTGTGTGGGTTGGGTGTTTATGGGACTTTCGATGTTGCATCTCCTGGTGGTGAAATTAAGATCGTTTTTAAAGAACTTAATGAAAGGGGATTAGCATCCTTTGGAATCTAAATTGCGAAAGATTACTAGTAGAGCGGATAAACAATAGCTATGGAAAATGTTATATTTCCTTTTCTAGTACTTGTTGTTGGTCTATTTTTGCTCCTGATGAGCGGTATGTGGGTTGCAGTCGGTCTTAGCCTGTTAGGGTTCTTGGGGCTGAAGTTGATCGTGGGTGGGGGATTGGAAGGGATGCTTGGAGTTCTGCAGCTCAGTGTAATCGAGAACTTTGTACTATGCGCTGTCCCCCTCTTCATATTCATGGGAAATATTTTGTTGCGGAGCGGAATCATGGAAAAGGTCTACCAGGGGATTAGCCCTATACTCTCTCCCCTGCCCGGAGGGTTGCTTCATACCAACATTGTTGCCTGTGCCATCTTCGGCGCTTGTTCTGGTTCAAGTGTAGCCGCTTCAGCTACTATGGGTCAGGTGGCTATGCCCACAATGAAAAAATTGGGTTACAACAAAAGGCTTCTATACGGCTCCCTTGCTGCCGGGGGCACCTTAAGCAGTATGATCCCGCCTAGTATAGCCTTTATCCTCTATGGGGCATGGGTGGGAGAATCTGTTGGTGCTCTTTTCATCGCAGGAATAATTCCGGGAATAATACTTGCTTCCTTATTCATGGCATATATTTTCTTGTTTTCGCTGATACACCCCGGTTCGACACCTCAACAAGAAAGGTTCTGCCTCCGGGAAAAACTATTCTCTCTGCTGCATGTTTTACCGGTAATATTAATAATTTTTGCAGTATTGGGAACAATATATATTGGTGTCGCAACTCCTACTGAGGCTGCGGCTCTAGGTGCATCCGCAGCCTTATTAGTATCCGGACTATATCAAAAATTGCGATGGACGGTACTAAAGGAATCTTTGTTTGCGACATTGGGCACATGTAGTATGATTTTTTTCATTTTAATGGGGGCTATGTCTTTCTCGATGGTCATCTCCATGCTGAAGATCCCAGAAGCACTGTCTATATGGGTAGTTTCTCTTGAGCTCGGCAAAGGGACAGTCTTTATCGCTATAGTTTTTCTCTATTTGATACTGGGAGCCATTATAGATCCTAACTCAATGCTGCTTATGACTCTTTCAGTGACTTATCCCTTGATGATGACATTGGGCTTTGATTCAATTTGGTTCGGGGTGTGTATGGCACTCTTCGTGGAAACGGCGGCGGTTACTCCTCCACTAGGTTTAAATCTTTTCGTCATCCACGGAATTTCCGGCGAAGAGAGCATATCAACTGTTGTACTAGGTAGCTTCCCATTCTTTATTATGATGCTTTTGCTACTGCTTATATTGTACTTTTTCCCTGGTGTTGCTCTATGGTTGCCCTTTCGATTGATGGGATGATACTTATAATTCGAAGCTCGAGTAAGATTGATGTGGTGCCTTCACGGGCGCACTAATCCCGGACTTTGATCCGGGACCGGCATGACGATTAGAGGAATTTTTATGAGTTTGTCAAAATTAGTAATAAGTTCGAAGGAAGATGATTGTATGGAAAAATCAAAACTTACTGGAAAAGCGCAAGCGGTTTTGGGACCTATCCCCAGCGAAGAATTGGGCATTACCTTGCCCCATGAACATCTATTAATCGATCTATCAATAATGTTCAATGAGCCTAATACTGCTAAAGAAAAGAGGCTTGCTCATCAGCCAGTCAGATTAGAAAACTTACGCTGGATTCATTATCACCCTATAGAAAATTTAGACAATTTACTACTGCTAGACGAAGAAGTAGCTAAAAGCGAGGCCTTAGACTGCAAGGCCACCGGTGTCAATACCATTGTCGATCAAAGCAACATTGGCCTCGGCAGGAATGCTTTGGCACTGAAGCGCATATCACTTGCTACAGGCCTTAATATCATTATGGGCTGTGGGTACTATGTAGCGGCAACGCATACCACGGATATGGATATTAAGACCGAGGAAGAGATTGCTGAGGAGATTGTTCATGATGTAAAAGTCGGTGTTGGTAATGCTGGTGTCTGTGCAGGGATTATTGGTGAGATTGGCTGCACATGGCCCTTGGTAGACAATGAACGCAAAGTTTTGCGTGCAGCAGCACGCGCCCAGCAGATAACTGGTGCACCGCTCAATATACATCCCGGTCGCAATCCAAGTGCTCCATTTGAGATTGTCGATATACTACGTGATGCTGGAGCAGATATCAGTCATACTGTCATCAGCCACATTGACCGCACACTCAGAAACCCAAGAGATATTCATAAACTGGCAGAAACAGGCTGCTACCTTGAATATGACCTATTTGGGTGGGAAGGATATTATCTCAAGGCAATGGTAAGCGTGGATCTGCCTAACGATGCTCAGCGAATCAATGAAATCAAATGGCTTATTGAAGAGGGATATCTCAACCAGATTTTAATATCCCACGATATCTGTATGAAAATACATCTCAGCTGTTATGGGGGAAGAAGCTACTCTCACATTATGGAAAATGTGGTGCCATTAATGCGCGAAAAGACTATGCCTGAGAAATATATTCACGCCTTACTCGTGGAAAATCCAAAGCACCTTCTCCAGTTTGTCTAACTGTAGGGGGATAAAGTCAATTAATGTGAGCTTCCAGTTTACTACATTAATTTTTGTGTAAATCTGTTGTCATCCAATTGTGTGAAGAAGGGCATATTCTTCCGCACTTTTCATACAGGATTTGATATCTAATGAAGTTCCATACAAAGAAGCAAGAAGCGTTTTCTTGATTGTCGATAATGGATGTGCTCATCGCGGTTTGAAATCTGTCGAGCGATTACAGGGCAGATATGCGAATCTTGCCTTCAAAAATAGTCCTGTGCATGCAAGTTTGCTGAATCAGATCCAGATCTATTTCTCCATTCTTCAACGAAAGGCCTTGACACCCAATGACTTTCCTTCTCTTGCAGCACTTCAGGAACGGATCGTGGGCTTCCAGCAGTACTACGAGGATATCGCAAAGCCTTTCGAATGGAAATTCACTCGGAAATATCTCAATCGGCTCCTGTGCAAGATACGGAGCAAACAGGCCGACTCATACCGGCTCTCGGCATAAAAAATACGTTAGCGTATTTATGAACCAAGGTGCTAAGCGAAAGGAAAAGCGTTATGTTTAGTAAACAGGAAAAGATCATCAACCAATTATCTCGAAAGTTGATGCAGGGCAGGAGGCGTGCCCTCGCGAACTTGGATTGGCTCATCAATAACGTGCATCCATATTTTTTCATCACCTTTGGGCCTGAAAAAGAAGCCCTTTTAAATCTCTGTATTAACCTGCACACGCTGGGCGAGAATCACCAGCTTACCCTGAGGGATACCGATGAAAAATTAATTATAGCTACGCTAAATAAGCCCGGTACCCTTTTTAGGACCTTAAATGCCCTCACCGATAAAGCGATAATCTATGAAGAAATGGTTCATTCCAATACAAACCTCCCCGGTCAGGAGTGTCAGCTGGAGATCCAAAAATTTCACTTCCTCACCGATGAGGAACACCTTAAGCCAATCTCATTTTTTCGAGGAAAGGGTCGCATCCGCAAGGCCCTTCAGGAACACTACCCCAAGTTTAATTTCATGGAATTCGATATCATTTTCTCCTATTTCCTTAGGAACAACCCGGACTACGTAATGCTCTCTCCTGACATAAGAGTGGCGCGGGCAATGTGGCTTTATCAGTCCGCAATCAGGCAGGGCGGCGCATTTCTCGATATTGAGCCAACTATAGATGAAAAGGGCCAAGAGGAGTCAAGGCTCACTTTTTCTGTCATAAACCCCCTTGTCAAGGGTTATATAGGAGAGGTCATTGAAATATTCTACCGGTTAAATATCGCCACCAGAAGAAATTATATCCTGGAGATAGACGACGGCACACATAAAGTAACTATTCTCACCGCATACATCACCACCAGGGATGAGGAGCCTATCCACAAAGAGATGCCCCTCTTTTCCTCGATAGAATCCGAGCTCTACAACACACTGGTGATAAACGTACGGGATAGGGCTTACCATGAGCTGGTAACCAGTGGTGTGCTGACAGGGCCTCAAGGTAGCCTCCTCAGCGCACTCATCACCTTTGCGCATACGAACCTGGCCCATAGCTCACCCTACCGGTTCAGCTGGGAGGAGA
>Ga0315545_1001935_pt1 | contig 19416 bp, 15 predicted proteins | sample SalMarSW160210MG_FD_203096 | JGI IMG/M metagenome (GOLD analysis project Ga0315545, IMG submission 203096) | Salt marsh sediment microbial communities from the Plum Island Ecosystem LTER, Massachusetts, United States - Salt Marsh Sediment SW1602-10 ...
GTACCTGCGTGAGTATTGGAATTGGCGTACAGGATAACGGAAGACTGCGTGAACTGCGGTGCCTGTTACTACGAGTGTCCCGAAGGAGCTATCTATGAGGGAGATGACCGTTACTATATAGACCCGGAAAAGTGCACCGAGTGCGGAACATGCGTTTCTTACGGCTGCCCGGCATGGGCTATCGTTAAGGACGAGTAAGAAAGGGAGGTAATAATGGCGGAATCAAAGTACAGGAAATATTTCTTAAACGAGCTTACACCCGAGGAAAGACAGAAGGGCTTCGGGAAAATGCCGGCGATGGTCGTGTTTACCGATAACGATATCATCAAGGGAAGCCATTACTTTTCGGTAATGATTATGGGAGAAGAAGCTACCAGAGTGGCAGGGCACGGACCCCATACCCATCGCGATGCTGAAGTCCTAGTGGCGCTGGGTACCGACCCGGAGAACCCCAGAGAGCTGGGTGCGGAGATGGAACTCTGCATGGGACCTGAGATGGAACCGCACATAATCAAAGAGTCCACTATCGTGTATATCCCACCTGAGTTTATACACTGTCCCTTCAGGATACTGAAGGTAGACAGGCCTTTTATCTTCATACAGGCACAGTACGCCTCCAAGCTGACCGAGACGTCGTTGAAGAAGCTGGTGGCGGAAGAGCTAAGAGATAAAATGATATTCATCGATGCCGACGGCACACAGAAAGACGAATGAGCGTAAACAGATTGGATAAAAAGTATTGCATTCTGTATCCGGATATTGTAAAAATATGTGAGTAAACCATTGACTTATCAAGAAGTATATGTTATATATTGCTATCTCGCATCGAATGTCGCATATGATATTATAAATTACAGAGTAGTAGCGGGAAGTTTTGCGAAATACAATATCAACTTAATTACCGACTGTGCTCTTCTCATGTAAGGAGCCCTCCGGGGACAATCGGGCTTCGAGATACGAGCAGTCGATGACATATTATCAAAAGGAGGAGGTGAACTTGTGACGAAAAAGAAGTTTTTATGGATAGCGGTTAGCTGCATGATGGTGCTATCTTTGATATTGGCTTCATGCGAGACGACAGAGGAAGGAAAGGTAGAAGAAGAGGAGGGGCCCGGCGTTATAGTAATAACTGAGACAGAAGAAGTTACAACAAGCCCCGGAGAAGCCACGACAGTCGGAAAAGTCCAAGACAAACCGCAATACGGCGGTAAACTTACTATCGCGGTCGGTGCTGCTCCTAGCGCCTGGAATCCGGGTGCGGTTAAAGGTGCGTCCGCCGAACAGGGCGCGCTTGTCATCGAGCAGATTCTCGGCCGTAACTGGGAAGATGGTGCGGCGGGCACCGGCGAATACAACTTCGTCGGCGGCGTACCCGAATGGGGTGGAGTTGGCGGCAACCTTGCCGAGAGCTGGGAAATTCCCGACGTTGGCGTCTGGGTACTCCACATACGAGAGGGGGTACACTGGGCATATCACCCGGAGTCTCCGGCTTCCAGTCTGGTAGGCGGGCGCGAGATGACCGCCGAGGATGTTGCCTACAGCCTCGAGTGGATGAGGGACACGCCGGGTTCAGCGGGTATAGTCAGTGAACCGGCCCTTTATAAGGGTATGATTGTGGAACGAACAGGCCAATGGACGATAACGGTCAATACCCCGGTAAACCCGACCACGGGATACCTGTGGTTGATGGGCGGCGGCGGCGTCATGTACATATGGCCGAAAGAGCACCTCGATACCTATGCGACCAGTAACGAGTGGTACGATACGGTCGGGACCGGACCGTATATCACCGACGACTACGTTACGGATGTTGCAGTTAAGTACATCAGGAACGATAACTACTGGGATGTCAATCCCTGTGGACCCGGAGAGGGAGACCATCTGCCCTACATCGAGCAGATAAACTGGCAGGTAATACCCGACAGGTCGACGAGGCTGGCGGGTTTCAGGACGGGTAAAATTGACTGGATGATGATGGATTCCCTGAACGCCGAAGAGTACGAAAGCATGCTGAAGTCAACCCCCGAAATGGAGTCCGCAGAGTTGATTTTGGACCCGATGAAACTCAACGGCAGAGTCGATGACCCGGAAGACCCTTACTCGAACTTGAAAGTACGCCAGGCGATGATGCTGGCTATCGACCATCCGACAATCGTTAAGGACTTCTATAAAGGCAAGGCGGAATACATCGACAGCCCGGCGCGCAAGTGGTACCCGTCAATTTATACTCCGCTCGAAGAATATTCGGAAGAGGTGCAGGAATATTACGGATACAATCTGGAGAAAGCAAAGCAGCTCATGATTGATGCGGGTTACCCGAACGGCTTCAAGAAGAAAGTGTACTTTGCTAATTCCACACCTGCCGAGGAAGCCTCGGCGATATTCAAGGAATACCTGAAAGATATAAATATCGAACTTGAATTGCAGCCGGTAGAAATTGGTATATGGCGTAGTATGTTTTGGGGAGGCGATATAAAGGACTGGGCAATGGATTCGTGGTCCGGCGGAAACGGCTCGTTCTTCGTCAGGTACAGCATGGGCTACTACCGCGGACCGAACGTATTCAACACGGCTCACGTAAACAATCCGGAAGGAAGCGAACCGACCATTGAGAACTTCTTTAACGAGCAGGCGAAATACGTCATGGTCGATTACGCGAAAGCTGACGAAGTAACCAAGGCGGCCTATAAATACTGCATCGAGCAGGCATATCTCATCACCATGCCGGCTCAGTACGGATACAGAATCTGGCAGCCCTGGCTGAAAAACTACTACGGCGAAGGTGACCTGAAGTTCTGGCTGCAGTGGGGATGGATCGACCAGGATCTGAAAAAAGAACTGGGATACTAAGCAAATAGACTTAGTGATAAACTGATTTCAGGTCGCTATAAAAACGGATAAGCGGGGCGACCGCCTGAAACGGTGGCATAAATGGGTGCCACGAAAAGGGCGGTCGCCCGTATTTTCATTGCCTGTGTAGTCAACCTGTCCATATGATGGGGTATTACTCTATTTCGATTGATATTAATACTCTCCCCTCTCCAACCAAGATAGCTTCTCATTTCTATACAAACGTACTGGTTGGGGATTGCTTTCTGTATCCAGATATTGTAAAAATATGTGAGAAAACCATTGACTTATCAAGGAGTTTATGTTATATATTGCTATCTCGTATCGAATATCGCATAATACAATAAATCATAGAGTAGTAGCGGGAAATTTTGCGGAATGCAATATCAACTTAATTACCGACTGCTCTCTTCTCATGTAAGGAGCCCTCCGGAGATAATCGGGCTTCGAGATACGAGTAGTCGATGACATATTCTAAAAAGGAGGTAAGCTTGTGACGAAAAAGAAGTTTTTATGGATAGCGGTAAGCTGCATGATGGCTCTATCTCTGGTATTGGCATCGTGCGAAACGGCGGAGGAAGGCAAGGTAAAAGAGACAGAGGAAGGACCAGAAGTTGTCGTAATAACTGAGACAGAGACAGGTGGAGCAGTCGTGGAGGAAGAGGAAGAGGTTGTTGACCCGAACCGTCCCAGGTACGGCGGCACGATAGTATTCCTTGCCACCGCGGATATCTCCAACTGGAACCCCGGCTCGGGAGCCTGTCAATGGCCTTCTCAGGACGGCATTGTCCTGGAGCAAATCACTAACGTAGACTGGACCAGAGGGCTGGCAGGCACCGGGGAGACAACCTATGTCGAAGGAATTACCGACTATACGTTCATGGGTCCTTGCATTGCCGAGAGCTGGGAGACTCCGGACGTGGGCATCTGGGTACTCACTATCCGCCAGGGTATACACTGGGCTTATCACCCGGATTTTGCCGCTTCAAGGCTTGTAGCCGGGCGTGAGTTAACCGCTGACGACGTAGTCGCCAGTCTCGAGTATATGAGGGATACGCCTCTGAGTTGTACTCAGTGCAGCGAGCCCGGCCTCATTAACGCTATGACGGCAGAGCAGACAGGCGAATGGGAGGTTACCGTCCTGACTCCGGAAGCTCCTACCACCGGTTATCTCTGGCTGATGGGTGGCGGCGGCGCCCAGTACGTATGGCCCAGGGAATTCCTGGAGCAGTACGGAACCAGTAACGAGTGGACCGACACGGTGGGTACCGGACCTTTCATACTGGAAGACTACGTTACATCCAGCGCCATGAAATACGTCAGGAACGACAATTACTGGGCGGTTAATCCCGTAGGTCCTGGCAAGGGAGACAAGATGCCCTATCCGGATGGTATCACTATGCAGATAATACCGGACCTCTCAACGCGACTGGCGGCGTTCAGGACGGGTAAAGCTGACAGATTAGCAGAAATGGAGACACTCACCAAGGAAGATTACGACTACATGATGAAGACCAATCCCGAAATACAATCCGCCCAGACGATTACCGCCCCGCTTCAGGTTTCCGGACGGGTTGACATTTCTACCGATCCTTTCTCGAATAAAAAAGTACGCCATGCTATGATGCTGGCGATTGACCATCCGACAATCGTAAGGGACCTTTACGGTGGTCATGCCGAACTGCTGGACAGCCCGTCACGGAAGCTCTTCACCACAATCTATACACCTCTGGAAGAGCTGCCTGAAGAAGTACAGGAGCTGTACGGCTATAACCCTACGAAAGCGAAGCAGCTTCTGACCGATGCCGGCTACCCGGATGGCTTCTCGGTAACGCTGCTTTTACAGAACACACCCGAACAGGAGCAGGCTGCATCGTTACTTAAAGATTACTGGGATGATGTAGGTATCGAGCTGGAGCTACAGGTGCTGGAACCCAGTATTTATATCGGCATGTGGGTAGGGCACAAGGCGGAAGACCTGTTTCTCTCGAACGCGCCGGGAGGAACGGGCGCCCTGTTCGTCAGGTACAGTATGGGCTACTTCCGCGGTCCCAACATCTTCAACAACAGTCATGTCAATGACCCGCCGGGAACCGACCCCATCATCGAAGCAGCTTATCAAAACCAGTGCAAGTACGTAATGGTGGACTACCCGTCAGCTGACGCGGTAACGAAGGAAGCCTATAAGTATTGTCTCGGAGAGGCGTTCCTTATACCGATGCCGGCTCCGCACTCATGGCGCGTATGGCAGCCCTGGTTGAAGAACTACCACGGCGAAGGCGGAGGGTATAAGTTCTGGCTCAAGTATGCTTGGCTTGATCAGGACTTGAAGGAATCGATGACCGGAAGAAGATAGATATAGATATAGTAACATAGCAATCGCTACAGCTTTATGCAAGCAGGATTCGGGCGACCGCCCTTTTCGTGGCACCCATTTATGCCACCGTTTCAGGCGGTCGCCCGTCTTTTTACTGCCAAAGATGTTAACGAGTATATGGCTTTGCCTCAAAAGTCATTCTGAGGAATCCCGATGTAATCGGGATGACGAAGATTCTTATCTCAGAAGAAATTAGTAGAGATTCTTCGCTACGCTCAGAATGACATAAGAGGGGTACTTTTCGGTCAAGGCTACGATACGTATAAAGGGGAAGCTTTGTAAGCTTCCCCTTTTGATGTTCCAATATTGTGTTTTTTGAGTTCTTAGATACAAAGAATAAATAACTGTTTAGTCTTCGCGGTAGTACTCCGTACCCAGATGAGTAATCTGTTCAGAGCCCATCAACCATCTGAGAGTGTTCTTTAGTTTTGTCTGTTGTATAAACAGGTCGTGCTCCGGGTAGACAGTGGGGGCGTGCTGCGGACTCTTGAAGTAGAAAGACAGCCATTCCTGAATTCCGCCCAGTCCGGCTCGCTTCGCCAGGTCCATGAAGAGAGCCAGGTCAAGTACTAACGGGGCGGCCAGGATGGAATCCGAGCACAGGAAATTGATTTTTATCTGCATGCGGCGACCAAGCCAGCCGAAGATGTCGATATTATCCCAGCCCTCCTTATTGTCTCCGCGGGGAGGATAGTAGTTTATACGGATTTTATGATAGGCATCGGAGTAAAGGTCAGGATAGAGCTCGGGCTGGAGGATGTACTCCAGTGAGCCAAGCTTTGATTCCTCTTTTGTCCTGAAGTTTTCTGGCTCATCGAGCACTTCTCCATCCCGGTTGCCTAAAATATTGGTAGAAAACCAGCCGTTCAGGCCCAGCATCCGTGCCTTCAACATCGGTCCTATGACTGTCTTTACCAGCGTCTGCCCGGTCTTAAAGTCCTTCCCGCAAATCGGAATGTTATTATCGCTGGCAAATTTTTCGAGAGCCGGTATATCAACCGTCAGACCGGGTGCGCCGTTGGCGAAAGGAACACCTTCAAGCAGGGCGGCGTAGGCATAAATCATGGACGGCGAAATTTGCTTATCGTTTTTTTTCAGCCCATTGACAAAACTATCGAGGTCCTGATGAACATTTGATGCAGTAATGAATTTTTCCGTGGATGCGGCCCAGACCACCACGAGACGGTCGCATTTGTTACTGTTCTTAAAATTCCGTATATCCTCACGCACAGCTTCAACCAGTTCAAGCTTGCTTTTTGCTTTCTTTACATTGGTTCCGTTTATCCGCTTGACGTACTCCCTATCGAATACTGCCGGCATCGGGGTAATGGATTTCAGGAATTCAGCGATAGGCTCAATGTCTTCAAGGTGATTAAGGACGCCGCACTTTACGGCGGCCTCATATCCGTCATCCGGGATTGCGTCCCAGGCTCCGAATACAAGCTGGTCGAGGTTGGCTAAAGGTACGAAGTCCCGTATCAGCGGTGACTGTTTATCCGTCCGCTTGCCAAGTCGTATCGTTGCCATCTGGGTAATAGAACCAAAAGGTTTACCAGTACCGCGTCTTACATGCTCCACGCCGGCGATAAACGTGGAACTGACCGCTCCCAGACCCACGAGGAGAATCCCGAGCTTTCCTTCAGCCGGTTCAATCGTCAGCTTTTCCTGATTGACAAAATCCTTTGGTTCGAGGGGTATTCCCTTCTCGCGGGCGATTTTCAATAGAGGTTCATGCCACTGTGATGGAATTCTCCCGGTTTTCGCCCAGTGCTGTACCGTGCTCTGACGTCTGCTGAGAATGACTGCCAGTGAAGACTGGCCTCCGAAGCGTTGTATTATTTGCTCTGCGGTGTTCATTTTATTGTTCATGTCGAGAAGTATAACGAAAAATTCGTTAATTGTCAACTGGTAATATGAAGAAAAGGCGCATAACAAATTAGGGAACTGTGTGAGAGGGGAATAAAGGTGGTGAGTAACTCTATCTCCCTATCAGGTAACTGAGAGCGCCACCAGTACTCGGTTCGCTGCGGAAAGCAAGAATGATATATACCAGGTTCCATTCGTCAGTGTTGGTAGGCACATCTATTTGGGCTGAGGTGTGCCCTGTCATTAGCAAACCGCTTTCCCAGGTGACATAAAAAGTATCAATATCTACCCCATCGGCGGTCATATTCGCAGATATACCATTCCAGACGTTATTCGGGTTAGATTCACTATTATGATCCGAATCGGTACTGTCCCAGAGTTTAGTGTCCTTGAAGGCTAAATAGTCACCGCTCCAGGTTTCATCTCCCTCAGTGACAAAGACCGTCATCTTAGCAGCATTAACCTCCCATGATCCATCTGGATTCTGAATTCGGTCAGGGACAATAAAGCCACTGATGGTTCCTCCCAGCTGGCCATCATCGTCAAAGTCAATATTCATACTCTGACCGGAATGCATAAAGGTATCATAGAGGTAAAGGCAATGCCCTTTTGTCTCCACACTAGAGTAGACAATTACCAGTGACCAGCCAGCATAGGCTAGATGGCTAGTTTGACCGGGGGTATAGCCGATGCTGATAGTGTCCGCAGCCACGTCACCAACGGTGTAATATGCATTACCAGGGTGATTCACCGCCGGGTCAGGTGCCTTGGCACTATATGCTTTGATCAGTGCCGTTACATCCTTGAAGCAGACATAAGAATACCCCTCGCGGGTAGTGCCTATATAGTTTTCCATATAGTCCGACCAATCTGCAGTGATATCCCCGGTCCCTTGCTGAGGAATGCCGTCACCGGAAAAGAAGACCTGATTGCCGTCTATCTTGAAAACAACCGAAGTATCGGGAATCATCTCCGATGTGGTTACAGTAATATTATCGAGGTAGCAGTATTCTCCGGATTCGTTAAAGCCTGATATATAGAATCTCAGTCGGAAACCATTGGTTAGATATGCACTGGGAATGGTGTATGTAAAAGTTTTTTTAGGATTATCATCCTGGAAAGCCATATAGTTGCCGCTCCAGGTACTTCCATTATCGCTGGAAAATGCATAATATAATCTGTCGTAAGATTCCAGTTTCCCACCTTCGTCTTGGTTCCACATTACTTTGGCTACTCCAGGTATTTCGCCAGATAAATTCACGCTACTTCCCAGGGTAAGGTATTTATCGTCTTCACCCATGCTCCCGCTATCGAAATGACCTCTAAATTCCTTATCATCCTCCCCAGAAGTACTCCAGGCATCGCCCTGTTCCCAGCCAGTGAAGTTGTCACAGGTATCAAAGAATGTGACCCCGCTCCGCCAGGCTGACCAGTAAAGGTAGGCGGCTCTAACCGTGGCATCAAGTGGTATATCAATGACGTTGGCACTGCTCTCAGAATGCCACGTCTCACGGCGCGAGTCGTGGTCTTCGTCTGTCATCAGAGAATTGCCTGTAGCCTTGTAATCTCCAGCGATGCCTGAACGCAGTAACTGTGCTTCGCTTTCTGCCATATAGGCTTCAATTCTGGTGCTGCCAGCGCAGGAGGTGATTTTATAAACCTTGACATTGGATTCCCAGGAGAACGGGATGTCTTCCACACCGCTCGTCGATATCCAGGCGACGGCATCGGGTACATCTGGCTGGCTTGACGTAATTTGTAAAATGACCTCGGTTGTCCTCGGTGACACATTAGGGTCAACTTCAGGGAAATCATCGAATGGAACCGAACTGAAGTTCCATATTACAGCCTGGTTGCCGGCGTGGGGTTCAACTGTAATATTATCTGCCAGGCTCTCAAGGTTGCTTTTGCCTTCTACATAATTATAACCGCGTGGTAACCAGATCCCTAAACTTTCTACCCTCAGATCTTCTCCGGTTTCAGGATAATAGGTTATCCTGATATTATAACTTGAGGTTCCGTTGCCGCTGGCTACTATTAGCTTTTCTGCCTCGACAATGGCTCTCGCTTCCTCTTCGCTCGGTACGGATACATTCTTGGGAATCCAGACGTTCTCTATAGTAATGCTTATGTTAGTATCATTGACGTTTTCAGATGGGCTGTAAGTCCAATTCGTGACGAAATCGTAAGGGTTATAGGCTGGGTCAGTTAAAAACGTCTCTAGGTAGTCGTATTTTATCTGCCATCTGGCGTCCTCTATACCGGCATCGGCAGCATACAGCTCATCTGTTTTGCTCTCATACACCACACCGGTCGTGACCCCAGTAGTCGCGAAAGACAATAGAGAGACGCTCAGAACGCTACCCAGAAGTAGCAGAACCAGTACCAGAGCCAAAGCCTGCCCTTTCTGCCCGGTGTTGTGTTTTTTTTGTGTAACTCTTAACATTTTGAACATGGTATTATCCTCGATTACTGAGGCTTGGGGACAATCTCACGTACCCTCGTCTCGCTCGCCGGTCTGAATCCTCCCAGCGAGGCGGTTATTTTAAATGTTAGTATGCCCTCGGCGAACTGACAGTTAGTCGCTTCTGAATCGCTGTTGATATACTGAGCTACCACGGTGCTGGTTGGTCCGGTACCATTGACAGAGTAGGCTCGCTGGAGTTCGTTATCCTGTATGGAATAAGTAACACTGTTGCTCGTGTTATCCCACTCGACCCAGGTCAGGATGAGGGGAAAACCTGAACCTCCGTCTGTTTGCACGGATTGAGCCATTTGCGCATCGTGGCTAATCCAGTACACCGCACTCTCCACCTGCTTGACAGCCGTCATATGATTTCCTGCCATTTCATTCATACTGAGCGTCTGAAAGATAGCCATACCTAACAAGGGGGCAATAACACCGAGAATAGCAAGAGCTACCAGCAACTCGACTAGTGTGAAACCCCTCTGTTTATTACCTGTCATTCGTAATCTGCCAAACATGCTAGTTCACCTTATAACCCTCAAGACGGGACACCTCTTTGTCCTGGTGTTTTATTATTACCGTCACCTTCTGTATGTTGCCGTCTCTCGATGCTATGGAACTCACGGTGATGTTCGCCGAGTAACCAGCGTATTCATCGGGAATTATATCTGGGACGTAAGAAGCCGCGTAGGTCTGGCTCTTCACGTATTCCAGCTGGCTTTCAGCTATATTTTTACCCGTCTCCCGCTCATCCACGGAAAAGACAATATCGGAGCTGGTGGTGAAGCCGCTGAAAAAAGTTACGGCAGTGATACCAAGAATAGCCACAGCCACCAGTATTTCCACCAGGGTTTGCCCTGATTCCCGATGACTGAATAATCTCAACATTTTGGAAAATCGCATTGCTTTGTCCTCATCAGAAAATACTAGGTGACGACAGTTATAATGCCAATGACAAGTGCGCCCAGCAGCCCGACCACACCTACCAGCCGGATGAACCAGAAGGTGGCATTCTCCGCCCAGGGTGGTACTTCCTGGCCACGCTTAAAAATGTTTGCGCTCGTGATAAAATTCCAGGGAAGTTCAAGAAGACAGACCAGGCTGGCAGCCATAGCAGCACACATCAACAAAGTGGGCATCAGGTCTACCATGGTAATCCATGCCCAGGTTGCCAATATGGCAAATCCCAGCAGGCGGCTGAGCCACGATACGCCCTGATTCAGCCAGAATGGAGCCTGCCGCGAACCGGCAAAGACCCCGACCCGTACACTGAGCCACAGGGGACCGTTAAGCACGGCAAACATGCCGGCGGCAAAGAAGAAAAACGAATATAGTGCCGAAATAATCATCACCAGTGCCTCCACCAGTGCCAGGAACGCCACCAGTGGCCATACGGGCCCAGCATGGCGTTGGCACGCAGGACGGTGTTCAGGGTCTCCGCCTCCAGGTCGTACTGGGGCACGATAATGGTGCCCGTTTGTCCGCTATAAAGCCACTGATCCTCATAATAACCGTGGCCTTCTAATATCTTGACAAAAACCTCGTTGTAGTAGGAACCCGAGTAAGTCAGTGTCCCCGTCGCCTGGAATACTATTTCGAGTATCTCGCCGGGGTAGAGTACAAGAGCGGGTGAGTAGTAGGGTACGTACTCGAACGTCTGGCAGAATCCTCCCTCGTCCCAGACGGAGTCGTTTTCATCCGGGTAGTTTCCAAAATCCCATGTTATGCTCCACCGGTATTCAAAGTAAGGCCAATCGTACTCCCAGTCTTCATAAAAGAACTGCCATGGACCATCATTTACATCTGGCATACAGACAGGGATTTCGATTTCGGCGGTAGGGTCAACGAACTCAATGTCATCTATGTAGAAGTAGTCATAGTTAGGGTGAGGGTAGCCAGTCCTGTCCAGCCCGGCAGCATCGAAAGCTATGTAGACGGTGGGTGACCCGGCGTAGCCGGACAGGTCAAGGGTGTAGGGGTGGTACATGCCGTCGTCTTCACCGTCGATGAAGGTGCGCAGGGTATCCCAGTACTCCCCATCGGTAGAGACTTTGACCTCAGCCTCGTCGCCGTCTTCGAAGTCGCTCAGTTTAGCCCAGAACTGGAGCTCGGCGTTCGGGTAGTCACTCAGGTCAACTCGCCGCCGGGCATAGCCGTCTCCGGGGTTTGCATCGTTATCGCCAAGGAGCCGGAGATGATACATACCATTGTGCGCCCAATAGATGTCATTGTAAACGGTGCAATCACCCTGAAGGGTCCAGTTATCAGTCCAGTTGCCGGTCCCGCCGGTACCGCTGCCGCTCTCAAAACCGTCATAGGCGACGCTCAAACGATGTATTATGCGGGCAGTGGTGGAGTTGTCCTTATAGATGAAACCTTCTTCCTGTAATTTGGAGCCGGTAGCGGGCAGCCAGTCTTCTATGGTGTATATCGGTATAGCCTCTGTATCCACGTTCTCGATAGTTATCGTGTAGGTGACGGTAGTCTCCTCGTAGGGCTCGACTATAGGTGGGTCGGAAACCTTTTCTATTTTAAGCTTTCCGCCGTCGCAGTTTGTCTCTTCCGGTTCTCCGACGATAATCTTGGCGGTGGTGCCGCTGATTACTGCTCCTTCATCATCCACAGGCCAGCCGTCTACAGAACTTACCCAGATTCTGTTGCAGTAGGTGCCCTCTTCCAGGGCTGCCTGAGCCTTGAATCTCATCGTCCTGGTCTGCCCGTATTCGAAATTTACATCGTCGTAAACGGCATCCTCGAAGTCCCACTTAAGCTCCTGGTGTAGATCAGGTGAATCGGGAGGATATGACGGTACGGTAGTTACGGAGGGGTCGAAGGGGGGCAGGGGCCACTCATCTTCCTCGCCTCCCTGGTAAGTACTGAACTCGACGTTGTCAATGTAAATCATGTCCCAATAGTTGTCGCCGCTCATTTTGAAGGACACGTAGAAGGTAGATGGACGGTCATAACCGGACAGGTTATACCAGTACTGGTTGTACTGTAAGCTGACATCCTGATAAGTGAAGGTCTTGAGCGTATTCCAGTCCTCCCCGTCGGTCGAGACCCTGACCTCTACATAATCATTGTACTGGAGGGAGTTCACCCGCGCCCAGAAATAGAGGTACGGACCCGACCCGGTGGTGCCGCTCAGGTCGACCTGCCGCTGGGCATAGCCGTCTCCCGGATCATCATTGTTATCCCCTGAGAGCCTGAGGTAGTATGAGCCCTCGTGCGCCCACCAGGGGTCATAGGAGGAGGGTGCGCAATCGCCAGAGAAGGTCCAATTGTCAGTCCAGTTGCCGGTGCCGCCGGTGCCGTCGCCGCTCTCAAAGCCGTCGAAGGTGAAACTGTCAAAGGTTACCACGTCCCAGTCCGTGGAGCCGTTTACGTACTGCAGGTAGTCACCTTCGGAAACGCCGCGCGGCGGAAGTTCATCGATAATGCAATCCAGGCCTGTACCAGACCAGGGCCAGTCGGCCCCGATTCAGCCTTCGGGTCTTACGCACTGGAAGGACACGTAGTAAGTGTACTCGGTGAGGACGCCGGGCTCTGGCTCACCAGTAATTTCCTCCGTATACACGAACTCGACGTCATCGACGTAGAAGTAGTCATAGTACCATTGATGGTGATAATAAGTCCTGTCCAGCCCTTCGGCATCGAAGGCTATGTAGAAGGTGGATGGTCCGCCGTAGCCGGACAGGTCGAAACGGTACTGGTGGTACTGGTTGTCGTCGTCGTCATTGACAAAGGTGTGTAGGGGGTCCCAGACCACCCCGTTGGTCGAGACCTTGACATCAACCTCATCGCCGGGTTCGAAGTCGTACATTTTAGCCCAGAACCGGAGCTCGGCGTTGGGGTGACCACTCAGGTCGACCTGCCGCATTGCATAGCCGTCTTCGGCAGGAGAACTACCACCACGGAGCCGTAAGTGGTATGAGCCCTCGTGAGGCCAGTCAGTGTTGAAGGAGTAATCGCCCGAAAGGGTCCAGTTATCGCTCCAGGCGCCGGTTCCGCCTTCGCCGTCACCGCTCTCGAAGTCGTCAGCAGCCAGGGTAGCGAAGGTTGCGGTGGCAACGACCGCTTTTTCCACCTTGAAGAACTCCTCGAGCCCGGCGCGCCCTGCCGGGTTCTGTCCCGAGAGATCCATTTCCAGTGCCTGGGCCGTGATGGTAGCGTTAGCCGTAACTCCGTTGAGAGTGACATAAAAAGGGGGGCTTTCTGTCCCTATTGGTACATCAAAGTAAGGGTCATGTTTCAACCGCCACATACCGTACTCAACGACGGCATCGGCGGCGTAGTCCTCATTAATGAATTGCCCGTATATCTGCCGGCTGGTGACGACGGTATATGTTGTATTTAAAAAAGCAACAGTCAGCACAGAGCCTGCGCCCAGCAGTATCAGTATAAATACTAAAGCCTGTCCGAGTTCCCTTTTCATCATGCTCCTTAAGGCGGCAGGTCGGTCCGCATCTCGCTCGAGAATGTCCTGGTCACACTGTCGGCAGGCAAGCCGGGTTGAGAGGTCAGGGTAACGGTAAACACCCTGTTATCAAGAGAGAAGGCTGCCTGGGTTATGTATCTGCCGACGATGTTCACTTCGCCGTCGTAGTTGCGTACGAGCTGGGTCCCGGAAGGGTAGTAGCTGACAGAGTGCTCCACTGAGTCTTCATCTAATGCCCAATGGGTCAGGTCAGTCCAGAGCAGGGTTATACTGTTTGTGGGCGGTGCCCCGGGAGTCAGGCTGGTTTCTTGAGCCATGACCAGGTCCCGAACCAGCCAGTGGGCAGCGTTATCTAAGTCGCCCATAGCGATGTTCTTCTGGGCAATTTCTGCCCTTCCCCTCGTTATCTGAAAGTAGCCGGCAGCGATAACAAGCACAATTAACGCGCTGATGGGCAGGGCTACAAGTAGCTCGACGAGTGTAAAACCTTTTTGTTTCATTGTATTGCCTTATAACACGCTACCGCTAAAACATACTTATCGTGATGGTAGACGTACACCGTTATCTCCTGAATGGTGGTGATGTGTTCTCCCATTAACTCATCCAGTGTGACGCAGTCGTCTGCTGTTCCGATGCAGGTCGGCGACGTCACACCAATAGATATGGAGTAATTGGGCGGAAGGTCAACGGTAACCGGGTATATTTCATCCTCCTGGTAGTCGACGCTCTTGATATCTTCAAGCTGGGAGCGAGCCAGTATCTCAGCCTGTTGCCGTTCATCCAGTATTCCAACACTCCTGTAACCAGTGAACAGGGCACTCATAAAAACTACCCCGATGACTGCCAGGATGCTGGCAGCAACCAGAGTCTCAATCAGGCTGAACCCAGCCTGCTTCCGGGATAATCTGAGCCATAACTTAGCCGGTCGTACCATGATTCCACCTTCGCCGCAGCAACATACCGACGATATTTAGATATTCCACCCCGGGGGCATCACATACGTAGCCTGACCGTACCCGTCGGATGCGGTTTTCAGCTTATCAAAGCATAATTCGCTAGCTGGCAGATGTCAATCCTGCTTTAGAATGATGTACTTCACCCAATCGGATGACATACGTTCGTATAGCCTCAATGATACTAAAGTTTAACTGCAGAGCCCCACTTTATGGCTATGATGGCTGAATAACATGATTAGGTTCAAGAACCTGATGAAAATGGTGAGTGGTACTGGACGGCAGGTAGGGCTTTTATGCTGGTTAAACCGTCTCTATGTATCCAAAGGTCTTCCGCCTGCTGGCAGGAGAGCTTTAGGGGGTGTCAGATGTAAGAGGTCCAAGCCTTGTTCTTTCCCCGGCGGCAAGAATCATTGCTTTTGTTACGTCACTCTTCATATCCGGTTGGATTTTTCTTCATCCATTTCCAGGTACTGTCAATAATGCTCTCAAGCTCGGGAAATTCTGGCTTCCAGCCCAGCTCGGATTTTGCCTGGCTTGAGCTTGCTACCAGGACTGCCGGGTCGCCGGGTCGCCGAGATGACGTTATCGTCGGAATATCAATACCGGTAACTTTTCTGGCTGTCTCTACTACCTCAAGCACTGAATAGCCCTCTCCGTTCCCCAGATTATAGACGTTGCTGATTAAGTTCTCAAGCTTATCCAGAGCCAGAACATGTGCCCGGGCAATATCTATCACGTGAACATAGTCCCGAATGCAGGTTCCGTCTTTCGTGGGATAGTCTGTCCCGTATATAGTAACCCGGCTGTCAGGATTCAGTGCCGCTTTCAGTATATTCGGGATAAGAAGGGTTTCAGGGTGCTGGTCACATCCTAGATGTTCGCTTGCCCCGGCTGCATTAAAATACCTGAAGGAGACATGCTTCAGTCCGTAAGCTATACCATACCACTTCAGGATGTGTTCGAACATCAGCTTGGATTCACCATAGGCGTTGACCGGTACTTTAGGATGACTTTCTTCTACGGGAATACTCTGGGGCTCTCCATAAACGGCGGCACTTGATGAGAAGATAAGTCTGAGGACATTATGCTTCAACATAGCATTGAGGAGGTTGATTCCCCCGACGATATTAGTCTGGAAAAATCTTTTGGGGTCGGTCATGGAGTATTCCACCACGGTTTCTGCTGCCATGTGCATTACCGCATCAATCTTAGACTGCTGGAAAACTTCTTCAAGAGACCGAGCATCACAAATATCAACCTGGGCAAGCTCAATCTCAGGTAGGACTGCTCCCCTATGCCCCTGCTGGAGATTATCCAGAACGATGACCTGATGTCCTTCTCTTAAAAGCTCTTCAGCGACTATGCTCCCGATATATCCTGCTCCACCGGTTACCAGGACTTTCATTGTTTTCCCTCTCTCAGGCAGGTAGTGATTATATGTACCAGTAATAGGTGTATGTCTTCAATCTGCTCCATATTGCAGCAGGGGACAATAACAGCGATATCCACCAGTTCCTTTAGCTTTCCACCATCGAAACCGACGAATCCAATTGTCATAGCCCCTTTTTCTTTGGCTGCTTTTATACCGTTATGGTGGGCCTTGGTTGACAGTTCCCGAACTCCTGTTCGAGAAGAAAGGACTTATGTCAGAAGTTTGGTAGCTCATAGTATTGATGTAAGTAGAGATGTAATTTAAGTGAATTTATGCATGGAGTTAAATGACATTTCAAAGCAAAAATGAGAAGTGTTTCTTGAAACAATACTTTATTTTAATTAACTTTCTCCTGACTTACTCGCAATTAAATAACAGGTTCATTAACAATATCTACCCTAAATGATGCTAATCTTATTTCATCATCCTTAATCGTACCTTGAGCTGTATGAATTTTTTTTACCAGGTTTCTTAATCTAATACTGGGATAGTGGTCTTGAAGCGTTTTCCGTCTTTCTTACATATCATTTGAATAACATGTCTTGAAGAAATTACCCCGGATGGTAAACCACCGGGTGACTGTACCCACATTCCTGAAAGCCAGAAATTTTCTAATCCTGGGACGGTCTTTTTAATCCTTCCGAAACGCTTTGCCTGAGCCGGAGTCACTACCCATGTCATATAAGTACCTTTCCAGTTTCCCGTATAATGTACATATGTCATCGGTGTCGCTACATCGACCACTTCAATTGCTGCTTTAAACCCGGGATAAAGTGTATCGATATACTCTCCTACCGCATCAGCGATTTTATTCTTTTCTTCCTTATATGCTTGTTTATCGGCAGCTAATTTCTCCCAATACTCGTAGTTATTGATTTGGCCCATGAATATTACCGCCGTCTTTCCTTCCGGTGCAGTTGTGGGGTCCATGGAATAATTTCTCAGCATCATCCAGTTTACTTCATGCCCCGCAAGTTTCCCCGGTTGGTAATAGTCTCCAACAATTGAAGAATATTGTGAAAAATCCATGTTTACTCCAAATGAGACTTGGACGGTTGAAGGAGCGGTTTTAACGGTGGTGAACAATTCTTCATGAATCGGATCTATATACTTCCCGTCCAGCATCGTATACAGAGTTGTCCTCAGATCCGCTGCAGAAATAACATAATCACCAAGAATCTTATTACCTCCGGATAGTAAAATACCGACTGCGTGTCCGTTTTCAACGAGTATTTTTTCAACCGCATTTTTATAAAATAACTTACCACCCAGATTCAGATACCGCTGTTCTATTGCTTTAGCAAATTCAAATGAGCCTCCAACTGGATATCCCCCTGCTTTCATCTGAAGTAAAGCCAGAGTACTTATAATACTCATCAGAGTATAGTCTTTTTCTCCTAGCATATCAGGGAAAATATCCTTGAGAAAAGGGTCTTTAAACCTCTGAGCGAAATCTCCCATGGTAACGTTACTAGTTAATCTGAATTGTCTGTATATCGGAAGAATCGAAATGAGCATACCAATAATATCGAGCACATTATAGAGTTCAGGTGCTTTTTGCCAGGGTATCTTGAACTTTGTCATCTTGCGGATCAAACCGCAGAACAGCTCGATCGTCGCGGAATCGATCGGGAACAACTCTTTCATGTGGTTTTCCAGCTTGTCGATATCGGCGTAAAGCACAAGCGGGGGGCCATCCAAACGATTATAGCGATAAAAAATCTCCGGGTCGATGATACGGCGACCTTGCACTGCCCCCAGTTCTTCCCAGGCTCTATAAAAATTGAATGCCGGGCTTGAACCCCATAGCCAGTGAATACATCCATCAAAAACATAATCTTTTCTTTTCCAAGCTGTGCATAAACCTCCTGGCTTGTCATGCATCTCGTAGATCTCAGCATCATACCCGTTCATACGGGCATAGCATCCGGCAGAAAGACCTGCGATACCTGCTCCGATTATAATAATTTTCTTACTCATATTTTTACCTCAACATCCCTGGAATTCAGTAATGAATCTGAAAAGATTGAAAATCATCTATGTACCTTTATATCCATTTCTCATGGATTTATCTGCTGACTGGACGTTGAAAAATTATTTACTTTTAAGTCATATCAAACAGCTCTTATATCTTTACAAATCACTGTTGCTAAGACGACGCTGCGCGAAGTAAATACTTCCAATAATCAGTAGTGCAGTGATGCTCAGCGACTACCAGTAACTGTCTCTCCCGCCTGATATAAGCAGGTTTCCCCTATTTCTTTATTTAATAGAGGTATCAGTTCCGTCATGTGATACTCTCACCGTTAACAATCTCAACAAAAATGTCGTCCAGACTTGGTGCGCTCATTTCATAGCGAGTCAATGTAAGATCGCTGTTTGCTATAGGCTTCGGTAATTCCCGGAGCGCCCGTTCCACATCCGCCGCCCAGGCACGAAGTATGGGATTATCGTGGCCAACAATTATATTCGGCTCTGTTGTACCCTTTAACTCCTTTATCCAAGAGTGATTCGTATAGTATCATATGGAATTTGTGAATGCAAGGATGATGATAAAAAAGACCATAATGGGCTTGAACAAAGCGTAAGCTCAAATTAAAGAGAGCTTATTGGGCAGTGAAAAGAACACGAACCGTTTTCGAGGCTAATTTGTTGGTAATATGATTACCTTCATGGTGGGCGGTAGAGGACTTGAACCTCTGACCCCCTGCGTGTAAAACACTCTTGTGAAAAGGTGGAGACCGCTTGCCTCCTTTGGCAAATTATATCCAGTCTCAGACTCGAAAGTCAAGCTTTAAAGCACATATAACATTTGGTTGCACATTCCAAGCTAAAGTGTCCCGCTTTTCGTGTGAGACATGCGGTTAGGGTAAGTGTGGTCTTCCAAAGTGGGTCTTCTTTATTAACCCTATGTATTGGACTTCCGCCTCAGCCTCTTCTAATTGCATGTCAACTATATCTCGCATTGAGACTATTGACTCAAGTTTTTGCCCAATTACTATAGGAAGGTGCCTGATCCGTTTCTTCTTC
>Ga0315545_1001936_pt1 | contig 19408 bp, 18 predicted proteins | sample SalMarSW160210MG_FD_203096 | JGI IMG/M metagenome (GOLD analysis project Ga0315545, IMG submission 203096) | Salt marsh sediment microbial communities from the Plum Island Ecosystem LTER, Massachusetts, United States - Salt Marsh Sediment SW1602-10 ...
GGTCACAATCAAAGAAGTTGGTGGGAGGCGAACCTATAAAACCCGCTACAAACATGTTGGACGGATGGAAGTATATTCTGTCTGGTGAACCAACTTGTTGGAGCACTCCTTCATTCATGATTGCAATTTTGTCACCCATGGTCATAGCTTCAACCTGGTCGTGTGTAACGTAAATAGTTGTAATGCCAACTTCTTTATGCAGCTTCTTGAGTTCAGCTCGCATGTAGACCCTTAGCTTGGCATCCAAGTTGCTAAGGGGCTCGTCCATGAGAAAAACATGCGGTTCCCTAATCATCGCTCTGCCCAAAGCCACCCTTTGTCTCTGACCCCCACTCAGTTGCTTTGGTTTTCTGGCAAGAAGATGCCCTATCTTCAACAGCTCCGCGACTTGATTAACTCTCTTCTTTATCTCGTCCTTAGGAAACTTTGCGTTTTCCAAAGGAAAAGCAAGGTTAGAGAACACGCTCATATGAGGGTAAAGAGCATAACTTTGGAAGACCATAGCTATGTCTCTTTCCTTGGGATCCAAATCATTTACAAGTCTGTCTCCAATGTAGATCTCTCCCTCGTCAGGATTTTCAAGACCTGCAATACATCGCAGAACAGTAGTTTTGCCACATCCTGAAGGCCCCAAAAGAACTAGAAACTCTCTATCTTTAGCTTCTAAACTAAGCCTATCAACTGCTATAACTTCGCCAAATTGCTTTCTCACGTTTTCCAGCAGCACTCTAGCCAAATGCAACACCTATTTCTACAAATATGCCTAAATCTAATAAACATTCTTTGTACTGGTCTGATTTATAGTCCATGAGTAACGATTTAAGTCAGAGAGTGCAACTACAATCCGAGGAAAGAGCATGAACCATGTTTCCATAAGCAAAGCTTCTCTAGACGAGTACGCACAGGTGGTTGGAGAAGCTGAAATAGAAGAGATTAAAGGATTCGCTGAAGGCTTAGTTGGAAAGAGTGTGTGCCACATAAACTCTACATCCTTCGGAGGGGGCGTAGCTGAGATTCTTCACAGGATGGTTCCCTTGATGCGCGATGTGGGATTGAATGCTGAGTGGAGAGTCATTGAGGGTTCAGATGACTTCTTTCGCGTTACGAAGGCGTTCCACAATGGGCTTCAAGGTATGAATATTCCTTTGACTGGAGACATGAGAAGAACGTATCTATCGTTGAACAAGAAGAACGCTGAAGAGCCTAACTTGGATCACGATTTGGTTGTGGTACATGATTGTCAACCAGCTGCAATTGTGAATTACCTCCAAATTAGAAGGGGAAAGTGGGTTTGGCGGTGTCACATTGATTTGTCTCATCCAAATCAGCAATTCATTGGATTCATCACCCCTTTTATACTTAAGTATGATTCGTTAATTTTCACGATGGAACGGTTCGTGCAGAAACCCTTAAAGCTAGCTAAAACCTTCATTGTCCCTCCTTCTATAGATCCCCTGAGTGCGAAGAACAAACCTCTTCCCCAGAGTTTGATCCTTTCCATTCTAGACAAGTACGACGTGAAAGCTGAGAATCCAATAGTAACTCAAGTCGCTAGATTTGACCCTTGGAAAGATCCCTTGGGAGTTATTGATGTCTACAGAATGGTTAAGAAGAAAGTGGCAGATGTCCAATTACTACTGATAGCCAGCATGGCTAAAGATGATCCAGAAGGATGGATATACTATGAGAAGACTGCTCGGCATGCAGAAGAGGATTATGACATACATCTGCTTTCTGATCTGAATGGTGTTGGAAATGTAGAAGTTAACGCGTTTCAAAGAGCCTCAAATGTTGTTTTGCAAAAGTCCATACGTGAAGGGTTCGGTCTCAGTGTGACCGAAGCGTTGTGGAAAGGTGTTCCCGTAGTCGGAGGCAACGTTGGAGGCATTCCACTGCAGATAATCAATGGCGAAACAGGCTTCTTGATAGGCAGTGTTGAAGAAGCCGCCGAGAAAACTCTCTATCTTCTTGAACACTTACATGAAGCCAAGGAAATGGGAAGAAAGGGAAGAGAGCACGTTTTGAAGAACTTCTTGATTACAAGACACTTGAAAGACTATCTTAGACTGTTCAGTTCAATCTGATTTCTCAATCCTAACGGTTATGCGCATGCCAACCGACAAAACTGGAGTTTGTCATTCTTAGGAGGCTTTAATGGTGATGTCTCCCGCATGTTCTTCTTCGCAAACATCACTCGTGTGGGTTCTGTTCTCCTAATACCTGTTCGCATAAACAAAGCTACAAGGGATTCAATAACCGCGCACTAACATGAAAAAGGGGGTTTGCGGGAGACATCGTCACTTAGACACGGGTTCAAACCCCATCTCCGACAGCATCATTAACTGAGAGTTTGAACGTCGCCCTGACCTAGGTTTCATGGTAGCCCGGGAGAGATTCGAACTCTCGTCAGCGGGTCCAGAGCCCGCCATGCTTGACCGCTACACCACCGGGCTTCAACTAGAAATACTTAGATTCTTTGTAATATCTTTAACGTTGAAGTTCCAAAGGAGAAAGAACAGGTATTATTTGTTTTCTTGCTTTTTTATAGCATCCTCACAGTGGCATCCTTAACGGTTGGGATTCAATCTTCACAGCACCATAACGTCGGCACTATCGGGTTCTCGTTTTTGAAGAAGTATTCTGTGCAAAGCATTTGATCTGGATAATTATTCTGGTTATTTTATAAGATGACAAGCAACAAAGTGGTCCTTTTCAACCTCTATCAACTGTGGTTCCTCTTTAGAGCATTTATCTGTTCTGTAAGGGCATCGTGGATGAAAACGACATCCTGTTGGTATATCGATTGCTGAGGGAACCTCCCCTGCGAGCTCAATCCTTTTTCTCTCCCGTTCAGGATTTGGAACTGGAATAGCAGACAGCAAAGCTTGTGTATATGGATGCATAGGGTTCCAGAAAAGCGGTTCTTTATGGCCCATTTCTACTATTTTTCCTAGGTACATGATTGCTATTTTGTCTGATATGTATTTGGCGACTGCTAAGTCGTGTGTAATGAACAGATAGGTTAATCCAAGCTCTTTTCTAAAGCTTAACATAAGGTCAATGATTGTTGATCTAAGGGATACATCGATCATGGAGACTGGTTCATCTGCAACCATGAATCCTGGCTTCAAGATGATGGATCTTGCTAGGGCTACCCGTTGTCTTTGGCCGCCGCTGAGTTGATGGGGATATAAGTTGATGAATTGTTCAGGAGGTGTCAATCCTACTTTTTCAAGCACCTCTAGAACCATTTTCTTCTTTTCTCCACCCTTGGCTAAGCCGTGAATTTCAAGTGGGTGACCAACGGCGTCAATTATTCTCATTCGTGGGTTAAGTGATGCATAAGGATCTTGAAAAATGATTTGCATTTTTCTCCTGAGCAGTCTAAGCTTCTCACCTTTGAGTTTTGTAATGTCTGTGCCGTTGAAATAAATCTTACCTGATGTTGGTTCAAGCAGTTTTACAATAACCCGGCCAGTTGTTGTCTTTCCACATCCGCTCTCTCCTGCTAAGGTGAAGAATTCTCCACTCTTTATTGAGAAAGTTACATCGTCAACAGCCTTGACATAACTCAGTTCTCTAGTAAATAGCTGTTCAAGAAAGCTTTTCTGAACAGGGAAGTACTTTGTTAAATGTTCAACTTTTACGATTTCGCTCAACACTAACACCTTCTTTGTCGTACAGGAAGCATCGGACGAAGTGGCTGCGTCCAACATCGATTAAGGGCGGCTCCTTCACTCGGCATATTTTCTTGGCGTAGGAACAGCGAGGCCAAAAACGGCAGCCCTTAGGAGGATTAAGCATGTTTGGGGGTGAACCTGGAATGGCTACGAGTTTTTGGTCGGACAATTCTACGTTTGGAATGCTTTGTAGAAGCTTTTGCGTGTAGGGATGCTTAGGAGCTTTGTGTAGCTCCATGCTAGTTGCGTATTCCTGCATGTGTCCAGCGTACATAATGATGATTTTATCACATCTTTCCAAAATTACGCTTAGATCATGCGATATAAGGATGAGTGCCATCCCATATATCTTACGTAGATTTTCCATTAGGTCAAGTATTTTTGCTTGAACTATTACATCTAAGGCTGTGGTTGGTTCATCGGCTATAACTAGGTCGGGGTTTAGGGCTATTGCCAAACCTATCATTATGCGTTGTCTCATTCCACCGCTGAACTGGTGAGGATAGTCGTTTATACGTTCAGGTAAGATTCCTAACTTTTTTATTACAGTCTTAGTGCGTTCAAGCGCCTCTTCTTTACTTGTGTTAGGCTCGTGGGTACGTATTAACTCAACAAAATGTGCCCCTATCCTTTTGACGGGGTTTAGAGAGGTCATGGGATCTTGGAAAATGTAAGCAGCTTTTTCACCTCTAATGGAGCGCATCTCATGCTCTGGCAGCTTTAGAATGTCTGTTCCGTCGATTTTTATATGACCTTTCACTATGACGCCGGGGTAAGGGACGAGACGTATTATAGAAAGGCCAAGTGTGGATTTTCCTGATCCAGATTCACCAGCTAATCCTAATGTTTCACCTTTCTTTAGGGAAAAAGATATATTCTCAACTGCACGGATTGTGCCTCTACGCATCTGGTAGTCAACAGTTAACGAGTTAACCTCTAATAAAGTCAACTTTGTTCACCTCAACGCTGAAGCTTTGGATTCAGCAATTCGCTCAGTCCCTCTCCAATAAGTGTGAATCCGAGTGCAAGGAGAATTATCATGAGCCCTGGAAAACTTATAATCCACCATGCGCCGCTCGAAAGATAGTTCCATCCATCCGTTAGATCCCATCCCCAATCAGGGATATCTTTTGTAACCCCTAGGCCAATAAAGGTTAAGCCAGCAGCTGTAAGAATAGCGTCTGCAAAATTTATTGTAGCCACTACAACTATTGATGGAATAACATTTGGAAAAACATATCGGAAAAGTATTGTGTACCATTTTGCACCAGTCGCTCTGGCAGCCTCCACATAGGTTAACTCTTTTATGCTTAAAACTTGGCTTCGAACTATTCTGAAGTATGATGGAATGTAAACGACGGCTATCGAAAGAGCCATGTTAACTGCGCCTGGACCTAACATGGCAGATATGGCAATTGCAATGACCAAACCTGGAAATGCGTAAACGGCATCTATCACTAGGGAACATGCTCTATCGAAGACGCCTCCAACGTAGGATGAGAAGAGCCCAATAGGAACGCCTATAATAAAGCAGACAAGAACTGAAAGGGTGGAAACTTGAAGCATGAGTGACCCACCGCATAAAATTCTGCTCAGCATATCCTGACCGAGTTGGTTTGTGCCCATGGGAAACTGTGAACTGGGGGGATCTCTTATCGGGCCTATATCTGTTTTGATTGGATCGTGCGGTGTTATCCAAGGGGCAATCGCTGTCATAATGACCAGTGCTGACACAATTATTATTCCGAGAATCACCATCCATCCTGAGGGGCCCTTTTTAGTTAGAGAAGTTAATCCAGGTATCAAGCGTGCAATGATACTTCGTTTGATTTTCGATTTAGTCATTTTGGCTTCCCCTTTACAGTCTTATCCTTGGGTCTAAGTATGCGTACAGGATATCTACCACGAGGCTTACCAGTGTAATGAATAAGCCGAACATGACCACGGCACCTTGAATGGCTGTGTAGTCTCTCAAGTTGATTCTCTGAACTATGTAGCTTCCTAGTCCCGGCCATGAAAACGTGGTCTCTGTCAGTATTGCCCCACTCAAAAGTATGGCGAACTGTAGTCCCATCATTGTAAGAACTGGTAAGAAAGCATTCCTCAATGCATAACCATAGGTTACTGTGCTTTCTTTTAGACCTCTTGCTTTTGCAGCTGTAACAAAATCAAGTCGAAGAGTTTCAAGCATGTTGGTTCTTGTCATTCTGATAAACATGCCTGAAAGAATAATTCCAAGTGTTAAAGAAGGTAGAAGAAGAGTTTTTAATGATTCAAAAAACGTGAATAAGTTTCCTTCAAGAAGACTGTCAACTGTGTATAAGCCAGTTGATATATGCAGTTCTCCTGCACACACGAAATACCATGATGCATAGGCGTAAGCAATCCATGTAACAAGGAAAACCGCAGCAGAGATCAAGATTTCCTTTAACTTGAACTTCACATGTTTTATTCGGAGCATGGCAACGTATACAGCGGAAACTATTAAGCCAGCGATAGATGATAATAAGAAATGGTAAAGAAATCCTTGGGAAGGCGGACTCAAATATATAGTGAGACCCGAAGGCGGCTCCACAGACGGATGGAGGCGTAGACCTGTTGGAAGCCAACGGAGGTAAACTCCGAAGATTAATTGAAAGATTATGCCTAAGAAGAAGATTGGAATGGCGTAGGTGACTGTTCCGAACCCTCTTATCATATGATCTAGGATGGAGTTGTATGATTTGGATGATACTACGCCAAGCAGTATTCCTAAAATGGATGCTATTATCATGGAGTAAATGGCTAGTTCAAGCGTCGCTGGAAACGCAGAGAATATTTGTCCCCCAACTTCTTCGTATGTTTGCATTGATTTCCCTAAGTTAGGGTATCCGTTCTCCAATAAGTACCCGATATCCACAATACCGCCAAGGTACTCTATGTATTGTGTCCATAATGGCTTATCCATCCCCAAGATATGTCTCATCCTCTCCATCTGTTCAGGGTCAGCCCTTTTTTCAAAACGAAGTGCAACGGGGTCGCCTGGAAGAACACGCATGACTAAGAAAACCATAGAAAGTAGCAACAGCAGTGTAGGTATTGTGAGTAGTATCCTTGTGACGACGTATGAGCGGAGACCCATGACTTACACTCTACTCTATATTATGACTTACGATTTGTACAAAATAGAAAAAGGGGAGATAAGGTTTACTATTCTCCGATATATATCAGCCAGTATCGCATGTCTTGTGTGATGTCTAGGTATATGCCGTAAATTTTTGGGTGTGTTACAGCCCAAGCGCTGCTTACGTATAGTGGGACGACTGAGCATTGTTCCGCAGCTATTTCGTCTATTTGAGCGTAAAGTTCTTCTCTGAGGGTTGTGTTTGTTGTGGCGCGTGCTTGGTCATATAATGCTTCCTGAGTTGCATTGTGGTAGTTAGTGTGAATCCATGAAGCCCAGTAGAGGAATGCGTAGTCGTCTGGGTCAACGTAGTCTGGATACCAGCCGTATACGTAAGCGTCCATTATCTCGCTATCCCTGTTCTGCTTGTAAGTGGCCCAGTCTGCGGATTTCAGCGTTACCGCTATGACGCCGCTGGCTTCAAGTGCTTCTTTGTAGACAATGGCTTGGTCAGCGCTTGAGGGATAGTGCCCTGAAGATTCATACCACAAGTCAAATGTCAGCTTGTTAGTCGCGTCATATCCCGCCTCAGCGAGTAAGCTTTGGGTGAGTGCGTAGTTTGCGTCTCCAAGCTTCTGGAACTCTTCAGTATGACCCAACATGCCTGGAGGTATTATGCTATACAAAGGTTGCGACAAATTAAGGAAGACCGTCTCGCAAACAGCTGACCTGTCTAAAGCAGCCGCAACCGCCCGCCTCACTCTTGGATCATCAAATGGTGCACGCTTAGTCTGGAAGCAGAGATACTGAACGAAGGCACCAGCGCCCCACCAAACCTTAACACTGGGATTATCCTCCAAATCAAGTACGTCGGTTGGGCTAATATGCCTGAACGCCATGTCTATGTCGCCTGCTTCCACAGCTAATCGAAGTGTTGAGGGGCCGCTGTAAAATCTGAATATTATGGTTTTTGTTTTCGGATACTCGCCAGTGGTGTTCCAGTAGTAGGGATTTTTGTCCAGCCGGATCTCAATGTCTCTTCCACCTACACGTGCCCATGTCGTTAGGTAATATGGGCCGACAAATGCAACTGGAGTACTTGCACGGGAGTCTCCCGCGTGATATCCAACCTCTTCTATAGGCGCATACGTTGGATTGACAATGGCTGATGCTCTGCATGATACGATTCCCAAGAACGGACTGAAGGCGTGGTTCAGGTTGAATCTAACGGTGTAGTTGGCAAGGACTTCTGTACTGTTTATGAGCTTATTATATTCTAAGCCTGCTGGCGCACCTTCAGGAATATCGTCTATGAGCGCTATAGCCCTATCAAAACTATACTTGACATGTGTTGCATTAAACTCTGTGCCGTCTGCGAACGTTACGCCTTGCCTCAAGTTGAAGTCCCAAACGTCAAAGTCTTCGCTGGCATTCCAGCTTACCGCCAATTCTGGAAGGAAGTCAGCTCCCGTTTCTGATCCTGGCTTAACACTTACGAGGGTGCCAGCTATGTTCTGCAGAATGCACCATCCGAAATAGTCATACGCTTGAGCTGGGTCGAGAGTTTTTTCGACAGAGTCTGTTGTTCCAACAATTAATGTTTCCTTTGTTTTCGCAGCCAAAAGTTTCTCTATTTCTGTCAATCTGTCTTGTAACGCGGCTAGTGTTTCATTATATTCTCCAAGAGTCTCTGCCATAAGCCCAGTTATGGTAGTTAGGTCTCTTAGCGTTGATGTTAGATTTGTCACGCTTTCCGTTAGTGTGGTTACGTCACTTGTCAATGTGGATAAATTGCTTATCGCGGTTGTCGTATAATACATTGTGCCACTTGAAACTATGATGCCTATTAGAACCAAAACAACTATTGAAAGCTCTATTTTTTCCAACATTTTTCACCTTTTTACAAATGCAACATTACATCTGCTAGCTTAAGTTATTTAACACTTACCCTACTCGTGATAAACCAGTAAAGCCGTATTCGCTAAAACGACAGTTTTAAACAGATCTTTCTATGAAAATTTTCAAGATAAAAAGAAAAACTATGGACAAATAGTATTTTAATCCAATTCTAAATCAGATGAAACTTGACCACCGCTAAAACCTTAACTATTTAGTCACTAGAACTGGACATGGGGCATTTCTAATCACTCCATCACTTACACTGCCTAAAAGCATCTCTCTTATTCTGCTTATACCCCTAGCGCCCATAACAATTAAGTCGAATTCACTGTCTCGAGCGGTTTTAAGTATCTCTTGAACTGTATGTCCCTCCTTAAGCAAAGTTTCAACTTGAACTCCTTCAGCCTTAACCTTATTTTCACCATCCACCAAAATGGTGGTCCCAGCCTTGCGGGCAGCCTCAACCACCTTGGAAAAATCCGCGGGAGCCATGATTGGAACACTTGGAGGAGTCAAAGTTGTTGGTTCGGGCATAACAATTGGTCTTACACCAACTGAGTATATGTGGAGCAAAGTGATTTTTCCATCAAACCTTTTAGCTATCTGGATGGCAATCTGTAAAGCTCTTAGTGAATGTTCAGAACCGTCTAACGGAACTAATATTTTCTCAAACATGGCAAGGTCCTCTACGAATCCTATTAAATATCTTAGATATAACGCTTAAAGCTTTTAAGATTGTATACTACGGCTTGAACAATAAGTCGGCTATAGCAGCGAAAAGTAGGTGGATTTTATTTTTCCTTTCCGGTTGACAATGACTTCGAATTTTTCAGTCCACGGATGTCCCTCCAAGTCTATGGGACACATGCCGTAGATTATCCATACACCATCTTTTTGTTCAACCGAAGAAACATTTACTTTTTCCGTGTTTTTCTTTTTCCTAAGGAAGTCAACCGCTATTTGTTTAGCATTTTCTTCTGAAACAGCTTGCATGTACGCTTTCCCTCGCTGCCTCTACTGTCTACGACGAGATGGCATTAAAGGTTATGAATAGAAAATCGTTAGCAAAGCTAAACATAGGCTTAATCATGCACATATCCTCTTACGATAAGTTCAAATCAACAAAAACGCCTTTGTTGTCTTAGACAGCATGTTTGGAAAAGGAAGATTATGAGTGGAAAAAAGCGGATGATATTTCACGTGGACATGGATCATTTTTTCACGGCGGTTGAGGAAAGAGAGCGTCCCAAGTTCAAGGGTAAACCAGTTATTGTGGGCGCTGATCCTAAAGAGGGAAAGGGAAGGGGAGTTGTCAGCACTTGTAATTATGAGGCGAGAGAGTTTGGTGTTAAGTCTGGTATGCCCATTTCAAGAGCTTGGAAGCTTTGTCCAGAAGCCGTCTACCTGCCAGTTAACTATGAGCTTTACAAGAAAGTTTCCAGCGAAATAATAGGCATACTGCGTAAATATGCAGACAAATTTGAGCAGTGGGGAATAGACGAAGCCTTTCTTGACGTTACCTCAAGAGTAAATAGCTGCGAGGAAGCTGAAGTTTTAGCGCATCAAATAAAAATGGAAATTCTTGAGAAAGAGGGACTTACCTGTTCAGTAGGAATAGGTCCAAACAAGCTTGTTGCAAAAATAGCCAGCGACTTTCAAAAGCCAGACGGCTTAACAGTGGTTAAAGAGGAAGATGTTGAAAAGTTTCTAGCGCCGTTATGCGTGCGTAAGCTTTTGTGGGTTGGGCGGAAGACCGAGCAGAAACTGAAAAGAATTGGAATGAATACCATTGGCGACTTAGCTAATTATGATCCAACCGTGCTAACGGAAAACTTCGGTGTAATGGGCACTCAGCTTCATTTGATGGCTCATGGAATTGACAGAAGCGAAGTTGAAGAAAGAGGCGAAGTCAAGTCCATCAGTCGTGACGTAACTTTTGAGGAAGACACTGACGATTTCGAGTTTGTCCTAGAAACTCTGGATAGGCTTTCGGAACAAGTTCACAAAGACGTTTCGAAGCAAAACCTCTGTTTTAAAACGGTTACGGTGAAAGTGCGCTATGAAAATTTCGAAACTCACACACATGGGAAAACTCTACCCTTTGTAACTGATCGTCTACAAGATTTACAGAAAATGGTAAAGGAACTTGTGCAAGATTATCTTAGGCCATATAGAAAAATGCGGCTTGTAGGCGTGAGAGTTTCAAATTTTGTTTCTGCGGAAAAACAAAAAAGGTTAATATGAAGGCTTAAATGAATACGATTTATCGAGGAAATATCATGAGTGAAGTTAGAAGATTATTAGAGAAATCAGGATACTCAAGCAAAGCAATAGAGTACTACTTGAAAAAGGTGAATGTTGGACGTGTAGAAAACCCAAGTGTGCACTTAGCCTATACCGGGCCATGCGGCGACTCGATAGAAGTCTACCTGAAAATCGAATCAGACGTAATAAAAGACGCGAAATTTCAAGCAATAGGTTGTGCAGGAGCTCTTTCATCGGGATCAGCTTTGATGGAAATGGTGAAGGAAAAAAAGTTGGAGGAAGCAGAAAAAATAACGGAGACAGATATAATCAGTTTCCTCGAAGGCATTCCAAAACAGAAAATCCACTGTGCATGCCTAGCAAAGAGGACTTTGCAAAAGGCAATCAAGAAGTATAGAAGGATCAAGACTAGAACCGATGCATAATTATCTTATGCCTCAACTCGAAGACAAAAGCTTTCGGTTAAGAAAACACTATCAAAGTTAAATGAGGCTTTGAAGTTTGAGGTATTTGCAGTAAAGTTCAAGGAATGGTTTTGTGTATAACAATTTCATCAGCTTAACGTCTCTGAATAGACTCCATCCATACGACTCTCTCCATAGTCTGTCAAATAGTTGTGGGTTATTTTCGACAATTGTTTGTGCTGCCAATTCGCCGTCTAAAAGAGCATACATCATGCCTTCTCCAATTATTGGATTTACGTGGCCCGCAGCATCGCCGATTAATATCCAGTTGAGTCCTGCAACTGGGGTGCGGAATGTTTTAACGTCTTTTATGTGGGGAATCAAGGCTGCCCATCTGGATATTTTCTCCACGTGGGGGTAATGTTGCTCAATAAACACGTCTAGTTCCCTTTTCAGTCCATGAGAACGGGATATTTCAGCGCAGCCTATTCCTAAACATGTGTGTCCAGCTCTTGGAAGCACCCAAATATAGCCCATTCTGTGAAATAAAAACCTTATAGTCAGATCCTCTTTCTCTATACCTTTAACTAAATATCCATAACAAATGCCTTTATCGACCTTGCTTAGGGATCCAATTATGTTTCTTCTAACTAAGCTGTTCACGCCGTCGGCGCCGATTAACGTTTTAACAATGTATGACTGCCTTGTAGTTTTAACTTTCCAGAAATTCTTTTTTCTTTCTACGGCTATGACTTTTTCTTTAATCAATTCGGCGCCTTTATTAACAGCCATGTTCACTAGAAACTGATCAAGTTTTAACCTTGAGAAGCAAAGAAGCTTGCTTTTTCTACAAGAAAGGCATACTCGTTTTCCATAAGGTGAAATGAAGTAAATCTTGTTCCTTTCGCAATGCTCTATCGGGACCTCTTTTAGAAACGGAAATAGCTCTTGTGCTAATGGGGATACAAGTCCGCCGCAAGGTTTTTCTCGTGGGTGCGTGTGGTCGAAGATGACTGGATTAACGTCGTTTTTGGCAAGGCAGTATGCACAATAGGAACCTGCTGGTCCGCCGCCTACAATTGCGACTTCAATCATGGTACCTATTAGTACCAAACATGGCTAAATTTGTATGGGAAGAGGAAAGCGTAGACTGATTAGAGTTTGAATTCCCATCTGCACCACAAGTCTGGTGGATGCTTGCCTGGTGGACAAACTATGCAGTTTACTTCAGCGTTTGGATTTAGTGTTTTTGCAAAGTTTTTCAAGTAGCCAAACCGAACTTTTTTGCATGGAAACTCGCCTAAGCCTTTTTTTAAACGGGCTTCTTGTGTTCTGCACCTGTCGATGCTTAAGACAGCTCTGTTATTGCTTATTTCGATTGTTTTGAAGGGTTGGTCTAAGGCCCAGCTCGACTTACGTAAAAGATTCATAATTGTTGGAATGTCAGCGTTTTCGCTTATTTGAAACATTCTTCGCAGGCTTTTGGCTTCGATTTTTGCCATGATCTGCCAGACTCCAGCATCGATTTCGGTTGCAGCTTCTGTGCCAAACTTTTCTTCTATGCCAAGAAAGTATAAGCCGTCAACTCTCCACACGTTTCTGATTTGAAGAAAGAAGAAATCAAGCAGATTTTCAATTGGTATTGTAGCCAACATTTCACGATCTTCAGCATTTCCACGTGGATACACGCTCATATAGAGACACCACACGAAGATTACAGATTATTATGGGATTAACCTTTTAAACCTAATCTAGTCAAAAAGAGACAAGCGGCGAAACATTTGGAGCAGCCAATAGAAACTACTATTCTGGGAATCATTCAAGGCTTAACAGAGTGGCTTCCAATATCAAGCACTGGACACCTGAAATTATTTGAGAACCTTTTGCACATGAAGGTTCCCATACTCTTTGATGTTATTCTCCATGTTGGAACCCTAATCGTAATTCTGTTTTTTTTCAGAAAAGAAATTAGCAAAATTCTCTCAGCTCTCGCCCACTTAGACTTTGAAACAGAGCATGGGAAAATGGTGCCTCTAATAATTGTTGGAGTTGTCCCCACGGCATTGATTGGCTTAGTCTTTGGTTGGCTGATAGAGGGTTTTTTTCAGACAATTCTACGAATTGGCACAGCATTTCTTTTATTTGGGGTAGTGCTTTATTCCGCAAAGTTTGGGAAAGAGAAAACCGATAGCATAAACTATTCAACAGCCATAATGATGGGCATAGCACAAGGCATAGCCATAATCCCCGGCATTTCACGAAGCGGAGCAACCATTGCAGTCGCACTTTTACTTGGAATCAAGCGGGAAAAAGCGTTCAAGTTCTCTTTTCTTCTTTCAATTCCAGCCATACTAGGCGCATTAGGCTATACAGGTTACACAGAGTTCAGCGGATTAACATCAGTAGGGCTAGAGTGGGGTGAAATCCTTGCAGGAGCAATCGTAGCGATGCTTGTGGGCTATTTCGCCCTGAAACTGCTTTGGAAAACCATAACCAAAGGAAAATTTCATCTGTTTGCTTTTTACTGTTGGATACTCGGCGCAGTGTTAGTGCTGTTAGGCGTTTTCTAGCCATCTAGGCTTACCGGATAGAAACTCTGTCAAAAACTTCGCAAACTCACTGTTCTTCTTGTAAACCCCTATTATTTCCTCGTTCACAAAAATTTGCAAACCTTCACGTAACTTTCTCGAAATTTGTTCAGCCACGCCCGTGCTTCTTCCACCATCCCTCAATTTAGCTTTCAGCAACACTACAGCATCTGTGTATTTCCTGCAGATTTCCACAACCCATCTTCCATCTTCAATGTACGGTCCCGAAATGGTGTTTGGACTTTTCATATGTTTTAGTAAGAATTTTTCGCACTCATTTTTCTTTTCAAGGGGCGGTCCCAAATGCTTTTTTACCAGTGGGATGAAGCGTTGCTCAAGCTCGAAGATGAACATGTTGATGGTTTTTTCGTCACTCCATGCAAGGTCTCGTAAAAGGCTGAAGTCGTTTAGTTGGATCAGTTTGTGTAATGAGCGTTTGGACTTGTAGAGTTGCCCCCACAGAATGTCTGGAACAGCGTCAACTTTTTCAAAAGTTAGGAAAATAATCGCAGAGCCACATCTTGCCAGTTTTTGTTCGAGTTCCTTTGCTGGTAAAGCAACAGTTTCTGGAGGATAAAAGAACTTTGTATCTGGATTTCCTAGGAAAGCTCGGGCAGCAGCTACGAAAGTGTAAAGTTTTTTTGGTCGCACCGCTGAAGCAACATTCCTCCCCCTGTCCACTGGGTCAACCGTTACCAAGGGTTCTTTGAACAAAAGCTCTAACTCGTTTCCTCTTCCCTCGTAGTGACCTTCGATGTCGATAATTATTCTCTTTTTGTATTGTGCAAAGGCTTTTAGCGCGTTTACAAAGAATTTGTAGCGTAAGATTAGGAGTTCGCACAGATAGCCACTGAACCCACCAACCTTAATTTCCGCACCATAAACACCTATTCCCTTCATAAATTTCTTCAGCAACCGCACCTCGCCTTTCATTTGCTTCTCTAAGTGTTTCTTCACGTAGTCTGTGTGAAACGGCGTACGATCTGTGGCGCTTAACCATTCTCCTCGTTCAACTTTGTAGCAAGGCACGATGTTAATTCTAGTATCATCAACTATCGCCTCCAGATATGGATGTTCAGCAAACCTTTCAATTTGTTTCGAGCCTTCTGTGGCTTTTCTAGCTATTTTCAGGCAGATACTCCCAAGGGATTTGCGAGGTACTGTGGTTGACACACGCATGAAAATGTCTATGTCTCTTTCTCTACTGAGCCACGTGTCCTTTGCAACAGAACCTTCCACACGCACTTCAGCTTCAACGCCAAAGTCTTTAGATGCAGAAACAACTTTTCTTTCTAGCTTTTCAGCCAAAGCCTCCATTTCAGCCCGTTCTCTCTTTTTCGGTGTAACCTTTTCCAAAACAACTGAACACATCTTTTCAATTTTTTCCTGCATAAACCTTAGCCCTTTTTGTCATTGTCGTGGACAGAACTCTTTCAAGGTTGAATAAACCGGTCCTCTAGGCGTTAAGTTGCTTCTTTTAAGCCTTAAACATTCAGCCGTAATGACTCCAAATTCGGAATTAGCATTTTCGCTTATGCATTCTACAAGTTCAGCCTTGTTCCTTCCAGATCTCACACGGGCAATCGTTAAGTGAGGACTAAAGCCTTCGGAATCGGGTGCAAATCCTAATTTGCGCAAATGCGGCTCCAATTGACTGAAAATACTTCGCATCTGGTCCGCACCCTCGGTTATTCCAACCCACACCACTCTTGGATACCGCAGATGCGGGAAAGCACCTACACCTTGAATCTTAACATCAAACGGAATGAACTGAACCTTTTTCATTTCTTCAAAAATTTTGTCAACCATAGGCGGGGTTATGTTTCCAAGGAATCGCATGGTTACGTGAATGTTCTCGGGTTTCACCAGCTTCAAATCTGCTCCAGTTTTAACAAGAAGATTCTGCGCATCAGTTATTTTTCTCAGAACAGCTTCGTTGTCCAAATCGAAGGCTATAAAACTTCTAATAGATTCTGACATTAATCGATTCCCTTCCAAATATGCTTATTTTTTCTCCTTTTATAAATGCTTTATACCGGTTTACATGACGAACGTGTTCATCCAGCTCACGCATTCAAATTCGCGGCAAAACTAAGTCGAAGCACCCTGCTTGTTGAGAGTTGAGATAAAGAGTGGGCACTCGGGAGCGACACCTACAACTAAGATAGAGGAATACTCTGACATAATGGCGTTCGTGTACAAACTACTCAAAATCGAGGAGCGAATCTAAAAACTGGTTTAAGCCTTAAACCACTTGAATATTAAATATCTTATTTTCTCCCTTTCTAAATCTGGCACTGCTATGATGAATCTTTTTCGCACGGTTGTTGCAAGTCTTCCAGCTTTAACAATTTCTGTAGCGGTTATCTCGGATTTGGCTCTTTTAACAGAAACCATGTAGGGTGCGTGCTCCAAGCCTGGTCCATGCTTGTAAACTGCAAAGTCGCATCCAAATTTTATTCCTGGTGTAACAACAAAACCACTGTTGCGAAAATCATGGTAAACAGCATATTTTCCATCAAATTCTTCATATAACTGTTTAGCCCTTTGACGGAGCTTTCTCAGAGTAACCCTCTTTCTTTCAGAACCCTCATATACCGTTATGATTTTTTTTTCAGCAAGATAAACGCCTTCCATCAAGTCTAGAATCAGTGGAACATTGAATTCAGGGATTTTAGGCTTCGCAATTCCAAGTGGTTTTCCATAAAAACCCATTTTATAAAGTTCTGAGCCGTCTTTTGGGTTCCATACGACTAGAAAGTTTTCAATGAACTCCACTTTGATTTTTCTAGACATGTAACTTTTCGCCTTTTACATGATGAAGGATAATATTCTGGCAGCGTCAGCAGCGTCTTCAGCTTTGTCAGCGGAATCCTCCAAAAGTTGCAGAACATCTCTTAAGAGGATTAAGGCTGGAAAGTCGAGATGACTGCTTAAAAGCTTGATCTCAAGTCCACGGTAAAGCTCGTCAACAACCCGTTCAGCAACCTCCACGTCCTTGGCTTTCTCCATGGCTTTAGCCGACCCATAAGTTAGAACCATCATTGTTTCTCTAAGCCTAGTCACAGTTTCTAAAACGGCTTCTGAAAGCTTCAGCAAGTCCTCTCTTATGTCCATGGGCACGCTCCAATTATGCTCCATGATTTCAACCAGACGGAAAGCTATGCCTTCACTGAAATCTGCAATTTCGCTTGTTAAATTTGTGAACCTTAAAAAGTCTTCTCGACTAAGCAAAATTGCCCCGATTTCAGCAAGTTCTCGTGAGACTAAACGCTTAGCCTCGTCAACTTCATCTTCTCTACGTCGAATCTCATTAAAAAGCTGCCTCGCTTTTTCTTTGTCATTTTTTATTAGGTAGTCAATCATCTGAGGAACAAATCTCGTCAAATCTAAAACTTTTCTCAAGTGGTCTCGGCAAACGCTCAAGGCTCTGCGTTTCACACGTCTCTCAGTCTCCGCTGGAAACACCAAGTTTTTTCCCGCCCGCAAAAATGGGCTTAAATTTCTAGCAATAGATGAGCTGAAGTGTTAAAAAAGGTAACGTAACTTTAACCCTCAAACGGCTTGCCTAAATCCTTGAAGTCGGCTTTCCAGCGGAAATATTTGCGTAAAAGCTGCGGCAATTCTTCGACTCTGCTTCTCACTTGCTTCCATGAGTCACGATCTCGAATGGTAACCGTATTATCCTTTAGTGTATCATAGTCCACGGTTATGCCTAAAGGTACGCCGATTTCATCTGCTCGAGCGTATCGTCTACCGATAGAACCAGCCTCATCGTACTCTGCTATGAAATCTTCATTAAGTAGCGTCTTGTAGATTTGCAATGTCTTTTCGGGTAAGCCGTCCTTACTTACTAGGGGATAGACGCCAACTTGTATGGGAGCTATGTCCCGTGGAAAACTCAATATTGCCCTGCCGTCTTTGACGCGGTAAGCGTACTCGAGGGTTACATAAACCAGTCTGTCTAAGCCGAAACTTGGTTCAACAACATGTGGAACAAATTTTCTTCCACGTTCCTTAACTTTCTGACGTGTGATTTCTATGTATTCTGGCAGGACCTTGCATTTTCCAACCATGTAATAACCGTTTTTCTTAACGGAAGCCTCAACTTCCTCTGGGTTAGCTTCCGAAAGCATCTCCGCAACGTTTGCGGCATCTTCCTTGAAAACTGGTCCAAGCTTCACCATTAAAGGCTTCACAACTGTTCTTTTCCTCTCAACTGGTTTTTCATATTCTTTAAAAACACGCATATCCACACCGCTGAACTGCATGTGCCGCTTCAAGTCATAATCTGTTCGGTAGGCGTGGCCTGAAACCTCAAACCAGCCCCAACGTTCCACATAGACCTCTTGGTCGAAGCTTTGGAGAGCGTAGTGGGCTTTTTCCCATGGAAGTTTTTCGATGAAACGCTGTTTCTCAGCTGGCACACCTAAATCAGCCAGCAATTTTTTAGCTAATGCCATGAAAACTGCTTGCCACTCAGCCTTGATATAGCCTTTCTTCAATGCTTCTTTCACTGTAACCTCAACAATTTCCTCTGAGCCACGCAGTTTGTTTTCAGCTAGAACCAGTGGCAACGTCTCGTTTTCGAAGTCTTTTAGCAGATAACAGTTTGGCTCTTCTGGGTCGAAGAAGAATTCAAGGTCCGCTATGGTGAATTCTCTCCATCTTATTAATCCTTGCCTTGGTGAGATTTCGTTTCTCAGGGCGTGACCTATTTGTATGGCGCCGAAAGGAAGTTTCTCTCTTGCCATTTCATACAAGTGCCTAAACTCTACGAATATTCCTTGTGCGGCTTCGGGTCGTCCATAACCAAGAGCATCGGAATAGGGTCCAATAGTAGTTTTAAACATTATTAAGAAGTATTTGGGTTCGCCGAATGTGCCTCCGCACTCTGGACAACGAATCTCATGTTTTTCAATAGCCTCTTTAACTTCTTTCAGACTTAGCTTTTCAGCTTCAGACTCGCTGATTTTTGCAGATTGTCGGAGTAGATTATCTGCACGGAATTGCCTCTTGCATTTTAGACATTCAACCATGGGTTCTTTGAAATGGTCCACGTGACCTGATGCTTCAAAAACCTTGCTTGGCGCAATAATCGGAGAATCTATTTCTAAAATTCCAAGCTTGTTTACGAATTGTTCTCTGAGTTTTTTTTCAATGTTCTGCTTTAACTTGGCGCCGAGAGAACCATAGGTTACGAAGCCGCTTGCTCCACCGTATATTTCGTATGATTGCCAAAAGAAGCCTCGTCGGCGTGCTAACTCGTTTATTATTGTAAACTTGTCAGGAGTTTTGGTTTCGTCTGTCATTTCTGCTCAGCCTCTTCTAACTTAAACGCATTTAAACATTTAAGAGACTTAAAATAATAATTGTTTCTAAAGCAGTAAAGGTTAGTGATTCGAGTTGAGAACCTTAAGCCCTCAAGACTTGTTGGATTTAGTGGATGGCGCAGCGATTTTTTCTGCT
>Ga0315545_1001940_pt1 | contig 19396 bp, 15 predicted proteins | sample SalMarSW160210MG_FD_203096 | JGI IMG/M metagenome (GOLD analysis project Ga0315545, IMG submission 203096) | Salt marsh sediment microbial communities from the Plum Island Ecosystem LTER, Massachusetts, United States - Salt Marsh Sediment SW1602-10 ...
GGGTCATGAGAATAAAAATTATTAAAATTTTACTCGCTCTTGTTTTATTGGCTGTGGCAGTTGTCAATGTATCTTTTGCCCAGCCACCTCAAGCAAAGTGGTTCTCTGGTTACTATAGCCCGACGGTCCAGACGCAAGAAAACCAAACTAAAGAAGCCAATTTTGAATCAGGAGGAGATTACTTAAAGGATTTTATTTCGGATTCTAAGAGTACACTCACAGCACCATTACGTTGGGATAAATCAGGTTGGATAAAAGCATCGCTCGTAGCAGGCATAACGGCCGGATTGTACGCTTGCGATCAGGATATACAAGATTGGACGCAGAGAAAGCGCAATAGCACTAGCGATAAAATTGCGGACTTCGCTGGGCCCTTCGGTGATGGCATGTATACTCTGCCACCCTTAGGTGTACTTTATCTTTACGGCCACATATTCGAAAATGAAAAAGCGAAAAGGTCTGCTTGGCTGAGTTTGGAGAGTTTTGTGTTCACTGGAATTTTCACACAGGCCCTTAAATTTTCTACACACAGGCATAGACCCAGTTCGGCAGATCCATATAGTACATGGGATGGTCCCGGTCTTTCCAGATCCAACCTGTCGTTTCCTTCAGGACACGCATCTTCCGCCTTTTCAATAGCGACTGTGATAGCTAATGAGTATGATGACATAATATTTATTCCCCCCTTAGCTTATACGATAGCGACTTTAACTGCTCTATCGAGAATTAATGACAATAAACATTGGGCTTCAGATGTATTTTTGGGTTCTGCCCTCGGCTATTTTACAGCCAAAGCAGTTATTGGTTTGCACAATCGCAAAGAAAATAGAAATCTTACTGTTCAGCCAATGTTCGATGGCGAATATGCCGGATTATTTGTCGTATATAAATTTTAAGCCTTTTAGCTTGTTGTTTTATTAACTCAAACCGACCGAATTTTAATTGAAAATCAACATAAGTAACTATTTGACAACAATATATTGCACTTTGTCATTCCCGTGAAACTTGTCCTCGGCTACGACCGGGGAACGGGAATCCAACTTGCCGCAAACTTTAATGGATTCCCGCCTGCGCGGGAATGACACAAAGAATCGGTCAGTTTGAGTTATTAATGAATTTAGCTGAGCACCTTTCAAAGCAGAAGGAGAACGTAGCAGCTATGCAAGATACTACGAATAAGATACGTACTGCCATCGTCGGTGCAGGCAAAATGGGCTCGATTCATGCCAAGGTCTATAGCCAACTGCCCGAGAGCGAGCTCGTCGCTGTTGTAGATACCAACATCGGCAAAGCTCAGCGGCTGGCTGAGAAATATGGTTGTTCCGCTTATGATAATTGCGACGATATCCTAAAGAATGTTGACGCTGTAACAATAGCAACTCCCACCGTGACACACCTGAGCCTGGCAAAAATCTTCATCAAAAACAAGATTCCCATACTGATTGAAAAACCTTTAGCGGCAAACTCAAAAGAAGGCAAAAAGATCGTATCACTTGCAAAACGCAGAAACACAGTTGTAGCTGTAGGTCATTCCGAGCGTTGCAATCCCGTTGTTCAAGCTATTAAGAGGCTTGATATCGAGCCGAAGTTCATAGAGGCCAATCGCGTTAGCCCGTATACCTTTCGCTCAACGGATATCGGCGTCGTCCTGGATGTTATGATCCACGATATAGATATCATTCTGTCCCTGGCAGCGAGCAAGATTAAAAAAGTTAATGCAGTTGGGGTGAGCGTCATCGAGGGCGGTGAAGATATGTGCAATGCAAGGATTGTTTTTGAGAACGGCTGCGTAGCGAATATCACTGCTTCCCGGCTTGCACTGAGAACCGATAGAAGGGTCAGAGTGTTCAGTCGGCAGGCATATTTGAGCGTGGATTATTTGAAAAAATCGGGCATTATCATTAAGGCCGATCCTAATACGAACGTGCTCAAGTGGATAAAAGAGCACAAAGAAATGCGAGACTTTGACCTGACAAAGGTAAATTGGCCGGATCTGCTACATATTGAACAACTTATTATAGATGACAAAGAACCCATCCGTCTGCAACAGGAGGCATTTCTTCGGGCCTGTGTAGATCAAAGGCTCCAGCCTGAGGTAAGTGCCGAGGAGGGCCTGGCTGCTCTTAAATGCGCAGAGAAGATACTTACCTCTATGAAAAAACACAAGTGGGATTGATTGAACATCCATCTCACACCCACCTTATTCTTGAACTTGCAAAATAATATATTTGAGGCTTCGGTTGTTTCGGCCCAAAAACATCGTTTAGAATTTTCCTTGTGTTTTGTGTAATGAAATTGCCACCTCTGCCATTGTATTTATGGCAATGATAAATAGTTATGGCACAAGTTGCTGAGTGGAAGAAACTACATGGTGTCGAAAATGAGGTTTTCCAAGCAGAGTTTGTGCTATAGAGAATAGAATAGAAAAGACGTCTTTTTTGTAAACATAAATCAGTTTAGCTGCTCTATAATTGTAGAGTACTCTCTGGTCGCGACCTGGCCTTGCCGGTAAGACAAGAAAATGGGAATTGATAGGTAGGTGATTTTGGATAAAAGATTTGAAGAATTGGTTGAGCAATACAGTTCGCAGGTGCTAAACACCGCTCTTCGGGTTTTAGGGAATTCGGAACTGGCCAATGATGTACATCAGGAAGTATTTCTTTCAATCTGGCAGCGATGGCATAAATTCAATGGTAAGCTGAACTGGAGCGCATATCTTTACAAAGTAACTGTGCGAAAAGCTATAGACCTTGCAAAACACTCACGAAGAAGCTTGCCGCCAGAGTTAGAGCTTGAACACCCAATAATCAATCAAGAGCCGGATGCAGCTATGCGGAAAGAGCAGTTACAACAGCAGCTCGCCCAGTGCCTCGCCAAATTACCAAAGCGCCAGGCTGATGCGTTTGTTCTATCACGAATCGAAGGCCTCGCGTACGAAAAGATAGCAGAGATGCTCGGCTGTTCAGAAAGCACCGTCAGAGTTCACCTGCATAGAGCAACAAAGAACCTTACGCAACTTCTGCGAAACTATCTCGATTGACTCAAGGAAAACAATTTATGAATACGCACAAACATATAAATGAAATCTTAACGGCTTTTGTTCTTGATGAGCTGTCGGAACAAGATACCAGCGAAGTCCGGGCACACTTAGCCGAGTGTAGCCAGTGCTCCGATGAGGTGGAACGGCTCAGAGCGCTTCTTAAATGCAGTGATGATATGAGCAAGCTGTTCGTTGATGAGCAGGTGTGCGAATCAGCCAAGCGGCGCATTCTAAGGACCGCAGAGGAAACAGAAGCGAGCGAAAGGTTAAATATCAGCCATTTTTATTTATGGAGAACAATCATGAAAAGTCCAGTTATAAAAATAGCTGCTGTGATTATTATCGCTGCAGCAGTTCTTATTGGTTTCTATCAATTCGGCGGCTCGACTCCTGCTTTTGCAGATATTGTCAGGCCGATACTTTTTGCTCACACAGCAACATTTGCGATGACTGTTCAGGTTGGAGATGTATCGCCTTTCACTGCTCAGGGGATGTTTATGGAGCCAGGCATAACCAGACTTGAGATAAGTTTTGATGAGCCTATGCCGATGAAACAGATTCAGATTATGGATTATATTAAAGGAAGGGGTCTTTTTTTAGTACCGGAGCAGAAAATGGCAGTTGTTACCGAGCTGAAAAATCGACCCGAACAGATGCAGCTTAGCCAGTTTAATACGTTCGAGGATATGAGAATACAAATAAGAAAAGCGCAGGAAAACGCAGATGAATCCGTCGAATACCTTGGCCAGAGAACAATTGATGGGCGACAGGTTATTGGCTATGGTATTGTGCAATCTGGTGTCGAGATGAGCATCTGGGCGGATTCTCAGAGCCTATTGCCTGTGCAAGTAGAATATTCATTTGGAGAGGATATGTGGATGGGCAAACAAGGAACCATTGTAATGGATGATATTGTTTTTGATGTACCACTGGATGATGAACTTTTTAGCGTTGAAGTCCCGGATGGATATACTACGGCTCACACAATGCAGATAGATGCTTCTGAACCGACCGAGAGTGATTTGATCGAGGCCTTACGTATGTGGGCAGATTTAAGCGGTGGTGAGTTTCCATCGGTTTTGAATATGGGGGCCATGGAGGAACTGGCTAAGGTTCTTGAAAGCAAAGGGGATCTGAAGCGAGGAGAAGGCAGCGATCTTTCAGATCCGAAATTTAAGGAATTTATGAATACTTATACTAACACTTTTATCAAGATAAGTCGCGGATTTATGTTTGTTCATTCGCTGCCTGAGCAATCTGACTGGCACTATGCAGGCCAGGAAGCAACCATCGAGGACTTGGATAGGGCTATTTTCTGGTATAAGCCTGAAGGGTCAGAAATGTATCGCGTCATTTATGCGGACCTGACTGTCGCAGAAGCTTACCCGGAGGACCTGCCGCAGTAGTCCCCAGCGAAGAGAATATTTTTAGCCACTACGACCGGGCTGTGTTAGCTCGGTCTTTTTTTTCGAGCATTGAAAGAATCACAAATTTGATACTCCCTTTTATAATCTGCTCGTAAAACATCTATACTTTCCTTTCACTATAATTGAAGGACCTATATAAAAATAATACCTAAGATAGTTAGGTATCCTTTGACAATCAATCAGAAAAGTACCAAAAAACAAATCTTGAAGCGGATTATCAAGGTCGAAAAGTCAAGGGGAAATCGGCGAATTTTTTTAACAAAATTCGCCGCGTCGCTCGTCGTTCGTATTTCGTATCTCGTGTTTTTTATTGAGTAATTCCTGTCTTCTGTCCCTTCGGCTTGGTTCGACTTCGCTCACCACAGGTCGCTCAGGGCAGGCTTCCGTATTCCGTCCTACGCCTTCTGGCTTCCGTCTTCTGCCTAGTATATCGCTTGCCTCTGTGACTCTCGTCGCAATACGAGGCAGCAGGTATTGCATATAGCGCATATCATATGTCGTATTCAGGATTACTGAGGTCGTAAAAGAGGCTACAGATACAGAAGATTTTTTGGCAGTGGTTATTCGCCCACGCAGAAATAAAGTTTCAAGGGAATTATGGGATTGGGGATTCTAGAGAGCACTAAAAAAATGGTTGGGGTTCGTATTTTTCTTCTGTATTCAAATGCTTTGTACATCTTCGTAAAGTTCTGTGAGTTTGTCTTGTTTCAGTCGAAACTTGGTTCCGTGATTATGGCCTGTCCGGGCATCGAAATCAACGTAAACGTATCCGTTCTCAATGGCGTTGACAAATGCGTCAACACCAAATTTTGTGAGGATAAAAATCTTTTCATAAGAAAATAATTCTTGCCCTTTCTCTCTTTTGGTCCTGGCTTGAAGATAAAAGCAATTTAACAGCTTAGTTCCAGCTTTATGCCCAAGGTCGTCAAAACCCCAGTATGGTTGTGGGGCCAATTCACTTAAGCCAACTCTATTTTTTACAGTCTCGAGCCAAGCATTATGTTTTTCATCAACGGCACTCGAGTCAAAGGAAATCAGGACTTTTCGCTGCTTTCTGTCAACAATAACGGTAAAACCTCTGTCACTCCTAGCTGTTCCCGTAATGGTCTGCCTAAAACTCATTTCCTCATCAAAATAACGGGTTCCTGCATCCTTATGTCTCCAGCCATACTTTGGTAAAAGAACCTGAGGAACAAATCTGACTGCTCGGGGTGATGGTTCCATATGAAACAATGTCGTCAAAGAGGTTGTTCCCATTCTTTGACATTTGAGTTCCCACTCAGCGGCATTAGGTATAGGGAGGTTATTCTCGTCTATGCCCAGCAAGTCTTCTAATGTATTTCCAACTCCACCCACATTTCTGGGTCGAGCATTTGGAATCCAGCCCATCGACCTTATTTTCTTTAGTTCTTCGATCAATTCTTCCTTTGTATAGATCTTCATTTTGCTTCTATTTTCCGGGCTTTTTTACTCGCCGTTGGTTGTGGTGGTCGCCAGAAATCCAGCAAATATTCGAAGGTTACTCCCATAGTGATGTAATTGCTGGGCCAGCCAAATATGCCAATTTGATTCACTATGTTAGTACGGTCCCAGATAATGACATTTCGTAGTTCATATCCTCGGCGGCGTAATTCCTCAATAAGGGAGACGTGGATTGTTATCCTTTTATTTTCCCACCACATATCAGGAATGTTAATAACACAGTGAGATTTTTGGCGAAGGAGTGGCAGTAGGCCTTCGAAAATATCACCCATAGCTTTGGTATACTTATTGAGATCCATCGTTCCAAGGTCTCGGGGATGTTGGGAGTACTGCTCAATTATTCCCAGTTGCTCATTGTTCCTATGACGGCGGGATTTATTTTTTCGAGGTCGGTTTAATAAATTAGCATATGGTGGAGATGTGAAAATGAGACTTATAGTTTCTGGCAGTAGATAATTAGAAATATTCAGTGCATCATCGCAGATAATAATCTGTTTTGATTCGCCAAAAAGTTGTGAGTTTTCAGCAAGGCGGGATTCAGTTAATTTTACGTACTGTTTCTGAAGATCAAAACCTACGGCATTTCTAGAAGCATCTTGGGCAGCTACGAGTGTTGTACCGCTACCAACGAAGGGGTCGAGTACCAGTTCTCCTCTGTGGGTAAATAGATCGATTACTTTACGTGCAAGTGCAATTGGAAAAGTGGCAGGGTGTACTTTTTTATCCCTGATGTCTCTTCCCTTATATGTAAACTGCCATACGCCTAATTGACACCTAAGCCATTCCTTTGCAGTTAGGCAGTTAATATGAGTTTTGGGACAATCGCACGTGCGTGTATAGCCTATGTCGAGAAAGTTTATTTTTGCGTCAGTAGCAGGACGGGACTCGGTAAGCGGTTTCTCTTGTTTCACTGAATGTTCTTTTTCGATTACTCGGGTGCAGTTATTGTCAGGGGTGACATTGTATGTGTTTTTGTCAAGACGGGTGATAGTTATTGTATCACCAGGTTCAAGACTATTGGAGGAGATGAACTGTTTAACCCAAGACCTTTCTCTGAATATCCATCGCGGGCGTTTTGTATTTTTGTCGGTTGGAATATCTGTTTTTATAGGCTCTGGCAGGCCTTCAACGCGCAATGTGACAGGCGTGCCGAGGCCGGTTTTTCTGGATGGGCCCCCGAAGACGTCTGGCGGGAAAAAGTCTTCACCACACGAACGGATGTTCAAATTACCGTATTTTTGAGTTGCCGGCGTTAATTTGATTACGCGTGAGTCCATTATTGCCATGGCCTTTCCAAAGAACCACCCAAGTATATTCTATGACATATTTAGCATAACGAGATTCGCAGAGATGTAAATATCGTTTTTGATGTTATTAATGAAAACACGGAAAGCACAAATAAATACGGGGAGAAACAGCGTAAGGCCTTAAGAAATTAAGGGGGCTAAACATTTTCGTATAGCGTGATGCGTATTACACATTAGATATTTTGTGGATTCCCGATCAAGTCGGGAATGACAGGGAAATTCCCCGTAATAAGTTGTGATAAAAGAAGACCCCCAATAGAAAAACGGTGGGGCAAGCTCCACCCTACACTAAATATTTCTTAGCCAAGCTGTGAATTTTGCCAAACTATCTGGGATAGTGGTTTTGGGGATGTAGCCAAGTTCTTTTGCGGCTTGAGCGAATTTTGAAAATAGGTGACGCATCAGTATAGGAAAGAAACATGGACGAAGCGGAATCGAAAGAGGATCAGCAGAAGAAGAAGCGACGGTTTAGTCAAGAGCGGTACGATATGCTCCTGCGCTGCTCAGGAAAGAAGGATATAACCGAGCGGAACCAGTGGCGGCGAGAAAATCCTGAAAAACTCGCTCTTTTCTATAAGTCCAAATAGGTGCTTAGATTGTTATATAGGTGACAGATGTTTTTTTAAGGCTGGCCTATGGAAGAAAGAGACGTGGTATGCGGTTCTGATTTGTAAGAAGATAGATGATTGGCGGGACAAGGTTAAAATGCTTACGTCGCTGCCGAAATAGGTCCGGCAGCCGATATAATATGATAATGACATAATCTCGCGAAAGATAAAAATGATGCTGAAAGCAAATGTAAAATCAGATAATCAAAGGCAGTCGCAAGAGGCGAAAACAAACTGCTATCTAAAACCAGCCTGGGAATATAACGGCTCAATAAAATCAGATCTTCCCTTAAAGGTAATCGGAAGGAGAAGGAAAAAGGTAATAGAAACGATGGGCACAGGGCAACTCTTTTGCATTGGCAAAGTCTATCTGAAGACCCACAACGGCACGATAAGAATAAGATAAGATCATACATTCCCCATCATTCATTAACCTGCAACTATAGGCTGAGCTTTTTGGACAGGCCTTTTTTATGCATAATACTGTTTTTTGCGTGGGAACTGAAAAATCATGCCAAAAAGTATTTTTTTCTTTAGACCCAAACAGACATCAAAATTGTTATATTTGTGACAAACGTTTGTTCTAAAGGTTTTTTGGATGGGCCCAATTATAGAAGACAAGCTGCTTGTATTTAGATGCAAACGTGGGAGCAAAGAAGCTCTTACGCAGATCTATGAAAAGTACAAACGTGATTTGCTGTTACTGGCAATAGCCTTGCTGAACGACGTAAGCGTTGCAGAGGATGTCGTGCACGATGTTTTTATCAGCTTTGTTGAAGCGTTGGAGAGATTTCGGCTGACCGGCAGCCTTAAAGGGTATCTTCTTACCTGCGTTGCTAATCATGCGCGCAATAAAAACAAAGCAATACAGAGACAGCTTACAAGCACAAGCAATCCAGGTGAAGCTACCACTGATAATTCGGATGAACCGTCCGTTTTGACTGCCTGCAATGAGCAAATGCAGCGACTAAGTGACGCTATGGCACAACTGCCTTACGAACAACGAGAAGTGATAATGCTGCACCTGCAAGCGACAATGACATTTAACAGTATTGCCGATGCACAAGCGATTTCTACGAACACAGTGAAAAGCCGATACCGGTATGGACTTGAAAGATTGCGAACAATCTTGAACGAAGAGGCCGAAAAATGAATTCTGCAGAAAAGTTAAAAAAGTTGATTAACAAATCCGAGGTTCAAACCAGTTCCCAGACGGATAAGCGGATTCTTGGTGATGCCTTTGAGCGTATGGACGAGCTAAGACACGACAGGCAAGCTGGAACTGGAGCAAATGTTTGGAGAATAATTATGAAAACGAAGATAGCTAAGATGGCCGCTGCTGCGGTGATAATCGTGGCGGTGCTTATTGCAATACATCAGATGGCTGGTAATGGAACGAGCGCTGTCTACGCCAGCGTTGTCGAGCAACTCCAGAATGCCCGCACAATGACGTACAGCTTAATAACGCAAACGAATATCGAAGATGTACCGACCATTCGGGTAGATATGGTGTTTAAGGAGCCGGGTTACATGCGAATAACAACCGCAGATGGTTACTTGACCGCCATTGATTGGGCACAGAACAAAGGCATTTCAATCTTGCCGCCGAGAAAGCAGTTCATCGAGTTTGAGGCGACCAGCTATCGGCACGATCCGGCTCAGGATCCGTTCGCTATTATTGAGAATTTGAGAACGCTCCCTTCTCGGGCAGATGCGGAGCTTGGCGAAAAGGAAATTGACGGTCGGCTGCTTCAAGGATTCCGTGTGATAGAAGAGGGCGTGATCAATACCGTTTGGGTTGATCCCAGGACAGGAGAACTGGCCCGCGTGGTGATGGAATTTCCGGATGCCCCTGGCATGAGCGTGATAATGACAGATTTTCAGTTCAATGTAGAACTGGATGACTCGCTCTTTAGTCTCACGCCTCCGGAGGGCTTCGAGCGTGTTGAAATCCAGGCGGATGTCTCTGAGGTTACAGAGCAAGATCTGATCAAATACCTGCGAGCATGGTCAAGTTGGACCAAGGATGGAACCTTCCCACCGACACTTGCTGGTATGCAATTGCCAAAGGTTGCCATGGAAATGGAAAAACAGGGCAAGTTCGGCGAAGGTCAGACGACTCGAGAACAACGTGAGCAGGATCAACTGATAATGTATCGAGGGGTAATGTTTGTGTACCAATTGCCTGCGGAAAGCAACTGGCGCTATGCCGGCGAGAATGTAAGTTATGGTGACGCTAACACGCCGATTTTCTGGTATCGCCCAGCAGGCTCTGAGAACTATCGCGTGATATATGGTGATCTGACTGTTGAAGAGGTCTTGCCGGAGGATTTGCCAAGATAAATAAGCCTCTGGCTTATAAATAAGTCTCAGACTTATAAATTTGCTGGCTACTTATAACTCAAACTGACCGTTTTTATTGTCATGCTGAGCCGAAAGGCGAAGCATCCGGCTTTAGCAAAAGAAAACCCATATTTTCTCCGGCCAGATTCTTCGCTTCACTTCGTTTCACTCAGAATGACAAAGCGATATATGTCTTTGCAAATTAATACGCCTGAGGCGTATAAAAGACTTATCAATAATAATGTTAGTAAATAGGTCAGTTTGAGTTATAACCTTACTCCCAACCACAGCCGGGTTCGTTTGCCCGGCTTTTTTTTGTACCTGGGAGGCCTACATTTTACCTGCCTGTATGTAATTTCTTAGTTTTCTCTGTCGCAAACTTAAGCCATCATTCACTATATGGTGAGAACAAGAATCTGAATGAGATTTCGAGGTACTAATATGTCTGAGGCAGATGAATACTATGTTGGGCGTTGTTTGGATGGCCATCCGGACGATTTTCGATATCTTGTGAGGCGCTATCAGGCGGTTTTATTGGCTCATCTGGCGGGGAAGCTGGGCAATAAAGAAGCAGCTGAAGAAGTCGCTCAGGAAAGCTTTGTGCGAGCCTATTTTGGCATGGACAAGCTCAAGAAGCCGCAAATGTTTTTCTGTTGGCTTTTTGGTATCGCGGACCACGTTGTCAAGGAACATCAAAGGCGCGAGCAAATCCGTCGACAACGAGAGCGTCTTCGCTCGTTCTCAGAAGAAGCGCCCAAACCCGAGCTCTCACAGGATTACGCTCTCGAAGCAGCAATTGCCGAGCTACCTGAGGCGTACAGGCAAGTTATCTTGCTGCGATATTACGGGGACCACCCGTGTAATCAGATCGCCGAGCGGCTAAATATGCCGCTGGGTACAGTAACAAAAACGCTGTCGCGGGCATACGCTATGCTGCGAACGTCATTACAGCAAGAACAGCGTAAAGAATTAAACGAGGTGTAAAAATGAACTGCGCAGAATGCAAAGAACTTTTAGTTGGATATGTCGAAGGATTTCTGGACGAGTCGCGTATGCGTGCAGTGGCGGAGCACCTGCGGGGGTGTTCTTCTTGTCGGGGGCAAGTACAGCAGATAGAGGGCCTTCATGAACGTTTGGTTGCTAATGGCAAGGCCCTGGCTGGCAGTGATCTTGAGAACGAAGTTATGAATCGAATTATACGGAAACAGAAGATTCAGTTAAAGGCACAAGGCGGGCTTCACACAGCCCCTAATATTTGGAGAATAATTATGAAAAGTAAAATAACAAAATTAGCTATCGCTGCCGCGATAGTCATAGCGGCACTTATTGGACTGCATTCTATTGGTGGCAATCCGCTTGTAGCAACTGTAACCTTTGCCGAGGTGATCCAGCCTATCCTCAACGCCCGCACCGTAGTCCTTGATTTAATTGTGGGTAGTGAAGAAACCGGGCCGGCTATGCAAGATATAGTCGCCGGTTCTAAAATCAGAAGGACGTTCTCTAATATGGAGACCATCCTGATAATCGATCTTAATAATGCCAGGATGCTAACATTGGATCCGCCGAGTAAAAGCGCGGTATACATGGACATACAGGGACCTCTTCAGGAAGGAACCAAAAGCTACCTGGGTCTTGTCCGAGATATTGTCTCCAAAATAGAGGACAATCCTAACATACCAGTCCAGGAGCTTGGCGAGCGGGAGATTGATGGCCAAAGAGCTGTTGGGTTCTTGCTTAGCGAACCAAATTTAAAACTTACGATCTGGGCCGATCTTAAGACAGCCCTGCCGATACGCATCGAATTACTCCAGGGACAGACACAAACCATTATCAAAAATATCGAGTTTGATGTTCTTGTGGATGACTCACTGGTTAGCATGAATGTGCCTGCAGGTTATACCTTGAATGAGGAGGAACAGGATTGGACTGAGTTCAACGAGCAGGATTTCATTGTTGTCCTGCGAGTTTGGGCGGAGTATGTACTCGGTGGAAAGTTCCCGGACAGTATTAGCATGGAAGATTTGATGAACCTGACTTCGCAGTTGGCGAACATGGCTCCGCGCACCGAAGATGAAGTTGACCAGTTGGACATGTCCGAGGAAGAAAAAGCTCAGCTTGGTATGTCGTTTGGGCGAGGCTTTGTGTTCTTTTCACAACTTGAACCGAGCGGTGCTGACTGGCACTATGTCGGAAAAGGCGTGGAATTTGGCGATGCTAACACTGCAGTATTCTTGTATCGGCCGAAAGGCTCGGATACTTATCGTGTTATCTACGGCGATCTGAGCGTCGAGGATTCGGCACCGGAGGATTTGCCTAAATAGATGTACAGAGCAAAGATGATGTTTACTGCAAAAGCCGGGCTGATTCGCCCGGCTTTTTTCGCATATATAGACGGGCCGGTCGGTAGCTCCAAAGTCTACCCTGAGCCCGTCCGACTACGCTCCTGGCCTGCCCAGAACATAATTGAAGGGGGAAAATTTCGCCGAACGGGCGCAGCTAATGGATGGGCTCTCGCGTCTTGTTGTATCCAACATCAGACATACATCTCTGCATTATAAAGATAAAACTGCTTTTGCCTATCTGTTTGACGCTGCTCGATCTGCAAGGGTACAGGGAGGGACAGTTTCTCTCCATCCCTCCCGGCATATTTTTTAACTTGTGCAGTGTTTATCCAATCGCATAAGACTGGTGACCATTTATATCGCACATCATTGCCCGTTGTCGCTTATAATCCGTTGCAATCCATCCACCCACTATGGATCTTCCCAAGTGTACTCAAAACCCGGTTTTACGGTTATGACGGCCGTGCCAACCCGGATATTCTTACCAAACAAGTGATGCACGATTCTGACGTCATCGTATACAACCTCGACTATACGCTCTTCTACCGTATTGCACAGTGTCGCGCAAACGAATTCATCAGATTTTATGTAGCATCTGAAGTAGCCCTGCATTAAGTCAGCATTTTCATTACCCACTACATAGCAGCCAAGTATTATATCGAAATTGGACTTTATCTGGATCATACAAGAACCTGAATAAGTGTCAAAATCTTCCTGTTCCAATTCGATTTTTAAGCCGTGTTGGTCCAGAATCTCTACATACAATCCCACATCCATGTACACTGGAATATCACACAAATCCAGCGATTTGAATTCACATGGCCAAGTATAGCTTTTTATTTCTCCTGCCGTTGCTGGCACAATCGCTATGCCAAGCACTGTTAGCATTACAGTCACACTTAAAATTTTCTTTAACATTTTTCGACCTCCTTGCCTAATCCCTATCATTAGGCATTTTTCGCCTGATACGGCGTCTTTCCTAACATACCGAAAAGCAAACCGTACCGTCGTTATAGTATATCAATACAACATTATGGCCCGCGTATTCAATTGATTGCCTGATTATTGCTACCGTACTTGCCCAGCGCCAGCATCTGCCTTTATTGAAGGAGTTTAAGTACACCAGCGTACGGACAAAAAAACGTTGCTTTTTCGTTGACCAGGCAGGCTAATAATCCTCAAGCCCATATTGTTGCACGTTTACGGGACCTTCATCGCTGCATTGTTACTGTCAACATTTTGCCTTTCACGTCCTGTGAACTCCTTATTTCATACCTGCCTAACAGAAAGCAGGCCTTACCCCAATTTACCAGTCTTGAACAAGATAGTTTTTATAAAGTGATTAAAAAAGTCTATGTCATCACATGCGCCTCGGCGGACCACGAGCCGAGCTATCCACAACCAAAGGCTTGGAAAATGAAAGAATCGGTTCTAATTTTATACCAGAACGACTAAATGAAATCCATAGGCCATTTTGCTGCATGTGGATTTTCGGTGCGAACAAAACTTCTTCAGCTTCCATCAGGCAATTCCAAACGCGCGAAGGCACATTTAACAGAAGCTCACCGTCGGAATCTGAACGAGCCGCTTGTCTGAATTGATTTGTACCGCCCCATCTGGACGTTTGCTTCACCAAACCACGAACGGCGGTACAAGATCTTATGAATCTTGAGGTTATGGTGTGGCCGTGTACATACACACATTTAGCAACGACATGAAGTAGGTTGCAGTCAGAGATGCTTTGTCTATACGAATAACTATCCCATTTTAAGAACCGACTGTAGATGCTTACCTGCTTAGTGGGTGTTGCTTTTACATCAATCACCCCAGAAACAAATGCAAAGCTCCTTGCACTGTCATTATGTATCGGCACGTCTCTTCCTCCTCCGAGATATCTTCCTTGATCACATAGCTCGTTAGCCCATAGGGCTTCAGTCAGATATGACCTCCTCCATGTCTCAAGCTATGTGTCCGATGCTTTTTACCTAACATAATATGAGCCTCGCGTCAAGAAGAATTTATTGAAAATAGGAAAAAAGGGTGCTTTCTAAAAACCTTATAATCATCAGAATTCAAGCTGGGATCAAAAATGCTATTTTGGGTGTATCTTTGTAGTGCTATAGAGATCGCGCTCTATGATGGCATTTTTATTCAGATTCGGTGAACCGGCTGCGACATCGATACCAATCTATTTGCAGCCGGGAGTAAAACCTTAAGTCTGCTAACAAAAACTATCAAACTTTCGGTAAATGCAGGGCTTAACGTAAATATAGGTATCTTAAAACGAGTTTTCCTGAAGAATACCATGCTTACTTTATGTAAAGGCACAACAGACGGATTTACGCAACTGAAGATAAAGGAATGAGCCCCTGCCTTTATAAGACTTTAGGATGGTGCAGGAGAAGCAGGGGCTCCATTGAGGAGGGTGATGAAAGCACTTATAAATACGAATAATCAAAGTAAGAAGGGGCATCCATGTCTTTTTCTTGGATTGCACATCTTAAAACCACTCCTCCTTGAAACTAAAATAATTATACCAAATTCGTAATAGATCGTCAAGCAAAAAGTCCTATAAAAATAGCCATTCTCGTTTTATACAAGATTTTTCTCGATGTTTTAGGAGTTAATCTGGTATAAATTTATGAGTGAATCTGTGAATAGTTTGCTGCCGGAGTAGTGTCAAGAAAGTTTCGCACATTTTGTGATAGGTCCTTCATCTGGTCACAGCCCTTATACCTGCCACCCCCATGGGAGTGGTGATTTTTTATCGGCCTAACCGACCACCAGCAATTCTATCTCTTGTTCTTGAAAACGATTCATATTCATGTACTTCTTCGTTCCCCAGCAAGTGCTGGCAATATGCCTTAACCTAGCAGCAGCCATCATCAACGACGAATGACCACTAGGGAAACAACCAACAACCCTGCTACGCCCGCCAATAACGCTCAGCCGCTATATGTGTCTGTAGAAGGTGGCGGTACGGTTAAGGTTGTCGAACATCCGGATAATCCCAATGCGGTGCTTGAAGATAATTGGCACCAGTGGGATGTTCCACTTACTGTTTTAAGCGATGCTGGAGTAGATTTGACTTCGGTCGATAAGATGACCATCGGCGTTGGAAGTCAGATAGTTCCACAAGACGGTGAGGGCAGACTTTACTTTGATGAGGTCGGGTTGTATCTGCCATCGCCGCCGGAGCCAAATACTCCAGCCGAAGAGTAACCTGAGGAATAATTGCACGATCAAACACAGCATAGCTGTAGAGTATCCTAAGGCTAATGGTTAGGCAGAAGCGATTGTATAAGTCAATAAGCTCATGCTGATTGAGAGCATGAGCCCTACTTTTTTCACTTAGGCATGTTCCAAAGTGCATAGAGGAACCTTGCCGATTAGCTTCGCATCTTAGCATTATTGTCGAGCAACCGAATTGCATTTCTTCATGTATTTTTGTTACCGACTGCTACATGAAATATTAAAAATCCATAAAAAAGCTGGGAATGTGGCCATTCGTAAACGTGGATTACCACGGATAGCCTCTTGCTATATAGCTTCTGTTTATATACAATCCACAATTTAAAAGAGTAAATAACTCAAAGCAAATAGTAAAGTCACTTAAGTTCTGCTTGGATTTATATGCTTTGCAGCTCTTTATATTAGGGATGATACGATGAAAAGTTCATTGATTACCATCGGCGAATCAATTCACGCTTCAATTCCAAAGACCGGTACGATGATGAGCCAGTTAGCCAAACGTGGGCCTGATGCCTATGAAGTGCCAAGCGAACCGTTGACCTATATCAAAGACCTGATTCAATCTCAGGTTGCTGATAATGCGGCCTACATAGCTGTTAATCTCGATGCATTCGGCGAGGATGAACCCGAGGTTACTGTTGATATGATGACTGAGTATGTTAAGCTCATCAGGAAATGGGGCAAAGGTGTCCCTATCTGTATCGATAGCAGCAACGATTCTGTTTTGATAGCTGGGCTCAAACAATGGTACCGTTCCACCGACTCCATCAAACCACCGCTTATAAACTCGGTAAAGACCTATACGATGAACAACGTGCTGCCACTGAAGAAGGATTTCGACTTTTCCTTCGTTGGGCTTTTAGTCAGCGAGGGGATGCCCACCGGTCCAGGCGGCTCGCATTCGGTCGATGAATTGTATTCTTTAGCCAAGCAGATTTTCGAGAAAGCGATTGGTCAATACGATTTCAAGCCGGAGCAGATATTCTTCGACTCAACGGTATTTCCGCTTGCTATTGATATGCCTATGGAGCCGAATGTACCCGGCTATACCTACCGGACCTTTGAAACGATAAAAAAAATAAAGGGCGACCCGGCAATGGCAGGTGTGCACTGCTCGCTTGGAATAAGCAACTGCGCTCGAGACTTGCCGGTACGTAAGGTCGGTATCTGCAGGGCTTATCTGGCCAAGGCAATGCAATATGGCCTTGATGCAGCCATCGTCAACGTCGCACACCACTACGGCTCAGTCGAACCGGCACCGGAACTATTAGAGCTTGTCGATGCCTTCGCAAAGATGGACGGCTCAATAGAGAGAACAAATAAAGCTATGGAGCTTATGAGCAAGTTCTGCCAACAAGCCAAAAAACCAATTAAGTGAAAGACAAAGTGGACCGATAAGAAATGTCAGTTATCTATACATGTGACATAGGCACAAGACTACGGAATCCTGGATGCGAAATAGAACTCAACGTGTCAGTTGTGTCTTTCATTTCATTGGACATCTACTTGAAATTTTGGGGTTAGTCCTTCTATTGCCCATCATCGCTGTAGTTTTGTACTGGGGAAAGTACAGTGAGGGTTACAGCACAGCCGTAGCTTTTTTATTGCCTGCTACAATTTCCTTTGTTATCGGATTCACACTGCGGAGGCTGCTTAAACCATATACTCTGGACACGACCGGCTCCATGCTCATGTGCGCGCTCGGCTGGATTTTTGCCTCACTCTTAGGGGCTTTGCCTTTTGTGATAGGTATCAAGTCCGGTTATCTGAACGCATTCTTTGAGGCTATGAGCGGCTTTACCACTACCGGTATCACTGTTTATTCCGGGCTGGATGAAATGCCGAGAAGCATCCTCCTCTGGCGGTCATTGACGCAATGGCTCGGAGGGCTCGGCATTCTCTCGTTTTTTCTGATAGTCACCTTTCGAGCGAGCGGAGCACATCAAATCTTCGGAGCAGAAAGCCATAAAATATCGTCCGGCAGACCGGCACCAGGTCTTTTCAATACGCTCAAGATACTGTGGCAGATATATGCAGGCTTTACTATCATGGCTGCGGTGGTTCTTTCTCTTGAGAAGATGCCAATATTCGACGCCATTTGCCACTCGCTGACCACGCTTTCGACCGGTGGCTTCTCTCCCCATGATGCCAGCATAGAATACTACCGCCTTACGGGCCATACAAACTACAGGCTCATAGAGTATACACTCTCGTTTTTAATGATGCTCGGCGGCATAAACTTCCTGGTACATTATCGGGTTCTGACGAAGGACTTTAAGGCTTTGTGGGACAATATCGAAGTTCGATACTGGTGGCGACTGCTAACAGCCTTTACAGCCATCATCATAATCGACCATCTGATTAAAACTGGCGCAGCGCAGGCTATCTTCACAAGAGGCAAGGCTATAGAGCTGGCTGAGGTTGAGCGAACATTTAGATACAGCATATTTCAGGTCATTTCTGTACTGACTACCACTGGTTTTGGAACGAAAGACATCGGCTCTGAGTTCTTCGGAGCTTTGTCCAAACAGTTGTTTCTTATTATGATGGTGATTGGAGGTTGCGTGGGTTCAACCGGCGGTGGTTTCAAGGTTCTGCGAATTGCCATATTGAACCGGCTTATGGTGAGAGAATTATTCAAGGTAAGAGTTGGCGGCAGAACATCGGCCGGCCTGGTTATCGACAATAAGATAGTCCCAGATAGTGAAATCCACAGAGTAGCCGCCCTTTTCTTCACCTGGATTGCGATGCTGGTTATCGGTGGCGGAGTCACCGCACTATTTTCAAATCAAGGGGCTCTGCAATCATTTTCAGGCATGTTCTCTGCTCTGGGCAACATCGGCCCATGCTATATTTCTGTCCAGGACATGATAGATATACATCCGGTTGTTAAACTTACTTATATATTTGGTATGCTGGCCGGGAGGTTAGAGATAATACCTGTGCTGCTCTTATTTTCCAAAAAGGCCTGGCTATAGTAAAGAAGAAAATTTGACATAATGGGAGGCTTTAAAAATGTACATCGTAGTAGCTGGTGGTGGTATGGTCGGTGGTCTGCTCGTGCGCAGCCTGCTTGAGAATAAGCACGACGTTGTGATGGTCGATCCTGATAAGGATGTCTGCAACAAGCTCTATGCCGATACGGGAGTAATCGCTGTTAACGGCAGCGCCACGCGTATTGAGGTTCTAAGAGAAGCTGGTCTGGCAAAAGCAGACGCCGTAGTTATCACTACACCTAATGATGCAGAAAATCTTGCCTGCGCGATACTTGCCAAGAGTCTTGGTGTCCCACAAATAATAGTACGGATGAGGGACCCTAACTACGAGAACGCTTACAAAGTCATAGGCGTCAATGCGATCGTTCGCGTAACCGACATGATGGTCAACCAGATGCTGATAGAAATCGAACATCCCAAGGTCCGCCAAATCACAACTATAGGTGGTGGCAGAGCAAATATATTTGTGGTTCTGGTGCCGAAAAATAGCAAGGTAGTCGGCAAAAAAATTGAGGAGTTAGCAAGAAGTCGTGACTTTCCTTCTGAGTGCACTTTCATTGCGGTGTATAACCAACAAAAAGAAGATTTCTCAATCCCCA
>Ga0315545_1001943_pt1 | contig 19373 bp, 14 predicted proteins | sample SalMarSW160210MG_FD_203096 | JGI IMG/M metagenome (GOLD analysis project Ga0315545, IMG submission 203096) | Salt marsh sediment microbial communities from the Plum Island Ecosystem LTER, Massachusetts, United States - Salt Marsh Sediment SW1602-10 ...
GGACCTATCAACCCGGTCGTCTCCCGGGTGTCTGTTGCCGTGTTGCCACGGCAGGGAAGTCTATTCTTTGGGCGAGCTTGGCGCTTATATGCCTTCAGCGCTTATCTCTTCCGAACGTAGCTACCCAGCCTTTGCCCCTGGCGGGACAGCTGGAACACCAGAGGTCCGTTTGTCCTGGTCCTCTCGTACTAAGGACAACTCCCATCAAACTTCCTTGCGCCCACACTGGATAGAGACCGACAATTTTGTTACTCTCCGTTTTCAAAAAACGGAGGGCCCAATCATTTCTGTTGGACTCTGCATATCGCTATGCAGTTCGGACTATATCTTTCCGTCTTTCTCCACGACGGACTTGGCGTATAGTCTCTGAGGAAACCAAAGATTTCACTGGTCTTTCCTGCTGATTATCTGCAATCATAGAGTTTTACTTTTGACCTGCCCTTTCATCGTATCATATAAGGACAAACGTCAAATAGTCCCATGATATACTCAGACCTTCCAGCATATAGCCAAGTTTAAAGACAGCAATGGTCTTACTGTCTCACGACGTTCTGAACCCAACTCACGTACCCTTTTAACCGGCGAACAGCCGGACCCTTGGGACCTTCTCCAGCCCCAGGATAGGATGAGCCGACATCGAGGTGCCAAACCGCGCTGTCGATATGAACTCTCGAGCGCGATAAGCCTGTTATCCCCAGAGTACCTTTTATCCGTTGAGCGATGGCATTCCCACTAACAACCACCGGATCATTAAGCCCTGCTTTCGCACCTGTTCTCCCTGTCGGGATCACAGTTAAGCTACCTTATGCCTTTACACGCGACAGACGATTGCCGACCGTCTTGAGGTAACCATTGGGCTCCTCCGTTATATTTTAGGAGGAAACCGCCCCAGTCAAACTCCCCGTCTGGCACTGTCCCCCTGCCGGATATACGGCGAGGGGTTAGAATCTTAATACAATAAGGGTGGTATTTCAACGACGACTCCGCCCAGGCTAGCGCCCGGACCTCACAGTCTCCCACCTATCCTACACATATCGGATCAAAATTCAATACCAGAGTAGAGTAAAGGTTCTGGGGTCTTTTCGTCCAAGTGCGGGTAGACAGCGTCTTCACTGTCACCACAATTTCGCCGAGTCCCTCGTTGAGACAGCGCTCCAGTTGTTACACCATTCGTGCGCGTGGGAACTTACCCCACAAGGAATTTCGCTACCTTAGGACCGTTATAGTTACGGCCGCCGTTCACTGGGGCTTCGGCTCGAAGCTTCGCCTTGCGGCTGACCTCTCCCCTTAACCTTCCAGCACCGGGCAGGTGTCACACCCTATACGTCCTCTTTCGAGTTAGCAGAGTGCTTGGTTTTTGCTAAACAGTCACCAGAGCCACTTCATTGAAACCCCAGGATGCTTCATCCGCGAGGGACTACACACCCGGAGGCACCCCTTCTTGCGAACTTACGGGGCCATTTTGCCGAGTTCCTTAACGAGGGTTCTCTCGAGCGCCTTACCATATTATGGCAGTCTACCTGTGTCGGATTGCGGTACGATCGGCATGCGCGCTCCCTTGATGAATTTTCTCGGCAGCGTGGCTTAAGATCACTTCGGCCGCTCCGTGGATTGGCCTCGCATTCGCCTCTCGCCCCCTTGCGGGGACTACGGGCTTAGACGGACACGTCCAACAGTCCGCTGACCCCAACCTCCTGCGTCAACATCAAGGTGATAACGCTCACACACCGGTTCCGGAATATTAACCGGATGTCCATCGCCTACGCGTTCAACAGCCTCGGCTTAGGATCGACTCACCCTGGGCGGATTAACCTTCCCCAGGAAACCTTAGACTTTCGGCGTCACGGTTTCTCGCCGTGATTTGCGCTACTCATACCGACATAATCACTACTGCTTCGTCCAGTGGTCCTCTCGGTCCACCTTCAACCTACAACAGTACGCTCCTCTACCAGACACACGATCCGAAGATCGTATGAATCCGCGGCTTCGGTGATAGGCTTGAGCCCCGATTATCTTAGGCGCAAGGCAACTCGACCAGTGAGCTGTTACGCACTCTTTAAATGATGGCTGCCTCTGAGCCAACATCCTGGTTGTCTGGGTTGTCTCACATCCTTTACCACTTAGCCTATCCTTTGGGACCTTAGCCGGCGGTCTGGGCTGTCTCCCTTTCGACAATGCAGCTTAGCCCGCACTGTCTGTCTCCTGAGATAAGAAACGACGGTATTCGGAGTTTGGTTGGGTTTGGCAACCTGGTAGGGTCCCTAGCCCATTCAGCACTCTACCCCCGTCGCTCATTTCCTCAAGGCCGTCCCTAAAGACGTTTCGAGGAGAACCAGCAATTCCTGAGTTTGATTAGCCTTTCACTCCGACCCACAGCTCATCCCAGAATTTTTCAACATTCACGGGTTCGCACCTCCATGATCCTTTCGGACCACTTCACGCTGGCCATGGGTAGATCACTCAGCTTCGGGTCTATACAGCCAAACTCAATCGCCCTATTCAGACTCGGTTTCCCTGCGCCTCCTCCCTGTAAAAGGATTAAGCTCGCTTGGCTGAATAACTCGCCGGTTCATTATGCAAAAGGCACGCCGTCACCCGTTCTCCGCCCGAAAGCGGAGCATAGGGCTCCGACCGCTTGTAAGTCTATGAATTCAGGTTCTATTTCACTCCCCTCACCGGGGTTCTTTTCAACTTTCCCTCACGGTACTCGTCCCCTATCGGTCCAATCCTAGTATTTAGCCTTACCCTGTGGTCAGGGCGGATTCCTGCGGGATTTCACGTGCCCCACAGTACTTGGGATACCGCTCCAGAGAGGCGCTTCCTTTTCGCATACGGGGCTTTCACCCCCTTTGGCCGACTGTTCCAAGTCGTTCTGCTAAAGAAGCGCTTTGTGACTCTCCGACGGGACTGCAATCCCGTCCAAACGGTCCCGCAACGTGCCGATGACAACGCTTGCAGGCTCCTCACGCCACCGGCATTTAGGCTCTTCCCGCTTCGCTCGCCGCTACTAAGGGAATACCATTCGGTTTCTTTTCCTCGGGGTACTGAGATGTTTCACTTCCCCCGGTTTAGCTCGTGCGGCACTATGTATTCATGCCGCCGTATCCTGACATGACTCAGGATGGGTTGCCCCATTCGGAAACCCCGGTATCACAGCCTGTTTGCGGCTCCACCGGGAATATCGCTGCTTACCACGTCCTTCTTCGCCTGGATTGACCAAGTCATTCCTCATAGACTCTTTGTAGCTTGACCGCAAAAATCGGTCATGGCTTCCCTTTCGGAAAGCCGGTGCCAAAAAGTCGTTCGAGAGTTCCTCGGCTCATGTCACTTTCGTGACACGGACCGAAAAAACCTACCGAATTGTCAAAGAGCAGTATCTCCCCGTCGTGGCGGAGATAAAAATCTCGTGCGGTTATGGAGCAGAGCGGGATCGAACCGCCGACCTCATGCTTGCAAAGCACGCGCTCTCCCAGCTGAGCTACTGCCCCAGAACGAGAAAATCGAGTCCTCTTACCCCGCCTATCTCGAAGGCTCGCGCCGGATCCACCGGGAGATTTCCTGGAAGGCACGTGGCAGGAAACCTTGGGCCCAAGTGGACTTGAACCACTCACCCCCGCGTTATCAGCACGGTGCTCTGCCAGCTGAGCTATGGGCCCGACACAAATCGCTTTCAAGCTCATCCCGGACATGCGCCCGGGATGTGCCCATAGAACCGCCGTCCCCCCGTCCCATTCCCTCAGGCGGGGGCAACGAAATTTAAATAGCCAAGTTCCGGAGCGTTGAGTCGGTATGACAGGCTCTTGACTCAACCTTTGTGACGCATGACCGTCAGGACGACGGTCATTCTTCTATTTTTCCGTGAGAAAAAATAGAAAGGAGGTGATCCAGCCGCACCTTCCGATACGGCTACCTTGTTACGACTTAGCGCCAGTCACCAGTTTTACCTTCGGGGCGTTGTCGCCACTTCGGGTACCACCGGCTCCCATCGCTTGACGGGCGGTGTGTACAAGGCCCGGGAACGTATTCACGGCGGCGTAGCTGATCCGCCGTTACTAGCGATTCCAACTTCATGGAGTCGAATTGCAGACTCCAATCCGAACTGAGGGATGCTTTTTGCGATTAGCTCCAGCTCGCGCTTTGGCAACGCTCTGTACATCCCATTGTAACACGTGTGTAGCCCAGGGCATAAGGGCCATACGGACTTGACGTCATCACCACCTTCCTCCCGTTTATCACGGGCAGTCTCTTTAGAGTGCTCGCCGACACCCTTTCGGGCGCCTCGTTTGCAACTAAAGATAATGGTTGCGCTCGTTGCGGGACTTAACCCAACACCTCACGGCACGAGCTGACGACAGCCATGCAACACCTGTATAGGCACTCGACTTGACGAGTCGTCCCCCTTTCAGGTTCCTACTACCTATATGTCAAGCCCTGGTGAGGTTCTTCGCGTAGCGTCGAATTAAACCACATGTTCCACCGCTTGTGCGGGCCCCCGTCAATTCCTTTGAGTTTCAACCTTGCGGCCGTAGTCCCCAGGTGGAGTACTTAATGCGTTAGCTTCGGCGCCTCGGTTTTACCCGAGACACCAAGTACTCATCGTTTACGGCTAGGAATACCAGGGTATCTAATCCTGTTCTCTCCCCTAGCTTTCGCAGCTCAGCGTCAGTGGTGGTCCAGAGAATCGCCTTCGCCAACGGTGTTCCTCCTGATATCTACGAATTTCACCTCTACACCAGGAGTTCCATTCTCCTCTCCCACACTCAAGCCCGAAAGTTTGGAAAGCCATTCACCGATTGAGCCGGTGGATTTCACTCCCCACTTTTCAGGCCGCCTACCTGCCCTTTACACCCAATAAATCCGAGTAACGCTCGCCACCTCCGTATTACCGCGGCTGCTGGCACGGAGTTGGCCGTGGCTTCTTCTCCCGGTACCGTCAGCCCCGGCGGATATTCACCGTCGGGGTGTTCTTTCCGGTCGAAAGAGGTTTACAATCCTAAGACCTTCATCCCTCACGCGGCGTCGCATAGTCAGGGTTTCCCCCATTGCTAAAGATTCTCGACTGCAGCCTCCCGTAGGAGTCTGGGCAGTGTCTCAGTCCCAGTGTGGCTAAACATCCTCTCAGACTAGCTACCCGTCTTAGCCTTGGTGGGCCGTTACCTCACCAACAAGCTGATAGGCCGCGAGCTCCTCCCTAAGCGACAGGCCTTACGGTCCCCGTCTTTTACCGCGATCTCCGCAGAGATCGTGGTCACATCTGTCATTACCCCAGATTTCTCCGGGCTATTCCAGTCTTAAGGGCAGATGACTCACGTGTTACTCACCCGTTTGCCGCTATCGTTAAACCCTCGTGCATTTTCTTCTTGCGTCGAAAGTGCATGAAGGAGCAACGATCGCTCGACTTGCATGCCTAATCCACGCCGCCAGCGTTCACTCTGAGCCAGGATCAAACTCTCCGAAAAAAAAGGGCATGATCCTCACCGAGGATCATACATCTTCTTGTACTTGGCTATTTGTCAAAGAACGAGAGCCCACCCCGCTCGGGCGGACTAAAAATTTATCAGAGGGCGCCGCCGCGCCGGACAACAAAAAAGGCATCACGCGGGATGCCTGGGTCTTCCCCAACGCGTTGATCGCTGTGAATCAGCCTGTCAACTCTCGTGCGGCGTTCTTCAAAATGTCTTCACCCGTTTTTCTGAAAGAAACGGAAGTGCCTGAAGTTGTAACACTTAATTATACGAATAAAACTATCGGTGTCAAGTTTTATTTTGAGAAATTTTTACCCGTATGAAGGTGCGCTTGGCCACCTGGATCAGGTACCCGACGCCGAATTTAAGCGGGGTCTGGGCCGATACCTTTTGACCATCGACCCGGACCGCCCCCTGCCTGAACTGCCGCAAGACCTCGTTGGCGGAATTTTTGCCCGTATGCAGGCTGAGCTTGCCCTGCTTGACCAGGGCGATAGTTACGCCAGAGGCCGTAGGGGCCTGTGCCCCTTCCCAGGCGAGATCGACCGAGGGGATCTGTTCGGGGATGCCGTCCCGGGAAAAGACCTCTTCGAACTCCTGACGGGCCTTGCGGGCGGCGGATGCGCCGTGATACGTCGCCACCAGCTCCTGCGCCAGGCGGACCTTGGCTTCCCGGGGATGAAGCCTCTTTACCCCCTCCAGGTCCTCGTCCGTCAACAGCTCGTAATACCTCACCATCAGCTCATCGCTGATGGACATGGTCTTGGCAAAGATGCTCTTGGGTGATTCGTCTATGCCGATATAATTATTCAGGGATTTCGACATCTTCTGGACGCCGTCGGTCCCCTCCAGGAGCGGCATGGTGATCACGACCTGCCGGTGGGCCTGGCCATACGCCTTCTGCAGGTCCCTGCCCACCAGCATATTGAACTTTTGGTCCGTCCCCCCTATCTCCACATCACAGCGTTTTTCAGGGGGCCGTTCTCCGATCTTCACGGAGTCATACCCCTGCATGAGCGGATAAAAAAGCTCGAGGAAGCTTATGGGCTTGTTTTCCTTGAGCCTTTTCTGAAAATCATCGCGCTCAATCAGGCGCGCTACGGTGTACTTCTGTGCCAGCTCCGTAAACTTTGTAAAATCAAACGGCGCCGGCCCTTTGGGATTCTTCGTCAAGAACCATTCACTGTTGTGGAGCCGTTCAAAAAGCTTGCTATCGTCGATCTTAAGTATCTTGGCGACCTGTTTTTCATACGTCCTGGCGTTGGCGTCGACCTCTTCGCGTGTCAACATCTTGCGTATCTGAGACTGCCCCGAAGGATCTCCCACCAGGGCCGTCGCATCGCCGATAAGAAAGACCACTTTGTGCCCGCATTCCTGAAAATGCCGGAGCTTGCGCAACAGGACCGTGTGTCCCAGATGGATATCGGGCGCCGTCGGGTCGAACCCCGCCTTGACGATCAACGGGAAGCCGGTCTTGAGGGACCATTCGAGGCGCGCCTTGAGATCTTTCTCGCTGATGATCTCGCTGGTGCCGCGCCGGATGATCTTGAGTTGTTCCTGCAGGGGTATCTTCATAAAATCGGGACCGTGCCCAAACGCAGACGCGGATAATCGCGCATCCGACGCGAAAAACGGCGAATTCTGTATTCGCGCTCCTCCGCGTGCAAAAAGCGACTATCCGCGCCCGGAAACGGTCTGTTCGTATTACGAAACGCTGCCCAGGCCGATGCGCATCTGCTCGACATCGACCTTGATGATCTTGACCTTGATCCTGTCGCCGATGGCGACCTTTTCGAACGCCTCTTTGGGGATCTCGTTGATATAGAGCAGCCCCTCGAGCTCATCGGCCAGCCGCACGAAGACGCCGTAGTTGTTCTTGGAAACGGCGTCCCCCTCGCACTCCATCCCAACGGGGTACTTTTCGGCGATCTGCGACCACGGGTTCTCGCCGGCCTGCTTCAGGCCCAGCGAGACCTTCTTGGCCTGGGGATCCACGGAGAGGACCACCACCTCGACCTTCTGGCCTTTTTTCAGGATCTCCTGCGGGTTCATGACCCGGCGCGTCCACGACATGTCCGAGACGTGGATCATGCCGTCGAGGCTGCCGTCCAGCTCCACGAAGGCACCGAAGTCCGTGAAGCCCGTCACCTTCCCCGAGACCTTGCTGCCGACCGGGAACTTGTTCTCCGCCTCGAGCCAGGGGTTGCCCTCCAGTTGCTTGATGCTCAGCGAGATGCGGCGGCTGTCCTTGTCGATATTGAGGATCTGGACCTCGACCATGTCCCCCACGGCAAACATGTCCTGGGGATTGATGTTGCGCTTCTGCCAGGAGATCTCCGAGACGTGGATCAGGCCCTCGATCCCCTTGTCGAGCTCCACGAACACGCCGTAAGGAACGATGTTGACGACCTTGCCCTTGACCTTCGTCGTGACCGGGAACTTCTCCTGGACATCCGTCCAGGGATCGGCCGTGCGCTGCTTGAGGCCCAGGGAGATCTTCGACGTCTCCTTGTTCATGTTCAGGATGGTGACCTCGATCTTGTCGCGGACCGCCACCATCTCGGACGGGTGCGCGATGCGCGACCAGCTCATGTCCGTGATATGCAGGAGACCGTCCACCCCTCCCAGGTCGATGAACGCGCCGAAGTCCGTGATGTTCTTGACGACCCCCGAGACGGCGTCCCCGATCTTGTGGGCCTCCCAGAAGCGCGCCTTGCTGTCCTCGCGCTCCTTGGCGACCGCCTCTTTGCGCGAGACGATGAGGCTGCGGCGGATCGGATTGATCTTGATGATCTTGAATTTATAGGTAGCGCCCAGGAGGTCCCTTTCGGTGACATGGCGGAACATCGCCAGGCTCGCCGGCAGGAACGCCTCCAGCCCGAAAACGTCGACGATGTAGCCGCCCTTGACCTTCTTGCGCACGATCCCGTCGACAAGGTCTCCCTCGTTAAAGCCCTGATTGATCTTGTCCCAGCCCTGCAGGCGCCGGGCCTTGTCGCGCGACAGGATCAACAGGCCGTTGTCATCCTCGATCGAGTCGATGTAGACCTCGACCTCGCTGCCGATCTCCAGGTCCTTGGCGCCGATGAACTCCTCGCGCGCCACCACCCCTTCGGACTTGTAGCCGACGTCGATCAAGATGTCCTTGACGCCGATCTTGACCACCTTGCCGGTCACGACCTCGCCCTCTTTGACCTCCTTGAAGTTCTGGCTGTAGAGCTCGGCCAGGGTCAACTCTTTTTCATTCTCCTTTTCCTGAATCACCTGTTGTTCCACCTTTCTCCTCTTCGGGTATTTTTCGCATCCCCGCGATGAGATACGCCGCGCAGGGTGCGATCTGCTTGCCTCCCGTCCTTTCAGACAGGAAATTCATTATCCTCGAAATAATCCTTTTGTCAACTCTTAAGTTACGTCATGCGTCCGGCTTGAGGGCGAGGATCGCCTCCATCACCCTCCGGGAGTGATCGACATCCGATATTTCCTCGCCCGCCGGAGGAGGGATCGGCGCGCCGTAAACGAGCCGGATGGGGACCGGGTGGATCTTCCTGGTCCCTTTCGGCAGGGCGCTTCGTGTCCCCGAAACATACGCCGGCACGACGGGGACATTGGCCTTGCGCGCCAAAAAACCGACCCCGGCAAAGGCCCCTCCTACCCGGCCGCCCACCTGGCGCGTCCCTTCCGGAAAGATGAGGAGGCCTTCCCCGGCAGCCAGATACCTCAGCCCTTTACGGATGGCCTCAAAGTCCGCGGCACGGCGCTTCAAGGGGAAGGTGTGAACCCTTCGCAGGAACCACCCGAAGACAGGCTGACGAAAGAGGGTATCCCGCGCCATGTGATACAGGGAACGGGGACACGCCGAACCAAAGACCACCGGATCCAGATAGCTCACGTGATTGCCGGCGAGGATAAAGCCGCCCCGGCGCGGTATGTGTTCGCGGCCCTGGACGCGCAGACGAAAGAACAGACACAGCACGATATAACAGAAGCTTTTGCTGACCCAGTAGATCATGGACCCCCCCGCGGGCATTCTCGTGATGTCTGGAATTTGTCGCCGCGCACGACAATCCTGAGCCAAACCCCGCGGCGGGGTCTACGGCGAAGGGTCAGGCGTACCGGATCGTACGCTTGACGAGGGCGTTGCCGAGCCGGATCAAATCCTTGGCCTTCCTGAGAGACTTGGCTTCGGCGTAGATACGCATCTTGGGCTCGGTGCCCGAGGCGCGGAACATGAGCCAGCTCTCATCGTCACAGACCAGCTTCAGGCCGTCGTAATCCTTGACCGTGACGACCTTGCGACCCAAGAGCGAGGAGACCCTGAGCCTTTCCTGGTCGAGCGTGTATCTCTTGGATCTGAGCTTGAGGTCGCTGCGCAGGTAATAATAGCGGCCGTACCTCTTTTCCATATCGGCGAGGATGCGGCCGATCTTCTTCTTGCGCCGGCTCATCATCTCGACGAGCATGAGCCCCGCCAGCGTGCCGTCGCGTTCCGGGATATAGTTCTTGAGGCCCATCCCCCCGGCCTCCTCGCCGCCGACGAGGATGTCCTGCGTCTCCATGAGGTTCGAGATGTACTTGAAGCCCACGGGGGTCTCGTGCAGCTTGAGCCCCAGGTCCTCGGCGATGTGCTCGAGCATGGTCGTGCCGGCGATGGTCGTCACGATGTCGCCGGACCACTTGCGGTCCTGGTGGAGATGCAGGGCCAGCAGGCCCAGGATCTTTTGCGGGGGGATGTAGGCGCCGTCCGAGCTGACCGCCGCGATGCGGTCGGCGTCACCGTCCAGGATCAGGCCGATGTCATAACGCCCGGTCTTCATGCGCCGGATGATGCCCTGGACGTTCTCCTCGACCGGCTCCGGGCCGCGGCCGCAGAAGTTGGGGTTGGCCTCGGCACGCATCAGCTCGAGGCGAATGCCCGTGCCCTTGAGCACGTCGGCGATATAGCTGTTGCCGCTGCCGTGCATGACATCCATCAGGACCCGGAACCGCGCCTTCTTGAAGACCCTGGGGTCGATGTAAGAACGCAGGAACCTGACGTAGTCCTTGGCGATGTCGACGACCCGTGCCCGGCCTTTTGAGACGGCCTGGGTCAAAGAGAGGCTCTTGACGGGCGAGGCGTCGATGAGGGCCTCGACGCGGCGCGTCACCTTCCCGTCCGCTGCCCCGCCTTCCTTGTTCTTGATCTTGTAGCCGTTGAACTCCGGCGGGTTGTGACTCGCCGTGATCATGATGCCGAGGTCGAGGTTGCGGCTTTTCACCGCAAAGCTCAGGGCGGGCGTGGGGACCGCGCGGTCCGAAACGATCACCTCGATGTTGTTGGCGGCCAGGACCCGGGCCGCGATACGGGCGAACTTGTCGGACATGAAGCGCGTATCGTAACCCACGCACACCCGGGGGCGGCGTCCCCGGACCAAATCCCTCCGGCAATAATCGGCCGTGGCCTGGGCCACCCGCCTGACGTTGGCGAACGTGAAATCGTCACCGGTCACCGCGCGCCACCCGTCGGTGCCGAACCTGATCTTTGTCTTGTGCGCTCGACCGCTACACGACATTCTTCAGCCTCCTTATCGCCGCCTTCATGTCCGGTGCCGCGAAGAGGTGCGTGCCGGCGGCCAAGACGTTGGCCCCCTTGCGCACGACCTCGGCGGCCGTCTTATCGTTGATCCCGCCGTCGACCTCGATGTCGCCGTCAAATATCTTGCGCAGCTCGAAGATCTTGGACAGGACCCCCGGCATGAACTCCTGTCCGCCGAAACCAGGATTCACGCTCATGACCAAGACCCAGTCGACTTTATCCAGAACGCCCGTCGCGACATCAAGGGGGGTCGCGGGATTTATCGCCAAGGCGGGCCGGCGGGAGAGCCGGTTGATCGCCTTGATCAAAGACACCGCCTTCTTCGTGCGGACATTCCTGACCTTGCCCAGGGCCTCCATGTGGAAGCTGATGATATCCGCACCCGCGGCCGCAAAGGCCGCGATGTATTCGTCCGGATTCTCGATCATCAGGTGGGCGTGAATCGGCAGCGTGGTCTTCTTGCGGATGGCCGCCACCACGCCCGGGCCGATCGTGATGTTGGGGACGAAGTGCCCGTCCATGACGTCGACGTGCAGGAAGTCGGCGCCCGCTGCCTGGGCGCGCCGGACCTCCGCCTCGAGATTCATAAAATCACACGCCAAAAGAGACGGACCGACCTTGATCTTCATGTCTTCACCTATAGAGACGATGTCTCTGGATGTAGCGCACGACGCTGTCCGGCGTCAGATACTGAATGGATCTGTCCCTGTGCACGAGGCGTCGCAGCGACGAGGAGGAGATGTCCACCTGGGCCACGTGGATCTTCAGGAAACGGCGGCCCGTGAGACGACGTCCATATCCGGGCCGCTTGGCCAAGACGAACCGGGCCAGGCGATAGATCTCGTCGACCTTCTTCCACGTCGGTATCTCGCTGACGAGGTCCGAGCCGCAGATAAAAAAGAGCCTCGCCCCGCGGTAACATCTCTTGATCGCCCGCAGCGTGTCCACCGTGTAGGACTTGCCGCGCCGGCGTATCTCGATGTCGGAGACCGTGAAGCGGGGATTGCCGCGCACGGCCAACCGCGCCATCCTCAGGCGGTGCCGCGCATCGAGGATCCGGCGGCCGTCCTTGTGCGGCGGCTGATACGTCGGGACAAAGATCACCTTATCGAGCTCGAGCTGACCCCGGACCTGCTCGCCCAGGATCAGGTGGCCGTAGTGGATCGGATCAAACGTCCCCCCAAGTATGCCTATCTTCATCGTCTTCGACATGTTGACACAACCCCACGGCATTGATCCAGCGGGCCCTGGCCGAGGCGATCGCCCCATTCGCGTGCATCGCTCGTCATCCCAGCTCGGTGTGGCCGCTTCCGCGGCCCCGGCCGGCCTCACATCTTGAGCCGTCGCGCTACCCGGTCGGCCTTATTCGGCCGACCAGCGCCCCATCCCCCGCGGGAGCCTTTTCTGCTCGACACCTTAGGTTGGGCGTGGGCGCTTGGTGCGCCCCGGGCCGCCTCACCCTCTCAGGCGGTGAGCGCTAAACGGCGCTCCTTACTCGTCGCGCCAGCGCCCCTTCCGCTGCGCGCGGATGGGCCGCCCGCCTCGGTCCCCCGCCGCATCCCCTATCACTCGCGGATCTGGCCGGTGCCGCGGATGACGTACTTGTATGTCGTCAACTCCTCGAGGCCCATCGGGCCGCGGGCATGCAGCCGGTCGGTCGAGATGCCGATCTCCGCCCCCATGCCGAACTGATACCCGTCGGTAAAACGCGTGGAGGCGTTTACGTAGACGCAGGCGGAGTCGACCTCTTTTAAGAACCTCTGTGTCCGGGCGTCGTCGCGCGTGACGATCGCATCGCTGTGGTGCGAACCGTAGTGGTTGATGTGGCGGATCGCCTCCTCCACGTCCTTGACGACCTTCACCGAAAGAATGAGGTCCAGATACTCCGTGCGCCAGTCCTCTTCGGTCGCGGCCGCGACCCCCTGGGCGAACTTGCGGGTCTTGGCGCACCCGCGCACGGCGACGCCGGCGTCCCGGAGCGCCCGGATCATCTTCGGCAGAAAATCCCTCGCCACCCCTTCGTGCACGAGGAGCGTCTCGACGGCGTTGCAGACGCCAGGCCGCTGGACCTTGGCATTGAGCACGATGCGCTCGGCCTGTGCCAGGTCCGCGTCTTCGTCCACGTAAATATGGCAGATCCCCTTGTAATGCTTGATCACCGGGATCTTCGACTTGTCGCGCACCTGGCGGATCAGCGACTCCCCGCCGCGCGGCATCACGAGATCGATGGAATCGTCCAGCGTCAACAGGACATCGACGGCCCGGCGGTCCGTCACGGCAACGAGATTGATGACCTCGGCCGGCAGGCCGTGGCGCCGCACCACGGACGCGAGCCGTCTGAAGATGACGGCGTTCGAATGAAGTGCGTCGCTGCCGCCGCGCAGGATGACGACGTTGCCCGATTTAAAACAGAGGCCCACGCAGTCCGAGGTCACGTTCGGCCGAGACTCGTAGATGATGAGGACGACGCCGATCGGCGTTCGGACCTTGCTGAGGGCCAGGCCATTGGGACGGCTCCAATTCTTGATGACCTCCCCGACCGGATCGCGGAGGTCCGCGATGCCCCTCAGCGACGACGCCATCTCCTCGACCCTCTTGGGCGTCAAGGTCAGACGCTCGATAAAGGCCTCGGCGAGGCGCTTCTGGCGGGCAGCCACGAGGTCCTTTTTATTGGCCAGGAGGATGGCGGAGGCGCCCTCCTCCAGGACCTCTGCCATGTCGCGCAGCACCGCGTCCTTCTTCTCGGCGTCCAGGGCGGCGAGGCGGTGCGTGGCGGCCTTCGCCTTCTCGGCCAGACACCTCAATTCCACTTCAAGCTTCGTGCGTGAGGATCTCTTTTTCTTCATGAAAAGCGTGTCCCTATCCGGAGCGTGTCCCTATCCCAGGATGACCAGGTGATCCCGGTGGATCACCTCTTTTTTGATCTTCTTGCCCGCGCCTTCCGCGATCTCCTTGGACGACAGATTGGCCTTGCCCTTGGCAAAGACCGCACCGGCCTTATCGACCACCTCGACGATATCCCCTGCCTTGAAGACGCCCTCGCAGGCCATGACGCCCGGCGCCAAGAGACTGCAGGGCCGCTGGGTCAGGGCATTTCGGGCGCCGTCATCGACGACGATCCGGCCCTTGGCCGCGGCCTCGAACGCGATCCAGTGTTTTTTTGCGCTCCCCGCAGAGCCGGTCGCTTGAAAATGCGTGTTCACAAACCCCTCATAAACGGATGCGCCAAAGTCAATCCGCACACCCATCGAAGGCATCGCGCTCAGGCACACGGGAATATTGCCGCTCGTAGCAATGTGCGCCGCCTGGATCTTTGTCGACATGCCACCCACGCAGGAGGTCTTGTCCGTCCCGCCGGCCATCTTTATGATCTCCGGCGTGATCATGTTGACCTCTTCGATCAAATTCTTTCCCAGGCCCGTCTTCGCATCAAAATCTTTATAGAGCCCGTCAATATCCGACATGATCCACAGACCGTCCGCCTCTACCGCGACCGCCAGGCGCGCCGCGAGCGTATCGTTGTCTCCGAATTTGATCTCCTCGACCGAGACCGCATCGTTCTCGTTGACGACCGGCACCAGACCGTGCTTCAAAAGCGTGTTGATGGTATTGCGCGCGTTCAGATAACGCTTGCGATCCGTGAGGTCTCCCCGTGTCAGCAAAACCTGGGCACACTTCAAACCATGTTCTGAAAACTCCTCGAAATACTCCTGCATCAAAATATTTTGTCCAGCAGCGGCAGCAGCCTGGAGCTCCGCCAGGGCCGTCGGCCTCTTCTTGAAACCCAATACCGACAACCCGCAGGCGATGGCGCCGCTCGTCACCAGGATAACCTGATCCCCCTTTTCCCTGAAAGACGCCACGTGAGACACCACGCGCGCGAGATTCTGCGGGACGAGGTCAACGCCGCCGCCGGTCAAGACGCTCGAGCCGACCTTAACGACGATCTTCTGTGAGACACTCCGTGATTTCTTCAAGCAAGGCCTCCAGGCCCTTACCCTCAAGGGCCGATATCTCAAAAATGCGGCGCTTCACCATCTCGCGGAAGCGCTTGAGGTTGTCTCCGGCGGCCTCCAGGTCCATCTTGTTGGCCACCAGGATCTGCTTCTTTTCGGCAAGAACCCTTGAAAACGACTCCAATTCCTTGTTGATGACGTCGTAATCCTCGATCGGGTCACGGCCGTCCACGCCCGCCATGTCCACCAGGTGCACCAGCACCTGCGTGCGCTCGACGTGCTTCAGGAAGCGGTCGCCGAGGCCCCGCCCCTCGTGCGCGCCGGCGATCAGGCCCGGGATGTCCGCGACGATGAACTCCGTATCGTCGTCGGGACGCCGCACCACGCCCAGCTGCGGTGCGCGCGTCGTGAAAGGATAGTTCGCGATCTTCGGCGTGGCGTTCGAGATCTTCGATATCAGCGTGGACTTGCCGGCGTTCGGATAGCCGATGAGCCCCACGTCCGCGATCAGCTTCAGGTCGAGGACGAGCTCCCGCTCCTCGCCGGCCTCACCCGGCGTCGCCTCGCGGTTGCGGCAATTGCCCTTGCCGCCCTCCCCGCCGCGCGCGACGATCACCTCCAGGCCGTGCGTGCCCATGTCCCGCAGGAAACACCCCGTCCCCCCCTCCGTGACGAGCGTCCCCACGGGCACACGGATCAGGCAATCTTGCCCGCGCGCACCGACCTTGTCGTTGCTGGAGCCGTGCCGGCCGCTGACCGCCTTGAAGTGACGACGGAACTGAAAATCCAGGAGCGTGTAGATGTCCTTGTCGGCACGCAGGATCACGTTGCCGCCGCTGCCTCCGTCCCCGCCGTTGGCCTTGCCGTGCTCAACCCGGTTATCGCGGAAAAAGCTGTTGCACCCGTTGCCGCCGGCCCCCGCCTTCACTCTGATCTTCGCCGTATCAATGAACATAAAAAACCTGCGTCGCAGCTCAAGACGAAATGTCCCTGGGCAATTGGCTCACTTTTTCCGACAAAAAGGCTCCCGGCACTTTTGTCTCACGGGCACCGGGGTCCTCAATACTCGATTTCGGTGATCTTGACCCGCGTCAGCGCCTGGCGGTGGCCGTGCGTGCGCCGGGAACTCTTGCGGCGGCGGGCCTTAAAGGCGATGACCTTGGGCCCGCGCGTCTGCTCGAGGATCGTCGCCCCCACCTTGGCCCCCTTGACAAAGGGATCGCCCACGCTCACCTTATCCTTGTCCGCCACCAGAAGGACGTGGTTGAACGTCACGTCCTTCTTCTTGTCGATGCGTTCGACGGTGATGGCGTCGCCGACCTTCACCTTCTCTTGTTTCCCGCCGGTCTGAATGATGGCGTACATAGGGGAGCTCCTTTTTAGGTCCGTCTTTACCTTAAATATGTCCGGCGCCGCAAACAGCCCATAAATATAACACACCCCGGCCCCCGAGTCAATGCCGGCCCCTTTGGGCTGCCCAAGGGCTTGCCTTAAGACCTGATGTTGATCTTTTCGGGGTGCAGCTCCTTGTTCGTATGGATATCCACCCGCGCGCCAAAGCGACGCGAGACGTTACGCAATCCCTTGAAGTGCTGACCGTTGAGGCTCGCGGCCACATCGGGATGGACCTCCACCACCACGCGACGGGTCCGGTGGTGGGCCAGATAGTTCTTGAGGTCGCGGATGGCGTTGAGCGCGATGGAGAACGGCGACTTGACCTTTCCCTTCCCCTGGCAGAGCGGACAGTCCTGATAGGCGATGCTCTCCAGCGTCCGATGGGTGCGCTCGCGCGTCATCTGGACGAGGCCCAGCTTCGAGATCCCCACGACGTCGGTCTTGGCGCGGTCCGAAGAGAGCGCCCCCCGGAAAACATGGATCAGCTCCCGGCGGTGCCGCTCCTCCATCATGTCGATGTAGTCGATCACGACGATGCCGCCGACGTCGCGCAGCCGCAGCTGCCGGGCGATCTCGCGCGCCGACTCGCTATTGACGGAGAAGGCCATCTGTTCCTGTGAGATGTTCCGGCGCCGGAACTTGCCGGAGTTCACGTCGATGACCGTCAACCCTTCGGTCGGCTCGATGACGATGTAGGCGCCGCTCTTCAGGAAGACCTTGTTCGAATACAGGCGCTCGATCTCTTCCTCGATGCCCTTCTTTTCGAACAACGGCTCCTTCTCGCGGTAGAGCCGGACGGTCTGCGACAGGCGGCTCATGTAGGACTTGATGAAACGCAGGACACGCTTGAACTCCTCCTTGGAGTCGATCCAGATGTTGCCGATCTCGTCGTTGTAGTAGTCCCGCAGCATCCGCAGGACCAGGTCATAGTCTTCGTAGATCAGAAACGGCGCCTCGCGGCGCTTGGCGGCCTTCTCGATGCTCTCCCAGAGGTGCAAGAGGAGCGCCAGGTCCCGCTGGAGCTCTTTCAACGTCGCGCCTTCTGCGACCGTACGCACGATCATCCCCGTTTGGTTGGGGACCTTGAGTTCTTTAAGGATCTCCCGCAGGCGGCGCCGCTCCTTGTCGTCGTCGATGCGCTTGGAGATGCCGAAGTGGCGCTCGTACGGCATCAGGACACAATACCTGCCGGGCAGGCTTATGTGGGTCGTCAGGCGCGCGCCCTTCGTGCCGAAGGGCTCCTTGGTCACCTGGACGATCAGCTCTTGACCCGCCTTGAGGGCCATGGGCGCCCCGCGCTTTCCCGAGGCCGAGGCGCCGCCGTCTTCGTCGATATCCTCTTCCAGGACCTGGTGGATGGAATCGTTCAGATACAAGAATCCGTTCTTCTCGGCGCCGATGTTCACGAACGCGGCCCCGACGGAGGGCACGACGTTCTCCACCTTGCCCCTGTAGATGTTGCCCAAGACCGTCCGGTCCGTGAGACGCTCGACGAAGTAGTTCGACAGACGTCCCTCTTCCAGGATCGCCACGCGGCGCTCCTGCTGTTCATAGTTGATCAATATCTCTTTCTTCTTCCTCACAAAATACCTCCATTCATGCTTGCTCCATGAGCTCTATATTCTCGACCGAGATCCCTTCGGGCAGCACCGTTCGGAACCGCTCGGCCAGTTCCTGCGGCGCCACCAAATCCTTGAGAAGCATTTCGCCCGGTTCGGCCTCGAAAGGCACCCCGAGCTTCACGGCCCGCTTCAGGCGCAGGCGCGGACGCGGGCTGAAACCCTGCGTCAGGGCCAAGGGGATACCGGCCCGGCGGGCGGCCCGCGCCAACAGGCGCATCACGTCCAGATGGGACAAAAACGCCATCTCTTTGGTCTTCGTCAACTCAAAGGCGTAGCGGAAATTCATAGGGCCCCAAAAGACAACCCCGCACCATTGATGTGCGGGGTGTCATCAATCCTGCCTTTTCTTTCGTTTTCGGCGCGTCCGGCCTACCTGGAAACGCTGCGCAGCCCAAGATTCTGCTCAAGAATCTCAAGTTGATCCGAGGTCAACCCTTTATCGTCGACGACGTGCGCCGAGATGAAGATGACGAGCTCGATCTTTTCCGTATCGACGGTCGTGCGCTCAAAAAACATCTTCCCGAGGAAGGGTATTTTGCGCAGGAACGGGACGCCCTGAGTGCTCTCGTTCTTCACGTCCTTGATCAGGCCGCCGATCATGATCGTCTCGCCCGACCGCATGAGGACCTGCGTCTGCGTCTCACGCGTGGTGATGCGCGGGTACCTGTTCTCGATCAGGGTCCCCTCGGAGGTCACCGCGGGATGGATGATCATGTTGATGTAATCGCGGTTCACCCCGCTCACCTGCGGCACCACGTTGAGCTGGATGCCGATGTCGATGTACGAATCAAGGGACACGTCGACCGTCGTCGATGTGTCGCTGCTCTTGGTCGTCGACACGATGGGGAACTGCTCGCCTACCAGGATCGTCGCCTCCTGATTGTCCAATGTCAGGATGCGGGGCGCCGACAGGACGTTCGTCGCCACGTTCTCTTCCAACGCGTGCATGATGATCTCAAAACGCGTGCCGCTGATCTTCTGGAAGACGATGTTCAGGCCCGTGTTGGCCAGCGAGATGGCCGTCGCCTTGGGCGCATAGGCCGACGGCGTCACCCCGGAGCCGCCGAAGATATGGGCCCCCGCCAGGAGCTCCTTCGTTATCGAGTCGGTCGTCACCGCGGTGCTGGAGGCCGATCCGGCACCGCCCGTGGCGTAGTCAAAGCCGATATCCTTCAACCTGTCGTGGCTGATCTCGACGATGCGCGTCTCGATCAGGACCTGCTTGGGCTTGACGTCGATGTCCGCCAGGACCTCCCGGATCTTATCCAGGACCGGCGGGATATCCGAGACGATCAGGGTGCGCGAACGGCCCGTCGTCTGGCCGGTGCGGGTGCGCTTCTCGGAGAACGCCCCGCCGAACCCC
>Ga0315545_1001944_pt1 | contig 19340 bp, 20 predicted proteins | sample SalMarSW160210MG_FD_203096 | JGI IMG/M metagenome (GOLD analysis project Ga0315545, IMG submission 203096) | Salt marsh sediment microbial communities from the Plum Island Ecosystem LTER, Massachusetts, United States - Salt Marsh Sediment SW1602-10 ...
CGCTGCAATTACCTTTGCCATGTTCTCAATATCAATCCTCAGGCCTTTTAATCTTTCCTCTAGCTGCTTCTCTTCCAAATTCTGATTCCCCCTGAATTGCGCATTAACACCATGAAGTAAGAACCTCGCCTGAGGCACTGATAGCCTTTTAGAACCGGCGCAATATAAAACGATACCTATAGAATCCACGCTGCCAAAATTGTGCGTAGTTATCGCGGCAGGTAATCCCTTCAGATAATTGTACGCACTCAAGCCATGAATAACAGAGCCTCCAGGTGAAGAGATAAGGATGATGAAATCTCTTATACCTTGTTTCATTTTCTCGTCAATAGCACTTAGTAAAGTATTGACAGTGGTGTCAATAACAGGGGCGAAGAACCTAATTACAACTGGTTTCATAGCCATATATCTTCTCCTTTCACTCTGTGAACCTCCCGTCATCTTTCGATGTCGAAAGTTTATGAACATTTCCCTCAAGCCATCCTGCTTTCTCTACTTCCCTTATATCGAATTCTGGCACATAAGGTTTGATATCCAAAAGGGGAGTCCCATCTACAATATCTACATCTTGAATATGGAGTATATTCTCTTCAATCCTGATAAGGCGCACTATCGAGATGCCAATTGAGTTCGGTCTACTTGGACCTCGCATTGCAAAGACTCCACGCATTTCGTTATCCATATAAGGTTTTGCTTTCAATGGCGACCCTTGGGATAAATGAAAGTGGTATATCAAAATAATGTGAGAAAAACCTTCAACATCTTTTAAGCCTTCAGCATATTCAGGGAATACCTCGACTGTCCCATCGATGCCCTTAGCGCCTGCAGGCTGTATAGGTGTCCCTTTGGGTTCCTCGAATGGAGAATGGATAACCCCGATTGGCTTGTACTTTATCGCATCCATAAATTCATCATTTTATCGTAGACCAATTAACATTCTTTTCCCATCTTAGTCTCTTAGCTTTTAGATATGACCACCAGAGAATGTCAAAAATCCCCACCTTCGTTAAACATACAAGGTTATTTTCAGAGATGGTTTTCGAAATCTGAGTTAGGTTTTGCAGATTATCGCCTTCTCTTAGGTTCTTATAATAATCAATGAGAATTTGATTGGAGCGCTGTTCCGTCCGTTGCGGATTAATTCCTTTATATTCCCTCTGAAGGTTGTCATCTAGTATTGGAATGACCTCTGGATAAAGTGTATGTAAAATCTTTGTAGCTTTTGACAACCCAATTCCTTTAATCTTCAACAGTTTCTTAATAACCCTCTCATTGAGTTCACCAATGTAAGCACTTCTAGTTTTATCATCCAGTTCCAAAAAGCTATCGAGGCCATATTTAAATATGGGCAAATCCTTCGTATTTTCAGTTACAGTCTTGCATTTTGGAAGTACCTCTTTCCTTATACGTGCGCCTACTTTATTTGCATCCTTAACCTCTCTTTTACCTTTCAAAAGCAGAAGGTCATAGTTCTTATAAAAATCGCTTTGGAAACAGTAGGACTCAATTAAAGCAACGGGGTCAGAAACTTCGAACGTCATTTTTGAGAATAGAAGAAATTTCACTTTAAAACCTCCTACATATTGTGGCTAACATCTAATTAGACGAAGTAGAGGAAAGTCATTTCTATGTACCTGCTTTGATTATAGCAAATATCTTAATTTAATGAGGCTGAAGACAGAAGTGCCTAAAGAACAGAATTAAGGCTGGAGGCTTCATCATGGTATAATTATAGCTAGGAGCTAGCTTTATGGATGACGTAAATAAAGCCAAACAAAGGGTAGAAGAATTAAGGAAAATAATTAACTACCATAATTATCGTTACTATGTGCTGGATAGCCCTGAAATAAGCGATTCTGAATACGATGAGCTGATGCGAGAGCTTAAGCAGCTTGAAGTCGAACACACTGAGCTTATCACTCCCGACTCGCCAACACAAAGGATTGGCGCTCCTCCGGTAGAAGCCTTTGGGGTTGTGGAGCATCGTGAGCCTTTGTTGAGTCTTGCCAACGCCTTTTCCTACGAAGAGTTGGCAGCCTGGCATAAGAGAGCAAGCAACCTTTTAGCTGGGCGTCAATTCGACCTTGTTTGTGAGCCTAAAATCGATGGGCTAGCTGTAGCCTTGACTTATGTTGACGGCTTGCTTGCCACTGGGGCAACCAGGGGCGACGGCTACCGAGGTGAGAACATCACCCAGAATTTGAGAACCATTAGGAGTATTCCTCTTTCTGTATCCAAAGAGGCACCGCCTAGATTTGAAGTCAGAGGAGAGGTTTATCTTCCCAAAGCTGGGTTTAAGAAGCTTAATGAGGAAAGAGCTAAGGAGGGGCTGCCCCTTTTTGCCAACCCCAGAAATGCTGCTGCTGGCTCAGTAAGGCAGCTTGACTCCAGCATCACGGCCAAACGTCCCCTGGATATATTTGTCTATGGGTTAGGCTGGGCTGAAGGCAAGACAGTGCCTGACACCCATTGGGAGATTATGCAATACCTTAAGTCCCTGGGCTTCAAGATAAATCCTAACATAGTCTTGTGCCACACTATTGATGAAGCAGAAAGCTATCATCAGGACTGGGTAGAAAAGCGTGAAGGTCTGCCTTACGAGGCTGATGGCATGGTGGTAAAGGTCAATCCTATTGCTCTTCAGCTAGAATTGGGAACTGTAGCCCACGAGCCGAGATGGGCAATCGCCTACAAGTTCCCAGCCATTCAGGGCACCACACGTCTTGTTGACATTGGTATAAATGTGGGCAGGACAGGAAGCCTTAACCCATACGCCATTTTGGAGCCAGTTCGAGTGGGCGGGGTGGTTATCAGCCAGGCAGCACTGCATAATGAGGAGGACATTCACCGCAAGGACATAAGGATTGGAGACTGGGTCATCGTGCAAAGAGCTGGAGAAGTCATTCCTGAAATTGTTGGCCCTGTCAAAAGTCGCCGCACTAGAGAAGCGAAGAGTTTCTCTATGCCCAGTCATTGCCCGGTATGCGGTGCTGAGGTGATAAAGCCTGAAGGGGAAGCTATGCACAGGTGCACCAACGCAGCCTGCCCCTCCCAAGCCCTAGAGCGAATCAAACACTTTGTCGCTCGAGGAGCTATGGATATAGATGGTGTGGGCGAGAAGCTATGTCAGGCTTTGTTTGAGAAAGGTTTAATCAAGGATGCGGCTAATTTATATTACCTCACTAGAGAGCAACTTTTAGGTTTGGAGAAGATGGCGGATAAGAGCGCTTCCAACGTGCTTAATTCCATCGAAGCGAGCAAGGATAGGCCTTTGGCTCGAGTTATCTTCGCACTGGGAATCCTTCATGTCGGTGAGGAATATGCCGAGTTATTGGCGGAAAATTTCGCCAGCGTTGATGAATTAGCTAAAGCTAGTCAAGAGGACCTTCTATCTCTTCCATCAATCGGTCCCAGGATAGCTGATAGCATTGTCACTTTCTTCAAACAGGAAGGAAACAAATACATCATCGAGAAGCTGAAAAAGGCAGGGGTGAGGCTGGGAAAGGAGAAAGCCGCAGAAGTCAAGCCCGCAGAGCTGCCTTTGGCTGAGCTCGAATTCGTAATCACAGGGAAGTTGGAATCCTTCGCTCGTTCTGAAGCAGAAGCCAGAATAAAGACACTGGGCGGCAAAGCAGGCTCAGACGTTACCAAGAAGACATCCTATGTGGTAGTCGGCGCTGACCCCGGGTCAAAATTGGCTAAAGCTCAACAATTGGGGATAAAAACGCTCAGCGAAGCTGAGTTCTTGCAACTGCTGAATCAAATCAAGCAGTAACTCTTTCCACAGAGCAATCTTAAGGCGAATGCCGTAACGATCACTCTATTCCAGCCGCAATTTTTGCCCTTCTTTTACTTTCCTCTATGTCGTAATCTAACAGGACTCCAATTCTTAGCGCTTGGGGTGTCCCTCCCCCGGTAATAGCCATTCCATGATACCATCCGGCATAAGAAGATGCAGTTAAATCCTCAATGAGCCTAAAGGCTCGCATTCTATGCTCTGTTGGCACCTCTTCTCTACCTTTGTAGTACTTTTCCAGATACTTACCTGTCTCAGGATTTCTATAGTCCTTCTCCGAAGCCATTGTTGCCACCAGGCCGCCAGCAACTTCTTGCATGAAATAGCGGCCTTCGCCTAACTTCTTAGCTGCGAAAACCTTGCTAGTATATCCCGGTATGCCCTTAGGAGTGTATACCCCGGAATCATGCCTTACTCCCTGCACAGCAGCAGCAAGTCCACAGGAATAGGTAATTTCAGCAGTCATAATCATATCAGTTAAGCACTCTCGTATATGAGAAGCCCTCTCTGTGCCATTATAATCAGCTATCAATTCAGTGGCACCAATGGCGAGACCTATGCTAGCCGGTCTACAACCGCACTTACTCATCATGTGGAAAGAGGTAAAGGCATCCATCATTGGACCAGTGAATTCATTTTCGCCAGCCATAAAAACTCTCTCCCAAGGTATAAAGACATCGTCAAAAATCACCATGGCCTCCACATGGCCAGCAAATCTTGAACTGTATGGGTTCTCTAACTCCTTGAGTTCCAACGGTATCGCTGGGGGACGGCATATAAAGGTGATTCCTTCAGTATCCACGGGAGTAAAGAAGCCCACGGCATAATCCTTCTCATCCTCTGAAAGTGGTCGGCTGACTGGCATAACAAACAACACATTCGTATAAGGAGCCGCTGTGCTATGAGCCTTTGCCCTTCTCACCACTATCCCATCGCTTCTCCTCTCTACTATATGGAGATACATATCTGGATCCACTTGCTTACTTGGCCTCAAGCTCCTATCCCCTTTGGGGTCTACTAGTGCCCCTCCCGCTACAGAGTCTTTCATCTGGATATCCTTAACAATGTCAATGACTCTCTGGTGATAGCTGGTGTTATACTTCTTATCTATCTCATAGCTAATAACCCAGGCAGTATTTAAGATATCAGCGGTTATGCATCTATAGCAGCATGCCACAAGGTAGTTTCCCATCTCTCTTAACAGCTTGACTTTAGCAATTGCGTCCTGCTCATTCTCAATTATATGGTTCCATCGGCTAATCCTTTGCATGGTAAGAGGGGAATATACTGTCGCAAGGTCCTTGTATTTAGGGTTGTTGGCGACATCACAGACCACTGCGACACTGTTTATACCCCCCTTGAACATAGGAGCACCAGCAATGTTTTCCACTCTTTCTCCAGCTATGAAGACCTTGGGCTTTTGACTTCTGAGGCTTTCAATGTATTCCTCGCGAGTTCGTATAGCCATTTCTTCCCTCCTTAATGAGCTTTTTATCAGCGTATCCCGCAGATGTAGAGAAGTCAAGCTTGTGTACTCGTTCATGACGTTAGTGATACTTTGTCTCATTGCTTGTCATTGCGAGGAGCGCATGCGGTTGCGAGGCACAGCTAGAGCAAACTCGAGGGGATTCCTCGCTAACCTCTTCGCGGAGTTTATCCTGAGCGAGATCCTTCGCTATGCTCAGAATGACAGGCAGCGAAGGGCTCAGAGCTTCGGCTTACAATGACACGCCCCCTGCCAAGTAAAGGGATGTGCTGGGTGGGCCTCCTTCCTCACCGTCCCAAAACGCTTTGAGAGGTCACCCATCTATTCAAACTGGTTCAGCTTCTGGACTCATGCGAATATATCAGTATCCAGAAATGACGGATATTAACGACATTAAGGGGAAAGTCCGCCATGGTAGGTATGGAATTTCTCTCACCAATCCTACCCGTCATTCTGAGTGAAACGAAGAATCTAGAGACCCTTCACTTCGTTCAGGGTGACAGCTAAACACTCTCAAAAGGATAGACCACTGCATATAGTGTGTGGCATAATGAAGGTAGAGTTGCTTGTTTTTAGGACATATGAGCCCAGCCTCGAGGAATAGGAATCCAATTGGAAGATAAGGAGACAGCCAAATGGTTGATAGGTGTTCTTTGGCAAAGGGGATAATAAAACCACTAAACATCTTCCCATCGACATTATCAAATTTGAACATCCTGTGCCTATTTAATGGCAGCGAAATTTAATGAAACTTGTTGTCGGGCTGGGCAATCCTGGCAGGACTTATGCTCATAATCGCCATAACATTGGCTTCCGTTGCCTGAATTATTTTGCTAAGCTTCACTCCATTCGATTTGAGCGAAGACAATGTCGAGCTAGAATAGGCATTGGCGAGATAGCTGGCAGCAGATTATTACTAGCTAAGCCCCACACCTTAGTGAATCTCAGCGGTAAAGCAGTAGCTTGCCTCACGAGTAAATATAACATTCCCTCAAGCGCTCTTTTGGCAATCTGCGATGATCTTGATTTACCTCTGGGCAAGATTCGTCTGCGTCTCAGTGGTGGCTCAGGTGGACATAAGGGAATGAAATCCATTATCTCCGCTCTGGGAAGCAATGATTTCCCTCGAATCAGAGTGGGCATTGGGCGCCCTACCTTGCCAGAAGGAGCAGCCAATACTGATGAAGATGCGATAGTCAATTACGTGCTGAGCGATTTTTCTCCTCAGGAGGAGGAGGTAATTAAGTCGGCAATTGTTACTGTAGCTGAAGCTATTGACTGCTTTCTTACTCAAGGCGTAGAAGCAGCAATGAGCAAGTTTAATTAACTGCTTTACAGAAGTTTGAGTAAAAAGAGGAATAAGTGGCTGTTTATTTTCTCACCCTCACCTTATTTAAAGGGACTCAAGCATTGCCCTGACCATTCAAACATATTCACTCCAAGATTCTGGGCTCAACTTACCCTCATGTATCTACAGCAACTTTTACGCCAGGACTTTATTTAGCCTGACAGTATAAATTATCGCCTGAAGCTATTGTGTTGAGCATTTCGTCGGAGTGTGTCAGCGGCTGAAAATTTCTATCCGCCAAACCTTACCACAGGTATCTGCCATAACCTAAATTGACAGAGACCTTCTACAGCTATAACGCTCTAATTCCTTCTCATTCGTTAAGAAGCGCTCGCAGGAAGTAACCCAAACTTTCAGCGGATTCGAGGCAATCCCCCGCTTTTCTAAATTCGATTGCTACCTCGCCCCTGCCGATCTCCTGGTGAACCCTGGCTATTCGCTCTAATAATTCCTTGAGCTTAAACTGGAGCAAATCTTCCACTTCAGAGAGAGCTGAAGCGAGTTCACATTTTCTTGCCTCTAGCTGAGCAATCTCTCGGTTTAATGCCTCCACCCTGGCGTTTGGAAAGGTAGGCACCTCACCTTTACCAAAGCGAACCAGATTTAAATTAGCAGCAAGTTCTTCATTCTTCGTTCTTAGCCTTTCCAGATCCTCCTGCTGCTTTTGAGCCAGTCCCCTATATCTCTCAAGCTCCTCCCTACATCGGGCGATCTCAACCTTTAACTCAGTTTCCTCTCTCAGGTCAGCTTGTACAGAGGACTTCCCCTCTTGAGCTGTCAATAGGAGTCCCCTAATATCCTGTAACACATCCATATTGGCAATGCTTCTTTTAGGCTTTTCCGACCTCATGAGTAAGCAACTCCTTTGCCAGGTTTCGGTATTCCTCAGCTCCTGGAGATTTGGGGGCATAAAGGCTTATTGGCACCTCGTGAACCGGTCCCTCGGCAAATTTTATATGCTTATATACGGTTGTGTCGAAGACAAGGTCACCAAAGGTCTGCTTTATGCTGTCAGAGACCTCCCGGCCCACCTTTGTCCTCCTATCGTACATGGTCCTGAGCACACCCTCTATTTTAAGCTCGGCGTTCATCTCCTCCCTAACCAGATTTATTATTTGAAGAAGGTGTTTTACGCCGTACAAGGTGAGAGGCTCGCACTGGACAGGTATAAGGACACTTTCAGCAGCTACCAGCGCGTTGACTGTGAGGATGCCGAGCGTGGGCGGGCAGTCGATGAAGATGAAGTCAAAATCATCCTTTATCGGAGCCAATTTCTTGTGGAGGGCTTTCTCGCGCCCTATCTTACCTGCCAGCTCTAAATCCACCATGACAAGATCAATGTGAGAGGGAACGATAACGAGATTGAGGATTGGCCTTCTTTGCATAGCATCCTTTATACTTACATTGGGGTCTACCAGAATATGGTGGATAGATCTTCCCACTTCCAAAGGGTTGATACCCAGACTAAGGGTGAGCGAAGCCTGAGGGTCAAGGTCGACAAGGAGGACTATCTTCCCCATGTCGCAGAGGCTCGCCCCTAAGTTGATGCAGGTGGTAGTTTTCCCTGTGCCACCTTTATGTTGGGCTACTGCGATAATCTTGCCCATTTTTCTCTCTATTAAACCTGGCTAAGGCCTTGCCCTAACCAGGTTCTTCACCTCTCATTGCGATGATATAGGAATTTATCGTCATTATAGCTTATAGAGGGAGGGTGCGTTAATAGCCGAAGGGTCTTATGCTTGCAGACCTTCATGAACTGCCGTACGTGCGGAATGTAATCGGAACTTTGGAAAGGGAAGTGATTCTAGCTAAGGGATAAGCAGAGCTTCAAGGGATAGCGTATGTTGAGGGCTGGCTTTTGGGCCGAACTGCGATATCCAGCTCAGCATCAAGAGCCTCGGCTACTCTCTTGACCGTCGAGAGAGAGGGTAATGAGGAGCCACTCTCTAATCGAGCAATGCTGGCTTGCTTTGTGTGTAATTTCTTGGCAAGTTCCTCTTGCGTCAGTCCCTTTGATAATCGCAACTGAATTAAGGTGCTAGCCAGTTTATACTCCAGCTCCAAAGCCTCATATTCTGCCCTGAACTCGGGGTCTCTCATAAGTCGCCTCTTGTGTTCTCTCCAGTTCATGATCGCTTCCTTTTCGATAGGAAGTCATCCCGTCTATCTCTGGCTATTTTCAAGTCTCGCTCAGGTATTCGACCAGATTTCTTCACAAATCCGTGTAGCAGGACGAATACCTTGCTGGTGAAGAGGAAGTAAAGGATTCGATATTGGTTGGTTCCGACTCTGGTCCGAAGTTCCCATAGTTCCCCTTCTACATGCTTTACACAGGGCATTCCTAGATAGATGCCGAATTACTCCAACAAATCTATTGTTCGAGCTATCTTGGCCTTCGCCCTGTTGTCCAGATAGTCTATGAATTCCTGGACAGGGCATTTTCCTCTCCTGGTCTCATAGTATTCTATCTCCCACACTGTGCACCTAGTTATAACAATATTGTTATAACCTGTCAATGGCAATGGGATTGACGGCTACTGTGGCAGATGCCAAAATTAGGCAAGCCAGCCAGTAAGGCAAAATACCGTAGTAGCTGCACGCCGCAGTAGCAGAATATATGCCCGTGCGGAATGTAATCGCAACTCTGGAGAGGGAGGTGCTTTTTGCTAATAAGTAACCTTATTGTAAACTTCCGTTGTTTACGCCCCAAGCTTCTTTTTTCTTATACCCCAATTCATAAAAGCCAAAAGAACAAGCCCTACAACATTGAAAGCGGCGAATGTTAGGGTGGCAGCACTCCCCCAATCGCAAATAAGTTCATTGATTATAAGACCAAGAGTGCCGATTATGAGCAAAATAAAGGCACATAGTTTAGCAACTGCTCTCATACCTTACACCTCCTACCCGATTACATGAATGGATTACACTACCATAAACATAAACCATTATCAGCAGCCGAGAAGGACCAAATAGAGATGAACCCCTGTCCGTGCAGTTACTATGGTGCCTTAGTCAAGACTCCGACTTTTATTTGCGTTAAGATTCAACAATCGGCCAGATTTCGGAATTTGGATGCTCGGCAACCGCATTTATGGAGGGAGGAAAGACTCCAGCGGAGAACATTGTCAGATTAAGTCAAGAGAAAGCTAATAACGCCAGTCTGGAAAACGCCATCAAACAGATTGCTGAGAAATCTGGCGAAAATGACATTGTACTTTTAACTATTCGTAGTCATGGCGATCCTGGCAGTCTTGGCGATGTGAGGTAGGAAGCAAGATTGGTGAGAAAGTATTTCCTTTTTAAGGCTTTAGCTGGTAGTATAGTATAATTCGTGAGTGGAGGAATGATTATAGCTGTTATTGGGAATTCCTCTTGTTCCCCCGAAGAAACTAAGTTAGCTGAAACTGTGGGTGAGTTGCTGGCACAGCGGGGTGCTACAATAGTATGTGGTGGCTTAGGTGGTGTGATGGAAGCAGTCTGTCGTGGAGCCAGGTCAAAAAACGGTTTGACCGTTGGCATTTTGCCTGGAGGAGACCCCAGTTTGGCCAACCCCTGGGTAAGTATTCCCGTAGTTACCGGCATAGGCGAGGCTAGAAATGTAGCGGTGGTGAAGTCATCCCAGGCGGTGATTGCCATCGGGGGTAGTTACGGGACACTCAGTGAGATCGCCCATGCTTTAAAGAGTGACATTCCTGTTATTGGATTGCATACCTGGTCACTGTCCCAAAATGGACAGGAAGACAGTTCGGTAATCAAAGTTCACGATGCCAAAGAAGCAGTGGATAAAGCTACTTCTTTGGCCAAGAGGCATAAGGCTTATGAGATTGCTTAGCGGGGCCTACCCTGAACGCTATGAGATTTTTCGCTACGCTCATAATGACATGAAACCGAAGAACTCACGGTGGCATAATGAAGCCAGCAATAACAATGGGTTAGTCAAACTCTTAAGATGCGTCTAGAAATGGCGATTATAGAAAACGTTAAGGCCAGGGAGATTCTTGATTCTCGAGGTAATCCCACTATAGAGGTAGAGGTAGTATTGGTTGATGGCACCACTGGTGTAGCCTCTGTGCCTTCGGGAGTGAGCACTGGGAAGTATGAAGCTGTGGAGCTTCGTGATGACGATAAGAGCAGATACAATGGGCTTGGCGTCTTAAATGCGATAGACCATGTCAACAAGGACATCACCTCAACGATTGTTGGCATGTCCGCCTTAGAGCAAGCAGTCATAGACCGTAAGTTAATTGAGCTTGATGGCATTGCCAATAAAGCTCGCCTTGGTGCCAACGCCATCCTGGGAGTATCTCTTGCTGTAGCCAGGACTGGCGCTAATTTCCTAGGTATCCCCTTGTATCGCTATTTAGGTGGGGCGGAAGCTAGCCTATTGCCCGTTCCCATGCTAAATATCTTGAATGGTGGCAAGCATGCTTCAGGTTCTACTGATTTCCAGGAGTTTATGATAGTGCCTTTAGGCGCTGCCAACTTTGCCCAAGCTATGCAGATGAGCAGCGAGATTTATCATTCCTTATATAAAATGCTCAAAGACAAGGGCTTGAACACCAATGTAGGTGATGAAGGCGGTTTTGCTCCTCAGCTTTCTTCTAACAAAGAAGCGGTGGAGCTAATCCTAGCAGCTATTGACCTGGCCGGCTATAAAGCCGGCAAAGACTTGTTCCTTGCTCTTGACTCAGCAGCAAGCAGTTTCTATCAGGATGGTAAATATGCTTTGTCCCGAGAGGGTATTACCCTTACTTCAGGAGAAATGGTGGATTATTATGTCAAGTGGATGTCAAATTACCCTATCCTCAGCATTGAAGATGGCTTGGCGGAAGATGATTGGGCAGGTTGGTTATCACTTACAGCCAAGTTAGGCAAAGAAATTCAGCTTGTAGGCGATGATCTTTACGCCACGAATATAGAGCGCCTTGAAAGTGGCATCGCCCAAAAGGCATCCAACTCCATCCTTATCAAGCCAAATCAAATAGGCACTCTTACTGAAACCCTCGCTGTTATCAAAAAGGCACAAACTAGCCAATGGACGACTATTATCAGCCATCGTTCTGGTGAGACTGAGGACACCACGATAGCTGATTTAGCGGTAGCTACCAATGCTGGGTTTATTAAATCTGGTGCTCCTTGCCGCAGTGAGAGGCTAGCCAAATACAATCGCCTCCTAAAGATAGAGGAGGAACTGGGAACTGCTGCTCGTTACCCTGGCAAAGCAGCGTTATACAATTTGGAGAGGTTAAAATCATGGAAATAGTATCTGGCATACATCAAATAAAAGTCCCTTTCCCCAAAGACCTATCGGGATACACCAACGTGTATGTTCTCGAGGGAGATGAAGGCAATATACTGATTGATGCTGGCTGGGATGCCCCAGAATCCCTTTGGGCTCTGCGGGAGGGACTAAAGGCAGACCGCCTTAAACTCCAGGATATCAAAAAGATCGTCATCACTCATATTCATCCTGACCATTATGGCCTGGCGAGCAAGGTTAAACAGCTCTCTGGAGCCCGGGTTGCCATGCATAGGATTGAAGCAGAATTTATTAATCCCAGATATAAGGATTTTGAGGTGCTGCTCAAGGAAACGGAAAAAGTGCTGAGGCGAAATGGTGTTCCTCAAGCTGAGCTACCCGAATTAAAGGATGCCTCGTTATGGATGAATCACTTTGTTACGCCCGATTTACCTGAGGTCCTGCTAGATGATGGCGATAACATCTCCAATGGCTCGTTTGAAATTCGGGTGATAGAAACACCAGGGCATTCTCCAGCTCACATTTGTCTTTACGAAGCAAGAAGGAAAGTGCTATTTTCCGGAGACCACATTTTATATGACATCACCCCTCATATAGGCTTCAATCCCCAATCCGGGGATAATCCCCTGGGAGACTACATTTCTTCCCTTAAGAAGCTAGAGAGACTTGAAGTTAATTTTGTCTTGCCAGGACATGGGCCGGTGTTCAATAGCCTCAGGCTAAAGGTGGCAGACATACTTTACCACCATGAGCAAAGGAAGAGACATATCATAAGAGCCATGAACGAGGGCCTGAAGACAGCCTACCAAATAGCTGAAGATATTCCGTGGATGCCTAAGCAAGGCGGCACTGCTTTCCATGATTTAGCACCTTGGGACAGGCGGCTAGCTGTAATGGAGACCATTGCTCATCTTAAGTTGTTAAGTTCCGAGGACAAGATAGGTGAAGTCGATATGGATGGGGTTTCCTTGTACTTGGATAAAGGCTAAAAAACGCTCTCCAGCAGGAAATTGATTCCATTATCTTTGACCTCTATGGCTTGGATATGAAGGAGCGGGAAATAGTTGTTAGCAGCCTTGCTCAAGCAAGTTAATGCCTATGAAAGTATTTGAGCAAAACTGGGTAGAGGATTTAGCGCGAAAGTATCACTACGCATCCAAGTACACCACACCATTTATAGCTAGGCTTGCCGTTGACCCGGTTCTTTCAAGGGAGCGGAATAAGGTTGAGGAGTGGTTTCAAACTCTGCCTGAGGATGTTAAACCGGACATATTAGGCAGATTGAGAAGTGAAACTAGTCGCCAGCATTTCAGCGCTTACTATGAGCTAGCTTTGTACGAATTCTTCAAAAGTAAAGGGTACTCTGTTTCCATACATCCAAAACTTGAAGAAGGTGAACCTGATCTATTAGTTGCAGGCAAAGCTCTCGATAAACCCATAATTGTTGAAGTAGCCACAGTTTTTGATGACCCTGAGTGGGAGAAGGAACAGCGAAAGCTCGACTTAATTCTGGAACAGCTAAATGAGATTGAGCACTACTTCTTTGTTATGGTCTTAGTTGAATCTGAGCATATTCCCGAAGGAGTTGACTATAAAAGGTGGAAACAATTTGTAACACAATGGCTGGATAGCTTCGACCCTAAAATAAGCGACGAGTCTCAGGAGACTGAGTATCAAGCAGATGGACTCAAGCTAAAACTGATCATGATACCCCGAAAGCCGGTGGAAAGAAAACCAATTGTTGGTAGCCACATGCTACCAGCGAGATTTATAGGCAGCATACAATTAAGGCGGGCTTTAGGAAAGAAAATCAAAAAATATAAAGGCGTTAAGGAGCTAGGGTTGCCTTTTATCATTGCGCTGAGTTTGGTTGATACCCCACATGACGAAGAAGCCATTGTACAAGAGCTTTTTGGGAAAATGCAGCTAACTATAAAGAGAAAGCTAAATGGAGAAGTAGTGGAGAAGTCGGGCAGAGATTTCAGTGGTTTGGTGACGCCGAAACCGGGGCTAGGTGGGAAGGCTCAAAACACACGACTCAGCGCCGTGCTCGAAGTTAAGAGCAAATGGTTGCCACCAAAGGAAGAAGATGAAGGGGAGACGAGAGAGTGTTTCTTCCGCTTGATACACAATCCTTTTGCCTCAATCCCTCTGGGTCATGAGATTTTTGAAGATTATCCACAGCTTGTTCCCGTTGCTGAAGACGAGGAACAGATCTTCTTGCGATGGATTGGTGAAAAATCTGGTGAGGCTTTTGACTAGGTGCAATACAAGGGTGGAATTGAGGGCGAGGCAAGTTTATAATAAGGTTCGGCTTAGGTGACATACAAAGGAGGTAAGGCGATGGCGGCTAAAATAGGTATCAATGGTTTTGGGCGCATTGGGAGGCTGGCATTTAAGGCAATAAATCAGCGTGTGGCTGGTAAATTAGAGGTGGTAGCGGTGAACGACCTTACCGATGCTAAAACTAATGCTCACCTTTTCAAGTATGATAGCAATTATGGCATTTATCCTGGCAAGGTAGCGGCTAAAGACAATTCCATTGTAGTTGATGGCAGGGAAATAAAAGTTTTAGCTGAGCGTGACCCAGCTAAAATTCCTTGGCGGGATTACAAAGTAGATATAGTAATTGAATCTACAGGACTTTTTACCCAAGCAGCCAAGGCTGCCAGTCACTTTCAAGGTGGCGCTAAGAAAGTGATTATTTCAGCGCCAGCTCGGGAAGAAGACATATCTATTGTCCTTGGTGTAAATGAAGAACAATATGACCCGGCTAAGCACCGCATTATATCCAACGGTTCCTGCACTACTAACTGCATTGCTCCTGTGGTCAAGGTCCTTCATCAGAACTTTGGAATTACACATGGCCTAATGACCACCATCCATTCTTACACTAACGACCAAAGAATTCTGGATGTGTTTCATAAGGATCTTCGTCGAGCGCGCTCTGCCGCTACTAATATTATCCCTACTACAACAGGTGCTGCTCGCGTTGTAGGCGTAGTTATCCCTGAACTTCAGGGTAAACTCCATGGTATTGCCATAAGGGTACCTACATCGGCAGTATCTCTCGTGGATTTTGTAGCTGATTTGAATAGAAAGGCAATCACTGAAGAAATTAATGATGCCTTTCATAAAGCTGCTGAAGGAGAGCTTAAAGGAATCATTGAATATTGCAATGAGCCTCTGGTAAGCACTGATTTTAAAGGCAACCCGGCCAGCGCCATCTTCGATGCCTTAAGCACTATAGTCATCGATGGCAACATGGTAAAGGTATTAGCCTGGTATGATAACGAGTGGGGTTATAGTTGCCGCCTTGCTGACCTTGCTGCCTATATTGCTGCTAAAGGTTTATAGAAAGATGGAGATTAAGTGGCTGGGGCATTCCTGCTTCCTCATCAAAGGGAAAGAAAGGACAATCATTACTGACCCATATCATCCTAGCTTGGGTTACTCCTTAGGCGAACCTAAGGCAGATATAGTGACTTTGAGCCATTTCCACCCTGGCCATAGCTATGTTGAGGGTGTCGCCAATAACCCCAAGCAAATAAAAGGTCCCGGGGAATATGAAATAGGGGGGACATTCATCACTGGAATCGCTACCTTCCACGACTCCAGGAAAGGGGAAATAAGAGGCAAAAATACTATCTATCTTATAGAGATGGATGGCATAACTTTATGTCATTTAGGTGATCTCGGACATCCGCTAACCTCACAATTGATAGAGGAATTAGGAGTGGTCGATGTTCTATTTTCGCCTGCGGGAGAAATATCCACTATCTCTGTTGATACAGCCGTGGAAACAATAAAGCAACTTAACCCTCATATCGCTATTCCTATGCATTACAAAACAGATGCGCTAGCCAGAAATCTTGAACCTGTAGACAAATTCCTGAGTAAAATGGGAGTCCGGAAGGTAGAACCAACTTCAAAACTTTCAATCACTCAATCTTCCCTGCCTGCCAGTACACAAGTTGTAGTTCTTAACTACACCTGAATCCCCTCCCCATATGGCTCTCTTATTATGCCCTTCTCAGTGATGATGGCGCTTACATAGCTATGTGGTGTTATGTCAAAGGCAGGATTGGCCACACCTATCCCTTCGGGGGCAATGTGTATTCCTCGAATATGAGTCACCTCCTCGGGGTTTCTCTCCTCAATGGGAATCTCTGCCCCGCAAGGCAAGGAAAGGTCAACGGTGCTGGTAGGTGCAGCTACATAAAAGGGAATATTATTTTCTTTGGCCAAAACTGCCAGGGTATAGGTGCCAATTTTGTTGGCCACATCTCCATTGGCAGCAATCCTATCAGCGCCAACTATAACGCAGTCGGTTTTGCCCTGCCTCATAAAATAGCCAGCCATGGAATCAGTGATTAAGGTTACCGGAATGCCCTCTTGCTGTAGTTCCCAAGCAGTAAGCCTGGCTCCCTGGAGGAGAGGACGGGTCTCTGTAGCGATGACGCTTATTCTCTTCCCCTGCTCCTTAGCAGCTTTAATCACACCCAGGGCAGTGCCATAGCCAGCAGTGGCTAAAGGGCCAGCGTTGCAATGAGTAAGGATAGTGAAGCCATCTTGGATGAGTTCAGCTCCCAAATAGCTGAGGCGCTTAGTCGCCTCAACTTCTTCACTGTGGATTTGCCTTGCCTCAGCAGCAAGTGCCCCTTTTATTTCAGGAACACTATCACCTATGGCAGCCTCTTTCATCCTGCTAATAGCCTGGAAAAGGTTGACAGCGGTAGGCCTCGTGGCAGCAAGGGTTTGCATAACCGGATTTAACTGGACGAGAAATTCCTCTTTGTTTGCTGCTTTTATGCCTTGTGCCCCTAGAGCTATCCCATAGGCAGCAACAATGCCAATAGCTGGCGCCCCACGAACTCGCATCTCCCTGATCGCCAAAGCTACATCCTGGTAATTAACTAAATCAATGAAGCTCTGCTCTTGAGGAAGCTTGCTCTGGTCTAGTATTCTTAGCTTGTCATCAAGCCACTCTATTGCTCTTAGACTCATTGGCAATATTGAACCTCGTCAAATATAATAGAAGAAATACAGAAATAAAGAAAGCAATTGAGAAATAAGTTCTTTGTCACTCTAATTGCCAAGTGGCTGTAATTGCAAAACTTGCAAAGCAAATAGCACAAGAAGAAAGGAAGCGAAGTAAAGTGAAAGTATGTATAGTTGGTGGCGGTGGAGGTGCTAATAATGCAGCCAATATTATCCGCCGTTTGGATGAAGAGGCCCAAATTGACCTGTTTGATAAACGCGGTGAGATAGGACATGAACCTTGCGAAATTCCTTACGTGCTAAATGGATTCCTTTCATCCTGGCAAGACAGTTTCGTGTTCCGGTCAAAATTCTACAACGAAAGGAATATTAATGTTCATCTGAATACAGAGGTTACCGATATCATTAGAGCCGAAAAACGCCTGATAGCTGGCGGAGAAAGTTACAGCTACGATAAAGCAATTTTAGATTTAGGTTCTATCACCATCATTCCACCCATACCGGGTTTAGATGGCCAAAATGAATTCGTCTTAGACACTAGTCTGAGGACTGCCAGAGTTTTTGAGGAAGCCATTCCCAAGTACTCCAGCGCGGCCATTATAGGCGTGGGACAAATTGCTCTGGATGTAACTGAGGTTCTAACCACAAAAAACTATGACAAGCTATACCTTCTAGGCAGGTCAGATCGCATCCTCCGAGCATACCTGGATAAGGATATGGCAGAACCCGTTGAAAGAGGAATAAGGCAAAAAGGCATAGACCTGATTTTGTCCACAAAGGTCAACAGCATAGAAAGCCGTACTGGCAAGAAAATCGTATCTCTTCCTGACCAGGAGTTGGAGGTGGACTTTGTCTTTTTGGGGACCGGTTCCAGACCTAATATAGAGCTAGCTGAAAAAGCGGGCATCAAGATAGGCCAGTCAGGAGCCATTGCTGTGAACAAATATCTCCAAACCAGCGACCTAGATATTTATGCCATCGGGGATTGTATGGAGAATTGGGATAGAATCACGGGTCGCAAAAGGCTCTACCAAACAGCAACTTCCGGGGCTACAACGGGAAGAATAGCAGCTATAAACTTAGTCCTGGGCAACATCCTTCCTCATCAAGGCACAGTGATGGCTTTCATTACCGAGGTTTTCAACTATGAAGTAGGTACAGCAGGCTTCACTGAAACATATGCCCGAGAGCAGGGATTGGACGTTGCCTCTAATGTAATGAGAACCGCCACACGACGGAGGTCATACGGGGGTAAACCTATCCATATCAAGCTTGTTGCCAACCGCAAGAGTCAAAGCCTGGTTGGAGCCCAAATTATTTCGGAAGAAATGGTGGCAGGAAAAATCGATAGGCTCGCTCTTGCCATAGCGGAGAAAATCCCGATTCAAAAACTGGCCTTAATTGATACTTGCTACTCCCCAACGCTGGGCTCAGCATACGAGTCAACAATAATGGCATTGGACCAATTAATGCCATTATTTATGGAAAAGTAAAAGGGAAAATATAAACTCACAAGCTATTTCCTGACTTATGCTCATCCCGCGATTGTATTTTGGCAGTTACCTTTCTTTCACATATTCCTTGGCAAGTGGCAAAGATGTTATGCTATGTCTATTAACCAACTAGAATGATAAGGCACATGACTAAATATATTGCGTTGAAACAGATATGGGATTAGACTATTTCTGGTTTTATCTATAATGAGGGCACAAGCGGGCTTGAGCCGTGTAAAGTGTAAATTAAGCAGTAAAGGAGGTTGAAGATGGCTAAATTTGTAATGCTGACAACCCTTACAGATGAGGGAAGGAAAACTGTCAAAGATAGCCCAGAGAGGATAAAAGAAGTCAATAAGGAAGTTGAGGCATTTGGGGTGAAAATTCTTGCCCAATATGCCCTTCTAGGTGCATATGACTTCGTGAACATTCTAGAGGCTCCCAGCGGTGAAGCAGTGTCCAAGATGGCGATAGCCTTGGGGTCAAGGGGTACGCTTCAGACTATGACCATGTGCGCCATGGACGTTGATGATTTCATTGCAAATCTCAAAAAGTAACCGCAGTTCCCTAGGCTGCCCGCTTGTGCCTCCCAGTTTTGTCATGCTGTTTCCCTTCTACGTCGCAGCTGAGCAGCAATGTGGCCATATTGAGCATTACTGTGAAGAGCGAGCCACATTAATCCATCGTAGACAGTGGGCATCGGATTACAAAAGTTCACAAGGAGGAATCTCTCACAGATCCTGAAGCCAAAGCCTAGAAGACCATCATTCAATACCTATCAACAAAGAGATAGCTTAATCTGAGCCTCAGCTCCATGCGATATTGGTAACTTGCTCCTCAAAATTGCTGACGTGGGGCAAAACATTGTGACCAAGCGGGCAAGAATAGTAAAAGACAGATTCTAATAGTAAAATGACTTGATGGACGTAGTAAAGCGAAGCGACCAAATATTTGAC
>Ga0315545_1001947_pt1 | contig 19330 bp, 15 predicted proteins | sample SalMarSW160210MG_FD_203096 | JGI IMG/M metagenome (GOLD analysis project Ga0315545, IMG submission 203096) | Salt marsh sediment microbial communities from the Plum Island Ecosystem LTER, Massachusetts, United States - Salt Marsh Sediment SW1602-10 ...
CAGAGCCGAGAGAATTGAAGCTTGCATTCAGGGTCGTGTTTCGGAACACTCCATGGCGAGGCTCATCACATCCGCTATCTGCTGAAGGCTTGAACACACCGAAGAGGTTGAATCTTTCTTTATGGGATCTGAAAGGTTCTTGGTTGAATAGAACTTCCGCAAAATGCTTCAAATCAGAGAGAAATTCTGCCTCCTCCTCCGCTCTGTATCCTTCAGCTACAAAGGCCAGATCGACTTTATGATGGAAATCTCCGTTTTTAACGATCTCAAAGACCTTTACTCTAGGATCCAGTCTTTCCTTTATAATCTCTATAGAGGAGGGATCGATTTCCTGGTTAAACAGGGGATGGAGTACATTCTTCCGGTCTCTTTGCTCGATGGTAAATCTAATTTTTCTTTTAGGATAAGGTATGAGAGTTGTTTCGTGGTATGTCCTTTTCAAGCCCTTCATTGCCAAGTCAGTAGTCTTATACTCTCCGAAATAGCTGTCGAATCCTTTTGAATAGATAAGCCTTCCTGATAAATCATAAACCTTTATGTAATAGCGTCCGTTGTTAAAAGGATCGATGAGATTAATTCTGTGACCAGCCCATATACCCTGCTCATAAATTCTGTCCACAGTTATCCATTCCTCTCTTGCATCGCCGATATGAAAATAGTCAAGGCGCATGGTCTTGTCGATAAAAAAATCATCAAAATGAACAGGCTCTTCGCTGTGAAGAGCTGCCATGTTCATAAAGATTATAAATACCCAACCAACAACTCGTCTCATAAGACCTCCTCTTGTTTTGATTTTTGGAAGAGGGCCACCTTGCCGGCAACCTCTTTGATGATTTTCACAGCAGCTGCAGCGGTGATACCATGAGGGTCACGATCAGGATTGAGTTCAACCACATCCATCCCTACGATATCTCCCCGCAGGGCATGGAGAATGTCTATCACTTGACGGGAAGTAAGCCCGCCTGGCTCATGGTGGGAGACTCCTGGAGCAAAGGCAGGATCGAGCGAATCCATGTCAAAGGATATGTACACAGGGTTGGAAAAATCCAAGCGTAAAATTCCCCGAATGTCCTTCATTTCGATCATCTTAATCTGGTGGTTTAAAGCTCGTTGCCGTTGCTCGCCGGTAGCTGCTCTGATGCCCACCTGAATCAGCTTCTCTGCATACCCCTCCTCCATGATCCGGGCAAAGGGACAGGCATGAGAAAAACGGTCTCCATAGAGTTCATCGTAGAGATCCGGATGCGCATCGAAATGGAGAACATCTAAAGGCTTAAATCTCCTCGAAAAAGCCTTGACCAAAGGATAGCTTATGGAATGGTCTCCCCCAAGAATAACAGGTCTTGCCCCTTTGTCCAGGATGTCTAAGATACTCTTTTCGATACGAGAGGCGATCGTTTGAAAATCCCCTGAAACATCCATGTTCCCAAGATCCACCATCACCACCTCTTCCTCTAAGTTCACTCCCAGCTCTGTCCAGGGATTGATGGCCTTCCCTGTGGATGCGGCTCGGATGGCTTCCGGCCCCTTGGATGCTCCTTTTAAATAACAGGATTTCCCATCGTAAGGGACCCCTATGATGGCGATATCATACTTTGCACTCTCCTTGATGGCTCCCCCGAAGTCGCTCATAGTATCCCTCCGCCTGAACATTTCTATCCATCCTTCTCCTGTTCGAGATTCAGAGAATAAAATAATGGAGAAATGTTCCTGACTACTTCTCCAGAGCCACCGCCGCAAAGCTTACTGCTGATTGGGTGGCTTCTTCTTCCCAGAACTCATAGTCAAGAAGGTATCCTTTTCGCTGAGGATGGATCTCCAGAAGCGTGGCCAGACAAGACAGGCCACAGACATTGTATTTGTTGTTGACCTTTTTGGCCTTTTTCCAAAATTCTTCCACATCGCCTTTGCAGACTGCGCCCAGCAAAGCCATATCATGAGTTTTTGCTTCCATCTTTAAAAAGGAAGCTTCCTGGCTATGTCCAAACTTCGGACCCACATGGGATAAGTCGACTCCTGCGATCACAAGAGTTGAATCCTGCTCCTTCATACACGATTCCAACGCGCCCAAGAATCTTTCCAATCCTGGAATATCTCTCGGTCTGGATACATTTTGGAGGTAAGGTTGGAAAGGTCCACACAAAATAGGGATGAACGAAAAATCGGATCCAAAAAGATACTGAAGAAAAAGAAGTTGAAACTCGAGAGAATGCTCACTGCGATGGGCAATATCGTCTGAGGCAACTATCCCTTTTCCTGCCAGTCTTAACATTCTCACCCACTCCTTATCTGTTCTGAGCATTCCCAGGGGAGTTTCAAAGTCCTTCTCGGTGAGGGAAAAGAGGGAGTCATAGAGGCTGTGGCCTGTGCCCAGAAGGAGCACTCTTCTGGGACGAGCCTCCTTTATTGCCTTGTAGGCCCGGGCATAAACCTTCCTTCCGATGTTGAGATCGATGTGAGGGGCAATCAGGGCTGTTGTTTCTTTTCCTTGAAAAGGCGTCTCATTATCCTGAGCAAAGAAGGAATCCAGGAAGATTCGTAATTCTCCTGGCTCCTGTGGGTAGGAACGGCCGGCATGAAAAGCAGCCCTTTTGGGCAGAAGAGAATAAGAAACCAGGATTTTTTCTTTTTCGCGAAGATAAGTTTCGCTTTCCAACATGAAAATGGAATCAAGCTCTGCCAGGATTTTTTCCACTTCCTGAGAAGAAACAAATGCCCCCTTCTTGAGTCGGATGAGATCAAGCTGAATGTCACGGATGGTTCTTCTTCCATCGATAAGGCCGAGAAAGGACAAGATTTCTCCATGGATGAGGAAGGGTTCCTTGATCAGACCTAGAGAATCCTTGACCAGGAGAGCTCTTTTCCCATCGTAGAAAGTAGGAATGATATCAATATCCTTTCTCAATTTCGGCATCCACTCTTTCATGTCCTCTTTCCTGTCTTTATCACTCCCATTCTTTTACCTCTCTTTTTTTTAAAAAGCAAATGGAAAAGTAAGCAGGAAACCATTTTTTTCTCCATAATAGAGGAGCCTCGCACTCTGATTTTAGATGATTCCATGCCGATAGAAAAATGTGAAAAACATATGTTATGATGGTTAAAATTTTTCATCTTCTTGAGATAGACCATGGCCGGAAAGCGCATAAACAGAAAATTCACTAAGATATACAGACAGGCGCGAAAACCAGAGAACACCATTCCCTTCCACAATAAAGAAGATCGGTACGTCCTCTTTTCCGATCACCACAAGGGAGACTCGAGTGCGGCCGATGATTTTAAAAAAAATGCCTTTTTGTATAATACGGCTCTTTCCTTTTATCAAAAGAAAGGATTCAAGCTGATTGTCCTCGGTGATAACGAGGAACTGTGGGAAAACCATTATGACCAGATCCTTCCTCATTACCAGGAACTGATTAAAAAGGAAATTGAGATGGCTGCTGAAAACTCTAAAGGAGAAAAAATACGAATATGGGGAAATCACGACAAAGAAGTCTCCCTCCGCCGATTCCGACGTTACTGTCATCATCGGCACATTAACATCCTGGACAATGTTCGGCATTGCGAAGGAATCCGTCTGGGGGAGAACATTTTCCTCATACACGGCCATCAGGGCCGGTTCTTTGACGACAAAGCATGGAGGGTGAGCCGTTGGGCCGTCCAGTTTATCTGGAAATCCATACAGAATCTCTTTCATATCGGAATTGACGGACCAGCCGAGAATTTTCGCATCCGGGACGACCTGGAGATGAATTATTACCGATGGGCGAAAATGAATAAAGTCTTGCTTGTCTGTGGCCACACCCATCGTGCCATATTCGCCTCCTTGACTCACTACGACCGTCTGCAGATGGAAGTAGAGAGTCTTAAAAGGCGACTAAAAGAAAGTGATGTCAAAAACAAATCAGAAATAGAGGAGATGGTGGAGAAAAAAAGAAGCCAATTGAGAGAGATTCTGAAAAGACGGTCAGCGAGACCGCCTAAATCCTTTACCCAGAAACCGGGCTTTCCTGTTCCATGTTACTTCAATGACGGCTGTTGCGGCTACACAAACGGAATCACCTGTATTGAGATAGAAAAAGATGTGATCAGGCTGACCAAATGGCAGCGCCGTTTGCAGAAGAGAATGGTTCTTGTGGAGAGAAGCCTTTCGCTCCTTATCGCTTTCATACAAGAGGGCCGTCCTATTGATAACAGCTCAGAGCCTTTCTTGAAAGATTACCCCCTTGACTGATGCCTTCAGTGAACCAAGGGGGCAATTGAAAGGAGGGCGGGAGAGGAATCCTTTTCTCTCCTTCACAACCTCAATTTGCCTTGGATGAGGCGGTTAAGCCATGAGGTTGTATGAAACGATAATGGCAAAAGCCGCCCCTGCGGTCAATCACCCCTTAAGATGATTTGAGGGGTGATTTTGTTGAGGAAGCATTTTCATTTCTCAGGATCCAGCCCCAATGCTACCACGGAAAAAAATGCTTACCTTGTATAACTTTTTTTTTCATCCAAAAATGATTATAATTGGATGAATATAAACCTGTGGAGAGATGATGAAAAAGATTAAACATATCGCTTCCCAAGAAGACGCTATTAAACTTCTCAACATCGCCTTAGAACATGAATGGGCTGTGAGCTTCGAGTACACCATTCATGCCTATTCCATGCCCAAAGGGAAATTCTTCTATGAAGATCCTCTCATGAAGCACAGAACAGATATCCGGGCTCAGACCATTCAGATCGGTATCGATGAAATGTATCATGCCCTTCAGCTGGGAATCATTATCACCCAGATGGGAGGGACTCCTTCCTTTAAGACAGATGAAGTCATGCGTTATCCCAAGATCATGGATAATCTTAAGAGAGATAAAATGACAGAGGATATGGTGACAGACCTCTACCAATCCGCTGAATTTAGAGAAGGCACATTTCCCAAAATTCAGAATATGGTGCTCAACATCTCCTACGACGAGGTTCGCCATTCCCAGCAGTTTGAGGCCATGATGGAGGCCCTGAGAGAAACTGGAAACGAAGATGCCTTGTGCTATCAGCCCGATCCAAAGAATAAAAACAAAGAAGAGGTACAACTCCTCCATGAAATCACTCATCTGGAAAATGAGCTTATGCATCGCTACCTCAAATACGTTCTTATGTTCAGCGAACATCAGGACCTCAGTCAGCGGCTTTTCAAAAATTCAATCGATCACATGCGGCATTGGGACAAAAATTCCGGCATTCTGATCAAGATGGGAGATGTGATCCAGATCGAAAACGCCAAAAAAGACGAAACCGGCGCAGAAAAGAGTGCAGCTGCTATGCCCTTTCTCTATCCTGGAGAAGACCGCCTCTCCGCTTTAAAAATCCTCATTCCTGCCGAAAAGAGTCTTATCGCCAAATATGAAAAACTCATCACTCTCGTTCCAGACGGAGAGATCAAGGATCAGCTTGAGCTACATCTTGCCTTAAACAAAGAACATGTCTTTACCCAAGAATGGCTACTCAAAAATGCTCAAAAAATAAAAGGCCTGGAATGAATGCCATTGGTTTTAAATCATCGGAGGGCGATTGGAGAAAGGCTCCAAGGAGGTAGCTATGAAAAGATTCTTAACCCAATTCAAGAAGTTCCAGTACTTTTATCCTTATACAGTGGCCATCGTGGGAGCCCACTCGGAAAATCTTCTCAATTACATGGCCTGCGCTTGGCATACAGCTCTTTCCTTTGATCCTCCTCTCTTTGGCGTTCTCATCAGTAAGAAGCGCTTCACCCATCAAGTCATCTCTGAAGCAAGGGAGTTCACAGCCAATTTTTTAAGTGCCGAGAAAGTAAAACTGTCGGCTCAAATGGGAAGAAAATCCGGTCATGACATGGATAAAATCAAAGAATTTCAGGTCAAGCTCGCTCCTTCAAAAATCATAAGCTCGCCCATCATCGAAGAAGCATATGTTTGCTTCGAATGCAAGGTGGCGGAAATACGAGCTTATGGAGATCATGATCTCTTTGTGGGACAAGTGCTTGCCATCCATGAAGAGGAAAAGGTATTTAACGAGGAAGGAGTGCTCAATCCTGGAAAAGTGCGTCCTCTTCTCTATCTAGGAAGCGATTTCTATATAACCATCGAACCTGACTCACTCCAGCATATCATTCCTGATTGAGTATTCACTAAGAGTCAGGGCTGACCTAATTTTTTAAAAAAACGATTGAAATAAAAGCCGATTTTATTTAAATATAATGAAAAGATCCTATGAATGCTGTCCTTAAAATTTCTGACCTTCACAAATCCTTCAAATCTGGTTTCATCCCCAGAAAAAAGGAGATCCTCAGAGGAATCTCCCTCGATGTGGGGGAAGGTGAAATCTTCGGTTATCTAGGCCCCAACGGAGCAGGCAAAACCACCACTCTCAAATGCATCTTGGGGCTGATTTTTCCAGACAAGGGAAACATCGAAATTTTCGGCCTCCCTCACCTCTCCCTCGAAGCCAAGGAACAGATAGGCTATCTCCCTGAAAATCCATATTTCTATGATTATTTGACGGCTTCAGAATTTCTGCATTTTTGCTGCCAACTAACCCTCATAGCCAAAAAGGAAAGAAAAAAGAAAATCGAAGCCCTGCTCCGGCTGGTGGGGCTGGAAAGCTCAACCCATCTGCAGCTCCGAAAGTTCTCCCGGGGGATGCTCCAAAGAATAGGTCTGGCCCAAGCTCTTATCCACGAGCCTTCTCTCGTCTTTCTGGATGAGCCTCTGGGAGGTCTTGATCCCTTGGGGAGAAAGGAGATAAGAGATATTATCGTCCGGCTTAAAGAAGAAGGAAAGACTGTATTCCTCTGTTCCCACATCCTCCAGGATATCGAGATGATATGCGACAGGGTAGCTATCATCGTAAACGGAGAAATCAGCAGCCAAGGGAAGCTTAAGGATCTGATCGCAGAGGAAATCTTGTTTACCGAAATCGTTCTCTCCGGAGTGGACGATCAAAAACTTCGTCGGTTGGGAGATGCCGTGTTTGCTCACGGAGAAAAGATTCTTCTCAAAGTTTACCAGGAAGAAAAAATCGATCAAGTCCTCCGCCTGGTCCAGTCAGAAAAAGGAACAATACACTCCCTTATCCCTCGAACAGAAACTCTGGAGGACCTGTTTGTGGATATGGTGAAAAAAGGATGAAAATCAGAGTCATAGCTTCAAACACATTCAAGGAAGCGATAAGAGACAGAATCCTGTATTTGCTTCTTTTTTTCGCTGCCGTTTGTATTGCTTTTTCCCGCCTTCTGGCTCTCCTCACCGTGGGTGATAGAGTCAAAATAATCAAGGATGTGGGCCTTGGTTCTCTTTCCCTTTTCGGGGCACTGATGGCCATCCTGATGGGCACAGGCCTTGTTTACAAAGAGATTGACAAGAAGACTGTTTACACCATCCTTTCCAAGCCCATCCATCGCTATCAATTCCTGCTCGGAAAATATCTGGGTCTTATTCTGACTCTTTTCATCATGCTTCTCTTGATGAGTTTCATATTTCTTGCCCTGGTCTTCTTTCACTCCTTCACGATTGAATGGAAGTTGTTGATAGCCGTCGTCTATATCTTTATCGAGATCTGCTTGATTACAGCCGTGGCCCTCCTTTTTTCCTGCTTCTCCACTCCCATCTTGAGTTCCATCTTCTCTCTTTCTTTCTACCTTATCGGACACACATCCTGGGGGCTGGAGAACAGCATCAACAAAATGAATTCGGGGATAGGAAAAATCCTCATTCAAATCCTGTATACCTTCCTTCCTGACCTGGAAAATTTTAATTTTAAAACCGAAGTGGTTCATAACCTGCCCATCCCCTCAGAGATCTTCCTCTACTCCTTTATCTATGGAACATTTTATTCTGTCTTCCTTCTTGCCTTGGCCATGCTGGTGTTCAGGAAGAAAGACTTCACTTGATTATGAAGAAGAAGTTCGTGGTTGTAGTCCTCATCTTGAGTTTGGGAACCTTCATGGGACTCAAAATCAAGGTCGATAGGATCAAACGTGAAAAAATACCCGGTGCTTCCATCATCTACATCCCTTCCGGAAAATACCTAAAGTATACCACGTTCGGTTACTCCTCCTTGCTTGCTGACCTTATCTATCTGTGGGCCATTCAATATTACACCACCTATACTGTGGTAAACAGATTTGAACATCTCGACCACATCTTCTCGGTCATCTCCGAGTTGGACCCACACTATCTCGACCCCTACGAAATCGGAGCCATGATTGCCATCTACGAAGCCAGGGACATAAATCTGGCCTATAAAATCCTGGATAGAGGCCTGGAGAAAAACCCTGATCAATGGATCTTCCCTTTTCAGGCTGCACATTACGCACAGATGATAAGCCGAGACTATGCACTTGCCCGTGAATATTACAAGAAGACCATGGAAATCGAAGGGGCCCCTACCATTACCAAGCGTCTCTATGCCAGTGCAGCATACAAGATTGCTGATTACCAAACGGCGTGGGACACATGGCTGGACGTCTTCAATAACGCCGAAGATGAGAGGGTAAAAAAAATCGCCGACAACCATCTCTACCAGGTCAAATCAGCGATGGATATCCAAGCCATCCATGAAACGATTGAAAAATACAAGCAGAGATACGGCCGGAACCCAGCCAATCTGTCTCAGTTGGTGAGATCCGGCATTTTAAATATTCTCCCCCAAGACCGGGACGGTAAAGACTATCTCTATGACCCTCAAAAAGGAGAAGTCAAGGCTGCGTCAATCCCATGGAAGAGATAATTCTCATCATCTTCTTCGGCCTCGCTTGGGGCAGCTTCCTGAATGTAGTGATCTACCGTCTTCCGCGGAGAATAAGCTTGGTGAAGCCGTCCTCATCCTGCCCCCACTGCCATCAGAAAATCAGATTCTACGACAACATTCCTCTTTTCTCCTACATTCTCCTTGGAGGAAAATGCCGTCACTGTAAGGCCAGAATACCTCCTTCCTATCCGCTGGTCGAATTGTTGACTCCACTGGCCTTGCTTTTCCTCTACAACGAATATTCCCTGAGCCCTTCTTTCTTCGCCTCCTCCCTTTTTTTCAGCGCTTTGGTTATCTTAGGATTTATTGATTTTTTTCACCAAATCCTTCCCGATGAAATCACTCTCCCCGTCCTACTGCTTGCCCTTATTTATTCTCTCGTTCGACCGGACTTAAACCTGCGTCAAGCTCTGGTGGGAGCAGTCAGCGGAGCTGGATTCCTGCTTTTTGTCTATGGAGCCTATTATTTATTGCGGAAAAAAGAGGGCCTGGGGATGGGGGATGTGACCATGATGTTGATGATCGGAGCATATCTAGGCTGGCGCCTGACCCTTTTCACACTGGTTCTGGCCTCCTTCACTGGAGCTCTTTTCGGGGGGGTTTTTATCCTTATCAAAAAGAAGAACCTTCAGTACTCTCTTCCCTTCGGATCTTTTCTTGCCGTAGCCGCCTTTGTCGCTCTTATCTGGGGGAAAAAAATAATCGCTTCCTACTTTTCCCTCTATAAGAATCTAGCCCCCTAAAAGATCGATAGAAGGATTTTGCGTTCTGAACTGATGAAGCTGAAAAACCAAGACGGATAAACAGGACTGGCAGTCCTATCTTATTATCTTAAAGACCTCTCTCCAAGACTTAATGGTCAGAAGGGCCCCAACGGGTTGTTCCAGCTTTTGAATTGAGGAATCATACTCCTGAATGTAGACCTCTCGCTTCCGGACATTCCCCTGGGTTTTATCAGTTTCACCGAGAGTGACGGCAGCCCTGGTCTTTGAGGTCAAGTTCAAGCTCTCTACTGGCCCGGTTGATGTCTTGAAGGCTGTTCCTCCGATCAAAGAGCCTGCCACCGAGCTGGTGTATCTTCCATAAAGCTTTCCCAATCCTGCAATATTTTCACAGGGATCGACGCTCTCGATGTTTCCAGTTAGAGTACTAAAATAGCAGATAAAGTTGGCCACCTTCGGATCAGCCCATACCTTCTCTCCTATCCCCAAGTCTCCTTTATCCTTTTCCTCAGATAGATTGAGCGTATCCGGGTCACCCAAAAACCATTCCACTTCCGGCGTTTCCCCATCCTTAAGGGCGATGAAAGAGTAGGTGGCTGTGCTCGGCGCTCCGTCATCGCCACCGGTTCCAAAGTAGATGCGGGGAAGAGGAGCTGCTGAATTGGGGTCTACCCAAACAGAGGGTTTACTCAAGATAGGGTAGTTGTCGGCATCTTCATAGATCACATCGATCTCGGAATCCCAAGAGACCTGGCTTTCCCTCACATCGAACTCGACGCTCGCATCAAGCTTCCACAGCCTTCCATCCAGGTCGCCGAAATAGACCCGCTCAGCATAACCGTCTTCATCTAAGTCCACGACGGTTGAGGAACCGGGAATGGTGCAGGGAATGTTGGGAAACTCCGCAGAGGTGTCGACGTCGGAAACCTCGTAGCTCCAGAACACCTCACCGCTCTCGATGTCCACAGCATAGAAAACATTTCCTACAGTCTGGCTGGGGTTATTGTCATAGCCGGAACCAGTAAAAGCAACCCAGGTATCATCATTCTCCTTAACCACTTTGCCGATGGATGGGACAGACCAAGTCTCTCCCATCTTTTCATGAGTCACTTCCCACAAAGGTTGAGGACTATAGGGATTGGTGATATCCAGAGCAAAATAATAATTCGTTCCTCCACCAACAGTACTTCCCTTCCCTGGCCCTTGGCCGCAAATAAGAATGGTTCGCCACTCCTGGCTTCCGTTTCCATCTGCGTCTATGAACACATCGGCTGCTGTAGGAGATCCATCCACATAAACATCTCTAACAAAAAATCTGTCGCCTGTTGCTTGATCCACCACCCACATGTTCTTGAGCTTGGGAAGAAGGTTGTAAGGGATAAAGGCCCAGATTTCTTCTCCAGTCAAGGCATCAAAACAATGAAGCATACCGTCGTTGGCTCCCACATAGACGACTTTCCGCCTGTCCTGCCAGTCGCTCATAAAATCTGAATAACCATCTCCCATCTGACCGGCCAATCCTCCTGGAGGCCCAACGACGAGAGGATTGGAATGGTTGATATCGCCTAGTTTCCAGTAACGATCTTCCCCTCTGACAAACCGGATTAGGCCCTGGTTATCGTTGTTAACATCCTGCATGATGGGCCCGAGAGTATCCACATTATCTTCTGAGAAATCGATTCTAACAAAATCAGAATCGACATAACGGGCTGTATAAATGTTTCGGGTGCTTTGAGATCGAGAGTCAAGTAACTCTCCTGCATCCCAGAGTATTTCCACTCCCGAAGCCACGATCTCTCTTCCCGAGGGAGCGGAAAAATCGGGACGGGTTACTGTCCTCAAAATAGAATAAGAAGACCCTTCATATTCCATACCTGAGACATCATAGGCTCTGAGGTGACCCTGCCACCCTGGGAAATAGAAAGTCCCAGCAATGACCAGTTTTTTCTCCTGACCATCTGCATCTTTTACCGTGGTCACGGCCACAGAAGTGCGAGAATATTCCCGTCTATCCACAAAGACATACTCCATGGTGATCTCATGAATCAAAGGCGTATCAAAAGAGGCTCCTTCATACTCCTCCATCTCATCTTCTTCCGCATTGAGAAGGGCTTTCCACATCAGATGAGTGCCAAAATGGTTGAATGTGTGCCAATCTAGGCCGGAATAATCATGGATTTCGTCACCTTCGTATCGCTTATAGAATTCCCAGTCTCTGCCATTATTCGAAAAATAGAACTCCACCGAAAGGCCGTCGCTGGAGCCTCCCCGGATTGCCTGTCTGAGGTCTGAGATCCTCGCCTTGGTGATGGCGTAGCGCATAGGGTCGACATCCGATGTGTAGCTTGTGGAGCGGGCCTCCCCAGAGAGGGCATAGACAGAGGCCAGCTGATTGATGATCAGATAATAGTCTCCCGAGTGGTTTGCATCGGCCAGAACCACATCCATATCTCCATCCTGATCGTAGTCCAGATAAGCACTCATATCCACATCATGAGGATCAGGCAGAATAGGTTCACAATCGTTGAGACACTTGAATTCAAAGTTTACGGGAATCTCTCCTTCCCCCACTTCACCCTTCAAGCCCTTGTTTTTCATGATCCACATATGAGCGTAGTTTCCCGCATTCCACCTGTCATTAGCGCCAAAGATATCGATAAAGCCGTTATGGTCAAAATCGGCCACACACGTGGCCACCGTCCCAGTCACACTGGGCTCTGGGATGGGAATCTCATGACGGGTGAAATACCCTGTTCCATCATTCTCGTAGTAGACAAGATAGGCGATATCGTTAACCGTGCCTCCGATGATATCCACATCTCCATCCTTATCGAAATCTGCGCCATCGATGGACGAGCCTCCTAGCCCAATGGTAAAACCTGTCGGCTGGTCGTAATTCAGTTCACTGATAACGAAATTATCCAGTTCGAAATCCTCAGTACCGGGATTCCGGACAAGAAATATCTTATCTTGGCTGATGACCAAGACATCGATGTCATCATCATTATCAATGTCCACAGAACAGAGATGATCGGCTGCCCAGTTACAGTAGATGTGAGCATTCATAAATTTCTGGGTAAAATTCAAGCTAGGTGAAGAATAGTAAGGCTGAAAATCTGGGTCACTCTCTGTCCCGACGTTGATGTACATGGCCGCCACGAAATCAGTGTACCCAAATTCATCGAGTCTGTTCTTGTAGAAGAAGAAGTCGAGCAGTCCGTCGTCGTTGTAATCAGCCACGGTCACAGAAGCCGGACCGACCACAAGACCCGTATCGTAGACTTCGTTGGGATCGATCAGAAAAATCACTCCGTCATCATCCACTCCATCTCCATCTGCGTCTTCAAAATAGTTCCTGACCAAGATCAGCCGATAGTTATTTTCGATATCCAGCCCAATCAGGTCCGGATAGCCATCGTCGTCGAAATCGCCCGCATCACAGACATAGATTTTGGCCCCCATGCCGGAAGGTTCTGTCACTTCAAAATTGGCTCCTAAGTAGCTCAACGACACAGGACCAGGCGGCCAATTGGCCACAGAACTGTACTGGATATCCTTGTAATCCTCGGTGTTAAAATTTTCGGTAAAGCTTCCTGTATACTCCACGCATTCTTCCTGTGCCCAGAAATTCGCGGCCAGCAACAAAACAATGATAGTCGCAGGGAGAAAGAGCAACCAAAATATCCTTCTCTTTTTCATTTTTCCCCTCTCTTTTTATGCTTAATAGGTTGCACCTGGAAGTTCGATGGCTAGCCCGACTTCCAATCTTGATGTGGTAACGTTGCTCCCCTGATCAAAAACACCTATGCAAATCAAAAGAGCATCTCCTGGGTCAGTGGTCCCCCCCCCTGCCTCATCATCAATCAAAAAGGCAGTATAGGTGTAGTGAATATCCAGGTCGCCATTCTCATCGATATGGTAACGTTGTTTGAAGAAAATGACGTTAGCGTAATCGCATGTTCCGTCATCATCTGGATCGAGTAGATTCAACAGTTCTAAATCGGTTAATTTCCGAAAATAACTAGCATCTTGCGGAAGGTCTATACCGTAGGGTTCGTTGAGGCAATGCCCGTCAAAACTTGTCCAGGCTTCGTTAACGAAAAAATTTTCTACAGCAAGCCAGGAGGCATCAAACCCTGCCTCGCCCGAGTTGAATGCCTGCTGCTGAGTACGGATGTTTGCCGCCACTTTGGGGCCTGTTCCGGTCACTGTCAGGAGCACCATCCCGATGGTCAGCATGAAAGTCAGCACTAGGATAACCACGATGAGGGCGGCCCCTTTCTCCGATTCCTTAAAGGATAACCGAAGTTCAATCATCTCAACGCTTTTCTTTAACCTCTTATTCATTACCGTGTTCCTGTGTTGTATATATTCAAAGACAGATTCCTGATGTTCGCTGTGGATTCCAAAAGAAACCTTCGGTGCTTATCGTCCTCGGTGGCTTGGGGGCTGTTGGCGATAGCCGGCCTCCGGTAAAGATGCAGATTCGTGGGAGCATCACCGGAGACACTGACAAAAGGATCAGGAGTCTTTCCCAGAACCCAGATTCGAACCTGTCGGATCCGACTGCGGTCATCTATTGTCCAACTGTCATCCCACTCGGTAAAACCGAGAAAGTTACCGCTGCCATCAACCATGTTGTATTGGAATTGTAGATTCTCGATATTTTGAGCCAGAGGCATGTGCATGACGCTTCCATCCTCAGCGATGGTGGTTAAGTACAGAGTGTTGGGAATCCCCAGGTATCCATCCTCGCCTACAGTTAAGGTCAAATCCGGATAATCCCCAGGATTCCCTGTGGTATCCAACCAATATTGTTTGATCTGAACAAAGGTGATTATGCCGTCATCATAGCTGTCAGCAGAACATCCTGTATCCAGCAACCCACCTGGAGGATTGAGCTCGGATTGACCTGGCTGCATGTTAAAATGAGCTGCCCCTTCCCCGCAGCCGTGAACGCTGTTTTCAGGGATAAAGCGAACGGCAAAACACCCTGCGCTCTTGGTGGAAATAATAAGCACTTGTTTGTTTTCATATTCATCCGGACAGATGTAAGGAGCATGCTCTAACTCATAATCATGAAGAAATACGGTGGCTGCCCCACCACCTCCTCCTCCCTGATAATCACTAATACGCAGATCCAATGGTTTATCAAAATTCCCCATCACTTTTACCGAATCAGAAGACTCAGGTGCAGGTCCGAAACCATCCTTACCCTCAAGGAAATAGCCGGCTATATCCAGAGTCAATCCTACTCCTGAAGACCGGACATCCCTGGCGATGAAGAACATGGAGGACCGGACATCGTGTTGCAGCTCGGACAACTGTTGCTGATCCACAGATATCTTGTTGCTTCTCACGTAGAGGGCAAGCGTGCCCACTATGAGAATCAACATCACCGTGCTACTCACCAGGAGTTCGATCAGCGTAAAGCCCCTGTTGGATATTATCACAGAAGGAAAGCTATTCTTAGGAGAGAGGTTATTTTTCTTTCTTATTCTTGTTCTCGATTCCTTCATACTGGCCTCATCTGCTTATGACTGTGTTGGTATCTGCCCTGACCTTGTGTTGGATTGGATCTTGAAGAATTGTGTTGAGGTCGATATCGAATTCTGTTGGAGGAAAAACAAGCACTCTGACGGACCAGCTTGATCCTGAAATCTGAACCTGGGTGATACGCCTGTAATCAAAGGTGGTATCGCTGTTGACATCGATCTGTTCATCGATAGCTCCTGCGGTGAGGGCGTTGAGCTCATCAGCTGTCAGATTTCTCAGGGCCTCAACCTGCTGCTGAGCCAGATAGGTGGCACTGGCTATCATGTCAGAGCGAGAATTGTTCATCACGCTGTAGGTAAATAGTTGAGCCAGCCCTAAGAGGGCAATCCCAACCAACCCGATACCTATGATCACTTCAAAAAGAGTGAACCCTTTCTTTTTTTTACAGGTATTGATTTCGTTCTCCTGAGAGAGAGAAGCTCTTTGATGACTTTTGGGAGACATCTTATTCACTCTCCGATTCAAGATATCGAATGGATCCGCCAGCGAAAACGCTGATCACCCTGAGATCAGGCTGACCATAACTTTGAAGCTTTTCACTCTGGAGGGTAATGCTGTGGTGTTCACTATCAAAATTTGTGATGAAGCCCAGAGATGTGAATTCCACATTTAGGCTGGGAAAATCCACGTCCACCACAAACTTGGGTGAAATTATCTTACTGATGAACCCGGGCATAAGAGTCCACTGATCAGAGGCTTCCTCTCTTTCTATCTGGAAGAACCATTCGTTGTTTTCATTGAAGAACCTCATCCTGTGGTCCATTTTGGTCTTTACAGCCTGGAACTTCGCCCTTTGCATCGTGGTGAGGATATCCCGCGCTTCATTCTCCAGCTGCCTTATCTCAATCGTCCTCTGGATGTTGGGAAAAAGAATGAGCGAAAGCATTCCCACGATGGCAACGACAAGCACAATCTCGATAAGGGTGAAGCCTTTTTGTCCTCTTTCCCACTTTTTATTCATAACAAGTCCTTTAGATTTCCAATCAAGGATTCTCCATCAGGAAGAGATTATCTTACTCTAACAAGAGATACCGATCTTCCTCCATGTATGTATTCCTCCCACTTTTACGGGGTAATATATATGTATGCTGCCTGTTATTTTCGGTCAATCGCCCCTCTGGATGATTCCTGAGATGATTTTTCCTCTTCTGTTATCACCTTTTCGAGCATTTCATCTCACCTTAAAAGGTGATTTTTCTAGATGGACAATATCACCCCTCAGCAGAAGCATTTCCGTTTCCGTGACAGCTAATGATGAGGCATTTTGTTCGAAATAGCGCCGGTTCCCATCCCTCCTCGCCAAAAACCCTCCCACCCACCACCATGGGCTTCTGAGGGACGGGAACCGAAGCCGATCTCCATAAACAAATAAGCGGATTTATTGAAATTTCGAGGAGACTGTGGTATTGGTTTGACAAATGGGTCTGACGTTCCTTCCCTTTACTAAGCCTTTTTCTTTAACCGCTCTTCATCTTTAAGACCAAAGACTACCCTTAAAAAATAATGTGCGGTATCTGCGGGATGGCCAGAGCAAGAGGAGGTAATCCTCTTTCCTCAGCAGTGCTTTCCTCCATGATAAAGAGCCTCCTTCACCGGGGGCCTGATGATGAAGGAATCTACTTCAACAATGATGTGGCCTTTGCTGTCAGACGCTTGAGTATCATCGATCCTGAAGGGGGTCATCAACCTTTATCCAATGAGGACCGTTCTATCTGGATCGCCCACAGCGGCGAAATCTACAATTTCCCTTCACTCCGGAGAGAGCTTCACTCCCGCGGCCACTCTTTCTCCACCCGTTCTGATACTGAAACCATCGTGCACAGTTATGAAGAATGGGGAGAGAGGGCAGTGCAAAAACTAATTGGAATGTTTGCCTTTGCCCTCTGGGATGGCCGCCAAAGGAGACTGCTTTTAGTGCGTGACAGGATTGGAATCAAGCCTCTCTATTATACGCTGTTGGAAGACAGAACCTTGATTTTCGGTTCGGAACTGAAAGCCATCATCAGTCATCCCCGAGTAAAACGCATCATGGAGCCAGAAGCCCTTGATATTTACCTGACTCTGGAATATATCCCCTCTCCTCTTTCAATATACAAAAATATCTTCAAACTCCCCCCTGGCTGCTTCCTGATCTTTGAAGACGGACAGATAGAAGTCAAGAGATACTGGAACCCAAAGCTTAATTCTCAGGGCGAAACCTTTGGAGCTTCTCTCAATACTCTCAAAGAAAAGCTTTATTCCCTGCTCAAGGAATCCGTCAAACTGAATTTGATCAGCGATGTACCGCTGGGCGCTTTCCTCAGCGGAGGCATGGATTCCTCTTCCATCGTTTCTTTTATGCAAGAGCTCGGATTCTCACCGCTGAAAACATTTTCCATTGGTTTCGAAGAGGCCTCCTACAATGAACTCAAGTACGCCCGCAGGATCGCTCGCAGGTTTCACACTGACCATCAAGAACACATCCTCAAGCCGTCCATACTCAATCTAGCCCAAAAGCTCATTCTACATCTCGACGAGCCTTTGGCGGACTTCTCCATTTTTCCTACCTACCTTGTGTCAAAAATAGCCCGGTCTGAAGTTAAAGTGATCCTTTCAGGAGATGGAGGAGATGAACTGTTCGGCGGATACGAACATTACCAAGCTCAGATTCTGAGCAGGCAGCCAACCCTTTCTCTTCTGGGAAAAAGTCTTATGCCTCTTATTAAACAGCTTCCCCCTGCTCCTATAAAAAAGGGGCCATGGAACAGATTGCGGAGATTCTGCATGGGATTTCAGCACAGCCCGCAATTAAGACATCTGCGCTGGATGATGTTTCTTTCCTTGGAAGAGAAGAGACGCCTCTACTCAGATAGCTTGAATCAGCAGTTAGAAGGACTGAAAGAAGTGGACGAGATGGAACCTTTCCGGAGCCTCTTCCCTCTTCTTTCTCGCCTTGATCAGATCAATGGCGAGCTCTTCTTGGACTTAAAAACATATCTTGCAGATGATCTTTTGGTTAAAATCGATCGCATGAGTATGGCTGCCTCTCTGGAGACGAGGGTTCCATTTCTTGATCACAGGTTGGTGGAGTTTGTGTTCAGCCTACCTGGGAATCTCAAGATCAAGGGCTTAACCCTCAAATGGCTCCTGAAGAAAACAATGAAAGGAAGGCTTCCCCAACAGACTCTTCACCGATCCAAAGAAGGCTTCAGCATCCCTATTAAACACTGGTTAAGGAAGGAATTAAAAGATCTCTTGTTGGATTATCTCAGCAAAAGAAGAATCAGAGAGGAAGGACTTTTTCACTTCGAGCCCATTGAGGAAATGATCGATTCTCATCTCAAAGGAAAGGAGAATTACAGCCATCAACTGTGGGCTCTTATGGTCTTTGAAATGTGGAAAGAGCACTATCTATGATTTTTTTATGATGAAAACTTCCTCTGTCTTCTCGTAGATTTTGAACTCCTCTGAAACCGGAAGCCCGAGTACCCATACGATCTCTCCTGCTGATAGAAAAACAGGCCGTCGTTCCCTTTCCCGAACAGGGATGCCTTTGGCTCTCATGATCTCTTTGAGTTTTTTCTTCCCCGGTGCTCCAAGGGGTTGGTATCTGTCTCCTTTTCTCCGGTTTCGAACGATTAGGGGAAATCGGAGCTTGGCCTTATCAAGAAAAGCAACTTTCCTGTCATCAAAATCAAACTCTTTAAGTTTTTCCTTTCTAATCTTTCTTCCTTCAAAGCTCAAGTCTATCTGCTGTATGTGGAGAGAATCTTTCCCTTTCCAGCAATATTCATACTCGATTCTCGGCAGATCCCTTTCTTTTAAACACACCATATCCCCCTGCCTTCTCAGGATGAGATTCTTCTTCAGCTGAAATTCCTTTTCTCTGCCCAGGGATAAAACGGATTCAATATCTGTGAAAGAAACATCCCGCAAATCCCCCTTCAACCTGAGAAGGAATTCCCGCGTCACTCTTCTCTGCAGAGCCAAGGGAAGGGATGTAAGATGTGTCCACTTCAAAACAGCCTGATTACCTATTTCCACAATCGCCTTTTGAGCTTTTTCTTTTCCCAACTCCTCCAACAGAGCCTCTTCCTCCTGGAGTATGGAGGCCATTCTTCCTAAATGAGGAACGATCCTGGGCTCAAAATGCTTCTGGATATAAGGAATAAGTTCTAGCCTGATCTTGTTCCGGAAGAAGCGTTTGTCAAAATTACTTTCGTCCGCTCTATAAGGGAGATCTCTTTCCCTGAGATAAGTTACAATATCTTTCCTCTCAACATCGATGAGAGGACGAATGATCA
>Ga0315545_1001949_pt1 | contig 19319 bp, 16 predicted proteins | sample SalMarSW160210MG_FD_203096 | JGI IMG/M metagenome (GOLD analysis project Ga0315545, IMG submission 203096) | Salt marsh sediment microbial communities from the Plum Island Ecosystem LTER, Massachusetts, United States - Salt Marsh Sediment SW1602-10 ...
CGCAGACAGGTTCAGCCATCTCACAGTGCACTGCCGCAAAGTCTTTGAAGAAAGTATTCTGTCGCTTGAACGTCTTATCAATAAACTGCTCAACGATAACCAAATCCCCCGGAGCTATTTGCTCACGAAGCGACCCGACCGCGCCGGTGCCTATTACCGTGTGAACACCGAGCTTTTTAAGGGCGAAAATATTTGCCGCGAATGGCACCTCACTCGGAGAGAGTTTATGTCCCTTGCCGTGGCGATTCAGAAATGCAATCTTGTTTTCACCCAATCGGCCTATCATAATCTTGGTGCTCGGCCGGCCGAACGGTGTCTCAACTTCACAAAGTTCGCTCTGTATTATATTCTCCGCCAGAGCATCTCCGAGCCCCGTGCCGCCTATTATGCCTACCAGCCTATCAGCCATTTCCTGCCGCTCCTTTTAAGAAATATGGGCTATATACTACAGACCCGCAGCAGCTTTTACAAGCTGTAAACTCGCATTTTGAGCAGGCGTGTATTATCGTTCAGGCTCTTGAATATAATCCGGTGGTGGATATTGTCTCCGCGGATAGTGACGGTATAGTTAACTTCCGCGATTCTGCGAAATTCGCCGAGAGCTGGAACCAGTAAAGCTCATCGCTTCAGGTTATTACCAGCAGAACTCCGGTGGGTCGATATTGCAGTTAAGCCATTGTGAGGCCAGTATGTAAAAATCGTTGATGTCAACGGTACAATCGCCGTTTAAGTCATATTCAAGATAACAGAGTCGCAGCCAGAACAGGTCGTTTTCAATATCGCGGTAATCGCGCCACGCAACGATATCGTCGCTGACGACGGGCTGTAGCTGGTCTCCATCGGCTGTCGAAACGACAAATTCGGAAGCAGCCAACATATTATAGCCGTAAATGTCCCACTCACCGTTGCGTCTGTCCTGCCAGACCACGGTATCGCCGCTGACATCGCAGCTGGTGATGTCTCCATCTACTATGAAAAACTCCGTGTCTGTAGAGAGGTCATAACCGTATATCGCCACATTGGGGTCGCGATTGTCTTTCCAGACCACAATATCACCGCTGATAGCAGGATTTGTCTGGTCACCGTCGGCGTCGCAGATGACAAACTCGTCCGGGTTGCCCTGGTCGGTGATGTCCGCACCGTAAATATCGTAATTGCCGTCCCGCTTGTCTTGCCATACCACGATGTTTCCACTGATGGCCGGCTCTTCCTGATAAGAGCTTTTAGTACATATCGGAAATTCGGTCTTGGTTGAAAGGTTGTAGCCGTAGATATCGTGTTTTGAGCCGGTGCGGTAGTCATCCCATACAACGATATTGCCGTCGATTGCCGGCGTCTCCTGACCATTGATAGCTGTACAAATGGCAAATTCATTCGGCTCGTTTGGATTGGAAATATCCGCACCGTAAATATCTGTTCCGGTGGTGCCGTAGTTGCGGTAGTCACGCCAGACAACGATGTTGCCGCTTATAGCGGGCTCCCTCTGGTGACGTCCCACCGTACAGATGGCAAACTCACTTCCGTCGGACAGATTATAACCATAAATATCATCCTCTTTCTCCTCATTCTCTTCATCCCAGACAAAAACGTCCCCTGAGAGGTCGTGCTTATCAATCTTTGTTTTTTCATTCTTGTGAAATTCCTGTGGGCTTCCGTGGTCGAGCCAATTAGCTGCCATTAGCGCAAAGTCAACGAAATTGACATAGCAGTCGCCGTCAAGATCGCCGTCAAGGTTGTACCAGCAGTGGTTCGAATCCACTATATTAGCGGTGTAGATAATGATAGGGCTATTTGGCCCTATGGGGACATCCTCCATCATACCGTAGTCGGGGAAGTTGACTTCGCCGGTCGGCTCAGCGGCAATCGCGTCCACTACATTCATACCTTCTACAACCTCGCCGAACACGCAGTATCCGTATCCGTCAGGATAATTATCACGGTCAAGAAGAGTATTGTCCTGCTGATTTATGAAAAATTGGGAAGTAGCTGAGTGCGGGTCGGTTGTCCTGGCCATCGCAATCGTGCCGCGGAGGTTGCTCAGCCCGTTATAGCTTTCGTTGATTATTGGGTCACACGGGTCCCGAAGCTCGTAATTCGGGTCATAGCCTCCACCTTGGATAATGTAGAAACCATCATTGACGTCGGCAACAACCCGGTGGAATATCAGGCCGTCATAGAAATCTGACTCCACATACCCTAAGAAATTCTCCACCGTTATCGGCGCCTCCTCCGGCAGAAGCGCGATAGAAATATCACCGACGTTTGTTTCAAGCTCTACTGTGACTGTGCCGGCTTGGCACGGAATGACCGACAGCACGCATATAACTGCAAAAGCCAGTTTTCTCATTTCAACACCCCATCCGAATTACCATTGCACGTCTTCCGACCACCCAGGTTGACTGTTTATGTATTTTACCAAAAAGCCCTGTCGGTTTCAAGCAAAAACAGCCCCGTTCAGCGTCTTTATAGATATCTAAAATTACACCCGATAATACCCGCCTGCTGCTGCCGTTTGTAGCGGTGGCAGCCCATTTCGCCAAGCCCTCCTGATGCGGGCAGCGCAAAAACATACTCCTAAAATCCGCCTTCTGAACGTGGTATAATCACCGGCTATGAACTACCTCGACGAGATAAAATCTAAGGCTTTACAGTTAGGTTTCGACCTTGTGGGTGTAACCGATGCCTCGCCGATAGACTCCCGGCAGATAGAGATGCTTTCTGACTGGATAGCTCGCGGTTATGCCGGCAGGATGGACTTTATGCACCGAAATTTCAAAATGCGAATTGACCCCGCCCAACATCTGCAAAATGCCCGGTCGGTCATCTGTCTGGCACTTAACTACTGCCCAGCCAAACCGCATCCACCGTCAGATTCATCCAAAGGTCCCTTCGGTGTCGTCGCAGACTACGCCCTCTATGAAGATTATCATCCGTTTATGAAAAAAAAGTTGCGCCAATTAGCTCTCTTTATCAGCTCTCTCGCGGGTACCGGCTTTAAGTTCAAAATCTGCGTTGACTCAAGTCCGCTTGCCGAAAGGGCTTTAGCCGCCCGCGCAGGTCTCGGCTTCATCGGTAAAAATCATATGCTCATCAACCCTACACTCGGCCCGCAGCTATTCCTGGCCGAAATGATTACCAACCTCAAACTTCAACATTCGTTAAGCGGTTCTGGTTGCGAATCTCGTTTCGTTGAACGCCTTACGTCTAACGCAACCGATACGAGTCGCGCAACCGATAGACAAAATACGCAACCTGCGGTCTCTACCGGTGGTTGTCAATCTTGTAATAACTGCATCGCAGCCTGCCCGACAGGTGCGCTGCAAGCTGATGGCTTCTTCGACGCTGCCCGCTGCATCAACTATCTGACAATAGAATACAAAGGCCAGATACCGTCTGACTTGACCCGTAAAATCGGCAACCACCTCGTCGGCTGTGATGAGTGTGTCCACGCCTGTCCCTATTACCGAAAAGCCCCGCCCTGTCAAAATGGACTTGGCCATGCCTTACGGCACAGCAGCTTCAAATTCTATCCCGACAGAGCACAGCTCGATTTGCAGCAGCTTTTGAGTATGAGCCAGGCCGATTTCGATACGAAATTCGCCGACTCTCCTCTTATGCGTGTAGGTCTTGAGCGCCTAAAAAGAAACGCCCAAATCTGCTTTGATAATCCTGGTGATTCCTTTCAATAAAGTCGTTTACCTGCCAGCCAGTTGTCGGTTAATGCCAGCTTGTTTGTTTTAGCCAATCTTGCACTAACAGGCCTAAGTCGGCAAAGTCAACATCGCCGTCGCGGTCGAAGTTGGCGGGTTGTTCCTCACTCAGGGTAAACATACCTGCAAAATGGGCAAAGTCGATAAAGTCAACTGTCCCGTCGTTGGTCAAATCAGACAGAAGTGCCCAATCATAAGGCGGCATACTTGCCTCGGCTGTACCACCGAAAGCGCCCATATTTATGCGAATATTTTCGCCCCACTCATTATTCGGGTCGTCAGGTATGCTGAGCGGTTCATTCTGCAATGGTGAGCCGGGATTGCCCGCATCTATACATCGGCTGGTTATTTCATCATAGTCCCATCCCTGTCGCTCGCTGTCCCACCGCCAGCCGAAGCTTTTCAGATGATAATCACCATTCACCCAAACCGCATTCGGGTCATTCGGTTCGACGACAATATTGGGGTCATTTGCATTTACCCACCGGCCCGGGTCAACAAAACACGGATCGACGTCGATGTTGCCCGGCCCCCAAATGATTGAGCCTGTTCCATCGTTATATACTTGAGCCTGTCCCCCCATAACATCACAGTAATTGACATCCACTGTGGAGGAGCTGTTTAAGGCAATTTCATTACCATCTGATGCCGTGTCAGACCACAAGATGCAATTCTTAAGATTCAAATTACAACCAGATCTATTGTATATTCCACCGCCGTAACCTGTTGCCGAGTTGCTGCTAAATGTGCAATTCGTAAGATTCGGCTTAGAATCATCATCTCCATTGTAAATACCACCACCGTCTTCTGCAGAGTTGCCACTGAACGTGCAGTTGGTCAGGTTCGGGTCGCCGTAGTAGCTGTTGTACATCCCGCCGCCCAAGTCAGCCGTGTTACCGCTGAATGTGCAGTTGGTCAACGTCGGGCTGCTGTACCAGAAGTTTTGCATCCCGCCGCCGTAGTCCTCTGCCGAGTTTCCGCTGAATGTGCAGTCGGTCAGCGTCGGATTGCTCTCCCACCCGTTGTACATCCCGCCACCCTCCTCTGCCGAGTTTCCGCTGAATGTGCAGTTGGTCGGTGTCGGGCTGCTTTCCTCGTTGCTCACCCCGCCGCCGTACTTTGCTGAATTTTCGCTGAATGTGCAGTTGGTAACCGTCGGGCTGCTGTTATTCCAGTTGCACATCCCGCCGCCCCAGTATGCCGAGTTTTCGCTGAATGTGCAGTTGGTAACCGTCGGGTTGCTGGTGACCGTCGGGCTGCTGGTGGAGTTGTACATCCCGCCGCCTTTGTCCTTTGCCGAGTTTCCGCTGAATGTGCAGTTGGTAACCGTCGGGCTGCTGGTGAGGTTGTTCATCCCGCCGCCCCAGTATGCCGAGTTTCCGCTGAATGTGCAGTTGGTAACCGTCGGGTCGCTCCCCTGGTTGCACATCCCGCCGCCGCTGTCCTCTGCCGAGTTTCCGCTGAATGTGCAGTTGGTCACCGTTGGGTCGCTCCCCCGGTTGAACATCCCGCCACTGTTGTAGCTTGCTGAGTTTCCGCTGAATATGCAGTTTGTCAGTTTTGGGGCACTTTGCCAGTTGTTCATCCCGCCGCCGTACTTTGCTGAATTTTCGCTGAATGTGCAGTTGGTCAGTGTCGGGCTGCTTTCCTCGTTGTACATCCCGCCGGCGGAGTGTGCCAAGTTCCCGCTGAATGTGCAGTTGGTAACCGTCGGGCTGCTCCTCCGGTTGCTCATCCCGCCGCCGCTGTCCTCTGCTGAATCTCCGCTGAATGTGCAGTTGGTCACCGTCGGGTTGCTGGAGTGGTAGTTTTCCATCCCGCCGCCGTACTTTGCTGAATTTTCGCTGAATGTGCAGTTGATCACCGTCGGGCTGCCGGAGTTGTTGTACATCCCGCCGCCGCAGTTGTCTGGATACGAGCCGGCGTTGGCATTACCGGCAGTGATTGTAAAGCCATCCAGAATGGCGTTTGGTTCGGTGCCGCTGCCGGTAACGACGTGGTAGCTGTTATCATCATTGAAATCAGGCGTATTTATATCACCGCTGAGGGTTGTTACGTTGTTTTCCCAATCTCTCTGTTCGAGGCTGGTCTCGTTACCGACAAACCCGCCGTAAATAGCCACGCTATTTATAAGCTCAAACGTAGCAGTTCTGAACCCGCTGCCACTGGGATTGGCTGAGTTCGCATCAGGCTTGTAAGTGCCTTCAGCCACCCAGATTTCATTAAAGTCCGGTATGATAACTGCCAGGGCCAGGCCATCCTGAAGGTACTTCAAGGCCGTGCCCCAGCTAAGTCCATCACCGCCAGTGGTCGCATCAGCATCGACGTAGATGACGTCTCCGGCGGCAACTGTGCAGCCAAAGGCCAAGAGAATAATTGATATTGTGAGCGGATTATTTAGACTTGTGGTCGCCCTCATTTTTTCCTCCTCTACTGGAAGATGACGTCATTTTTTAATATGTGGCCTCATCAACCTTATGGTAATTCCCAGGCCAGCGCTAAAAAAGCCGCATTTTTAGCCTTCTTCCTCCCGGAAAGCCGAATGATGTAATAAGCAGTATAGCAGCCTTTTGTTATATTTCAAGTAAAAATTTCCTGTATGTCCCTATGTGCGCAATCTCTCGCTTGCTTCTGTTATTTGGGAATTGTGGGATAGCCCGCGCGGCCTTCTTTAAGTAATCAGCGGGTCAGCACGACAATTTCGGTAAATTTGACCAGCGCATCTCCGGTCTGCTGATGTGGGACGATTGTGCCTACAAGGCCGACCTGCGTGCCTCGAAACTTACTTAAACTCATTTTTGCCGCCGGCCCTTCGGCAACAGCGTAGCAAACGGTCTTGCCGGAATTGTCAACGATGCGGTAGTATGTCTCTTGTAGTTGTTGTGGGTCGTAAACGTTTGAAGTTTGAAACAGGCCTATGGCGGTATATCTGCCGAGGTCCGGCAGCTCCGCCAGCTTTGCAGCACGGGCTTTTTCTATCTGCTCGTTAACCTGCTGAAGGTTTGCATCCTGCAGGCGAACCGCTTTTTCCACCTCAAAAGCCAATTTGTACCGCTCTATCTGCTTGAGCGAGAACTGGGCATAGCGAGCAGCCTTGTCTGCCTCTTCTGTTTCGGCGATAGCTGAAAGCGCCTTGCTTATGTTTGTATAATCCTGCTCGGCGATTGGCTTAGCCAGCTCGGTCTTGATTTGCTGTTGCAAAGCGTGATACTCCTTCAGCTTTTCCGACTCGATAGGAATCTCCGTCGGAGCCATCACGGGGGCTGTTTCAACCTCAAGCTCGGGCTCAACAGCTATCGCATAATCTTCAACCGGCCCCAGAGGCTGAATATAGTCGGTAAGTATCCACAGATAAGCGGCCGCCGGTGGAGCAATTTTGTAATAGTCCGCCTGTTCGACGCCGGTCAATTCAACTTTGTCACCTTTATTGAGATGTGATTGCACGGTATCACAGTGAATTGGCTCTCTGTACTCGCTGCCGGCGTAAACGCGAACACTATCCCCGGTAACCGTTCCGACAGCCGGGTTGTTCTGGTCGACGGTGACGTACTGCTTTGAAATCCAGGAAAAACTGCCTGGCGGCGGAACAATATGCGACCAGCCGAACTTGGTCGCCACAACCGTCACCCTGTCGGCCTTGCTTACTTTGCCGCACGGGTAATAGTTCGTACCGGGACCGCAGCGCACATACACGTCGTCGCCGGTAATCTGCGCAACATAAGGAAAGGTCAGCTCGGCTGACTCGTTGGTATCATTTGGCGAAGTTACGGCTTCAAATGCGGGGCAAATCAAAGCTGTGAAAGAAATGACGGTGAAAATCATTAAGCTGTTTATGGTGAGCTTGTCGAATCCATTGTTAAAGAATCGCATTTTTCCATCTCCTAAAAATGGTAACTAGTAACTGGTTAAATGGTTAACTGGTTAAATACTCACCAATCACTAATTACCAATTACCAATTACCAAACTATCAGCCGGCCGGGCAAATGTCAACTTTTTTATTACGCCGAATCAGGGATGCAGGCCCAGCACGAGCACACGCTGCAATATCTTCCGGGGCATCTTCCTCACGCATCGACCACTGGGCTTACACAATAGATATAAACAAGCGGCTCTGTGCCTGTGTTTTTGATGTTGTGAATTGTCTGCGGCGGTATATATGCGACTTTACCCCCGCCGACGCCGATTTCGAATGAATCTTCTTCGCCGATCAGTGCTAATCCTTTGCCTGAGAGGAAGATAAGCATTTCTTCTCTGTCGTTTGTGCTGTGTCGGCCGCAGCTTTCGCCGGGCTGTAGGTAGACCCTGCCCGAGCGCATCCCGCACGTTCGCGGCCTGCCTTCCAGAAGTCTCTGGAACTCAGCCTTCTTATTTAACTCGATAACGAGAATTTCTCCCTGCGGCATTGCAAAATCTCCTTGAAGGATGGGCCGGTTAAAAAGTGATTTTGAAGTCTTTGTGTTTTGGGTCCGGCGGCACTTCCTCGATTTTAGTTTCTATTACATAGTCGGCAAACGATTCTTGTATGTCACGGATGCAATCGTCTATCTCACCAGGCCGACCCTGAGCAATCATTTCAACACCGCCATCGGCGCAGTTGCGGACCCATCCGGTTAGCCGATAACGATTGGCTGCGTGAAAGACGGTGAAGCGAAAACCCACGCCCTGAACACGGCCAGTGAAAATTATATGTCTGGCTGCCTCGGCCATCTCGTCGTTTATGATAATCCGTAACGGTTTCTATTGCAAGGTTATGATGGTGAAATAAACCCCGTTAGAAAAATTGTTTCTAATGGAGCAGGTTCTTGCTACTTGTGGCGGAGTTATGTATTTTTTACCCCGTCCAGAGGATGGAGCTCTCTTTCTAACGGGGTAAATTAGGGTTCACCAAGCAATTAAAATCAAGTATAATCCGTTCGGCTTACAATCCAGGTTGATTATTATGGCAAAAAAGACAAAGAAACAAATTGAACGAGACGAGCAGATTTATCAGCTCAGCACGCTTGCAGCCGGTAAATTTTCTCTTCAGGAGGTGCTCGATAAGCTTGCTGAAGCGGCGGTCAGGATTACCGGCGTCAAGGCCTGCTCAATTCGACTGCTTGACGAAGATGCAGGCGAACTGAAGATGAGAAGCACCTACGGGCTCAGCGAGGAGTACCGCAATAAGGGAGTGGTTTCGAAAAACGACCCTGTGATTAAAGCTGCCTTCGCGGGCCGGGCAATGGTGCTGGATGATATGCGCGTTGACGGCCGGGTTAAATATAAAGAAGCAGTTATAAAAGAGGGACTCATTAGCCAGCTCACTGTCGCGATGCAGTTTCGGGGTAAACCTATCGGCGTGCTTCGCCTTTACAGTCCCACGCCGAAGCGTTTCGACGAAGACGCTATAAACCTTGCCCGTGCGGTCGCCTCACAGTGCGCGGTCGCAATAACCAATGCCAGGCTCTATGCAGAAGCGATTGAAGGTGCACGAATAGCCGAGCAGATGCGACTGGCTGGTGTCATTCAGCGAAGAATGATTCCGGAAAAGGCACCGCAGATGCCGGGTCTGGATATCGCAGCTACCTATATTCCGTGCTTCGATATCGGCGGCGACCTTTATGACTTTATTCAGATAGGCCAGGGCAGAATCGCTGTTGCGATTGCCGATGTGATAGGAAAAGGCATCCCCGCCGCGATTATGACGAGTATGTTTCGCGGTGCGGTGCGGGCCTATGCTGAAACAGGATGTGGCCCCGAAGCCATCCACGAGATTATCAATAAGCTTAATAAAACGGCGTGTGCCGATTGCAGGGACGGAGAGTTCGTCTCGCTGTTTTATGCGATTATTAATGTCGAGGACAAAACTTTAACCTATTGTAACTGCGGACACGAGCCGACCGTCCTGATAAGAGAAGAAGCTATCACAAACCTGGAAAAGGGCGGACTTGTCCTCGGAGTCGAGCGGGACGCCCAGTATGAAATCGAAACCATCGAGCTTAAAGCCGGCGACTGTCTGCTGTTCTATACCGACGGCCTGATTGACGCAGCCAACTTTGACGGCCAGCTCTGGGGAAGAGAGAGAATGCTCAACGCGGCGAAAAAGTTCAGTACCGCCTCGGCTGAACAGATGGTAAAAAACATACTCGCCGACAGAAGGAGGTTCGTGGGACTCGCCGGGCAAATTGATGACACCAGCATCATTATTATCAAGGTCTGAAGAAAACCGGAATCCAAACACTGCGATGGTGGTTGGTTTTTTAGATGGCTAATCTGATAATTACAATTGACGGCCCTGCGGCAAGTGGTAAAAGCACGGCAGCGCAGCTCCTGGCTAAAGAATTAGACGCGAGCTTTCTCGATACCGGCGCGATGTATCGCACCGTTACGTTAGCTGCGTTGCAGGCTAAAATCGATGTGAACAACGAACAGAAACTGCTCAGCGTTTTGGAAAACAGGCGGCTTGAATTCTTCCCCAAAGCAGGCGAAATGGGCGCCTCCATAGACGGCCTCGACGTCACCGAGCAGATACGCAGCGCCGAGGTCACCGCCAATGCCCGATATATTGCTTCAGCGGTGAAGATTCGCGAGAAGTTGGTTCAGATGCAGAGACAGTTTGCAGCCGGCGAAGAAAAAATCGTTACCGAAGGAAGGGACCAGGGAACGGTGGCATTTGCCGGTGCGGATATAAAATTTTTCCTGACCGCCAACCCAATCGAGCGGGCAAGAAGAAGACAGGCCCAGATGCAGGATAAAGGAAAAAGTGAAAGTCTGGAAAAGATACAAAAAGCCATCGAAGCAAGGGACAAAAGCGACCGCAGCAGGCTGGTTGCACCATTGACACCGGCCGATGACGCCGTCATTGTCGATACCACCGATTTAAGCATAGAACAGGTCGTCGAAAAACTCCTCGGTTATGTGAAAGAAAAATGCTCAGGAAAATTTTAAACGTAATATGGTTTTGGTATGCGCGCTGGGCCTGCAAAGTCTTTTGCATTTTGTTTTTTCGTCTGCGCAGCTACGGACTTCAAAACGTGCCGGCGAGGGGTACGTTTGTATTAATCAGCAATCACCAAAGCTTTCTCGACCCGATATTTTGCGGAACACCTGTAAAGAAGCAGTTACATTTCCTCGCACGAGATACGCTGTTTACCAACCGATTTTTCGGATGGCTTATTTCTTCGGTCAATACAATACCCGTCAGACGGGGCGAAGCGGATTTACCCGCGATAAGAAAGGTCATCGCCAAACTTAAAGAAGGCTGCAGTTTTTGTCTTTTCCCTGAGGGCACCCGCTCATCAGACGGGAAAATTACGCCTTTTAAACCCGGTTTAGGCCTTCTGTGCAGACGAGGCGGGGCTGCCGTTGTGCCGGTACTTATCGACGGCGCCTTCGAGTGTTGGCCGAGGCATAAGAAAATATTTTCGCCGGGAAGCAGAATTTCAGTTTGTTACGGCAAAACCCTGACACCTGAACAGGTGAAAGAAATGGACGACAGGCAACTGGCTGATAAACTTACCCGGACACTTCGCCGGATGCAAAACGACTGCCGGCTAAAGCACGGCAAAAAACCGTATGAATATGGATATTAAGGCCGGCGGCAAACTGTCAAGTTGGCGTGGCCAGCCTGTTTTCTATGCCAAAATTTGCATATCCGGCGGCAAAGATGAAGGCCGACTGCCTTGGTATACGCAATTTTGCAACCTGTAACTGCCTGTAATAAAAGCAGTTACGGATAGACAGCCCAAATGGGTCTCCACGCGGGCAAAAGCTGGTATCCGCTTTGCTAATCTGTTATAAATTAGGCGCAACATTAAAAAACAAACGTTTTAAGGCAGATAGGAGAAGCAATTATGGCAGTAAAAGAATTGGCATTTGAATCTGACGCACGGGCCAGCCTGCTTGCGGGTGTGGAAAAACTCGCGGCGGCTGTCAAATCAACGCTTGGGCCCAGAGGCAGAAACGCCATCATCGATAAAAGCTGGGGCGGGCCGACCGTAACCAAGGACGGCGTCACCGTAGCCGAGGAAATCGAGCTAATCGATAAAAGCGAAAACCTCGGCGCAAAGCTCGTGAAGGAAGCGGCGAGCAAAACCTCAAAAATCGCCGGCGATGGAACGACAACCGCTACCGTGCTCACCGAGGCAATGTTCAAGGAAGCTTACAGGAACCTCGCAGCAGGCTCGGATGCTATGGCGCTGGCACGAGGTATGAAAACCGCAGCTAAGGCGGTAACCGACAAACTCACCTCACTTGCAGAGCCTATCGACATTACTAAAGCCGACGACATAATCAACATAGCTTCGGTCTCCGCCAACAATGACAGAGAAGTCGGAAAGATTATGGCTGAGGCCTTCCAGCAGGTCGGCAAAGATGGTGTCATCACCGTCGAAGAGGGCAAAAGCCTCGAAACTACCGTTGACTTCGTCGAAGGTATGCAGTTCGACCGCGGCTATCTCTCACCGCACTTCGTAACCAACCCTCAGAATATGGTCTGTGAGCTGGAAAAACCATATATACTTGTGCACGAGGAAAAAATCAGCAACGTCGCAAAGTTCGTGCCGCTGCTTGAAAAGGTCGCGAAAAGCAAAAAGCCGCTGCTGATTATCGCAGAAGATGTTGAGGGTGAGGTACTGGCGACGCTCGTAGTGAACAAACTAAAAGGCGTCCTGCAGGTTGCAGCCGTTAAAGCGCCCGCTTACGGCGACCGCAGAAAGGCAATGCTGGGTGACATCGCAACGCTGACGGGCGCCGAGGCTATCTTCAAGGATTTGGGAATCGAGCTGGAAAACATCACTGTCAAACAGCTCGGCCAGGCCAAAAAGGTAACCATCGACAACGACAGCACAATCATCGTCGAAGGTGCCGGCAGCGAAGACGCTATCAGCGGCAGAATCAAGCAGATACAAAGTGAAATCGAGACCACCACCAGCGACTACGACCGCGAGAAGCTGCAGGAACGCCTGGCCAAACTGACCGGCGGCGTCGCTCAAATCAATGTCGGTGCCGCGAGTGAGGTTCAAATGAAAGAAATAAAAGCACGCATTGAAGACGCCCTCCACGCCACCAGAGCAGCTATCGAAGAGGGAATTGTTCCAGGCGGAGGAGTGGCGCTTATCCGCTGCATCGACTCAGTCAGCCAGTTAAAACTCGAAGGCGACGAACGAACGGGGGCCGACATAGTTGCAAAAGCCCTTACGATGCCTTGTTATTACATCGCCGCTAATGCTGGCGCGACGCCGAACATTGTAGTGAACAAAGTTTCACAAGGCAAAGGCGGCTTCGGATACAACGCAGATACGGACAAATACGAGGACCTGCTGCAAACAGGCGTAATCGACCCCGCCAAGGTAACGAGAATCGCCCTCGAAAACGCCGTCAGCATTGCCTCTCTGCTGCTGACTACCGACTGCCTTGTCACTGAAAAGCCGAAGAAAAAAGAAGAAATGCCGCCAATGCCGCCGGGCGGAATGGGTGGCGGCTATGGCGGAATGGGCATGGGCGGCGGCATGGATATGATGTAATCTCATTTGAAGCTGGAAACACCGCCGGATAAGTAAAAAGCTGTCTAAGGTTTTCCAAAGCATTCTAAACTAAAGCGAGCAAGTGAAACAATGAGTGACAAAGTGAAATTCATCCAATGGCCTGATATATTTGTAGCCGCGGTTCTAATTGCTCTCTTTAGTGCCTTCGCACCTGCCCAACCAATGCAGAAGGAAAAAGACGAAGCTGCCATTCGCGCTCTTGTTGATAAAATCAATCGAGCCTGGCAGTCAGAAAAGCCCTCCACGCTTTTTCAGGAGATATTGTCGGACAAAGGCTTTGTCTTCGCCATGCCAAAGCCGGACAATCCTTCCGAAGCCGCTGTTATCAACAAACAGAGGTTTTGTGAGCTTCTCGACAACATAATGCAGGGTCAACAGCGACCTCAAAAGCATGAACACAAAGTTGAATCTATCACAATAATAGGCCCGTTGGCGTACGAAATTGGGACCTCATTGGATGTTCGCGCTGATGGCACCGAAAGACGCGATGAAGTAATGAATGTTTTCGCCAAAGACGAAACCGGCTGGAAGCTAATCCACTCAAGCCCAACAGACAATATCAGAAAAGCCCTCGCCTTAAGCCAAAATAATATTTCTAAAACACAGAAATTATCCGTGGAGCAAACCAGAAACTTGGAACAGAACATCGAAGGTTCGTTCTCCGGCATCGGAGTACATATCGATGCCCAGCTGGATGGAATCTCTGTGAAAAGGGTCATTGCCGATGGGCCAGCTGATAACGCAGGGCTTAATGCTGGAGATATTATTACTGCTATCGATGGCCAACCCACTCGCGGGATGTCTTTAGAACAAGCCGTCTCACTGATTAAGGGCCCTGAAGGAACAGGTGTTAAACTAAAAGTACGCTCAGCAGACGGTGTGAGCAGAGACGTGAATGTTGTCCGCGGAACCGTGGTAGTCACAGGCTGCGAGAGTCGGATAATTGAGCCTAATATCGGCTTACTGACTATTACTGCCTTCACGAAGCAAACATCTGCAGAAGTCCGCAAGACAATTAACCATTTTCAAGAACAAAACGTTCGCGCTCTTATTCTTGACCTACGTAATAACAGGGGTGGCTTTTACCCATCTGTCTGCGAGGTTGCCGGCATGTTTGTTGGTCAGGATAAGCCCCTGTGGCAGATACAAAAGATCGGCCAAAACCAGCCGATTGTTGTCAGAGCAAAGCAATCCAAAATTGTGCAATGGCCTGTCGTCGTACTAATTGGCTCTAAGACAACGTGTGGTGGTGAACTGCTCGCTTGCGCACTACGAACCAGTGGCGGAGCAAAGCTGCTCGGCCAAGATACCTTTGGGCATGGGTCTTCCTCCAAATTAGAAAAGCAAGCCGACGGATCGAGTAAAAAAGTTGTCGGCGCCTACTTTTTCACCGCCGAGGGTCAAGCAGTTGATGGGCAAGGCATAAAGCCTGACCGCTGGATCGACTCTGGGACTTCGCCGCAAGAGGTGCTTAGACAAGCAGTCAGTGAATTGACCAGAGGCGAAAAGCTGTAAATGAGAAATTGGAAGTGGAACAAACGGTAGATAAGGAGTGAAATATGAAACTCAGACCCTTAGATGACAGAATTGTCATAAAACAATTGGATGCCGAAGAGAAGACTACCGGCGGTATCATTCTGCCCGATACCGCAAAGGAAAAACCGCAAATCGGCAAAGTCGTAGCCACCGGGCCGGGCAAACTGCTCGATAACGGCAACCTGAGCAAAATGAGCGTAAAGAAAAACGACAAGGTTATCTACGCCAAATATATGGGAAATGAGGTGGAAATCGACAGAGAAAAATACGTGATTCTGAGGGAAAGCGACGTCCTCGGAATCGTTGAAAAGTAAAACGACAGAAGTCAGAATTAAGAAGATAGTTAAGAGGTAACAAAAATGGCAAAACAATTAATGTTTGACGATACCGCACGCACGCATCTAAAAGACGGCCTGTCACAATTAGCTGCTGCGGTAAAGGTAACGCTCGGCCCGACCGGAAAAAATGTCATACTCCATAAAAGCTGGGGCTCGCCGAAAGTAACAAAGGACGGCGTCTCGGTCAGCAAGGAAATCGAGCTGCCCGAGCCGTTCAAGAATATGGGAGCAAAAATGGCCAACCAGGCCGCCAGCAAAACTTCGGATATTGTGGGTGACGGTACAACGACATCCACCGTCTTGGCTGAAGCAATCTACACCGAAGGTCTAAAGCACGTAACCGCCGGCGCAAACCCTATGGCCATCCAGCGGGGAATAAACAAAGCTACTGAAATTGTCACCAAATACATTAAATCCGTCAGCGTGCCCGTTAAAGGTCACGATGACATCGCGAAAGTGGCGACCATCAGTGCCAACAACGACTCGCACGTCGGCGAAATCTTAGCCAGGGCTATCGATAAGGTTGGAAAAGAGGGCGTTATTGAGGTCGAAGAAGGCAAGGCTATGGAAAGCGAGCTCACCGTCGTCGAAGGTATGCAATTCGATAAAGGCTACATATCGCCGTACTTTATGACCAACGCCGAGACCCTCGAGGCTGTGCTTGAAGATGCCTATATCCTGCTCCACGAGAAGAAAATATCAAGTGTTCGTGAAATCTTACCGCTGCTCGAAAGGGTCGCTCAAGTCGCAAGGCCCTTATTGATTGTCGCAGAAGACGTCGAAGGAGAAGCACTCGCCGCGCTTGTAATCAACCGTCTGCAGGGTGTGTTAAAAGTCTGCGCGACCAAAGCACCGGGCTTCGGCGACCGCCGAAAAGCAATGTTGGCTGATATGGCTGTTCTGACCGGCGGACAGGTAATCACAGAAGATTTGGGCATTAAGCTCGAAAGTATCGAGCTTTCACAGCTCGGCCAGGCCAAAAAAATCGTTGTGGAGAAGGAAACAACCACAATTATCGAAGGTGCGGGCAGTAAAAAGAATATTAATGCCCGTTGCGACCAAATCCGCAAACAAATCGAAAAGTCAACCAGCGACTACGACCGTGAAAAACTGCAGGAGCGATTGGCAAAACTGACCGGCGGCGTTGCCGTCATCAAGGCTGGTGCAGCAACCGAAACGGAAATGAAGGAGCGTAAGGACCTGCTCGAAGACGCCCTGCACGCTACAAGGGCCGCGACCGAGGAAGGAGTCGTCACAGGCGGTGGTGTTGTTTTCCTCCGCGCTATCACCGAAGTTGAAAAGGCCAGGTCAAAAGCCAAAGGCGAAGAAAAAATCGGTTTCGATATTGTAAAAAACGCGCTTAAGGCCCCGACAATGCAAATAGTAGACAACTCCGGCGACCAGGGTGACGTCGTTGTCGCACAGCTTCTTGAAAAGCTCGAAAAGGATAGCAACGTCGGCTACGATGCCAACACAGGCCGGTTCGTGGATATGTTTGAAGCCGGCATCATCGACCCCGCAAAAGTCGCCAGGACCGCGCTCGAAACAGCCGCTTCAGTGGCAGGATTAATGTTAACGACCAACGTTCTGGTAACCGACCTTAAACAAGAGGATAAAGACGAAGAGCCTATACCAGGCTCAGTAAGATAAGAAGTTTCGAGTGCCTAAAGTTTGAAGTGCCTGAAGTTACGGATTATTTTTTTCACTTTTAGGCATTTTAGTTCACTTTAGGCACTTTAGCTCACTTTACGATATTATGGATAAGCGCGATTACTACGAAGTTTTGGGCGTCGGCAAAAATGCCTCTGCCGACGAGATAAAACGCGCGTATCGGCGGATGGCAATCAAATATCATCCCGACAAAAACCCCAGCAACAAAGAGGCTGAGACCAAATTCAAAGAGTGCGCCGAGGCCTACGAAGTCCTGAGCGACCCTGAGAAACGCGGACGCTACGACCAGTTCGGCCACGAAGGCCTTCGCGGAATGGGTATGCGCGACTACACCCATATGAGATGGCAGGACATCGGCAGTATATTCGAAGACATCTTCCCTGGCTTCGGAGGATTCAGCGACATCTTTGGGATGGGTGCAAGCGCGAGGACGCGCCGGGCCGGTCCCACTCGCGGCTATGACCTGGAAACATCCGTCGACCTGACCCTCAACGACATCGCCAAAGGCACTGAAAAAACCATCGAATTCACCCGCCAGGACACCTGCCCGGAGTGCACCGGCAGCGGATGTGCGCCGGGAACAGCACCAGGCCGGTGTGCTACCTGCAGTGGAACCGGACAGATTGCAAGAGGTGGCGGCTTCTTTCAGATGGTATCGACCTGCCCACAGTGCAAAGGAGCCGGACAGGTCATCACCAGCCCCTGCAAAAAATGCAAAGGCAGCGGCAGGGTGCCCAAAAAGAGGGTCGTCAACATTAAAATCCCGCCCGGCGTCCACGAAGGACAGGGCATAAGAGTCGCAGATGAAGGTGAACCAGGCCGAAAAGGAGGCCCAAGAGGAGACCTCTACTGCTACGTCAGAATAAAACCGCACGAATTTCTCGAGCGCGATGGGAACCACCTTATCGCAGTTGTCCCCATAAGCTTTACTCAGGCTGTGCTCGGCGCCACTATTGATGTGCCGAGCCTTAACGGCACAAGGGCCCTTAAAATCCCCCCGGGAACACAATACGGAAGCATCTTCAGAATAAAAGGCCGGGGCCTGCCCAATATGCGAACAGGCCGAACCGGTGACCAGCTCGTGCAAATCACCATCGAAACCCCGACAAAACTAAACGCAACACAGCAGGAGTTGCTGAGAGAATTCGCCAAAACCGAAAACAAAACCGTTTCACCAAAATCAAAAAACTTTTTTGAAAAACTAAAAAAATATTTCGGTAACAACGTATGAAACGCAGGGAAAAACCGAAAGAGCAAAAACAGACTGTGCCGGAGACGGACGAAGTGCAGCAGCTTCGTCAGCAGCTCGAAGACCTGACTAAGGAAAAAAACGAAATCTTTGAGAAGCTCCAGCGTGTCGCCGCCGATTATGAGAACTTCCAGAAGCGGGTCCCCAAACAAATTGACGACACCGTCGCATACAAAAAAGAAAAAATAATAAAAACGCTCTTGCCGACCCTGGATAATTTCGAGCACACCCTCCAGAACGCACACTCAGCCGAAAACCCCGACGTCCTCGTCGAGGGCATCCGGATTATTTACGACCAGATGCTTGATATTTTAAGGTCTCACGGCGTAGAGCAAATAAAGGCGCTCGGGGAAAAGTTTGACCCCTCGCTTTATCACGCGGTGATGCAGCGCGAAGAGCCGGAAAAACAAGACGGTGTAGTTCTGGAAGAGTTTCAAAAAGGATACAAACTTAACGGCCGAGTCATCCGGCCGAGCAAAGTCATTATCAACAAGTTGCAGCCCGAACAGGACCGGCAAGAAGAAATAACCGGCCCGGACGAGCAAGCAGACGACGAATCGGTAGACACGGAGTGAGTTTATGCCGACGTATGATTATCTTTGTGAAGACTGCGGATATAAGTTTGAGCGGTTCCAGTCTATAAAAACACGGCCGCTCCGGAAATGTCCCGGGTGCGGCAGGAACAGCCTGAGCCGGCTCATCGGTACTGGTGCTGGTGTAATCTTCAAAGGCTCCGGCTTTTACCAGACCGATTACAGAAGCGAAAGCTACAAAAAACAGGCCAAGCAAAGCGAAAAAACTGACACCGGAACCAAACCACAAGCTAAGGATTCAAAACCCGCCGGCAAAACAATACCCGATACAAAAAACAAAAAGAAATCAACGTAGGCACTTCTACTATTCGCTGCCTGCAACGACGATAGTCAGAAGCACTTTTTGCCCCCCTTCGGCTCCGCTGGCAGGCTTTGCAATCGGTTTCTCGCTCGAAGTCAAAACCGGCTTCGGTATCGTTATCAAATCGTCCTTTTCGTAATCAATCGCCGCAAACATTTCTTCACCGGGCAGATGCTTCTCTATCCTGTTGATGGCGGCGATGTCCTTCGCGACTCTGATACGGGCTTCGGAGTCCTCTTGTTTGAGGATTTCAGAAATCTGCTCGGTCTTAACATTATCCACGACCACCCGCTCGCCTGCCTGCCCGGTTTCGACAAGTAAGCTGGCTGAATCGAACCTGCCCCAAATATTGCCCAAATCACCCAAAAGCAATTTCACAGCCTCTTGGCTGCCGGCAAC
>Ga0315545_1001953_pt1 | contig 19278 bp, 18 predicted proteins | sample SalMarSW160210MG_FD_203096 | JGI IMG/M metagenome (GOLD analysis project Ga0315545, IMG submission 203096) | Salt marsh sediment microbial communities from the Plum Island Ecosystem LTER, Massachusetts, United States - Salt Marsh Sediment SW1602-10 ...
GGAAGGCAGAACTGCGCCAGCTCTACCTCGATTTCTATCAAAACGAGCCGTTCGCCAGGGTAACCGATTCGCCGCCCCACACCAAGCACACCTGGGGGAATAACTTCTGCCTGGTCTACCCCACCATCGACGACAGGACCGGCCGGCTCATTGCCGTCAGCGCCATCGACAACCTGGTGAAGGGGGCGGCGGGGCAGGCGGTCCAGAATATGAATATAATGCTCGGGCTGCCCGAGACAACCGGCCTTGAAGCCCTGGCGATTTACCCGTAAAACAGCGCTATCCCGTCTCCCGCTCGACCATTTCACGATAGGCGGACATCAAGCGTTTCGTGACCTCGCCCGGCCTTCCCGAGCCAAGAATAAGTGTTTTGCCCGCTCTGTCCCTGATTTCCACCAGCGGCATTATCTCCAGCACTGAGTTGGTCAGGAAGGCCTCATCAAACCGCGACAGGTCTTCTACCCTGATATTAGCTTCAACGGCTTTTATTTTCGAACCTGCGGCTAGTTCCAGCACCACCCCTCTGGTGACGCCCGGCAGTATGCCGCTTTCTACCGGTGGCGTCATCAGTTCGTTGCCAGCCACGAAAAAGACATTGCTGATGCTGCCCTCGGCAAGAGCGCCGCGCTCATTGAGGAGCAGCGCCTCGTCCACGCCGGCGTTTTCCGCCTCTTTCTTTGCCAGCACGCTGAGCAGATAGCCGATGCTCTTCAATCTGGACAGCAGCGACTGGCTATCACGGCGGAAGGCCAAGACCAGCGCTTTATACCCCTTTTCATAGACTCCGGGGGGAGGTGAGGTATAGGCTGACGCCGTAACCAGCACCGTGGCCGCAGCATCCTGCTTCGTGCCGGGAAAAGAACCGGCTTCACCCCTGGTGACGGTCAGCCTCATGCGGGCATCTTTCAGGTTATTGGCTTTAAGGGTGTCTATGCAGACGCGCTCAAGGTCTATACCGGCCAGCGCCTCGCCCAGCCCGAGTACCTCCGCCGATTGATAAAGCCGTTCCAGATGCCTACCCAGCAGGAATATCTTCCCGCTGTAGGCGCGCATGGTCTCAAACAGGCCATAGCCGTACAAAAAACCGTGGTCAAACGCCGAAACTCTGGCCCGGGAACGGGGTATAAGAAAGCCGTTAAGGTAGACAAGTTCCTCCATTACTTTATCCCTTTAGCTCTTATCTGAGGTTGCGGCAGGCTCAGGAAGTTGGCCAGTATATCGTGGCCCTTCTCGGTGAGTATGGATTCCGGGTGGAACTGGATGCCCTCCACCACGTCTTCCCGGTTTCTCACCCCCATTATCTCCCCTTCTTCGGTCCGGGCCGACACCTCAAGCGCATCAGTTATGCTCCCGGCGTCAATCACCAGCGAATGGTATCTGCCGCCCACCAGCGGCGATTCCAGTCCCCGGAAAACGGTGTCGCCATCATGGTAAATCAGAGAGGTTTTGCCGTGTACCGGGACCACGGCCCTTTTGATTACGCCGCCGTACACGTAGCCGATGCACTGGTGCCCCAGGCACACGCCCAGAATGGGAATTTGCCCCCGGAACTGCCTGACAACATCATTGGAAATGCCCGCCTCCAGGGGGGTGCAGGGGCCGGGCGAGATTATGATATGGCTCGGCGCCATGTCCCGAATCTGCTCCAGCGTTATGCAGTCGTTGCGGTAGACCACGGGCTCCCAGCCCAGCTCTCCCAGATACTGGACCAGGTTGAAGGCGAATGAATCATAGTTGTCGATGACCAGAATCACGGTGCTGCCTCCACCGCTACCTGCGGGGATAATCTAAGTGCCTGAACGAGCGCTTTCCCTTTATCCAGCGTTTCCTGGTATTCCGCCTCGGGCTCAGAATCGTAGACGATGCCACCCCCCACCTGAAAATAAGCCTTGCCATTTTTCACGACAATTGTCCTGATAACGATGTTCAGGTCCATGCCACCGGCGAAGCTCAGATAGCCAATTGAGCCGGTGTAAACGCTGCGTCTGGTGGGCTCAAGTTCGTCAATGATTTCCATGGCCCGCACCTTCGGGGCGCCGGTGATGGAGCCACCCGGAAAAGTAGCCTTCAGCAGGTCAACCCGCCCTTTTCCCGGACGCAGCCTGCCCACTACGGTCGACGTCAGGTGAAAGACGGTGGGAAACGTCTCCAGAATCGCCAGCTCCGTTACTTCGACCGTGCCATAGCGGCATACCCGGCCGATATCGTTGCGCTCAAGGTCAACTATCATTACATTCTCGGCCCGGTCTTTCACGCTGGAGAGCAGCTCCGATGCCAGCGCTCTGTCTTCTGTCTCCGTTTTACCTCGCGGGCGCGTGCCTTTTATCGGACGTGTCTCCACCCGGTCGCCGCTCACCTTGAGAAATCGCTCCGGTGAAGCACCAACAACGACCACGTCTGCAAAATTGAGGTAGGAAGCAAAAGGGGCCGGATTTATGCGGCGCAGCCGCTGGTACAGTTCATAAGGTGGAATGCTCAAATCGGCGGCAAAGCGCTGTGACAGGTTCACCTGGAATATGTCACCGGCGCAGATGTATTCGCGGGCCACTGCCACCGCTTTCAGGTATTCTTCACGGGAGAAATTCGATTTCAATACGGTACCTTCACCAACAAAGTCCAGCGCTGGTTTCTGGTGAAACCGTTGGCTACCAGACAGAATGCCCCGTAAATACTTCAATGTCTCCCCGGCCTTCTTTATTCTCCTCTTTTCCTCCAGCTCGGGAAATCCGGTGGCTATCAGGTAGTTTTCCCCCGTGAGGTGGTCGATGACAATGGCGGCATCATAGAAGGCCAGAAAACATTCCGGCAGCTGCAGGTCGTCAACGGCGGCGGCCGGCAGCCGCTCAACAAAATGACACAGGTCATAGCTGAAATAGCCGACGGCGCCACCGGCGAAAGGGATGTCGGCCGGGCTGCTGTCCAGAGCATACATGTCCAGTAACTCGGCAACGATGTCAAACGGATTGCCATGCCGGACTTCTCGTTTATCGTCTTTTAAGAGCACCGCTTCATTGCCACGACTTTTGAGAACCAGAAACGGGCGGCTGCTTATGAGTGAATATCGGCCCAGCCGGGCCGGGTCCATGCCGCTGTCCAGGAAGAAGCTGTAGCGCTCATCCTTAAAGAAACTGAAAATCCGGGACGCAGTGAGCGGAGTATATATCTCTTCGACAAGTGGCTGTCGCATCATTATGTCCCTGATTATACAACCTGACGCAGACTTGATAAAGCTATAGCGCCATTGCATTTATGTCAACTGATGTGCTGATTGCCTGTTGCCGCCTGCTCTGCTATGCTTTAAGGCAATGAAAGGTAACTTCGGCCGCTTTGATTACCTTAAAATATCTGTTTTTGGCTTTGCTCTGGCCGCCCTCTGGAACAGCCTTCACGGTATTGTCCTGCCACTTCGCCTGCTGGACATGGTTGCCGAGTCAGAAAAGAATACGCGCCTCGGCCTGCTCACCTTTGCCGGGCTGATTCTGGCCGTGATTGTCCAGCCGATTGCCGGCGCCATAAGCGACCGCTCTGGTTTCAGATGGGGCCGGAGGCGGCCTTATATCTTAATCGGCAGCTTGCTCGGCATTTTGCTCCTGCCGGGAGTCGGCCTTTTCCAAAGCTATATTGCTCTTTTCGTTATCTACTGTCTGCTGCAGATGACCAGCAACACGGCGCAGGGGCCATATCAGGCATTCATTCCCGACCTCGTTCCGCAGGATAAGAAAGGGCTCGCCTCTGGCGTTAAAAGCCTGCTGGAGATAATCGGCGGCATTGCCCTGGTGCGACTCATCGGTCACTTTATGGGCCATTACGCCCCCGGCGAAAGTGCTGTCTGGCTCTGGCTCGTGCTGGGAGTGCTGGCAATCGTTCTTCTGGGGGCCATGCTGGCGACGATAATAATGGTGCGAGAAACGCCAGTCACAAGAAAAGAAGAGCCGCTTTCTATATGGAAAACCCTCCGCCGGAGCTTCAGGATTGATGTTAGAAAAGACCGCGATTTTGTCGTCTTTCTCATTTCCCGCCTGCTGGTCTTCATGGCGCTGGCGACCATACAGACGTTCGCCCTCTTTTACCTGAGGGATGTAATCGGCCTGGCCAACCCGGCAACGGCCACCGCCGACCTGCTCATTGCCGCGGGGGGCGGGATGCTGCTTGCCGTTTATCCCGCGGGAAGGCTTTCTGATAGAATCGGCCGCCGTCCCGTGGTCATTTCCTCCGGCCTTATGGGAGCCGGTGGCGTACTGGTCATCTTTTTCTCCGCCAGCTACGGAGCGATTATTGCCGGCGGTGCCATTATCGGAACCGCCACCGGGGCTTTCATGAGTTCCAACTGGGCTCTGGCCACCGACCTCGTGCCTGGCGGTGAAGAGGCACGCTATCTCGGTCTGACCAACCTGGCCACCGCCGGAGGCGCGGCCCTGGCGCGCCTTATCGGCCCGGCCATTGACTATTTTAATCGCTTCGGTGCCGGTCTGGGCTACCAGATGATGCTGGGGGCATGTTTCGCCTACTTTATCGTTGGTTCGCTGCTACTGCTGAAAATCAGGGAACGGCGTTAGCCAAAGAAAGGCAGAATTGCTTTCCAGCCCATGGCCGCCAGCGCCACAAAAACGGTGTATAATATCACCCGCCCCAGCCAGCAGAACAGCATGAATCTCCAGAAAGGAAAGCGAAGAATGCCGGCGGCAATCCCCACCAGGTCAAAGATAAACGGTATCAGAGAAATCAGGAATATGGCCAGTGCTCCCCACCGCCTGACCCACCCCTTCACCTGGCCATAGATTTTCCCCCGCCCCACAATTTCCCGCCCGCTGTAGCCGGCAATGTAGCCGGTGGTCTCCCCGATGACCGCACCCACACTCCCTAAAAGGCCAATCATTATCGGGCCCAGTAGCCCGGTGTTACTGTAGAGCAGGATTCCCAGGTTGGACAGTATCACCAGGACCGCGCCCGGGAAGATAATGGTGGCGTTGCCAATAAGGCTGATGAGGAACGCTCCCAAGTACAAATGCGCTTTTAATTCCTGCAGTTTTTCCGGGTGGAGGCCATAGACAAGCTGCAGAGCCACCGTAATGGCAATAACGAGCAGGAGGGTGACTATGAAGATAAAGCGCCTGCGCCTTGATTCCTTTCTTGATTCCGCAGATTTATTGTCCATGCTGTGTAATCTTCTCCAGCACCAGAGAAACAGGCAAATCTCATTTGCCCGCCCAGCCTGTTTCTGCTATACTTGGCTCGTGTGCCCCCATCGTCTAGAGGCCTAGGACACCGGCCTTTCAAGCCGGCAACAGGGATTCGAATTCCCTTGGGGGCATTTTACTTTATATCTTAGAGAAGTAGCAAGAAATTCCCGTTTTAAATAAGGAGAGCTTCATATGGACCTCGGGTTGAAAGGAAAAGCAGTCATCGTCACCGGCGGTGCCAGGGGCATCGGCGGGAGCATTGTGGAGGGGTTTATCAGGGAGGGCGCCAACGTGGTGGTCGGCGATATTTTATTTGATACCGCCCGGGAACTGGCGGAAAAACTGACCGAAAGTGGAGCCAGAGTCATTGCCGTCAGAACCGATGTCGCCAGTAAGTCCGATGTGGATAACCTTGTTGCCACCGCCATAAAAGAGTTCGGCAAGATAGATATCGTGGTCAATGCTGCCGGCATCGTTCAGGATATATGGCTGGCTGACATCGATGAAGCCGACTGGGACCGGGTGCTTGAGGTTAACGCCAAAAGCGTGTATCTGGTCATTAAAGCGGCGATGCCTCACATGGTCGCCGCCAGATATGGCAAAATCGTGAATATCTCTTCCCGTTCCGGGAAGGAGGGGCAGGCCGGACTTTCCCACTATGCCGCCTCGAAATTCGCCATCATCGGCTTTACTCATGCAATCGCCAAAGAGCTGGCGCAGCATGATATCAATGTGAATGCCGTCTGCCCGGGTATCCTGCGCACCGATATGTGGGAGAAACTCCTTGATGCCCGTTCGGCACGCACCGGTATTTCCAGAGAGGAAGTCTGGTCAAGGATGTTGGAAACCATCCCCCTGAAGAGGCCTCAGGTTCCGGAAGATATCACAAACGTGGTGCTCTTCTTGAGCTCCGATGTTTCCCGCAATATCACCGGAGAATCGATCAGCGTGAACGGCGGGGCGCGGATGGACTAGCTCTCACCCTTGCCTACTGCTCAAGTAAATCCTTGGTGCTCGGCAGTTCACCGCCAATCCGCTCGTCAGCCCGGGTTGCCTTGTCCAGTGCCCGTCCCAGCGCTTTGAAGAGCGCCTCCGCCTTGTGGTGGTCGTTGGTACCATAGGCGATTCGAGCATGGAGGTTCATTCTGGCCTCAATGGCAAATGATTCGAGGAAGTGACGAATAAGGTCAGTGGAGAAGCCGCGCATATCATTGTCGCTGAAAGACAGTTCAAGCATGGTGTAGCCGCGCCCACTGATGTCCAGAGCCACGGTGGCCAGGGCGTCATCCATCGGTACGGAAGCGTCTGCCATACGGACGATGCCCCGCTTACCCCCCAGAGCTTCGGCAAATGCTTTGCCCAGGCAGATGGCCACATCTTCGGCGACATGGTGCTGGTCATCTCCGGTGGCGGAAACGGTGAGGTCGAATATACCATGCCGTGCCAGCTGCGATAGAAGATGGTCAAACATCTTGATGCCGGTGTCAATCTGCCATTTGCCACTGCCATCGAGATTGAGCTCAAGGCTGATTTTGGTTTCCTTCGTTTCCCGTTTGATTACGGACTTCCGCTTAGCCATTGGTTTTCTCCCCCAGTTCCCGGAGTACTTTTATCAGGGCATCGGTATCCTCTGGTTTGCCCACACTGATTCTTATGCTGTTCTGCAAATGCGGCTGGTCAAAGTAACGAACCAGTATACCCTTTCGCTGCAATTGCTGCTGGAGTTCACCGGCCTTCCCTTTCAGCACGGTGCAGAAGATAAAGTTGGCCTGCGATGGAAAAGGTTTTATCCACTCCAGCTTCTTTAACTCGGCAAATAACCTCTCCCTTTCGGTTATGATGGCATTCACTTTATCCATCAAATAGTCTCTATCCTTCAACGACTCCCGGACAGCAACCGTAGCCGCCGCGTTAACACCATACGGTTCCTTGATTCTCAACAGACAATCAGCAATTTTGGGTGGGAAAAGCCCGTAGCCAATTCTCAGTCCAGCCAGGCCCGCCCATTTGCTGAAGGTACGCAGCACTATCAGGTTTTGATACTGGTTGACCAGAGGGGCCATTGTTTCGCCGCTGAATTCATAATATGCCTCGTCAACCACCACCGGTACAGCGGTATCCAGTATTTGCAGAATGTCCTGTCTGGGTATAACTGTCCCGGTAGGGTTATTGGGCGTGGCGAGCAGTATTATTTTAGTCCTCCTGGTAACTGCCGCCTTAACGGCATCAACCCTGACCGCATAGTTCTCATCCCTGGGCACTTCAACCAGCCTGCCGTTGCTCAGCCCCATGAAGAAACGGAACATGGCAAAGGTGGGAACACAATTTATTACCTCGTCACCTGGCTCAAGAAACAGGCGTAAAATAAGGTCGATAAGCTGGTCGCTGCCAGCGCCAGCAACGATATTCTCAGAACTAACGCCGGTATATTCCTGAAGCAGCTTTCTAAGCTCAGTCTGCCCGGCGTCGGGATAAATATTCAGGTCGGGATAAGCGGCCAGAGCTGCATTCACTTTTGGCGAACAACCATATGGATTCTCATTGGCATCCAGTTTGACGATTTCCTCTATCGGGACTTCAACCTTACCCGCTAATGTTTCGGGTGACTTGCTGGCAGCATAGCCGACAAAGCCAACCAGTTCAGGCCTGATTAGTCTAACGATATCATCTGATGACATATATGAATTGCCTCCCTGCGCTGATAAATGCGATGATTTCTATTGCCCATTTTGAATGAGTGATGACAATATGTCAAATGCCGGAAGCGAAATTATAGTTCAGTCCAGCTTCAAGCGTTTTTCTATAGCCCGGGCGTGGGCCTCAAAGCCTTCTGCCCTCGCCAGCAAGGCCGCCGCCCGGCCCAGCCGTTTCAGTGCGTCCTCGCCTATGGCAATGGTGTTTATCAACTTCACGAAGTCATTTATATTAAGTGGGGAGCTGAAGCGGGCGGTGCCGCCGGTGGGCAGAACGTGACTCGGGCCGGCAATATAGTCGCCCAGTACCACCGTCGCCGCATTGCCGGTGAGCACGCACCCGGCATTGTTGACCTTTTTCAGGCAGGCGTCGGCATCTTCAACCATCAGACACAGGTGTTCAGGCGCATATAAGTTAGCCAGTTCCACCGCCTCGTCGAGGCTGTCAACAAGCGCCGTCATGCCTCTATTCAGAGCTTCGGTTATCACTGACTGGCGTGATAGACCTGTCGCCTGCTTTTTCAATTCCTGGTCTACTTTTTCCGCCAGCGCGCGTGAGGTCGTTATCAGTATCGTCGAGGCCAGCGGGTCGTGTTCCGCCTGCGCCAGCAGGTCGGCAGCGCAGTACTCGGCGCTGGCCGTATCATCGGCGATGAGCATTACCTCGCTCGGCCCCTGAAGGCCGTCGATAGCCACCGCGCCGAAAACGAGCTTCTTGGCTAAAACCACAAAAATGTTGCCCGGCCCGCAGATTTTATCTACTTTGGGCACGGATTCAGTGCCGTAGGCCAGGGCGGCAATTGCCTGTGCTCCGCCGATTCTGAATACACGGTCAACGCCGGCGATATCGGCGGCGGCAAGGGTTGCCGGCGGTATCGTACCGTCTTTCTTTGGCGGCGTGACCAGAATCACCTCCTTCACCCCGGCCACCCTGGCCGGCACCGCCGTCATCAGCACCGTTGACGGATATGCGGCAGTCCCCCCGGGGACGTAAATGCCAACCCGCTCCAGAGGCCTTAATAGTTGCCCGGCATCTTTGGTAGCCAGCTCGTGCCATATATTCTCCTTCTGGGCGGTATGAAATGCGCTGATTCGCTCCGCGGCCAGTCTCAACGCCGAGACAAGCTCATCGTCCGCTTCCTGACAGGCACGGGAAATCTCGTTTCTGGATACCTCCAGCGATGCTGGTCTCACGCCATCAATCCTTGCCGACAGGTCGAATATGGCTTCGTCTCCCCTCTCGCGCACCTCATTGATAATGGTTCTGACCGCCTGTTCCGGGTCAGAAGTACCAAACATCCCTTCAAGCCTGCGTTTCAAAGAAGCTGGTACCGGATAGGGTTCTGCCGGCGTGAGGCGCGATAGCGCTTTCCTGGCAGCGTCAAAGCCTTCAATCAGTCTCAATTTACATACCCTCCACAGCAGCCCGAAGGGCTTCGATGATAAATCTCGTTTTTTTATCCTTCGCCGAGCCTGGCCTGATTCTGGTGCTGCCGATTATACAGGCCGTCGATTCAAAAAGGGTGTCAATGATTTTCAGGTGGTGGCGGGCGATGGTCCGTCCGGTCTCGGTGTTTTCGATGAGCAGGTCAGCATCGTCAGGCAGGAAGGCTTCGGTAGCCCCCCAGGTGGGAATCACCCGGTATCTGCCAAAATGATTGTCCCTGGCATACCTGTCGGCAATGTTCACGTATTCGGAGGCCACCCGGAACAGCATCGCCTTCTCCCCGATGAACGCTCTCAGGTCAGCGACATCATCAACAGGGAGCTTCTGGCTGATAACGGCCACTACCCGCACCCGGCCTGATTTGAGGTCAAGGAGCTCTTTTACCGGACTTGAAGGAAACTGGTACCGGTGGTCCGTGAGCCAGTCCCTTCCCGTGATTGCCAGGTCAAAATTCCCGTTGGCCACCTGCAATGGCATATCCTGCGGTCTGATGACCTTAACGGCGACGCCTTCCATACCAATAGCTGGCCGGCGATTTCCCGTTGGCGACGGATAATCTTCAATATCAATGCCCGCTTTATTCAGTATCTCGAGCATGGGCTCCTGCTGGTGACCATCAGGCAGAGCGAGCCGAATAAGCCCGTCTTCAGTCCTCTCAGGCGTCAGGGGTATTTCCGGCCGCATTCCGGGCTCCTTTGGTACTCTTTCATCGGCTGGCAGTTGCTCACAGCTTTCACATATTGAGGCGACAACCTTATTCAGGTCCTTTGAACCCCAGCTATCCCGGTTGGCAATGAGATAGGCGCTGAAATCAAGGACTCGTTCCACCGGCACCATTCCCGTATTGAGAAATTCAGTACCAGCACCGCCGCTTATCAGGGCCAGTTCGGCATGCTCCGGCGGGTAGGCTTCCGCCCCACCCCATACCGGGAAGATGCTGAACCGGCTCAACCTCTCCTTCAGGGCAAATGACTCGGCCAGGTTGGCATATTCACTGACGATACGGACGGTACTCCTCCCGGCCTTACGTCGCAGATCGCTCATACCTGTACCGGCGAGCCCCGCCAGCATATAGAGGCTTCCGGCTCCGTAGCCAAGGTCGGCGACCTTAATCACGGCACTGCTGGGGTACTTGGCCAGCAATTCCTCAACCCAGTCGCGCCCGCAGATCCCCAGGTCATAGTTGCCAATGGCCACCTGTATCGGGATATCCCTCTCGTGGAACATTTTCGCCGAGAGATTGGGATACGCGGTGGATTTAAGGTGATAGAGGCGCGCCTTTTCGTGGTAACCGTCCATGCCCCAGTCAGCCAGTTGCAGCAGACTGGCCGTCTTACCCAGAAGACGTCCCTTTGGTAAGGCTATCTTGATATCCACTCTTTTCCTCAATTATAGCCAGGACCTCGTCAAGCGTCTTTGCTTCAATCACACGCGGCTCAACTTTATCCCGCAGCACATATTTCGGCGCTTTATTTCGTATATCCAGAACCCAGCGTACATTTGCCGTTTCCATGTTGCCCAAGTCAAGTTCTACCGTATACCCGGCATCGCGGAGACTGCGGGCCACGCCAAACGCTTCCTTCATTTCCTCATTATCTTTATCTTTAAACCTTACCAGCACTGATTGCCGGACCGGTTCTTTCAATGTCTCCGGTTCCACCAAGCTCATAAGGCGGTCGATATAGAGGGCGAAGCCCGAGGCGGGAATGTCCCCACCCCCCATCGCCGGAATAAGGTCGTCATACCGTCCACCCCCACCAATTTTCTCCCTGCCGCTGTAGAGCTGAAAGATGATGCCGGTGTAGTATTCGAAACCGGCGCCGGAGGCGATATCTATCTGATATTTGCAGCCAAGGTTCTCCAGGATGCTGACAACATCGATGAAACTTTTCAGGTGCGGTTTGAATTCCGGCAGGCTTCGCGCCGATATCGCCCTCAGATTTTTCAAAAAGCCGGAGGAGCGCCCCTTCAAACTGAGCAAAGGAAACAGGACGCTGTCCAGCTCCGGCTTGTCGGTTCGTAGTCCCGCCAGCGCCCTGGCGTCCCCGTCCAGAATCCGGTCGAAAACCCTCGCCTGTTCCTCGGGGCTCAGGCCGAGCCTCCCCAGCAGCGCCTTGATGAGGCCGGCATGGGACAGGCGGAGCGTCACGTTTTTCAGTTCGAGGTTGTTCAATATTTCCAGTGCCAGGACGATTAGCTCGGCATCGCTGGCCGGTGTATTCACGCCGATGAGCTCGGTGCCGCACTGCCACCTTTCCCTCGTCTTTTTACCCGTCTCCTCAAAGATAAAGGTATTGGTCACATAGAACAGCCTGGCTGGCCCTTCGCCGGCCATGGTATCGATATAGAGCCGGGCGATGGGGATGGTGCCATCGGGCCGCAGCACCACTCTCTCGCCGCTCCACCCATCCCAGTCGAGAAACGAGTACACCCTTCCCAGCATGCTCGGCGTAAGCGTCCCGGCTGAGGTGAACAGATGGAGGTACTCAATGGTTGGCGTGCGCACCTCCTGGTAGCCCCATCGGAGACATCGCTCCCGGAAGGTTTCCTCAATCAGACGGAACCTGGCCATCTCATCGGGAGACAGGTCCCTGGCACCTTTGCACCTCTGAACTCTCATGGCTGACCCTAAACCTGTAGTTCATAAATTCTACACTAATTTAACTGGCCTGTTCAACTTTGGGTATGGTCTGAGCTTCCCCGCTATTTCATTTGCACCCCATCTTATTGTATAGTATATAGTATATAGAAAGGCTTATTTATTTTTACAGCGCCAAGGTTATCTATGCCCCGAATTGCACGTATACTTTTTATTCTAATAGGGTTATTGCTGGCTCTTTCGTTCGGCGTCCGCGCTCAGACCGGAAGCTCCAGGATTGATGTGCTCACCGTGAAGGGCACCATTAACCCGGTGCTGACCGATTACATCAGCCAAGGCATTGAGCAGGCAGAGGAGACCGGCGCCAGCGCGGTCGTCATTCAGATGGATACTCCCGGTGGCCTGGATACCGCGATGCGCGACATCATCCAGAGCATCATCAATGCCAGAGTTCCGGTGATTGTCTATGTCTCCCCGGCCGGAGCCCGTGCCGCCTCGGCCGGCGCCTATATTACCCTCTCCGCCCACATTGCCGTTATGGCGCCGAACACGGCTATTGGCGCGGCAACACCGGTGGCCCTCGGCGGCGATGGTGAAGCCCAGATGTCCGAGGAAATGAAGCATAAAATCATCAATGATGCCATCGCCTATATCAGAGACCTGGCCTCCCAGCACGGGCGCAACGCAGAATGGGCAGAGAAAGCCGTCCGCGACGGTATCTCCGCCACCTCAGAGGAAGCGCTGACACTTAACGTCGTCGATATGGTTGCCCCGGACCTCGATACCCTGATAGCCCAGCTCAATGGACGAACGGTCACCCTCATCGATGGCCGTGAAATAGTCCTGGATACACAGGGTGCCACGGTCAATTATGTCGGGATGAGGCTTATTGAGGACTTTCTCTATACCATCGCCGACCCGAATATCGCCTACCTGTTGCTCAGCCTGGCAATGCTGGGCATTATGGTTGAAATCTTCAACCCGGGACTTATCTTCCCCGGAGTGGTCGGCGCCATCAGCCTTCTGCTCGCTTTCTTCTCGCTGGGGGTGCTGCCGGTTAACTGGGCCGGGGTTCTGCTTATCGCCCTGGCTTTCGGGCTCTTTATCGGTGAGGTGCTGACCACCACCTTCGGCCTTTTCACCGCCGGGGGCGTCGTCTCACTGGTCATCGGCTCGCTTATCTTATTTAAGGGGGCCTCGCCGCTGTTCCGAGTAGACCCGTGGCTTATCGCTGCGGTTACCATTTTCATCGCCGCCGCGTTTGCCTTTGTGATCAACCGGGCGATACATGCCCATCGCAAGCAGGCCGCGACGGGACGTGAAGAGCTGATTGGCAAACGTGCTGTCGTTAAGGTGGCACTTGACCCGGAGGGCACCATCTTTTACAAAGGAGAGCGATGGTCAGCCATATCGGAAAAAGGTCGAATCGAGCTTGGCGAAGAAGTCATCATCACCGCCGTTGACGGCCTGACATTACACGTTGTGAGGAAAGAGTAAATGAGAGTACCCTATATACAAATAGACCTCTGGCTTATAATCCTGGTTATTGTGGCGGTAGCGGTGTTCCTTGCCTTTGTCATTATCTACGGGATTCGTGCTCACCGCCAGCAGGTATCCGTGGGACGGGAAGAACTGATTGGCAAGATTGCGGAAGTGAGCACCATGATGGACCCGAAAGGAACGGTTCGCATTAGCGGTGAACAATGGACGGCAACTCTGGAAAAAGGCAGGGCTAAGCCCGGGGAGGAGGTGATTATTACCAAGGTCGAAGGCCTAAAGCTGAGAGCTACCAAAAAAGAGTAAAGGAGGTGATTAAGTGAATATTATTGTCATTGTTGTCATTGCCTTCGTGGTTCTGATCATTCTCTCCATGGCGATAAAAATCGTCACCGAATACGAGAGAGGCGTTATTTTCCGGCTGGGGCGGTTGATTGGCGCCAAAGGTCCGGGGCTGTTTCTCATCATTCCTTTCGTTGACCGGATGTTAAAGGTTGACCTGCGCGTGGTCACCATGGATGTACCGTCGCAGGAAGTCATCACCAAGGATAACGTAACCGTAAGAGTAAATGCCGTGGTCTACTTCCGGGTGGTTGATCCCGAGGCTTCCGTGGTCAAGGTGCTCGACCATATCAGAGCCACCTCACAGATATCCCAGACGACTTTGCGGAATGTGCTGGGGCAGTCTGAGCTTGACGAGCTGCTTTCGCAGAGGGAAAAACTCAATCAGATGCTGCAGAAGATTATCGACGAGCATACTGACCCCTGGGGCGTCAAGGTCAGCACCGTGGAAATCAAGGAAGTTGAGCTTGACCAGGAGATGAAGCGGTCTATGGCGGCACAGGCGGAAGCGGAAAGAGAAAGGCGCGCCAAAATCATTCATGCCGAAGGTGAGCTTCAGGCATCGGAGAAGCTGGCACAAGCAGCACATATTATCGGCAGAGAGCCAGCGGCAATACAGCTTCGCTTTCTCTCAACGCTCACCGAGATAGCCAGCGAGAAAAACAGCACCATTCTCTTCCCAATACCAATAGAGTTTCTCAAGGCATTCGGTCACTCTCCTTCGGGAACGAAAGAAGAGTCCAAGTAGTCTGAGAAAGAGCCGAAATCAGGCGGCATCGACAGAACGTCGCCGGGGAGCCTAGCTGGCGTCACGCAGGGCTACATCCCCGGCGACAACATGGCTTATAGAGCCATTGTCATGTCTCAGTACCAGACTGCCATCTCTCAAGGCAGCTTCGGCCACGCCTTCCAGCACCCTGTCTCCTGATGTCACGATAACCTTTCTGCCAATGGTTATCAGGCGGCCACGCCACTCCTGATAGACGTGTTCCCCATCCCCTACAGACGTGTACAGGTTTTCCAGCTCAACGAGCAGGCGGCGGATGATTTCCACGCGCGAGATATCTTTTCCCGCTTCCTCAGACAGGCTCGTGGCCGCCGCCATTATCTCCGGGAAATCACTCATCCTGATATTGGCATTGATGCCGATGCCAATAATGGCCCAGGCCACATCGCTGCCATGCAGCTCACTTTCAATCAGTATGCCGCAGACTTTCCTGCCCTTAATCAGGATATCATTGGGCCACTTGAGCTGTGTTTTCAGCCCGGCGACGGCTTCAATACTTCGCGCCACAGCCAATGAGGCGAGCATGATGAGGTAAGGAAGCTGCGCAATACCGGGATAGAGGACCACGGAAAGCGAGATGCTTCCCCTGGGCGATAGCCAGACGCGTTTAGCCCGGCCTCTTCCCGCCGTCTGCTCTTCGGTGATGACCACAGTCCCTTCGGCAGCCGCTTGCTTCGCCTCCTGTCTGGCCGCTTCCATGGTTGAGCCATGCGTGAGGAAGTGAATGACCCTCTGCCCGATGAAACGGGTTTCAAGCCCGCTGGTTACCTTTTCCGGCGATATCAAATCCATAACATACCCTTCCGGTACTGCGGAATAAATAATTTGTCGTTAGATAGTATATCAAAAAAATACGCCTTTACCACGCGGTTTGGCAAAGTTCACTCTTTGCCAAAGAGTGCCTAATAGGTATATACTTATTGCCAAAGCGAGCGAGGTCTAAAGATGTTTCGCCCAATATTAGCTTGCTTCGGGGGTAAAATGAAATTCTTCACGAGAACATTTGACGGTCACGAGGTGAGGCTATTTCATGATGCAAACAATCTGCGTGTCTATCCGATAATTTCTTGGATACCGTATTTTTGGGATAGTGACATAGCTTTAGACATGGCGATAAAAATACCTAGATTTGGTAAATATGGCGATAGTTGGAATTACCATTGGGAATTGAGAGATTTAGATAACAAAATGATTTATCAAGGTAATTTTCCGAAGGAAGGCGATGATATTGTTACAGTCACGAATAAAGGCTTCCGGAGAAAATTAGTTTATTGGAACTCTGGTAAGAAAAGAGCAATTGTATTAGGCAATGTGCACCCGCACAGAGAATATATGCTGTACATAAAATTTAAGACAGCAACGATTGAGAGCGATAATATGTTAATGGCTTGCTTCAGCGTTGACGATAGGGATACTTAGCAGATGCAGGCGTTCTTAGGCATGTTTTTAGTAATATTCACAATTTTTATGACGATATTTTTTAAGGGGTGTGAATTATGACATTTATACGTGCAAAAGAAATCCCGCCACGTTCTGGCAACTGGTATGACTACGAAGTAGAGACTATTCACAAGGGGAATAAAGTCATTCAAAGGCATATCAGGTACATTGGCAAATCATCACTACGCCCTTCACGTTCTACGGCGTCTGGTAGGGGATTACCATCACCCGTAAGCACTTCACCGGCATTACCTGTTTCCCCTGAACCCACCAGAATTACCAAGATGAAAACCCCTGCCAAACAAATAGCTTCCGCTATGTGTATGTATTACAATGGGCAATCCCTTGATGGTATCCAACAGCAATTCAGGCAAGACTATGACGTGGATATGAGCGAGAGCAATTACTGGAATTGGGTAAAGCGGTTTACCAAAGAAGCTATACGCCAAAGCAAAGATTTTAAGCCTGAAGTTGGAGATACGTGGATAGCAGACGAAACCTATATGAAGCTAGGAGATAAAACTGTCTATTTCTGGGATATTATTTGCCCTAGAACCAACTACCTCTTAGCTTCTCACGTTTCATTTAGCAGAGGTGGCAGAGAGGCAAAGGTGTTAATGAAACTTGCCTCACAAAGAGCAGGCAAAACTCCAAAGGTAGTAATAACTGATAAGTTACGTTCTTATATTGTGGGCATAGAAGATGCCTTTGGAGCGGATACTAAGCACGTTCAAGGCGGGCCATTCAAGACCTTATCTAGTGGCAAATCAACAGCGGAAATAGAGCGGTTTCATAAGACCTTAGAGCAAAGGACAAAGGTATTTGAGAAGTTTAAGGATATTGCCAGTATCAAGCTACTAACTGGTGGCTGGCTGATAAACTATAATTTCTTTAAACAGAATGAAGGTTGCGGGAATGTACCGCCTGCTCAATCCGCAAGCAAGGTTGTACCATTCAAAGACTGGAATGATGTAGTAATACCAGAAGGTACTCCCGATATGGACTACACAGTGAGGCTATATCGCAGGAAATCAGTAAAGAAAGGTAAGCCTGTTTTTGATGCTACCCTGACACCCATGATTGGCAATGAGCAAGCGAAGGTAAAAGATGTGGAGCATACTTAAAGAAGTATTATTTAATGTCTTTGGTACAATTATCTGTATATTATTTATTTGCTGGGGGCAACATAAATTATTTGAACTAACTGAAGATTTTATGCCACACCCAACTCAGTGGGCTAAATCGAAAACCCATTCTGCATATGAATTCTATAAATGCGATAAAGGCAATAATGATGATAAGCGTTTGCAGCCATGCAGGCAAAGAGAGGAATGCAATGAGCACTATAATAGCTACGAGTATGACGAGCCCCCAGTCGGTCTTTTTTCTTCTACGTGGACTCATTTTTGCCTCCTTGTAGAAAGGATTTGTACCCATTATAGAGAGTGCCTAACCAAAAGTCAACGATTGTACTTTACCCGCGGTTTGGCAATATTGACAAACGGAAAGGGCTGTGATATTATTAAACTTGCGCTTTGAGAGCGCTGGGAGCACCTTAACAACTGGATAGCGGAAGGAAGTTCAAGCCAAGATAAGAATTGGCCGGAGAGTTTGATCCCGGCTCAGGATAAACGCTGGCGGCGTGCTTAATGCATGCAAGTCGAACGGTCCTTCGGGACAGTGGCGAACGGGTGAGTAACGCGTAAGCAACCTGCCCCTAAGTGGGGGATAACTTCGGGAAACTGGAGCTAATACCGCATGTGGTGGTGGGGGTAAAGCCCCATCATTAAAGCCTTCGGGCGCTTGGGGAGGGGCTTGCGTCCGATTAGCTTGTTGGTGAGGTAACGGCCCACCAAGGCAATGATCGGTAGCTGGTCTGAGAGGATGATCAGCCACACTGGGACTGAGACACGGTCCAGACTCCTACGGGAGGCAGCAGCAAGGAATATTGTGCAATGGGCGAAAGCCTGACACAGCGACGCCGCGTGGGGGATGAAGGCCCTCGGGTCGTAAACTCCTTTTCTCAGGGAAGAATAATGACGGTACCTGAGGAATAAGTCTCGGCTAACTACGTGCCAGCAGCCGCGGTAATACGTAGGAGGCAAGCGTTATCCGGATTTATTGGGCGTAAAGCGCGTGTAGGCGGCTCTTCAAGTCGGATGTAAAATTTCCCGGCTCAACCGGGAGGGACCATTCGATACTGCTGGGCTAGAGTGCAGTAGAGGGAGGCGGAATTCCCGGTGTAGTGGTGAAATGCGTAGATATCGGGAGGAACACCAGTGGCGAAGGCGGCCTCCTGGGCTGCAACTGACGCTGAGACGCGAAAGCGTGGGGAGCGAACAGGATTAGATACCCTGGTAGTCCACGCTGTAAACGATGGACACTAGGTATGGGGAGTATCGACCCTCTCCGTGCCGTAGCTAACGCATTAAGTGTCCCGCCTGGGGACTACGGCCGCAAGGCTAAAACTCAAAGGAATTGACGGGGGCCCGCACAAGCAGCGGAGCGTGTGGTTTAATTCGATGCAACACGAAGAACCTTACCAGGGCTTGACATGCTGGAAGTAGGAACCCGAAAGGGGGACGACCTGTTGAGTCAGGAACCAGCACAGGTGCTGCATGGCTGTCGTCAGCTCGTGCCGTGAGGTGTCGGGTTAAGTCCCATAACGAGCGCAACCCTTGTTGCTAGTTGATTTCTCTAGCGAGACTGCCCCGCAAAACGGGGAGGAAGGTGGGGATGACGTCAAGTCAGCATGGCCCTTATGCCCTGGGCTACACACACGCTACAATGGGTGGTACAATTGGTGGCAATGGGGCGACCCGGAGCTAATCCTTTAAAACCATCCTCAGTACAGATTGCAGGCTGAAATTCGCCTGCATGAAGGCGGAGTTGCTAGTAACCGCGTATCAGCATGGCGCGGTGAATACGTTCTCGGGCCTTGTACACACCGCCCGTCACGTCATGAAAGTTGGCAACACCTGAAGTCGATGGGCCAACCTGATTTTATCGGGAGGTAGTCGCCGAAGGTGGGGCCGATGATTGGGACGAAGTCGTAACAAGGTAGCCGTAGCGGAAGCTGTGGCTGGATCACCTCCTTTCTAGGGAGATACCTGGCGAAAGCCTATTCTCCTAGGTCGATCATCGACCGAACAAGTCGATGACCTTTCACTTCCTTCCGCTGTCCAGAGGTTAAGGTGCTTTTTTATATTGAGGCAGAAATAACCCCGCACTGGGTGCCAAGCGAGAGCGCTTGATTTTTTTTTGCTTCTACCCTAAAATAAAAAGCGTAATTT
>Ga0315545_1001955_pt1 | contig 19268 bp, 14 predicted proteins | sample SalMarSW160210MG_FD_203096 | JGI IMG/M metagenome (GOLD analysis project Ga0315545, IMG submission 203096) | Salt marsh sediment microbial communities from the Plum Island Ecosystem LTER, Massachusetts, United States - Salt Marsh Sediment SW1602-10 ...
GGGGTACGCTGGGCAGATCTCCCTCGGTCAGGCGGCGTTCTTCGGAATCGGTGCATACACCACGGGGATCCTTACCACAAAGCTCAATTTTCCCGTCTTTGTTTCGTTTCCCGCGAGCATCCTTCTCACAGTGCTCATTGCGTTCATCGTGGGAATACCGACCCTGAGGCTCAGGGGGCACTACCTGGCAATGGCCACACTCGGGCTCGGAGAAATCGTTCACATCGTGTTTAACGAGCTCATCCCCCTCACCGGAGGCCCATCCGGGTTCGGAAACATTCCGGTGATACGCATACTGGGGCTCGGGCTCGACAACGACTATAAATACTTCGTGCTCGTGTGGGCGGGTGTCGCGTTTGTACTCTTTATGTCACTGAACCTCATCAATTCACGTGTGGGAAGGGCGCTGAAGGCGGTGCACAAGGACGACCGTGCCGCGTCCACACTCGGGGTCAACACTGCGCGGTTGAAGCTCGCAATCTTCGTGCTGGGGGCGGCGTATGCCGGACTGGCGGGGTTCTTCTACGCGCACTACATCACCTTTCTGAGTCCGGGCAGTTTCGGGCTGAACTTCTCGATACTCCTTGTCACCATGGTTGCGGTTGGAGGGATGGAAAACATCTGGGGCTCGATGATCGGGACCGCAGTGCTTACCATACTTCCGGAGTATCTCCGGTTTTTCCACGATTTCGACATCCTGATCTACGGTGTCATACTCATGACGATCATGCTCCTCCGGCCTGAAGGGCTGTACGGGATTAAAATCCCGCTGAAACGGAAAAAAATAGGGGAGGCGCTGGGACGATGAACCACATTCTTTCGACCCGCGGCATCTCCAAATCCTTCGGCGGCCTGAAGGCGATATCAAGTCTCACCTTCAGTGCGGAGGAGAGGGCAATCACCGCGATCATCGGACCGAACGGCGCGGGGAAGACCACCCTTTTCAACCTCATAAGCGGGCTTCACCGCCCGGACAGCGGTGAGATCGTGTTCAAAGACCGCAGGATCGACAGGCTCAGGCCGTACAAAATCCCCTCGCTCGGCATTGCACGGACCTTCCAGAAGCTCAGTGTATTTTCCAACATGAATGTTCTCGAAAATGTCATGGTGGGACGTTACTCACGGTCTTCATCGGGTTTTTTCCCCTGCGCCCTCAACCTGAAACGCTACAGAAGGGAGGAGAAAGAGATCCGTGCAAAAGCGCTCTTCTGGCTCGAGTTCATGGACATACAGGACATCTGGAACAGGAAGATCAAAGAGATTCCTTTTGAAAAACAGAGAATCGTCGAGATCACGCGCGCAGTGGCGGGTGAGCCCGAGCTCATACTCCTCGATGAGCCTGCCGCAGGCCTCAACATTACGGAAACAAAGCACCTCGTGGACACGATCTACAAGATAAAGGAACTCGGAAAATCCATCCTTGTGGTGGAGCACGACATCGATCTTATCATGGAAATATCCGACAAGATCGTGGTACTGAACTTCGGGGAAAAGATCGCAGACGGGTTACCCAGGGACGTGCAGCAAAACGAGCGCGTCATTTCGGTGTATCTCGGAACGGAGTTTTCGAAATAACGGATGCAAGAGGCATTATGCTCAAGATCAGGTCACTCAGATCCTATTACGAGTCGTTGTGCGCGGTGAAATCCGTCTCCCTTCATATTGGAAAAGGGGAGATCGTCACCCTCATCGGCGCAAACGGCTCCGGGAAATCGACCCTCCTCAACTCGATCATCGGCCTGGTCGCAAAAACCACGGGGTCGATTCTTTTCGAAGAAAAAGAGATCCACACGCTCGCGCCCTCCTCCATCGTGAAGATGGGAATCGCGCTTGTTCCGGAGGGAAGGCAGCTGTTTTCGCCCATGACGGTGCACGACAACCTCGTTCTCGGTGCATACCCGTACTACAGCATCAAAACCCGTCACCTGCTCAGTAGAAAAATCGAGTGGATCTTCGAGCTCTTTCCCGTTCTCGGAGAGAGAAAAAATCAGCTCGCAGGTACCCTCTCTGGAGGGGAACAGCAGATGCTGTCCATATCGAGGGCCCTGATGTCTGATCCGAAGCTTCTCCTTCTTGACGAGCCGTCGGTCGGGCTCGCCCCCAAAATCATTGAAAACATCTTCAAAACGCTCGTCGATCTCAGGCGCACGACTGGGCTGACGATCTTTCTCGTCGAGCAGAATGTGGGCCTCGCGCTCGAGGTATGCGACAGGGGCTATGTCATCGAGACCGGACAGATCATCCATTCGGGAGAGCGGGAAGAACTGAAAAACAACAAGGAGGTGCTCAGGGCGTATCTCGGCCGTGAATAACACCGGCACAGTTTTTCCCGAACACGATATCCGTCCGGAGACCTCGTCACTTTTATTGAAGGGGTGTGAAAATGCCGGTATGGAATGAAAAATACGAAATGATTGACAGAGACGAGCTCGTGCAGGTGCAACTCGAGCGGCTCCAGCAGACCCTGATCAGGGTATACAGGAGAGTGTCGTACTACCACAACATCTTCAACAAGATCGAGTTCGATCCTCACGAAGTTTCAACTCTCGACGATCTGAGAAAAATCCCCTACACCACAAAAGAAACGCTCAGGCTCGCCTATCCTTACGACATGTTTGCCGTTCCCCTGCGGGAAGTGGTGCGGATGCATTCCACATCAGGAACGACGGGACTGCCGCTCATCGTCGGGTACACAAAAAACGACATCGAGCACTGGACTGAACTCACCGCACGCGTCCTGAGCGCAGGCGGGGTAACAAAAGACGACATCGTTCAGATCTGCTTCCCCTACGGGCTCTTCACCGGCGGGCTCGGGTTTCACTACGGCGCTGAAAGAATCGGCTCTTCGGTCATTCCGAGCTCTGAATCCGACATTGAAAACCAGGTCATCATCATGAAAGACTACAGGACCTCCGCTCTGGTGTGCGCGCCCACCTATGCGGCGCTTATCTGCGATGCGCTGGATGAAAAGGGTATCTCACCTGCCGAGCTCTCGCTCAGCAAGGGGCTCTTCGGCGCGGAACCGTGGAGTGAGGCGTTTCGCGGAGAAATCGAAGAGAGCCTCAGTATCACCGCCACGGACAACTACGGGATCACCGAAATCATCGGTCCGGGAATCTCATTCGAGTGTGAACAAAAAAGCGGGCTCCACATCTCTGAGGACCACTTTATTGCAGAGATCATCAATCCGGACACCGGTGAAGTGCTCGGACCTGAAAGCAAAGGCGAGCTTGTGCTCACCACGATCACCAAGGAAGCCTACCCACTCATACGGTACAGAACAGGAGACCTCACCACCCTTCGTGCCGAGGTGTGCGGCTGCGGCAGAAGTTTTGTGAAGATGGATCGGGTGTTCGAACGGATCGACGACATGATCATCTTCAACGGCCAGAACATGTTCCCATCGCAGTTCGAGCAGATTCTCACGGAAGTGATCGGAAAAACACCGAACTTTCAGCTCGTGGTGAGCAAGGAGAACAACCTCGACAAGATGGAGATACAGGTGGAGGTCTCAGGCGACATCTTCTTCGACGAAATGGGGAAGCTCACCGATCTAGAGCATCACATCATGAAAGAGATCGAGGACAGGCTCGATTTTCTGCCGGAAGTGAAGCTTGTCGAGCCGCGAACGGTGCAGCGGAGCATGAAAGGCCGCCGGGTAATCGACAGGCGGTTCATCTGAACGGGTAGTAACGCTCGGATTGTTTATGTGATCGGGAGGTCGATCAATACTGTCGTTCCGTAGTTCGGTCTGCTTTTTATGTCGATAGTACCGCCGTGCTGCTGAACGATTTTTTTTACAATGGTCAGCCCAAGGCCGGAGCCTTCTTTCACCGCTTTCTCGGCAGTGCTTCCCCGGTAGAAGACCTTGAAGACGTGTTCCAGTTCCTTTGCTTCGATTCCCACGCCGTTGTCTCCGATCATGAGCCGCAGGGTGCCGTCGTTTTTCTCCCACTCGATGACGATCTTCACCGTTTGTTCTTTCCGGTATTTAATCGAGTTGTCGAACAGATTCGTAAAAAGCTGCGTCATCCGAACCTCGTCCGCGCGGATGGGAGGAATCTTTCCTCCGACTTCGATATCCAGACGCACCTCTCTATTGTTCAGCGCGTTGTACTGAATCTGGTAATCGCTGATAATGGCGTTGAGGTCGACTTCCTCGATTTTCAGCTCCCGTGTTCCGATCCGTGAAAGCATGAGCAGGTCATTGATCATCGAGATCGACTGTTCGATGTTCTCCCCGATCCTCCTGAGCATGTACCCCTCTTCATCATTCGTGATCATCGGCTCGAACTGCTTTCGCACCATGTCCGCGAATCCCCGTGCAGCGTGCAGAGGCGACTTCAGGTCGTGGGATATCGTGTAGATGAAATCCTCCAGCTCCTTCGTGCGCTCATGCACCCTGCTCTCCAGCAGCGCGAGGTTTTTCCGAAGCTCGCTTTCGAGCCGGAGCTTGTAGATGCCGGAGGCAATGACATTTGTCGAAAGCTCCAAAAGCCGTATCCCCTGGAGCGTGAAGGTGGAGTCTTTTTCCTGAATCACGACCATGCAACCGATTACCTTCGAGCTCACGATCAGCGGAGAGATGACGACAATGCTGTTTTCCGCTCCCTCGAGAAATGGGATCAGATCGCAGCCGTGAAACACTTCACCCACGGCACGGTACACGGTCTTCTTTTCAAAAAAGGCCTCCTGCATCAACGGGAGAAGGCAGCGGTGAAACCCCGCGTGTCGCGGCGCATACCAGTCCCGCGCCTTGATGGACTGCACGTAGTAGCGGTCGATTTCCCGCCCCGATTCCTTCATCACTCCGAGGGCCAGAAAGGGTACCTTGAGAATCGATCTCCCCTTGAGGGCCGCAGCCTCAATAAGTTCTTCGAGCGACGTGGTGTTTCCTATATCCCATGAAAGCTGAATGATTGTTTCGGCTTCATCGATCAGTTTCACAAAATGGGTGAGGTCGCTGTAGATCCCTATTAAAAGCGACTTCCCCTCGAACTCGGTAAGGTCCAGGGACACCCCGCAGTGGATCTCCTCTCCCGACTTCCTTACGAAGATTGTTGTATACTCATAGTGGCCTCTATCCTGCACGGAGTTCGCGTACTGGTCAAAGGCCGACCGGTCGGGCCTTTCAAACGAAGAGGGCCTCATGTCGATGATTTCTTCACGCTTGTAGCCTGAAAAACGCTCAAACCCCCTGTTGACGATGAGCTTTTTGTCTGTCAGGTTGTAAATGATGATCGGCTCGAGAGAGCTCACGAACACGTCGAACGACTCCATGGGGGTGGATTTCGGCTTCACGTTTCCGAATGTTCCGAGGTACACCCTTTGCGGGTCTTTCTGCGGATGCTCGCTCACGGAGGGGACGTGTACGCCCTGCGCGCCGATGACGAAATCCCTGTATCCGCCCTCCTTCGTCTTGAGCTTTACCGTGATCTCTTTCGTCCCTCTGCTGCCGGTTCGCCTCTCGGTAAAGGCGTTTTTCACCCGCTCGAACTCCTCCTGCGCGACAAGCTCTGAGAAATGATGCCCCACGATTTCTTCGCGGGAAAATCCGAGAATTGAGAGGACCTCGTCACCCATGGTGTTGACGATACCGCTCCGGTCTACCCCATAGTACTGCTGCGGGGAGGTGAGTGCTTCCTTCGAAAGCGTTCCCCGTGCGTCGATCTGCTTCTCGAACAGGTCGAACAGAATTTCCTGACGGATAAAGTTCAGGCTTGTTTTCTCGAATATTTCACGCTTTCGAATGGTGACAAACCTCACGATGTACTCGATTTCCTTTTCCTCAAGAGGGGCACACATCACGTAGTCAAACTTCTTCAGGGCGTCGTCAGAACAGCCGCGCGGTTCCTTCGAGAAACACGCAACGTATGGCGTGAGAAGAAAGCTCTGGGGGATATTCTGCTCTGCATCCCTCACGAACGACTCCGCCTGAGGCGCGGAGTCGAATCCCAAAAATACCACCTCGTCCCTCAGGATGGTATTTTCCCCAATCACGTGTTGAAGAAACGCCTGCTCGTTTTCAAACCACTCTCTGGGAAAGGGAGCGGTTTCGGAGCGGGAAAGAAACTTGAGCCTCTTTCCAACAAACAGCACTGTCGGTTTTTGGACTCCCATGTTGGACCTCTTCACCATCCCTGCGGAGTGCGTATGTGAGCGTGTGCGGTGTGTTAACTCTTTTTGAATTCGATTTTATCATCGGCATGGTATGCGATGATCTTATCGTTTTCTTTAACGTCTCCCGCAATGATCTGTTTGGCGAGGGGTGTTTCAACGTATGTCTGCAGCACTCTTTTCAAAGGGCGTGCACCGTAATTTACATCATAGCCTTTTTCTGCAAGAAACGCAAGCGCACCGTCGTCAACGTCGAGAAAGATGCCTCTCTCCGCGATCCTGTTTTTGAGGTACTCGAGCTGAAGACGCGCAATATCGATGATGTGATCCTTCGTGAGAGAGTGAAAAACCACCACTTCGTCTATTCTGTTCAAAAACTCAGGCCTGAAACTCTTTTTCAGGACTTCGAGAACGATCTGCTTCATCTCGCTGTAGCTCCTGCCGTTTGCGCTTTCCTGAGTGAGGATGTACTCCGAGCCAAGGTTCGAGGTCATAATAACCGCAGTGTTTTTGAAATCCACTGTTCTTCCGTGTGAGTCGGTAAGCCGTCCGTCCTCGAGAATCTGCAGAAGGATGTTGAAGACGTCGGGGTGCGCCTTCTCGATTTCATCGAGCAGGATCACCGAGTAGGGCTTGCGTCTCACCGCTTCGGTAAGCTGCCCCCCTTCATCGTACCCGATATACCCGGGAGGAGCGCCGATGAGCTTTGCGACCGTGTGCCGTTCCATGTACTCAGACATGTCGATGCGCACCATGTTCTTTTCGTCGTCAAAGAGGAACTCTGCAAGGGTGCGCGCGAGCTCCGTTTTGCCAACTCCCGTGGGGCCGAGAAATATGAAGCTTCCGATCGGTCTGTTCGGGTCCTTGATCCCGGCGCGTGCCCTGATGATCGCGTCGGATACTGCCTTGACCGCCTCATCCTGGCCGATGACGCGCTTGTGCAGATGGTCCTCGAGCGTGAGGAGCTTTTCCATCTCGCCCTGCATGAGCCGTGAAACGGGAATCCCCGTCCATTTCGCCACCACTGCCGCGATGTCCTCCTCGTCGACCTCCTCTTTGAGGAGCCGATCAGCGCCTTCGGATTCCATCCGTTTTCTCAGCTCCTCGAGCCGCTTTTCGACCTCGATAAGCTTCCCGTACTTGAGCTCCGCAGCCTTGTTGAGATCGTAATTGCGCTCCGCTCTCTCGATCCCGAATTTTATCTCCTCGATACTGCTCATCAGCTCCCGCACTTCCTTCAGCTGTGCCTTCTCTTCCTCCCACCGCGCCCTGAGCGAGCTTCCCTCTTCCTTGAGGTCTGCGAGCTGCTTTTCGATCTTTTCGAGCCGCTCACGCGATGCCGTGTCCTTTTCCTTTTTCAGCGCCTCCCGCTCGACTTCCAGCTGCATTGTCCTTCGAAGAATTTCGTCGAGCTCCACGGGCATTGAGTCGATCTCCGTTCGGAGCTTTGCGGCAGCTTCATCGACGAGATCGATCGCCTTGTCCGGAAGAAACCTGTCGGATATGTACCGGTTGCTGAGCACTGCCGCAGCAACGAGTGCGCTGTCTTTGATCTTCACCCCGTGGTGAATATCGTAGCGCTCCTTCAAACCGCGGAGTATAGAGATCGTGTCTTCAACATCGGGCTCTGTAATGAGGGTGGGCTGAAACCGACGTTCGAGCGCTGCGTCCTTTTCGATGTGCTTTCGGTACTCGTTGAGCGTAGTGGCTCCTATACAGTGAAGCTCGCCACGCGCGAGCATGGGCTTGAGCATGTTCCCGGCGTCGATTGCACCCTCGGCCGCCCCTGCCCCGACGACAGTGTGAAGCTCGTCGATAAACAAAATAATCTGTCCGTCCGATTCGGCCACCTCCTTGAGAACCGCTTTCATCCTCTCTTCGAATTCTCCGCGGAATTTCGCTCCCGCAAGCAGCGACCCCATGTCGAGCGCAACAATACGCTTTTCTTTCAGCCCCTCGGGGACATCCCCCTTCACGATCCGCTGTGCGAGCCCTTCCACGATTGCGGTTTTCCCCACACCGGGTTCGCCGATCAGCACGGGGTTGTTCTTCGTGCGCCTTGAGAGCACCTGTATGACGCGGCGGATCTCCTCGTCCCTTCCGATCACCGGATCGAGCTTTCCGATCTTTGCCCTTTCGGTGAGGTCAATCGCGTAGCGTTCGAGCGCCTGGTAGGTTGCCTCGGGGTTCTGTGAGGTGACACGCTGGTTTCCGCGAATCTGCTTCAGCGCGTCGAGCACCTTTCCCCGAAGCATCCGGTACTGCTTGAGGATCTTTCCCGCTTCTCCGCTGTCGTCGAGGAGCGCGAGGAACAGGTGCTCGGTACTGATGTACTCGTCCTTCAGTCCCCCGGACTCTTTTTCCGCCTGCACGAGAACAGAGTTCAGACGGGGCGACATATATATTGATCCGCCAGAACCAGAGCCCGTGACCCTGGGCATCCGCTCCAGCGCACGCTCCACCTCATCGGTCACTGTCGGAAGGTCGACACCGAGTTTTTTCATTACCTGAGGCACGACCCCCTCCTTCTGCCTGACAAGAGAGAGCAGAAGGTGCTCGGGCTCAAGCTGCTGGTGGCCGAACTCCCCCGCGAGGAGCTGGCAGGCACTGAGAGCGCTCTGCGCCATTTCTGTAAATCTACTTATATCCATGAATACTCCTTTTCATTCATTCTCTATAAATAAAGCTGCAATTTTTATACCAGTCTATTTTCTACAAAGAGTAAAACTAATTCCCTCACATACAATAAGTTAATACCTTATATCACTTTTAGTGAAGGAAATTGTGTACATCTGATACGCTCAAACCGTGTCAAAACGAAACACTTCCCGGCCGAAACCGTAAAACCTCTTTGCACTGAAACAGTCGGATTGTTATATTATACATCTGCCATGCACTACATAAAATTTATCGTCTACCCTGTTGTCGGGTCCATGCTCGGTTTCATTACAAATTTCATTGCCATAAAACTTCTCTTTCGACCGAAAAAAAAGACGCTCGGCATTCAGGGGCTTTTGCCGAAGAGAAAGTCTGCGATTGCACAGCGCGCCGGCGAGATCGTAAACGGCTACCTCGTCAACAGCGAAGAGCTCAGGAAAAAGATCGACAAAACGAAGCTGAATGAAGCGGTCGACAGATTCGTGGAAAAATACCGGTACAAGTTCTGGGATGTCCCCATTCTGAAATCCGTGGTGAAGAGGATACTGATATCGATCCTCATCGACAAGGACGGTTATTTCAGCAGGCGGGTGATTGAGAGCATCATCGACGAAGGGATGGTATCAGGGATTGTACAGCAGAAGATCAACGAGTTCGATGTGAGCACACTGGAATCGCTCATGAAAAAAGCTTCCGGCCCTGAAATCAACTTCATCATCTTTACCGGTGCGGTCCTCGGATTCATTATCGGCCTTGCGGAAGCGTTCCTTGGGCTGTGAAAATAAATCAGGAAAGATGCCGTCAGTCCACGTCGGACCTGCCCGTGACGATCATTTTTTCGAGCTTTTCTATAGTGATATGTTTTTTCTCGAAGTCTCCAACCTTTTCCCCGTGACTGAGAATCACGAAACGGCTGGCTATCGAGTACACGTGAAGGAGGTTGTGCGTAACAAAGATGCTCGATACCCCCTCCTCGCGGAGGTTCTTCACGAACTCCATCACCTGCCGTGACTCCTTCACTGAAAGCGCGTTCGTCGGCTCGTCAAGCAGGAGGAGGCGCGCCCGAAAGTAAATCGCCCGGGCGATTGCGACCGCCTGTTTCTGACCGCCGGAAAGATCACCCACCAGCTGTTCGGAAGACTCAATACCGATGCTGATGGATTCGTTGAGCACACGCGTCGCTTCACGGCGCATCGTTTTTTTATCGAGAAATCCCGTGGGTTTCGTGACCTCGTTTCCCATAAAAATATTTCTGTAGATCGACACGCTGTCCACGAGGGCACGGTCCTGATAGATCGTTGCAATCCCGAGCTCCTGGGAGTCTCTGTAGCTGGTAATTCGCCGTGTAACTCCCTGGTATTCAATGGTTCCGCTTTTCTGTGGGTAGATGCCGCTGAGAATTTTAATAAGCGTGGACTTCCCTGCCCCGTTGTCGCCGACGAGGCCGACAATCTCGCCTTCGTAGATGGACATATCGACGTTCTTCAGCGCTTCCACGTGACCAAAACTCTTGCTGATCCCCTTGAGCTCATAGAGGGGTGTACCGCTTCTGCCGTTACCCATCAGCTTTTCCTCCCGCGAATGAGAACATGAGCGGACACGGCGATGATGATGATCACACCGATGAATGTCCTGAACCAGAACGCAGGTGCCCTTGACAGAATGAGTATGTCCTCAACCGAAAATATGATTATCGTCCCCATGATCGTTCCGACAATGGTTCCGCTCCCCCCTGTCAGCAGTGTACCCCCGATTACTGTCGCGCCTATGGCCTGAAGCTCCATCCCCTGGCCGGCGATCGAATAGCCGGACCCCATACGGAACACCTGGATCGAGCCTGCGAGCGCTGAAAGCCCTCCCACTATCATGAAGTTGATGATCTTCACCAGGTCTACTGGAACGCCGAGCGCAATCGCGGCATCTCTGTTTCCTCCGGTGACGTAGGTCCAGTTCCCGAACCGGTAGTTCTCCAGTATGATCCACATGAGCACCGTAAAAAAGATGAACCAGAAAAACTGTACCGGAAACCCCGAAAGGGATCCAGTAAACATTTTTGCCACAGGCTGGTCACGCACAAAACTCTGCGGGAACCCGGAGGATACGAGAAGGACAGCGCCCCTCCAGGCCATCATGGTTCCGAGCGTGGTGATAAAAGAAGGAATTCCTATCTTCGTGGTGATCGCACCGTTGATGAATCCGATCGCGACCCCGATGAGGATGCACAGTCCGAAGGAGAGAAAACCGTTCCATCCAAGCCGTTCGTTGAGGATCGCCATGATAAACGGCGCAAAAGCAAAGGTGGATCCCACCGAGAGATCGAACTCACCGGAAATGATGAGCATCGTCATGCCGATTGCAACGATTCCGAGTTCCGGCATCGACTTGATGATGATGAACAGGTTCTCCTTTGTGAGAAACTTGTTATTTACCAGTGAAAATATCCAAAAGAGTACACCGGTTATGATGACAATGCTCACATCCTTGTACGTCAGTATGGCGCCAAGACGCTTCGAATGGGCGTTTTTCCCCGCACCCCTGTTGAGAGTATCGCTCATATTCTGTTTCCTTGTACTGGTGAAAAAATAAGGTGAACCCCCGTGGAGAGGCCGCGGGGATCCACCTTTTTTTAAAAGGAGCCGTTATCTGATCCTTTTCTTTACAAGCTCGAGGACTTCATCCACGTTCGAAGAATCAACGATTCCTCTCCCTGTATCGATGTCGAAGGGAGCAAACTTCCCGTAGTTGATCATCACCAGCTGCATCACGGTGAAATATCCCTGAAGGTACGGCTGCTGGTCGATGACCGCCTTTGTGATACCCTTCTGTATGGCCGGACCGGTGTTGGGAAGAAGGTCGAATCCTCCCACGACAACCCTGTTTTGCATTTTCATATCTTCCACGACCATGCCTGATACTTCCGTGGTCAATCCACCGACACAGAGCACACCCTTTGTCTCGGAATGCCCGAGAAGGTAGGCGGAAATACGTCTCGTTGTCTCTGCTCTTTCGTACCCTGCGTCGAGCTCCTCTGCGGTGACTCCAATTTCATCCATCGCATCGATGATACCCGCAGACCTGTTCACCGCATAGGCCTGCCCGGGAACCTCTTCCGGAATGACGATGTGATCGCCCCTCTTGAGGAATTTCTGCATGTATTTCCCGAGCGTGTAGCCGACCTTCCGCTCGGTGGCGCCTATGTACGCGAGCCGTGCGTTCGGTGTGCCGGAGTCATCCTGGTTGAATGAAATAACCGGGATGCCCTTGTCGATTGCCTTCTGCACGACGCCGTCAAAGGCAACAGGGTCGACAATGGAAATTCCGATACCGTCAGGGCCGGCCGCGATCGCCTCCTCCATCATGTCGACCTCTTTTGCGTTGTCGCTCTCTGAAAAGAGAAACTGCACGGCGCACCCGTACACGAGCCCCGCATCCTCAGCACCCTGCTTCACGACACTGTGGTAGGGGTCGCCGGAAGAGCCGTGCGTGATCATGACGATCTTGAACTCGAGCCCCGCACCGCCTACCTTTGCGGGCTCGATTTTTTCCGCCTCTTTTGTCCCGGTGGCAAACGCAACTCCACAGATGAAGAACACTGCAAAAATAACCGCACTCAACTTGTAAATACCGTGTTTTTTCATAAAAGTAACCCCCTTAAAAAAAAATCATATATGTTGTATCACACTGTTACCAATTTCGCAATATGTTTTCACCAGTTATGGATTGAACCTGTCTCGTCCCGTAAAACGGGAAGGTACTGCTTCCTGTAGGGAAAATCCGCCGCTGCATCCTCGTCGAACCCCACTCCAAGGCCGGGTGCGTCCTTTATATGCAAATAACCGTCTTCTTCCCGGTAGGAAAGCTCGAACACCCGTGAGAGGTTCTTATCGTGGACATAGGTTTCCTGGATACCGAAATTGGGTATGCTCAGGTCGACGTGCACGAGTGCCGCATGGGCAAAAGGGGAAATGTCGCTCGGCCCGTGAAAAGCGGTTCTGATTCCGCACGAATCCGCAAAATGCGCGAGCTGGAGAAGCGGTGTGATCCCGCCGAAATGACTGATGTCCACACGGATGAAATCGACGAGCCGCTCCCTGATCACCGGGCCGCACTGAGCCATGGTATTGAACAGCTCGCCTAAGGCAAGCGGCGTGCCGCACAGGGCGCGAAGCATTCGAAGCCCGTCCGCGTCGAGCGAGTCGACAGGATCCTCGAGGAAAAACAGGGAAAACCGCTCGAGCGCTCTAGCCGCGTGCACAGCCTGCGCGGGGGTAAGCCTGCCGTGCACATCGTGGATGAGCCGTATGTAATCTCCCAGCGCCTCTCGCAACCTGGCGGTAATCCTGATCAGATCGTTCATATAGGCCTCGGAGTTCCACATCCCCTCCTGTTTCACATCATCGGTCTCGATTCTTTTGAGGCCGACATCCTGATGGGGCTGCCTGTAAAAGACGTCACTTCCGCCGGGGTCCTTCGTGTCGAAGCTGTAGCGTATCGCACTGACGCCTCTTTCCACGAGCTCTTTGCAGCGGGACACGAGCTCGTCAGCGTTTTGCCCGTGCGCGTGTGTGTACACCGAGACCCTGTCCCTGCATTTTCCGCCGATGAGCGAATAGAGGGGCATGCCCGCCCGCTTCCCCTTTATGTCCCAGAGCGCCATGTCAACCCCGGCGAGCGCGGTCATCAGCACGGGGCCTCCCCGCCAGTATGTCCCTCTGAACACCATCTGCCAGATATCCGAGATCCTATCCGAGTCGTACCCCCTGAGCCAGTCCGCCAGGTAATCGTCGACCACCGACTTCACCGCCAGCTCTCTTCCGTTGAGCGTAGCGTCCCCGTACCCCGTGATCCCATCTTCGGTCGTCACCCTTACGATGAGATAGTTTCTTCCGGGACAGGTCAATATGGTGCGGATTTCACCGATCTTTGCATTCATCTCGTCCTCTCACCGAAGTGTGGAAAACCACTCCTTCATCTCCCTCGAATCATCATGGAGCCGCGCAAGGCTTTCCATGTCAAGGGCTCCGGGCTCCGGAAGGACAGCAGTCAGGCCTCCGTCAACGAGGAGGTCTGAACCTGTGACGAACCGTGACTCATCGGAGGCAAAATAGACCGCCGCGTATGCGACATCCCTGGGAGCCCCGACCATTCGAAGCGGCTGGTTGAGCTCCATTCCCCGCATGTGCACATCGGAAAACCGTTCCACATATGTTCTGTGCGCTTCCTCCCCGTAGCGGGAACGCACCCAGTGGCCGAGCTGCACCTGGATCGCACCGGGTGAAATGGAGTTTACCCGTATTCCGTGAGGGGCGAGCTCCACCGCGAGCGCGCGGGTGAACATGAGCACTCCCCCTTTTGCCGTGCAGTAGGCGCTCTCATTCGCCAGCCCTGCGTGGCCGCGCACCGACGAAATGTTCACGATGCTCCCCTTTTTTCGCTTTTTCATAAACGGGGTCACAAACCGCGCAGCATACCAGTACCCCTTCAGATTGGTTTCGAGGATCGCATCAAAGCGCTCCTCAGTATCCCGGTCCGGATCGTCAATCTCGTGTCCGAAAAGGGGGAGGCCTGCATTGTTGACAAGAATATCACAGGCTCCGTACTCTGCGAATGTGTCTTCCGCCATTTTTTTCAGATCGTCGTGTGCGCGCACATCAACTTTCATCACCGTACACCTGCCGCCTTCTTTTCTGATAGAATCCTGTACGGCCGCAAGGTCCGCCATGTTTCTCGCAGCGCACACGACCGCCGCCCCTTCGGCGCAAAACATCCGCGCGATCTCAGCTCCAATCCCGCGGCTCGCGCCGGTCACAATCGCTACCTTGTCCTTCAATCTCATCATCAACTCCGTGCTGGCAATATGCACACACCATACACCCGGTGTCCTGTTCGAGTCAAGCACTATGCGCACATGTGCCAGTGTGCACATGTGCCTGTGCGCGTATGTGCGGCAGACGGGTATGCGTGCCCATGCATAGACCTCTGTTTCCACACAACGAATTCTATTGAAAAAAAAGGAAAAAAAGATTAGCATAGCGGGATACGAAAATGGCGTCTGGTTCGATGAACGGAACAATCCTCTCACTCACCGGAATTACCAAGTCATTTCCCGGTGTTCTCGCGAACGATCACATCGATTTTTCTTTGAACAGGGGGGAGATCCATACACTTCTCGGCGAAAACGGGGCAGGCAAGACGACGCTGATGAACATCCTCTACGGCCTGTACACACCCGATGAGGGGGAGATCAGGATAAACGGGGAAGAAGTAAGTATCCGGACCCCAGCGGATGCGCTCTCCCACGGCATAGGCATGGTCCATCAGCACTTCATGCTCATTCCGATCATGGATATAACGGAAAATATCATCCTCGGAAAGGAGTCGAAGAAACGCGGGCTCATAGACAGGGAGGAGGCTGAAAGCAGGATCCGCGAGCTCTCAGAAAAGTACAGTTTCCACCTCAATCCCAGAGACATCATCAAAGACCTCTCCATCGGGATGCAGCAGAAAGTCGAAATCATTAAGGCGCTCTACCGGGAAGCGCAGATCCTCATTCTCGACGAGCCCACCGCGGTTCTGACACCTCAGGAAAGCAAGGAACTCTTTTCGATTCTCCGTTCACTGAAAAATGAGGGGAAATCGATCATCTTCATCAGCCACAAGCTGAAGGAAGTGCTCGAAATATCAGACATCATCACGGTTCTCAGAGACGGAAAGGTCATCGGGAGCGTGAGACCGGAAGACACGAGCGAGCAGGAGCTCGCCCGGATGATGGTCGGGCGGGAAGTCATCCTGAAGGTCCGGAAAACGGAAAAAAAGAAAGGGGCTCCGGTCCTTGAGGTGAAAGATCTCGTTGTTCAGGATACCAGAGGAGTACAGGTCGTCAATGCAATCAGTTTTACCGTTCACCAGGGAGAGATATTCGGCGTTGCAGGGGTCCAGGGAAACGGCCAGACCGAGCTCGTGCAGGCGCTCACAGGACTTCTTCCCTTTCAAAGCGGGGAGATACGCATCCAGGGCCAGCCGATTTTTGGAAACCGTCCAAGGGAGGTCACCAGGCTCGGAACCGCCCACATCCCCGAAGACCGCCACACGTTCGGCCTAGTGCTCCCCTATCCGGTCCGGGACAACCTCATTTTGTGCACCTACTACACATCACCATTTTCCCGGCACGGAATACTCGATTCTCCCTATATTGCAGAAAAGTCCCTAAAGCTCATAAAGGAGTTTGACATCCGCACTCCTGCTCACACGACGATCACAGATACACTCTCAGGGGGCAACCAGCAGAAAACGGTTGTCGCCCGCGAGCTCTCGCGGGACAACAGGCTGCTCATCGCCGCACAGCCAACACGCGGGCTCGATGTCGGGTCCATCGAATACATCCACAAAAAAATCATCGAAACCCGGGATTCCGGGTGCGGTGTGCTGCTCGTATCAAGCGAGCTCGAGGAAATACTCTCACTGACAGATACCATCGGTGTGATATTCAAAGGTGAAATCATAAGGACCCTCGACAGCAGAGAAGCGACAAAAGAGGGGCTCGGCCTGCTCATGGCTGGAATAAAAAAATAGAGTGGGTTGCAATGAAGCTGAATAGACAAAGATCAGGATATCAGGAACTGTTCATCCCCTTTCTTTCCATCGCCACGTCACTCATCATCGGCGCGGTGATCATATGGGCGTCCGGAGCGAACGTGTACAGGGCGTATCAGGGGCTGCTTGAGGGTGCGTTCGGAAAACCCAGAGCGATTGCAGAAACCTTCGTCATCACGACCCCCTACATTCTCACCGGGCTTGCCGTAGCCTTCGGATTCAAGTGCGGCCTTTTCAACATCGGAGTGGAGGGACAGCTGTACGCAGGCGCGGTGACGGCCGCGTTCATCGGGTACGCGGTCAAGGGGCTTCCGCAGTTCATTCATCTTCCCTTCGCCCTGCTTGCCGGCATCGCAGCAGGCGCGGTGTGGGGAGGAATCCCGGGCTACCTCAAGGCAAAAACCGGGGGCCACGAAGTGATAAACACGATCATGATGAACCACATCATGATCAAGCTCACCGACTATCTCGTGAAAAACCCCATGCTCGATACAAGCGCGAGCATCCCCCGCACACCCTACATCATGGAGACCGCGCACATGCCGAAGATCTTCCCGGCCTTTCGCATGCACTGGGGATTCGTTCTCGCGATCGCGGCGGTGTTCTTCATCTACTTTCTCCTCTTCAAGACCACGCTGGGGTTTGAAATCCGCACGGTCGGGCTCAATCAGAACGCGGCCCGCTATGCGGGAATGAACGTGTCGAAGAACTTCATTGTTGCAATGGCAATATCAGGCGGGCTTGCCGGATGCGCAGGTGCGGGGGAAGTGCTCGGGCTGAATTACACCCTCCCCGCCGCATTCATTTCGGGGTATGGGTTTGACGCGATCGCGATCGCACTCCTCGCAAAAAGCAACCCCTTCGGGATCATCCCCTCCGCCGCGCTGTGGGCAGCGCTTCGCAACGGCGCAGGGCTGATGCAGATCAGGGCAAGCATATCGATCGACCTCATAAACATCATTCAGGCCTTTGTCATCATGTTCATTGCAGCCCCAAAGATCGTGCGCTGGATATACAGGATCCGCGCCGAACGGGGGAAGGAAGGCATTATCCTCACGAAGGGATGGGGGAAATGACAGGAAGGCACTATCTTCACAAAGAGATGGGAAAATGACAGGATCCGGGTAGGGCACGAAGGAAGATGGCTCAATCTTTTTCGCAGGGAAGGATCATATCAGTGGATAGATCGGGTTTCCGAATATTCATTTTTGCTGCGCTGGCGGTGATCATCAATTTCATCATCATCCGTTTCTCCTTTCATTTTCAGCCCGGCGTAACAAAAACCCTCCTGGGCTTCGGTTCTCTCGGCTCGATCACCGTATTTACCGCCAACTCCCTGCTCATCCTCGGCATTCTCGGAATGCTCGTCTCTCTTGTTCCCGTGATTCCCCGCTTCAGGGAGAAATTAAACCTCTCGTTTTTCGTAACTGCGTTTACCGCGGTTTCGTCTCTCATCATATGGGCAGGCATCGACTCTGTGTTCGACATCGTGGGCCTTCTCGACCTCAGCCTGCGGCTCTCAACACCCATTGTGCTCGGCGCGCTCGCGGGCATCCTCTGTGAGCGTACCGGAGTGGTGAATATCGCAATCGAGGGAATGATGCTCACCTCCGCGTGCATCGGGTTCACCGCAAGCCTCTATTTGAATAACATCTGGGCGGGCATTTTCTTCGCGATGCTCTCAGGAGGGGTCATCGCGCTTCTGCACGCCTTTTTGTCCGTCACCATGATCACCGACCAGATCATCAGCGGAACCGTGATAAACATACTCGCAGTGGGGCTCACGGGGTTTATCCGGAGAAGCTTTCTGCTCAGGGCAAAGCTCTCCCGTACAGGTATTCTTCCGATCATCGCGATCCCGCTCCTCTCCCGCATCCCCATCATCGGCATAATCGTGTTCACCAACCAGCCGATCGTGTATCTCATGATGGGACTCGTGATCCTCATCACCATCCTTCTGTTCAAGACGAAGTGGGGACTGAGAACCCGTTCTATCGGAGAGCACCCTGAGGCCGCCGACACAGTGGGGATAAACGTGTTCCGCATGCGCTATCTCAACGTCATCCTCGGCGGGTTTGTCGCAGGCCTTGCGGGAGCGTGGTTCTCTCTGGAAACAACCGGAAGCTTCGACGACATGATGACAAACGGGAAAGGGTTCATTTCGCTCGCCGCCATGATCTTCGGCAAATGGCACCCCGTGGGGGCGTTTATCGGAGGGCTCATATTCGGATTTTCGGACGCACTGCAGATCATCTTTCAGATAAAGGATATCCCCGTACCGCCGCAGATACTCTGGATGCTTCCCTACATCATCACCATGGTCGTGCTCGCTGGAGTGATTGGGAAATCCACCCCGCCTGCAGCAGACGGCGTGCCGTATATTAAGGAATGACGGAAAACCGCCCTATGAGGGAGAGTGGATCCTGGATACTTGTGCATGCTGATCTTCGTTCAATTCTCTCCGGAAGCCGAGAGGCGGGCGACGAGATCTCTGGCCCGCGTGAATACCGCCTCGATTTTATCGGCCGTTGTGCCGCCCCCCTGAGCGAGGTGGGGGCGACCGCCTCCACTTCCTTCAAACTCCTTCAGCACATCCTTCAGAAGGTTCCCGGAGTGAATGCCGTTTTTCACGGCATCCTCGGTGGCGGTCAGCACGTAGACCGCTCTGTTTCCTTCTGAAGACGCGAGGAACACCACTGCATTGGTGACATTTGACTTAATCCTGTCAGAGATCTCCCTCAGCTCATCGAGTGAGTGATCGGGAAGCCGGAGCAGCACGAGGTTGAACTTCCCCGCACGGCACACGTCTTTTTCGTAGTCGAATAGCTCTTCGAACTTCCGCTTCTTTCCCTTTTTCAGCCGTTTCTCGAGCTCGCTTATCCGGTGCTTGAGGGCATTGA
>Ga0315545_1001957_pt1 | contig 19259 bp, 13 predicted proteins | sample SalMarSW160210MG_FD_203096 | JGI IMG/M metagenome (GOLD analysis project Ga0315545, IMG submission 203096) | Salt marsh sediment microbial communities from the Plum Island Ecosystem LTER, Massachusetts, United States - Salt Marsh Sediment SW1602-10 ...
CCCCTACGCAAGGCGAAAATCTCCCCCTGCGAATCTGCGCACCCCTCTTCCCTGCCGCCTCCCCGCCGTAAACACGCCGCCTTTCCCGGTTTTCCCGCCCCCAGACAGCAAAGTTTCGGAATTGCTGACCGAGGGCGATGCGGGGGGGGGAAATCGCATGGATTGGTGGTATGATAAGGGGCGAGTGTGTTTTGGAAAGGAACTGTGGACTTCGCAAAGCGTGCGGAGATAAGAAACTCGGTTTAAGAGAGGGCGAGATGGTTTCGATTGGGAGACGCATGGGTTGTGTTCTTGCGATGGGGCTTTTGGCAATGGATGCCGCATCGGGGGAACCGGGCGATACGCTGTCCGGGCGGGCGGCGGCGCAGGCGATGGAGAAGGCGACGCGGTATTTCGTGTACAAGGTGGCGACGCACGGCGGGTATCTGTGGACATATTCCAAGGATATGAAGGAGAGGGCTGGGGAGGGGAAAGCCACCGAGAGCCAGATATGGGTTCAGCCGCCGGGGACGCCATCGGTGGGTTTCGCATTTCTGCGGGCATATCGCGTGACTGGCTCGGAAATCTATTTGAAAGCGGCAAAGGGGGCGGCGGACGCTCTGGTGTGGGGGCAGCTCGCTTCCGGAGGATGGGATTACAAGATAGACTTCGAGTCGGCCGCCAGCAGGAAATGGTATTTTCGGCGGGATAAGGAGAAAGGACGGGGGCCAAACGGGCGAAGAAATACTTCCACGTTCGATGACAATAACAGCCAGAGCGCGCTTCGTCTCCTCCTGGCGATGGATGAAGCCACAAACAAGCGGCTTTCCTATCACCGGGCGGTGGAGTACGGGCTGCGGTTCATGCTCAAGAGCCAGTTTCCGAACGGAGCGTGGCCGCAGCGTTTCCCTCCGCCAACCAGCGGCTACGGCGGCTACTACACCTTCAACGACAACGCCATCAACGATTGCATAGGGGTCATGCTGGAGGCGTACAAGATTTATGGCGACAAGCGTTACCTCGAAAGCGCGAAGAAAGGAGGGGATTTCATCATCGCTTCGCAGCTTTCTTCTCCGCAATCTGGTTGGGCTCAACAGTACGACTACGATATGAAGCCCGCGCCTGCTCGATGGTTCGAGCCTGCCGCCTGCAACGGCGCCGCCACCTGTCGCAATATCCGCACGTTGACCGAGCTATTCCTCGAGACGGGCGAGGGGAGGTATCTGAAGCCGATTCCCTCGGCTCTCAATTGGCTGGAGAAGTCGAAACTTCGCGAAGGGGTCTGGGCGAGGTTCTACGAACTGCGGACGAACCGGCCGATATACGTGACGGCGGACCGACGGGTTGTTTACGAGCGTGTCAACCTTCGTCCGGGCTATAGCTGGTTCGGAAATTACGGTGGCGGGGAGGTCGCACGCCTTTACAAAAAGGTCGTTGCTCTCGGGCGAGAGAAGTACCTCGCGGAGAAGGCTCGTCCGCCGTCTCCCGCTGAAAAAGAACGCCGCGTCAGGAGTCTGGACGCCCAAGTTGAAAGAATCATCGCCGCCCAAGATGCCGAAGGACGGTGGGTTGAAAACGGCAGGATTGAAACGAGCACGTTCATTCGGAATATGGGCACTCTTTGCGAGTATCTGGCGATGATGGCGCGAGGGTAGTCGTGGGTGCGGCTGTATTTCGGTGGCAAGGAAAGAAGGGAGAAAGAGCTTAACGCAGGGGCGCAGAGACGCAAAGCCTTACATACTCGGTTCACGAGAATGATTTCTTAGAGTGGACTGAGTATTCAAAACAATATAAAGCCAACTCGCATGAAAAATGAAGAGGCGCGGCTCACATCGAAGCGGCCGCGCCTCCTCGGTTCGCGAGCCGAGCTGGCGTCAGTTGAAGGACACCTGCTCGACCGGCAGAATCTCGATGACGACGGTCACTTCGGCAGAGATCTCCTCTCCATCCGGGCCCGTCGCAGTCGCCAGGACCTTGAAGCTGGCGGGCTTGTCGAGCTTGGCGGAGTCGAGAATGTTCACCTCCAGGACGACGTCTTCCTTCTCCTGCTCGCCCTCGCCGTAGTTCTCCGGGTCCAGAACGAGCTTGCAGAGAGACTGCCCCGGCTCGACCGGTTCGTATGTCGGCACATCGCTCGCAAGGGCGAAAGTGGCTGCGTTGTCGTTCGGCAGAACGATCTCCAGAACGTCCTTGAGCTCAGCCAGCTCTTTGCCCATCACGAGCTCGACTTCGGTCAGCTCGCCGGGAAGCGGATTCACCACCGGAATGACGATGCGGACAGGTTCGGCGATTTCAGCCGGCTTGACGCTGAATACCTTGATGCACACCCACTTGGCGTTATTCCGTTCGTTGCTTTCGCGGATGTGCCCGTTCTTGAGGCTTAGCCAACCGTAAAGCTTCGCCTTCTGCCCAAAGGGGGGATTATCCGGGGGGCCGAGACGGTCGGAGGGGTCAGCCATGAGCCGAAGGTTGTGCATCCTCTGGGTCATCCGGAACCGGATGTGGACGATCCTCGATTGTCGCGGCGCTATCCCCTGCCTGAAGTAGCTTACGGCTACTCTGTTGAGGACAGGATTCCAGAATCCCCAATTGTGGCAGGTGACCTCCCACAGAATGGGGCCCCGCGCATAGCCGCGGCCAATGTTTTGGACCTCAAAAAACAGGTCCACGTCTCGCCCGACCTTTGGCGGCGCCTTGTACCACCATCTTCCTATTCGAAGGTCAGGCAGCCGGTAGCCCGGCCAGTTGATTACTACCGGCGACGGCGGAACTCGCACCGCCTGACGGAGTTGCACAACGCTTTTGTCCTCTGCCCTCGCGCGAATGACCTGCGGAAGAACGACGCCTTCGCTGCTGCGAGCGTTTAGCTGCGCCGGCACGTTGCCGGTTACGGCTACCGCGAGGACAACCGCCGCAATCGCTGTCAGAAATGAACATCGCAAACTCATCACAAATCCTCCTTCTTTTGGAACTGCATGTTTTCCCCAAAGACCACTGTTAAACCTTGCCCCATTTCAATAGTCATCACCTCCTCGGCAAATTCGGGTTTGTTCCGTGGCCTTCAGGCGCCTATGCGAGCGGCTCCCAGGCGGATTGAGCCCGAAAACCGGGTAGCGCCTTCCAGGAAGGTAAATACAATAGCCGTGCCAGCGGAGGGATTTCGCCGCGCCATGGAAATTTCTATTAGCATAAGCCTCGTCACTTCAAGGAGATGCCGCCACAGGCACGTGGCGAAAGAGAAGGCCCTGCTGGCAACTCCGGCAGCCGACTTATGAAGGAAGTGAATAGGCAAGCTTGGCGAAATGGCATGGGTTGCCGCACGGGAGGCTGACACGGCTCATGCCGGAGCTTTTTCTCAGGGTGTTGCTCTGGGCTTTATTAAATCTGCTCTTAGAGGGGGGGGCGAAAGCAGTCTTCAGCCCTGAAGGGGCGTGATAAGTGGCTCTCAAATAGGCGGTTAGCTCCAGGGACAAGAGAGCGGACCTCCGTGGAACACAGACGCGGCCATACTCAGGCGTTCCGCGTTGTTGACCTTTCCCAGGTAAAAGTGTATCGTGCTACCAGAGCGCAGGGGATGGAATGCGTGAAAATAACGTGGCCGGGGTTGCGAGTCGGTCGTTTTCGCAGGAGCACGTGCGGAAAACCCGCGTCTGGAGAAGGAAGAATCGTAGAGGAGGAGTGAGATGGGCAGGAAAGCAACAGTAGCACTAAAGGTGGCGCTGGCAGGGGTCGCGATTATCGGATGGCGTTTCGGCAAACCCGACCGGTGCTGCAGCGAGGTAAAGGTCTGGGTGAGGCACGGGACAAGGCGATGCTTTCCCTCCGAGGCGCCTGGCGAACAGGGGCAGGCGAGAATATGGGCGGCTCGCAACGAGTACGAGCCATTTCAGGTGATAGTGCGGGCGGAGGGCGAAACTCTGGAGAAGGTGACAGTGGAGGCAAGTCCGCTGAAATCTTCGAGCGGGTCGGCTATCGAGGCTGAGTTCATTACGCTCTTCAGGGAACATTACGTCTATATCCGCAGGCCGAGTTATCGGTGCGCCACCCCGCCGGGGCTCTATCCGGACGCGCTGATTCCGTTTGTCAGCCCAATTGACGGGAAGGACCTGAAACCGTGGAATCAGCGGACAAACCCCAATGGCGCCAAGTACGATGCCGTGCCCTGCACGATTTATCCGGGTTTCAATCAGGCTTTCTGGGTGGATGTTTACGTTCCGGCGGGGACTCCGGCGGGAGAATACAGGGGAAGTGTCGTCATCAAAGTCAGGAGACACGACCCGGTGCGGTTGCCGGTGCGGTTGACTGTGTGGGATTTCACGCTGCCCGAGAATCCGACAATGAAGAGTCATTTCGGGAGTTTCGGACGGATTCTGAAATGGTTCGATGTGAAGTCCGGTTCAGAGAAGGCGAGGGCGATAGAACGGCGGTTTTGCGAGATGATGGCGGAACACAGAATTACTCCGCCTGTGCCCTCGCACTTCTATCCGGAAGTCAAAGAGGACGGCAGCATAGACGCGACCAGAACGCACGAAGCGCTGAAAGAGTTCATGACGAAGCTTCACGTGAACGCTTTTCAGATGCGGTTCAGGGCTTTTTCGGACCCTCTCGGGGCGGATAGGAAGAGGAACAAGAGGTTTCTTTCCTCGATGTACGACTACTTGAAGCAGAACGGGTGGGCAGACGGGGCGTATGTGTACATTCTCGACGAACCGAACGATGCGCAGGCTTACGAGGAGGTGAGGAGGCGGGGGGCGCTCGTGCATGAGGCGGATTCCGAAATCAAGGTTCTGTGCACGGAGCAGACAACAAGTTCGAACCCAAGCTGGGGGGACCTCTACGGTGCGGTTGATATATGGGTGCCGCTATGGCCGCTGCACGACGAGCAAACCGCTGCCGCGAGGCGAGCCGCTGGTGACCTCCTGTGGTCGTACACGGCTCTCTGTCAAGGAAAGGGCGAGCCGCTGTGGTGGCAAATGGACGTGCCGGTGCTCAATTACCGGATGGCGCCGTGGACGAATTATCGCTATCACATGGTGGGGCTGCTGTACTGGACGACGGTGTATTGGGACAGCGTGAAGGACCCGTGGCTGGATCAGCCGAGCTTTCGGTTGGCGTATAACGGCGAGGGGGCGCTGATTTATCCGGGAAAGGATGCCGGTTTTGACGGGCCGATCACCAGCATTCGCTTGAAGAATATCCGCGAAGGGATGGAGGATTACGAGTACTTGGTGCTTCTGGAGAAAACTGTGGGTCGGCGCGCCGTCGAAAAGGAGGTGCTCAGTGTGACGAGAAGCTGGCGGGATTGGGAGAAGGACCCGAACGCTCTCTTCGCCGCTCGGGAACGCATAGCCCGACAGATAGTATCGGCGGGAAATGAATAGCCCAATCGTGTTGCACTGAGGATTCGTTTGTTCTCGCTCAGGAAACATTATGGACTGTTGTTTTCGCCGGGGAAGCCCCGTTGAAAGGCGGTGAGGGGCGCTCCGCATTTTTCGAGACTCGACACGAAAGATTGCCCAGCTAAGGAGGTGCGAAGAATGAGAGAGAAGCGCGGAACGTGCTCAATCATTCTGGCAGGAGGAAAAGGCACGCGAATAGGCTTGACCAGCACCCACAAGACCTGTTTGCCGGTGGGAGGTCGGCCGGTGATTGTCAGAAGTATCGAGGCTTACAGCTCGGCAGGGATTTCGCCGCACGTGGTTGTCGTTGGAAAAGGCGCTCAGCATGTGCTGAAGACAGTGGGAAGTCTGTTCTCCGATGTTTTGTTTGCCTACCAGCCGGAACCTCTCGGCACGGGCAACGCCGCGAAATGCGGTGCGATGTTGCTGAAATCTGTCGCTTACGACGGTGACGTGTTGGTCGTTGCGGGCGACAAGCTGATAGACGGCAGCGTGATTAAAAAGATGATTCGCAAGTTCCACTCTTCAGGATTTGACTGTCTGTTTCTGGTCGGGCCGCGAGAGAACTCGCCCGGGTCGGGAAGGGTGATTCTCGAGCGGGAAAGCGAGCCTGTAAGGATCATCGAAACGGCCGATATTCGAAGGGCTCGCGTCCTATCGCAGATTCTGCAAAAGGCTGAAGCGGGGGAGATTTATCCGGAGTTTGTAGCGAAGGCGATAGCAGCCGAAAGAATGAGCCGGCAGAAAGCTCGGTTGGCTTTTGGGGAGCTGTACGATTTCGCCTCCGGGACAGTCCTGCTCCCGGTTGATGAGATTAAAAGTCTCGTTCCCGTGAAGTACACTTTTTTCAAAGTGCGATCCGGAAAGAGAACCAAAAAGCTATCCCCGGAGGAGGTTGATTCTGCCGAATATGTCAACTTATCCGTTTACCTCCTGACATCGGAGGCGCTGGAGTTCGCCATCAAGAAGATAAAGGCTGACAATGCCCAGAGCGAAGAATACCTCACCGACGTAATAGAGATTCTCGCCGGAGCGAGAAAGGGAAACAGCAAAAGGTTTACGTTGGCGACGATGTGCGTGGACGATCCCGGTCAGGTGATGGGTTTCAATAACCTGGAGGAGCTTCGCGCGATTGAGAAGCACGTGCGGGAAAAACAAGGTTGGGGCTGAGGAGAAACGGGATACTGTGCAGCGGCGGTTGGACTATTCCACAGTATCCGGGAAGCGTAAGAAAGTGGGACGCTTGCGCCCGGGCACACAGAGGTGGCTACGTACCGCCGGCATCCGGTCCCGCCCCTGGCGGGATATCGAGGGCATCTTGCCCTGCTCACGACGAGGCGTGACGGAAAAGCCCGGCAAGACGGGGAGAATCCGCACGGGGCTGTGTTGAGAGGCATTAACCCGAGAGGAGGTTATGATGTCCATTCGGAAAACAATCAGTCGGCGAAGGTTTTTGAAAGATAGTGTTGGGGCGGGTGTCGGAGCGATTGCGGCGGTGGCGATTTCGCCCGAGCGGAAAAGTGTCGCGGCGAGCGACAAGATTATCGTGGGTCTCATGGGGATTCGCGGTCGGGGGAATTTCCTGGCGAGGGCGTTTGCAGCTCGGCCGGACGTGGAGGTGGCGTATCTTTCCGACGTAGATAGCCGGCTGTTCGATTCCCGGGCGAAGGCAGTTGAAGCGGCGCAGGGGAAAAGGCCGAAGACGGTGCAGGACTTTCGGCGGATTCTGGACGACCCGCAGGTCAACGCCCTCGTGATTGCGACACCTGACCACTGGCACGCCCTCGGGACAGTCTGGGCGTGTGAGGCGGGGAAAGATGTTTACGTCGAAAAGCCCGCTTCCCACAACATCTGGGAGGGGCGGAAGATGGTGGAGGCCGCGCGGAAATATAAGCGGGTCGTGCAGCTCGGCACGCAGACCCGAAGCGCTCCGTACGCAAAGCACGCCATCGAGTTTATCCGTTCGGGCAAGCTTGGAGACATCCACCTGGTTCGCGTTTTGAACATGAAGACGCGAGGCGTGCTTGGGGAAAAGCGGGATCAGCCGGCGCCGAAGGAGCTCAATTACGATATGTGGCTCGGGCCGGCGCCGAAGCGAGCGTATAACCCCAACCGTTTCTACGGCGGCTGTTGGAACTGGCTGTGGGATTTCTCCGGCGGGGACATTATCAATGATGGCATCCATCAAATGGACATCGCGCGCTGGGTCGTGGGGGAAGATCATCCGAAATCGGTGTGCACGACGGGGGGCATTTTCCATTTCAAGGACGGCGGGCAAACGCCGGACACGCAGCTCGTCACCTACGAATATGAAAAGCTGACGATGGTCTTCGCGTTGACGCTCTGGACACCATACATGAAAAAGACTCCGCAGGAGATAAGGATGTCGTCGAGATGGCCTAATTGGCCGTTCAATGCGACGAAGGTCGAGGTCTTCGGGACGGATGGCTTCATGTGGTTAGGGCGGCATGGCGGCGGGTGGAAGTCCTTCACGCGGGACGGAGAGGAAGGTCCCTTTGAGTATGGGCGAGACCCGTTTCCGCGCCATCTCGAAAATTTCTTGAGCTGCGTTCGCAGCCGCAAAAAGCCGAACGCGGATATTGAGTTCGGGCATCTCTCGACATTGCTGTGCCACCTCGGAAACATTTCGTACCGGGTCGGGAATCGCAAGCTGATATTCGACGGTGCGACGGAATCGTTCGGTGGGGACCAGGAAGCGAATCGCTACCTGAAGCGAGAATATCGCCCTCCCTACGTCGTCGCGGAGAAGGTCTGAGGCTGGCGGGGAACTGCGGTCCACGGTGTTGTGCTGCTTCCGGGTCAAAGAAGCTGCGGCCGACTTTTGCACCTCTCTTTTCTTTTTGGAACATCTCCCAGGCGTGTGTGGTTATTGAATTCGAAGAATCTTTCGGACCGAAGGAGCGATGGCGAAGAAAACCACGGCGGTTCAGGCGATATATAAAGTGGACGGGCTGGATTGCGCGGAGGAGGCTGCTGCCCTGAGGAAGCCGCTCGAGGGGCGTGCGGGCATTATGGCTGTAGATTTCGACCTTCTCGACGCGCGAATGACCGTCACGTACGAGCCCGAAAGAGTCTCGGCAGAGGTTATCGTAGCCGCCATCGCATCCACCGGAATGAAAGCTGTCCTATGGGAGGAAAGGGCCGAGGAAAAACGAGCATCGCTCTGGCGGCGCCACGGCCGCCTGATCATGACCTGCATCAGCGGAGCGGCACTCCTGGCCGGCTTGCTCAGCCACTGGCTTCTCCACGGTAGTCTCCTGCACGCCTTGTCGTCCGGCGGCGGCAAGGGACACGTGTTCCCTCTCGCTTCGATCCTTTTTTACATTTGCTCCATCATAAGCGGGGTGTGGTTTGTGGCGCCGCGAGCTGTGCATGCTGCGAGGAAGTTGCGTCCTGACATGAATCTGCTGATGACGACCGCAATCGTCGGGGCCGTCGCAATCGGGGAATGGTTCGAGGCGTCGGCGGTGGCTTTTCTGTTTGGGCTCGCGCTTCTGCTGGAGCATTGGAGCATTGATCGTGCTCGCCGAGCGGTCACGGCTCTGATGGACCTGTCGCCAGCGACTGCTCGATATATTTCCCCGGAGGATGGGGCGATTCTGGAGACGCGAGTCGAGGAAGTTCGGGTCGGCGCCGTCATCCTTGTCCGTCCGGGAGAACGGATACCGCTCGACGGCGAGGTCACGAAGGGTTTCTCCACGGTGAATCAGGCTCCCATCACCGGCGAGTCGGCGCCGGTGTCCAAGGAGCCGGGGGACGAGGTGTTTGCAGGGACGATTAACGAAGACGGCGCCCTGGAGTTCAGGGTGACAAAGCCGGCCCGCGATACCACTCTTGCCCGCGTCATCCACCTCGTCCAGGAAGCCCGTTCCCGCCGAGCCCCCAGTGAGCGATGGGTGGACAGGTTCGCGCGCTACTACACTCCGACCATGATGGCCGTGGCTGTGTGCATAGTGTTGCTGCCGCCGATTTTCTTCGCCGCCTCGTGGGCGATGTGGTTATACCGCGGGCTCGTGATGCTGGTGATTGCCTGCCCGTGCGCTCTGGTCATATCAACGCCGGTAAGCATCGTGTGCGGCCTGACGGCAGCGGCGCGCAGCGGTGTCCTCATCAAGGGAGGTATGTTTCTCGAAGCGCCTGCTCGATTACAAGCGCTGGCTCTGGATAAGACCGGGACACTCACCCACGGGCGGCCGGAGGTGCAGGAGGTCGTTCCTCTCAAGGGCCATTCGGCGGGAGAGCTTCTGGAGATTGCGGCCACGCTCGAGGCCAACAGCGAGCATCCTCTTGCCAGGGCTATTCTTCACAGGGCGGAAGCGGAGGGAATCACTCCTCGTCTTGCGGAAAACTTTCAGGCCATCAAAGGGAAAGGGGCCCGCGCCAATATAGAGGGACGCCCTTTCTGGATCGGCAGTCACCGGCTCTTGCACGAAATAGGCGGAGAAACGCCGGAGGTTCACGAAAAAGCCGAGGAGCTCGGGCAGGCCGGTTACTCCGTTGTCGCCCTGGGCAACGACCAGCACGTGTGCGGCCTTATTGCCATCGGGGACGGGGTGAGGGAAAAGGCCCGTGAAACAGTAGAGCGGATAAGAAAGCTCGGCGTGCAGCGCATCGTCATGCTCACCGGAGATAACGAAGACACAGCTCGCGCCGTCGCCCAAAAGACCGGGGTGGATAGTTTTATGGCCGAACTCCTTCCGGAGGACAAGGTAGAGGCCGTTCAGTCGCTGGTCCGCGAGTTCGACGCGGCGGCTATGGTGGGGGACGGCGTCAACGACGCTCCTGCGATGGCAGTCGCCACCTTTGGCATCGCCATGGGGGCCGCGGGCACAGACGCGGCTATAGAGACCGCGGATATCGCTCTCATGTCCGATGACCTGACGAGGCTGCCCTGGCTCATCGCCCACTCAAGGCACACTCTTGGAGTCATCAAGCAGAACATCGCCTTTGCCCTCGGGGTGAAGCTTTTCTTCATGGCACTGGCCGTTCTTGGCCTGGCCACATTGTGGATGGCTATCGCGGCGGACATGGGGGCTTCGCTGCTGGTCACCTCCAACGGGATGAGGCTCCTTGGCGCGCGCCCCCGCCAGTGAAGTCAGCGCGTCCACCAGCGGCAGGCTCAGTAGAAGGTGAAGTTGTAATACCTCTTCGCGACCAGAGGCTTCGGCTTGCGAGGGGGGAGATTACTGTTGCTGTAAATGCGGATGCTCGAGTCGTCGAGGAGAACGACGTCATCGTTGCCGTCGTTGTAGATGTCCGCCACATAGCAAAATGGCGTCTCACGATCGTATGGATGAGGGGGCGGATTCAGGAAGCGAACGAGTTGACGACCGCGCGTATCGAAAAGGCCATCGGCACGCGGAATGATTATTTCCATCACGCCGTCCGCGTCCCAATCAATGACATTGTGGAAGCGTGTGTAGTCCGGCATGTAAGAGCCGAGAATGTTGCCCTTCCGGGCGAGAACCATGAGGCGGTCAGGGGGCGGTTTTGGGTCACCGGCGATGTCCACAACGATTTCCCTTCCCGGAATGTCCGGCCTCAGCTCCGCGGCTCGGGCGCTCTGGAAGTGCAGGAGAACTTCAGGACGCATCTGCCATAACCTGCTGCCGAGGTGGTCGGTCAAAATGAGGTCTTCTCCGACGCAGCATGTGGTCAGATACCCCGGGCGAGGGGGAGCTTTCCCGTCGAGATTCCAGCAAATGCGCGCCGTATCCGCGTGCCCGTCAGGGTCGGGCTTGAGATGCCACAACTCCCGCCCGTCATCATCGAGAAGAGTGTATCCGCAGAGAAGCTCGTCCTTCCCGTCGCCGTCAATATCGTCCGGGCATGGGTGATGTCCGGTGTTCCCCGCCCACTGCCAGAGAAGCGAGAAACTGCTGTCATACGCCCACACGTGGTCGTATCGGGTTTTGATGAGGATGTCGCTTGGCCTCTTCTTGCCGGAGAAGTTCGCTATGGTTATGCAATCTGCGACCGACAGCCCGTCCGGAAGGCGCCATCTTTTTTCCTCCGCTCCATCCGCCCCGTTCGCGACAACCAGATAGCCCCGAATGCTGTAAAGAACCTCGTTTTCTCCGTCGCCGTCAATGTCGTATATTTGCGCGGGCACATCGTAGGTGATGGTCGGGCTGCCCCCGCCGCCCCACTTCCACATGACATTTCCGGCGAGATCAAAGGCGGTCAGCGCCGTAACCGCCTGGTTGGCATTTCGCGCTGTCAGAAAGTCCAGATGCCTGTCGTTATCGAGGTCGCCTATCGCCAGCCACTCCGCTTCGCGGCCTTCGGGCACTTTTATCACCTTTGAAGGAGCGATTTCGTTCGGCGCGCCTTCGGCGTTCAAGGAATGGGTTTGCCAGCTTGCGAAGCGAACGCGGGAACTGGGGATGTATCCGAGATTTGTTGCATCCCGTCCTTCGACGGCGATGTCAGGCAAGGTGAGCTGCCAATCCGGCTCCGGCTTGTCATCAGGCCATATCTTGGCCGTGACGGAGACGCTCTTTCGTGTCCCGCCGATGTACCAAACCGGTCCGTACTTATCGCGCGAGACGAGCGGCGAGGTGGAGACGCTCAGCTTCATGGTGTATCCTTCTCCCCTGACCATCCGCGGAATCACCGCGCTTTCGAGTAACTTTTTCTGGTTCTTGCGAAGGCGAGAAATCGCGAGCACGTCCCCGAAAGCTACGCACTGGAGATAATCCGATTCGTTGACCGCGCAGAATAGGAGAGCTGCCTCCGCGTCCTGCTCAAGAAAGATAACCTTCGCGGAAATGAGGAAGTTGTCGTCGGGCGGATGAGCGAACAGCTTTGGCTGCACGGAGGATTGAGCTATTGAGCCGCTTTTCGCCAGAAGGGGAAGAATACAGAAGAGAAGGGAAACTACAAGTGCCAACGCAGTAACCGGTTTCAAGGGGGCAAGCTCTCGTTCCGTGTGAAGGCGAATTCCACTCGATGCGGTTTGCTTCATTATCTCGGCTCCCGCTTGAAAAGGCCCTACTTTCTGCCTCAGCGCTCGCTGATTCGAGACGCTAAACTTTGCTGCCCGCTCTGTCTGTGGGAAACAATGAGTTGAAGGGGTCTGCGCTTTTGTCAATCCACTCGTCGAGAATGCGGGACAATTTGCGTTTTATCGCGGCATGAGCGTCGCTGCGCGCGAGATTATTCAGCTCGCCGGGGTCGTCTCTGAGGCTGTAAAGTTCTTCTCCCCACTTCCGATAGCGTGTGTATTTCCATAGCTTCGTCCGCAGCATTCGAACGGGATTGACCCACTTTTGCTTTGAATAATATTCCACGATGACATGGTCTCGCCAGGCCACCTTTTTCCCTTCGAGCAGAGGCAACAGGCTGCGGCCGTGAGACCGTTTCGGCGCGGGGAGGTTCGCCAGGTCGCAAAGGGTTGGGAGCAGGTCCACGTTCACCGCCAATTCGTCAACTCGTTTGCCGTGAGAAATCCGCGCCGGAAAAGAGATTGCCAGGGGGATTCTCACGAGCTCCTCATACATCGCCGGCCCCTTGAATGGGAGACCGTGCCCGCCGGTGTGATCGCCGTGGTCAGAGGTGAAGACGATGATGGTTCGCTTTTGTAACCCCCTTTTCCGGAGCGCCGCGAGAATCTTGCCGATATTGCGGTCAACTTTTTCTACAAGGTACTCGTACACGTTGAGGTAATCAATCCAGTCTTTTTTCGTAAATCCCTTAACGGCTTTGCCCTGATCTTCCTGAAGATACTGGAGCTGTGGATGAGGTTTTTTCGAGAGGTCGTCCCGGAGATTCGCCGGAAGCTGTATCCGATTCTTGCTTCTGTTTATCGTCTGCTTTAGACGTGCGAAGCGATAAATGTCGTGGGGATTGAGAAAGGAAGAGAACAGAAGGAACGGCTCGCTCGCACCTCTCAAAAACTTCACCGACTTATCCACGACGTCTTCCCCGACTCCCCTGCCACAGCGGTCATAGAATTGGAATCCGTGGTCTCGCGGGTCGCCGCCGAGATGCCATTTGCCGAAGTAGGCGGTCCGGTAGTCCGCCTTCCGGAAGATGCTGCCAAGAGATGAAATCTCGGCGCTCAACGGATTTCCCCCCGCGGCGCCCATATTGCCCATGACGCGGGTGGAGTGCGGATAAAGCCCGGTCATGATGGACGAGCGAGAAGCCGAGCATTGGGGAGTCGAGCAGAACGCATGTGTGAACAGCGCTCCTTGTTTGGCTATGCTGTCCATTGCAGGGGTCTCGACGGAGACCTTCCCGTACGCCCCGAGGTACGGAAAACGCTGTTGGTCGGTCATGACGAAGAGGAGGTTCGGGCGAGAATCGTGCGGCCGAACTGCTGTTCCCGGGCGCATCACGCCGCCCACAACTATCCCCGCCGCGCCTTTCACGAAGTCTCTTCTGCTGAGCTTCCGTTTGGCCCGACGTGTCGCGCTTATCGTCCGGTTTCTTCCGAGCATTTCTTTTGAATCTCCGATAGGACGTGCCATTTCAGAGCCTGCCTTTCACAATTCGGTGGGAACCTCAACCCGCTTTCTTTTCTTCCTTTCCTCGAGGCTCGTACCCGGGATTCTTCACTCTCTTCCTCACCGCCTCGATCACCTTCGGGAGCGTGGATTTGGTAGCCATCCTGATGGCAAATTCGGGCAGCGGTATTCCCGGGTCGAGAAGAATCCTGTATCTTGCAAGAGTTCTCGAGCCGTCTCCGCCGTAAGGTTTCAATTCCCACCAAGACTCGTTGACTTTCATCTGACCGATGACCATGGTCGAGTGGGCCGCGCAGCGCACCCGGTCGCGAACGACTTTCAATATGTAGCGTTTATTCGGCATCGGCCATGGGAAATCGCCCATGCCGTAAAGGTACACGACGGAGTCTGCTATCCGGTCGGTCTCATATTGCCTTAGTTGACTCTGGAGCCTCCCCAGGTCTTGTGGGCTTGCTCCTTTAAGAAGTTCCAGTCCCTCGGGGCGAAACGCGAAGCACTCAAGGACGTTCGGCATGAAGTGCTTATGCTCGTTGTAATCGCTGATGACGTTCCAGACCCTCTCCCTCGGAGCGTCAATGACGCCGACGACTTCGCCCAGTCGCGTCTCGCACTCCGGTATCCTCTCGACTTTCACCATCACTCCCCCGCTGCCAAGAATATGGCTACTGTTTTCTCTGCCGGGGTTTTGCTTGTCGGGCGAGCACGACGACAGCGCGAGAAGGACGCCCGCACAACCTATCGTCAATAGCGTGTGACTTCCTACTGCCAATTCTCTCCTCCATTCAGGGTTCGATTGCGATTCCTGCGTCGTCAATGAACGCAAACTTTAACCGACAGGCGAATGCGAGTCAACAGGATAACGGCGGTGATTGCGCGGAGGCGCCGCTCATGCGCAAGGCATTTGCCGATATGCGCAACTTCCTTCTTGAGCCTTTTCTCCGCAGGACATCGTAAAGAGGCCAGCAGACGCTCCGCATTAAAAAACACTGTAAGTCTGTTATTCAAAGCGCTGGCGGAAAGCCTTTCGCGGCTTTCGCCGGAGAGCAAGGCGCGCGGGGTCCAGAGCGAGCTAAGGCTTACGGTTTGCAAATCGCGCACGGGGTGTAGCCCAATTCTAAGGCATCCTTCTTGAGGATGGGCCTGGCGCCTTTTCGCACATACCGGCAGGTTTCCCGGTGGAACTTGCGCCCCGTTTTCGTAACGTAAACCGTCGCCTCGGATGGAGAAAGAAGGGGGGCAGGTTTTTCGGAAGAGGGGAAAGACACAATGCCTCCCTTCGATGATGCGGCGGCGGCAAGCTTCTGCTTTTCGCGAAGTTCTCTGGCGTATTGAGCGTACATCGTTTGACTGCTCAGGTCCCAACGCACAGGCCCCTTCCGGTCGGAGTAGATGACCACGTAGCCAGCGTATTTCTCCCCGGACCGGGAAAGGCGATTGCCCCTCACGAGGTTGCTCCATCTCAAACGATACTGACAGGTCGCCTCGTCTGTGAGAAGGGTTTTGGTCTCGTTGCTCGCGATTCGAGGGATGCCCATCTCGCCAGCGGCGGCAACGGTGTACAGGTTCCGGCCGAGGTTTCGTTGGTAGATTCGGTATTCAATCCGGAGGCCCTCGATGGCGGTTGGTGAGACGTTCGTTACGGCAATACGGAGCCGGACTTTTTGCGTGTAGCGGCGGTCAGAAGACGATAGGTTGCCCCAGGGAGAGTACCGGTACTTGTCTTCCTTTTCCCGGGAGCTCTGGAGCTTGACTCTCGTTTTCAGCGTGCTCTGGCGGTAGGGATGCTGCTGGTCAACCTGGGCCGCAGCGAGGGAGAGGATAAAAAGCAATGCGACGCTCAGGAGAAGTTTCATTGCTGCGGACTGTCTTGGCATTGGAGCCTTCCCTATCTCACAGGGGCCGACGAAAATCCATGACTTTTGGAATCCCTTTTGCCAAGGCGAACGACTTTGCAGAAGTCGTATTGTTAAAATGGAGCAAACTACTTGTCCTCTTCCACAACCTCATAACCAATCAAAGTCGCCAAATCTTTAATACTCTGTCTAAGGTCACCAAAAGTCGCTGCCCTGTGGATTCCATATTCATCGGGAGAAAAATGCTTCTGTATCTTCTTCGCATCATCAACCTTCGTAACTAACTTGGTTCTACACATGATACCATTTACACCCTCAAAGTTTTTATAGAGGGAGTTACCATCAACAGTTTTCCCAGTATAGAGCCCTATTTTCTTATTGAGCACATAGACCTTCCATATAGTGACAGGTTCATTTACAGGGAACTTTACTTGCGCCCCGGTACTCGAACCAGGTTTCAGGGTGCCTCTTACAGAACTCTGTGCATGACTGAATATAATGTAGGGAAGTCTTCTATGGTCTCCATAAGGATTGATCGGTGCGCCACAATGTGTAAGGATAGTCGCATTGTTAAAAGTATCTATCATGAGGTCGCCAAGCATACTCGGCCTCCCAGCAAGGTAGTATCCCAACAGATGAGCCACCATCACATTCTCGTACTCTTGACAAAGGGCCTGTATGCCTCGTTTTTGGAACTCCATAAGGGCCACACCCGGCCAGAACCTATCTTCTAACTTTCCACTCCCTGTAAGGGTTCTCATCTGAGTTGATACTGCATTACAATCATACTTCTTTCTTAATGCGTCAAAGGCGAGAAACGACTTGGCTGTTTTTATTACCTCTGATTTCGTAGTATCTATCATCGCTTCTGCTTCATCAATCCATATCTGTGCAAGCTCTTCCGCTTTCTTACAGGCAGGTTTCGACTCCTCCACTTTCCTAACAGCTTCGTAGAATTCCTTAGGTTCTATTCTCACAAGTTCTATACCTAACAACTCTTTTAATGCACGAGTGTAAGTCTCGTTGTAGTCTGTTGGGAAACGTTTATGACTGTCGCCCTGGTAATCTACTGCAGCGAGATAATGATGAGGCGTCACAACTAATATTCTGGTTTCTTTTAACCTCTTTATAACTTGAATTAATTTGATTTTGCGTACTAAGTCCTCAAACATAGCCGAGGTAAGGGACGGGTCACAGACATTTCTTCTGTCTAACTGAGCACTTATGATTCTCCCATTCTTGTACTCAGGGCCCCCAACCAGGATACTATCCTCCTCTTTTCCCGTATTGTACAGTTTATAGGGAACATTCATCCATTCGAAAAGATTATATACAAATATTGTGGGCAATCCAGTGAATGCTAATCTATATTCTCTTGTAGTCCCAATGATAAGGACTCCGTCCAGGCCTTCTTTCAAAACCTCTAACTCATTGAGAACTCCCTCATAACTTGTGCCGCGTTTTGTTATGTCCCTTGCAACGAAATCTACTCCACTGCACTCGCTCCTAAGTTTATGCAAAAGTTCTTCATTGGTTGTGAGCCCTTTGGCCAATCCTCCCGCAGGGCAAGAACAACCGGGGCTAACAAATACAGTATAGATTTTTGCATCTTCCCCCTCCTTGGCCTGAAGCAAACTCCCGTTCGCCAGCACCAGCACGCACACAAGGACCCACATGGCACATTTTTTTGTACGCATTTTCTTTCTCCCTTTCGCTGTAGCACAGCCCACTGCAAGACACATAATTGTTTAGAAAACGATGCATTAGTAGCATTATTGTATTGTATTCTCGTCTGCTAATATTCTCATTGCTCAGGCTCTGGGTCAAGGAAAACTTCGCTGAAATCTCAGACCCCTCCCGCTCGTTGGCCGGACACCGAGGTTTCGGTGAAAGCCTAAACCAATCCTGCCGCGCCTCGGACAGCATGGCGAGTCAGCAACTGCTCTCACTACCTGCACATGAAATACCCGCCATTCGCGGTCAGCCGGAAATGAGCTTGTGGAGAACCCATGTCGGCTTGCTGCGGTTGGCGCGGTCGAGATAGATTTCGAAAACTTTGCCCTCCTCGGTGTGGACGTGGAAGTAGGTGCGGTGACGGCGAGTTCGCCAATCTTTTTTCGGGGCGGAGCGGGCGAAGCCCCAATCGTGCCAGAAATGTCTGACGGCGACGACGCGATACTCAGTTTTTCGCCAGATGAAGGATACGGGTTTCGCGGGAACGCCTTCAGAGCAAACGGAGATTCTCTCCGAAATCAAGGTTGGCATGTCGCCCGAATCGCAATCCTTTGGAGAACAAGGGGATATCGGCGAAGAGTTCAATGAGCACCTTAAAACCTTCCGCGGAGCAACTTGCTGGAGGAACGCTACTGCCTGACGTCGAGGACCTCCTCCAAACTCCGCTTGGGGACGTGGAGGCGGCCGGTTTGATCCTTCCAGTACTCGATGGAGTCTTTCATTGGCTCCATGACGGGCTGTTCGTTTGGGTAACCGAGGGCAACCACCGACTCGATCTCAAAGTCGTCGCTGACATCGAGCACCTCGCGGACCTTCTGCCTGTCAATGGCGCCGAGCCAACAGGAACCGATTCCTCCCTCAAGAGCAGTCAGAATGAGGTTCTCGATTGCTGCTCCGGCGTCGAGCTGGTAATCGCTCCGCGCAATCTCCTTATTGACGAGGACGACGATGTAGGCGGTTGGCTCCTCGCCCGGGGGCGGATTTCCCTCCGGTGCGATATACCCCGCCCACATCAACGAGGCGAATATTTGCTTTCGAAGGTCGGGATTTGCGACGAGGATGTATCGCAGGGGCTGAAGGTTCGCAGCCGACGGCGCGACCCTCGCGGCATCCACGAGCTTCTTTAGGGTCTCAAGTGAAATGCTTTCCTGCGTGAACCTTCTGATTGACCTTCTCCCATTGACCGCTTCAAACACTTGCATTTTCTCTACTCCTTACAGACAATTCTAATCTCTCGTCTGAAGTACCGCTCTGAGAATGATACACTATGAGTGGGTTTTTGGGAAGAGGGTATGTGCGGCGCCAGCTCTGGGGAACAGGCCAGCGATGGGCGAGGCGGGAAGGCATTTGAGAGGTGGAGCGGTGGTGTGGGCGGTCGGAGAGCGTAGGGGGTCGTAACGCTGGCGTGCAGCGGTTATAGTATCAGCGGCTTGCGGAGAGGCCTGGAGCATGCCCCAGCGCAAGACTCAGGAAGTATCGAGGCGGATCTGATCCCGCCGAAGGCGGGACCAGTAGGGGATCGAAGGCGTCGGCTGGGATGCGGAAATAGCGGAATCAATCCAGCCACGCCTTCGGCGTGGTTGAGTCCCGCCTTGGCGGGATTCTTTAGGCTGCCGAAGAGTTGGATGGGGGTGGCCTCATAGGCTTGGGCCAGATGCTTGAGGAGGCTGCCGAGCTCGAGCAGTTGCAGAAAGATGTGAGCGATCTGCACCAGGTAGTAGAAAGCCTTCATATTGTCCGGGTGGATGCTGTAGGCATGCTCCAGGTTCAAGCCGCTGTTTTTTTGGATGTTGAAACCTTGA
>Ga0315545_1001959_pt1 | contig 19233 bp, 18 predicted proteins | sample SalMarSW160210MG_FD_203096 | JGI IMG/M metagenome (GOLD analysis project Ga0315545, IMG submission 203096) | Salt marsh sediment microbial communities from the Plum Island Ecosystem LTER, Massachusetts, United States - Salt Marsh Sediment SW1602-10 ...
GGCTTTAGAAATCCACGTCCGAGTGGAAAGGCATTTGTTGTGCCCTTAACAAATCCTGTGGCGGTTGTAGAAGCTGGTGTCGAGCCGGCTTTTGGAGAAATAATTTTGTGGGATTTAGCGGGCTTGGGTATAAGAAGTATGGAGTATTCGACTTTTCACAAGGCATATTTTATTATTGCCGGGCCTCACGATGAGGCTGACAACTTTGCCCTTTATCGGTGGTCAGGCAATGAACGCGATCAGCCTGTGTTTTTACAGAGTCTATCTAAGGATCGCAGGCAGTTCAGTCCTGAGGCATTGATGTGCTTTGACAACTCCGCTCGAATCCTATTGCTGAGTGATGATGGTACTATTGACATAGAAGTTTCTGATACTTCAGAGTGTGTGCAAGGCAAACTCAATGCTGATGAGACTTGTCCGAACAAGTTCTTGATCGACCCTGATAGGAGGACTTTCAGAGCAATTTGGTTAAATCTCTGATACCGAGGTTGATTTGAATTAAAACCCGGCAGCCGCATCTTTTTTATTGCTATAGGATCAGGGGACATTGACTTTACAGCCCTGTCGCCGGTCGTTTCCACCCAACCGTCATTCTTCATCCACTCATCAACTATCTGCGCATTCACATGAATATAGCTGTTCTGCCATTATCTTGTGGCGTTGTATCACAGCCGCGATAGAATGGCCCTTTTTCAGGTTTACGACCATGAAATGTCTTTTTAACAAGAACACAACAAGTAGCTCACACAGCATCTGGCCCTTGTATGGGGCGGCCTTTGCGATGGCGATTAGTCTCAGCGTATGGTGGACGACCATGCCATTCATCATCCGCAACATTGGCGGCTCCGAAGAACATGTTGGTTACACGTGGGCGTTAAATATGCTCGGATATATGTGCTCTCTGCTCGTGGCTGGCGCGGTCTTAGGTCAGCACAATCCGAGGAACACTACGCGGACAGCTACTGTTACAATTTGCGCAGCAGCTATTGTAATGCTCGCCCTGGTTTACCATGCCCTTTCTTGTAATTACATAGCAAGTCAGTTCCACATTTGGATGGTAATTGCAGCCGGAATAATCGCAGGCTCAGCCATGTCACTTTTCTGGCCGTTTCTTATGAGCTGGGTCTCAGCAGACTTCGAGGGACCAGCTCTTAACCGCCGACTCGGCACATATAACGGAGCATGGTCCGGCGCAGCTATAATAGGACCCTTGCTTGGATGTCTGCTGGTCGATTCTAACACTTTGCTTCCTATCGTGACCGCTGCTGTATGTTTGGTTATATGTTTTGTGTTTCTAACCATAGCACGCGACGGCTCTCTTCACACAAGCTTGTTTGAAAAAACCAGCCAGGCCACGGTAGCAGGCTATGAGAATTTCTCTTCTCTTCTTCGATTTCGCTGGTTGGCACGCATTGCACTTTTCTGTTCCTGGGCCTGCCTTGGAGTCTCACGATCTCAGTTTGCATTGCTATTCACAGAAATGGGCTTCTCGGAAACATGGTTCGGCATAATTATTACTATCTTCGGTATCTGCAATTTCTCGGTTATGACCGCTGCAGGTAGATTCGCCTTTTGGCATTTCAAATCCGTCCTTCTGCTCACGGTCCCGGTACTGCTTTCGATGTCGTTGCTGCTGATAATTTTTGGCCACTCGCTCGCTGTATTCATCTTGGCATTTGTCATTATGGGCTGTGCGTTCGGCTTCGCCTACAGCTCGCACCTATACTACGGTGCCTGTGGCAGTAGAAGACGGTCTAAGCAGATGGTCATTCACGAGGCTACTTTATCGCTGGGAGTTATCATCAGTTCCGGCGCAGGCGGCTATCTGGCAAAAAACGTCAGCCTCTACTCACCCTACTGGTTTGCGGTTGTCGCACTTTGCGTAGGTTTCATTACTCAAGCCGTTATATTATTAAGTGGGTTGTCCGCAGAGAAGTAAGGCGGACGCGGACCTTCAAGGTTTTATGATGTGGATGTCATCCATTGAGCCGAGCAGACCGTTGGCGAGGGTTAGATACTTCAATCTTTTAGGATTGTGGCCGAATAGTTCGCTAGCAACCGTATCAACAGCAACAGGGTCGAAGCTGGCAAGAATACAACCGATATTTATATGTCTGCCGGATAGGTGATTTCCTTTCAACGCCACGGATGCGTCTACAATAGATAAGTCAGGTTTCTTATACGTGCAGATATCAACAACGGACTTGTCGGTCGATGGACTATGTAATTTTGACTTGTTCCAAGAGCCGGCATAGAACTTGCCCGGAGCAATGCCGAACATATTCTTAAGTGCCACGGTCGTGCCAGTGAAGCTGTGGTCTTTTAACACCGGCAGCGAAATAATAAATGCGTCGCGGACGATTTTGGGCATCTGAAATTGCTTTAACTGTAGGGCATCTTGATTTTTAAGAATAACTGTTTCAGCCTCATTAAAGTCGATGAGTTTTATGCCAAAACTTTTTGCCAGCTCTGTGTATCCGAGTGCAGTAAACACTTCTGGTGTTCTTCCACTTCCACAGCCTTCCCCTATAGCAATCTGAGCTTTTGTATAAGTTTTACAATACGTGTACACAGCTTCGGCTGCAGCGACATTTGTCGTCACTGGCGGCGGCGAGGAGTTTGTCAGGTTGGGCTTGATAATAATCAGTCCCTGCTGCGGCAGGTGAGAGTCAGCATTAATAAGGTCGAGAGCCTTATTTATACTGCTTTGATAATCGCAAAACTTAACTTTCGCAACAAGGCTCATAAGTTATAACCTGTTATGCAATTAGGGCTTCGGAACAAAATAATCCGGTCGGGGATATTGATTCCATTAAAAGCAATTGCCCCGTTGATAATAGTGTTTCTAATTGACATCGTAAGACCGAAGCTGAGCTTAGGGATAAACAGAGAAAAGCCTCTAACAGGGTTGACTGTCAAGAGATTTTGGGTAAACTTGCATATTTTACAAGAGGGCAGAGGAGCATCTAAGCTGAGAGCTGATACTGTTTGGTGGAGACAAACATGATAGAGGTTAAGGAACTTCGGCGTAGTTTCGGACCAGTCGTGGCTGTTGATGGCATGTCGTTCAATGTCGGAAAAGGAGAGGTTCTGGGTCTTCTCGGGCCGAATGGAGCCGGCAAGACCACCGCAATGAGGATGCTGGCCTGTTTCATCACGCCTGACAGTGGTACAGCTTCTGTATGTGGGCACGATATTCTGCGAAATCCTCTTGAGGTCCGGCGATCACTTGGATATTTAGCGGAGAACTCTCCGGCCTATGGTGAGATGACTGTGGGCGGTTTTTTGAACTTTGTCTGCGATGTCAGACAGATCAACGGCAAAAAGCGCAAGCAGACGCTCGACAGCATTGTCCCGATGTGCTCTATCGAATCTGTCTACCACCAGACAATCGAAACGCTATCGAAAGGTTATAAGCGTCGCCTCGGACTGGCGCAAGCCTTGATTCACGACCCGGATGTACTCATTCTTGATGAGCCTACCGATGGTCTTGACCCAAATCAGAAGTACGAGGTTAGAATCTTGATAAAGAAAATGGCGAAAGACAAGTGCATCATTATCTCAACCCATATTCTTGAAGAGGTGGAGGCTGTTTGCTCAAGAACAATCATCATTTCACAAGGACGTGTCCTGGTGGATTCTACGCCTGCAAAACTGAAGGAGAAGTACCAGTGCAGTCTGGACGAAGTCTTTCGCAAGATTACCAAGGGCAGAAGCAGATAGAAAATTTATCAGCACAGGAGTACAGAAATGAATAGCTTTTGGGCGGTGTTCAAAAGGGAGCTAAGAAGTTATTTTACCACCCCTCTCGCATATGTGTTTCTTGTGATTTTCTTGTTTTTTTCGGGGTATTTGACATTTAAGCAAGGTTTTTTTGAAGCTCGGCAGGCTGACATGAGAGTGTTCTTCATGAATTTACTGTTATTGTACGTTTTTATGGTGCCGTCGACGGCTATGCGCTTATGGGCTGAGGAGCGCAAGAGCGGTTCTATTGAGCTGTTGCTCACTCTACCGATCACGGTGCCGCAAGCTGTGCTGGGTAAGTTCTTCGCAGCTTGGTTTTTCATGACAATTGCGTTGGCGTTGACATTTCCTATGGTGATTACCGTTTGTTATCTCGGCAATCCCGATATGGGTTTGATAATTACCGGTTACCTTGGTAGCTTTTTTATGGCTGGGGGATTTCTTGCCATCGGGTGTTTCTTCTCGGCAGTCAGCAAGAATCAGGTGATAAGTTTTGTCCTATCGGTCGTTGTCTGTGCTGTGCTTGTCTTTGCTGGTATGCCTACAACACTGGATTATCTCTCGACCTTTTTACCGTCTGGTTTGGTCTCAACTATAGAGGGTATGAGTTTCAGTACACATTTTGAGTCAATCCAGCGAGGCGTGCTGGAGTTCAAAGACCTCGCTTACTTCGTATTGTTAATTGTTGGTTGGATTGCTGCTTGTGCGATTGTCTTGGATGAAAGGAAGGCAAGCTGATGAATCCCGTTAGAGACCCAACGCGAAAGCCGGTTAGAGACCAGAAGAAAAAAGTCTCTAAAGGAGTGAACCGAACAATACAGGCAATTATTGGTGCAGTTCTTGTTTTGATAATTACGTTCAGCGCAATCAAGATTTGCCAGGACATCGGCCGTGGATTCACACTTGATGTTACTGAGCAGCAGATTTATACACTTTCGGATGGGACCAAGGCGATTTTAGCCAAGTTGCATCAGCCTGTTAAACTTAGACTCTATTATGCAAAGACCGCGGCACTGAAAGGGCCGGATCAAATTCGATACTTCAACAATTACTACGAGTTTGTTAGGGCGCTGCTGGAGCAATACGTTGCAGAGGCCAAGGGGATGATTAACTTGGAAATAATCGACCCAAGGCCTTATTCCGATGATGAAGTACAGGCTCTGCATTATGGTTTGAAGCGTTTTTCCATAACTGAGGAGGAGAACTTCTTTTTTGGTTTGGCTATCCAGACGCAGTTTGGGGTAGAGAAGGTTATACCGTTCTTTTCGCCGGACCGGCAGAATTTTGTTGAGTATGATATAAGCTATCTGATTGATACTGCTGTCACCCGTCAGAAGGGAAGAATCGGCATAATGAGTTCTCTGCCAGTAATGGGCGATGACGTCACCGATTATATGGCTCAGATGATGCGAATGCAGGGCCAGCAACCAAGTCCACCATGGACTATCGTTGAGCAGTTGCGCAGAAAATACGAAGTTAAGTCAGTTCCAACGGATGTGAACGACATAAATGATGTCGATATCCTTTTGGTCATCCATCCGAAAGAGCTGCCGGAAAAAGCGTTGTTTGCGATAGACCAGTTCGTTCTCAAAGGTGGCAGGACAATCGTTTGTGTTGATCCTCATTGTGTAGTAGATCAGCCGGATCGAAGGGCAATGCAGATGCCGACCGCAGTTTCTCAGAGTTCGGATCTGAACACTCTTCTGCGTACCTGGGGAATCGAGATGCCGGAGAATACATTTGCTGGGGACAGAACCTTGGCTTTACGGGCTTCAATCAGGCCCGACCAAAGACCGGAGACTATTATCGGCTTCCTTAATCTTATGCCGGGCTGCTTTGATAAGAACACCGTGGTTACCACGGACCTCAACCAGGTAAGGGTACTTTTCGCTGGTGTGCTTAGGGATGTTAAGCATAAGGAAAATGAGGGGGAAGAAAGCAGCAAGATTGAGCGAACTCCGCTTATTATGACAACTACAAGGGGCAATAGTTGGAAGATCTCCAGTCCGTATGAGCTGATGATGCTGGACGCTTCAAGGCTTATGAGCAAGTTCATTGACGGCACAGAACCGGTAACAATGGGATATTTATTAACAGGGCGTTTCAAAAGCAGCTTTCCTGAAGGTATTGAGATCGAGGTTGAGTCAACTGAGGAGGAATCCTCTGGTGAGGCTGAAGACCCAAACGAACAGAAGAAAGTCAAAAAACAGATAACTGGACTGAAAGAAGCGCAAGAAGATTGCGCAGTAGTGGTCTTTTCCGATGTGGACTTTATCAGCGATATGCTGGCTTATCAGAACGCCTTTTTTGGCAAGGTCATCGTTGGTGATAACAGTGCTCTGATGTTGAATGCGATTGATGACTTAACCGGTTCGAGTGATTTGATCTCGATAAGATCGCGAGGTAATTTCAGACGGCCGTTCATTGTTGTTAACGAGATTGAAAGGCAGGCCGAAGCCGAAACTGCCGAAGAGGTGGCCAAACTTAACGCAGAAATTGAAGGTTTTAATAGGGAGCTGCAGGAACTTCTGGCCTCGGCCAAAGCGGAGGAGGCGGAAATTGTCGGTAGTTCCATATTGCAAAAGCAGAGGGACCTTGAATATAAAAAACGGCAGGCCCAAGGCCAGTTGAACGAAGTAAAATTGAAAAAGCGCGAACGGATTGAGCACTTGGGAAATCGCGTTCGTAATTTCAATATGTTGATGGCCCCTACGGTTATTCTGGCGATAGCTGTGGTTTTGGGTGTCCATCGCAGCGTGAGGAAGAGACACTATATTAGTCATGCAAGTGATGCCTGATTAGTTGTAATGCCCGCAATAAACCCGTCCTGAGCTGGGTCGAAGGATTGCGGGGCTAAATGATTTTCATATTTAGCCCCACGTTTTATATGGGGTTTACTGGAGTTTTGAAATGAGCAATAAGAAATTAGTGATATTGGGCGTTGTTGCAGCTTGTATGGTTATATGGGCTGTGGTTCAGTCACAGATTTCCAAAAAGCCCAGAGAAGCACCCTCTCAACAGGCTTATCTGATCCAGGGGCTTGATCCTGCTGATATCGGTAGTATTGTTTTGGGAGCTGATAATGCGGTGACTCTTAAGCGCACAAGTAGAGGCTTTGTAGTCACCAATAAAGATGACTATCCCGCTGACCCAAAACAGATAAACGATCTGATTACTTCTTGTCTCAGTATCAAAGTCGGAGAGCTGTTTACAGATAATCCTAAGAACCATGAAGACCTTGAGGTTACAGAGAAGGACGCACGCAATATTGTTAAATTTTTAAGAGGGGATTCATCGGTACTTGCGGGTGTTATTGTGGGAAAGACCAAAGAGCAGGGCCAGGGTTCCTATGTCAGACTTGCTTCGAGCGATAAGGTTTATTTAACTGCGGATGTGCCTTGGATTCGCAATCGCCCGATGGATTACATCGATCAAAAACTCACTCAGATCGATCACAAAGATATTGAGTCAGTGACGGTCACCTCTCCGGATGATAAATATACACTAAAGGCCAAAGAGGACAGTGACGGCATTGAGCTGGAGAACATTCCGGCAGGCAAGAAGCTGAAGGTCAGTGATGCTAAGAAGGTTTTCGATGCTCTGACATACTTATCATTCGAGGATGTTAAGAAGCGGGCCGGCGAAAATGAGGAGTTTACTTTCGACAAGGTATATGCGTGTAAGCTGAAGGATTCTTCTATCTACACCTTAAGAATCGCTGAAAAGGATAAAACGTATATAACTTGTGAAGCGGAGTATACGGATCAGACACCTGTGTTGAAAAAACTACAGGAGGTTGAGTCTGAAGAAGAGCTTAAAGAGAAAGAAGCCAAACTCCTCGCTAAGGAAAAAGCCAAGAAGTTCGCTTTGGTGCATAAGGCTTGGATTTACAAAATTCCACAATACAAGGCCGACAATATGACAAAGAAACTCGTGGACTTACTCGAGGATGAGCCAAAACCTGAGAAATCCGAAGCACAGGAGAACACCACCCTGCCGGAGGCGGAAGAGACAGAACAGTAAGGCCCGTAAAAGCCCATTTTTATAATGAACTATTTTCAGTATGTTCACTTCTCAATCGGGTTTCTTTCAAGGATACCTTTCCCGATGTATCAAGTCTGTTTTTATCAACGCTGCTGATAATCCAAACATTAAACACCATAAATTACTTAATTATAGGTCTTTAAGATACAATATTTCGGCCGTTTGTTCTTGACATGCTTCGATTATTAGAATAAAATAAATTTTTGTTGAAAGGGCATTCAACACCTTTTTGTTGCTTTCGCTGCGGATGGAGGTGTGTTATGAGGAGTATAGTCTTGACCGCATTTTCCGCGGTCTTCTTCATGGTGGGCGTTAGTAGTCTTGCCAATGGCCAATCGCTCAACTTTGCGCAAGAAGAGCTTGTCCAAGCCGATGGCATTGACATAGAGGTACCGGGCTATTCGGTGCCGTCCTTTGTTGATTGGAACAACGACGATCTCAAAGACCTGGTTATTGGCCAGGGTAGCGGTGCCTTCTCTCCTGCCAAAGTCCGCGTATACCTGAACGTAGGTACTGAATCCGATCCGCAGTTTTCGGATTACTTTTTCGCTCAGTCCGGCAACTCTGACTTGACTGTCCCCGCCTCCGGCTGTCTTGGTTGTTTTCCTCGCGTCGTTGACTGGAATGGTGACGACCGCAAGGACCTGCTCATAGGACTTGCTGATGGAGCTGTAAAACTCTTTATAAATATCGGCACTGATGAAAGTCCGACATTCGATAGTGGAACAGCACTGCAGGTTAGTAGCCCAAAAAGGAATATTAACGTAGGACTGCGAGCGACACCAACCGTAGTGGACTGGAATAACGATGGCAAAAAGGATATTGTTGTTGGTGCCTACGATGGAAGGATACATATCTTCCTGAATGAGGGTACAGACACCGAGCCGGATTTCCTTATCGAAGCATTTGCGCAGGAAAATGGTTCAGACCTTACAGTGCCGAACAAACGCTCAAGTCCAGTGGTCTTTGATTTTGATGGCGATGGCAATAAGGACCTGCTCACCGGCGACACTGAAGGGCAGATTTTGTTCTACCGAAATGTTGGTACTGACGCTAATCCTGCTTTCTCAGGTTATTCACTCGTTCAATCCGATGGCGCCGCAATCAATCTTCCGGATTCGCCCCGTTCCAGGCCGTTTGTCTGCTATTGGACGGGGGATGGCCACTTCGGCCCGATAGATGTCTATCCCGACCTCTTAGTTGGCGCAGGAGATGGGAAAGTGCATCTTTACCGCGGCATACTAAGGGCGGGTGACGTGAATTCCGATGGTGCCATTGATTTCGCAGATTTCGCCTTGTTCGCTACGTATTGGCAGCAAGCTGAGTGTGGCCAATGTGGCGGAGCTGACTTTACCGGCGACGAGGCAGTGGACTTTAATGACTTGCGAGAGCTTGCTGCTAACTGGCTGTACGGCACATAGCAGTTTTCCCACCATGTTTCGCATTGGAAGGCGTAAGAAACTATCACTCTGTGTTGTGTGCTTTGAGCAATTGTCATTGTGAGAAGTAGAGCAACGCACCAATCTCGACGAATGTACTGGTATTATATGCTTGGTGCTTTGTTGTAATTACGCAGTTCGACGACACAGCTACACAGGAGGCGATATTACCCCAACGTCCGACAACATCATCTGAAGGTCTGTCTATCCAGGTTACGAGGTTAGGCTCGCCATCGGGATGCAAAATAATACCCAGAGCTGAGTCTGTTGTTCCGAATAGCAACGCTGTTACAGACAGCACATATACTAAGAGCCTATCCGAATAACCCTTGAATGGCCGATATATTCAAAGGCAATGGTGCCTTTGAAAGGGTTCAGGGATGAAAAAACCAAAGACAAAAACTTGTCCTGAGCGAAGTCGAAGGAACAGATATAGGATTTCAGACGAGTTATGGGAAAAAATTGAGCCATTGCTGCCAAGACATCCAAATACGCATCGTTTCGGTGGTGGCAGGCCACGAGTGCCGGATCGAAAAGCCATGGATGGAGTCTTTTTTGTATTGCGAACCGGCTGCCAGTGGAATGCACTGAATGAGACAAGTATTTGTTCAAGTAGCACCGCTCACTCGCGCTTCCAGCAGTGGAGGGCTGCCGGAGTTTTTGAAAAGCTTTGGCAGATGAGTCTACAAGAGTATGACGAGCTGAAAGGGATAGATTGGTCTTGGCAGGCCATGGATGGTGCCATGAACAAGGCCCCACTGGGCGGGGGAAAAAACGGGCCCAAATCCTACAGACCGGGCCAAAAAAGGCGTTAAACGGAGCTTGTTGACCGAGGCATCTGGTGTGCCGATTGGTCTGGCGATTGACGGAGCAAATCGGCATGATTGCAAGATGGTCGAGATTACGATAGAGAGTATCCCCGTAGAGCGTCCTGAGCCTACGGAGCAAGAGCCTCAAGGTATGTGTTTGGATAAGGGTTATGATTCTGGTGAGGTACGGGATTTGGTAAAAGAGTTTGGTTATACCGCTCATATTCGTTCGCGTGGCGAGGAAGCAGAGGCGATTAAACGAGAAGCCGGTTTCAAAGCTCGCCGCTGGGTTGCGGAACGGACGCATAGTTGGATGAACCGTTTTCGCCGCATTTTGACGCGGTGGGAAAAGAAACCGGAGAATTATTTGGGCCTGATTCATTTTGTTTGTGCCATAATTACGTTCCGCTGTTGTGGGTTATTCGGATAGGCTCTAAGCTTTTCTGCACTATATACTTCATAGTGTTTGAATCAATTGATAGAAGAGTTTGCGGTGCCCATCCTCCTTTAGAACACCTATCCCTATGTCCGTCAGCTTGAGCAAATAATATTATAACAGACAATAGGTCCGAGTGCAATGAAAATAGAGGCACGATATGGGTCAACCGTCCCTTAGCTGTTCTGTCTTAGCCAGGTGGTGAAATTTGCCAGGCCGGTCTGGATATCTGTTGATGGATTGTAGGCGAGTTCTTTAGAAGCTCTGGTGACATCGGCGTAAGTGCATTTGACGTCACCCGGCTGTAAAGATTGATATTCTTTGACAGCTTTTTTACCAAGGGCTTTTTCTATTTCGGTGACTAAATCATTGACCGTGATAGGGCGAGATTCGCCGAGATTGTAGATATTAAAGCCAGCACATTTTTCCATTGCGGCAACGGTGCCGTCGATTATGTCGTCAATATATGTAAAGTCCCGCATCATTGAACCGTCGCCATAAATCGGTATGGATTTTCCTTCTTCAATCAGTTGAGCGAATTTGTGAATGGCCAGATCCGGCCTTTGGCGGGGTCCATAGACAGTAAAAAATCTCAAACAAGTAAAAGATATTCCATAGAGGTGATGATATGTATGGCAGATAAGTTCGCCAGCTTTTTTGGTAGCAGCATACGGCGAAATAGGAAAATCGACGTTGTCATCCTCAGAAAACGGAATTTTCTTATTGTTGCCGTAGACGCTTGAGCTTGAGCCGAAAATGAACTTATCGACTTTGTGTTTTTTAGCGGCTTCAAGGAGGGCCACAGTTCCGTTCACGTTGACATCGGCATAAAGCAGCGGCTGGGCAATTGATGGTCTGACGCCGGCTTTGGCAGCCAGATGGATGATTATGTCAACGCTGTCACGGATTGCTCCATCCATTGCGGTGACATCTCGGATGTCGGCTTCGATAAGCTGAAATTCTTCGTTTTCAAGACACTTACTGATGTTTTGCCGTTTTATTTGCGGGTCATAGAAATCGTCGAAATTGTCCACGCCGATTACGGTACAGCCATCGCTAAGAAGGCGTTCACACAGATGCGAACCAATAAAACCAGCAGCTCCGGTTACCAATACTCTCATGTTTGAAACCTTGTAGTTCGGTGGTTGTGGCTGCATCCGGTCTTTACGCGGCGTATAGAAGGATGGCTCCCATTGCTATTGCGACCAGGCCCATAAGCCGGACAAATACGGTTGATTGTTTCTGGAACCAGTTCATCATCGGCCTGAGCCTGTCGGGGCCAATTATCAGCACGAGCGCGCCCGAAATCAACAATAGGACTCCAAAGACAATTACCAGCCAGGGCACTCTACATTCGCGGGCCGCGAGCAAGAATACGACCGCAAGGACAAATCTTAGAACTGCCACCAAATATATGCGTTTTCCTTCTTTGAAAAAATTGAGCAACTTATTTATCAGCAGCGGCTTGAGCAGTTCCAGCAGTCCGATGCAGGCGAATAAAATGCCAAGAATTTTGATAACGAGGCTCATAGACTTTCTCCCTATAATGTCTGTGCCAGTTGTTTTATGTATCGGCGTAAATCCTCTGCCATATCTTCTCGTTTCAGCGCGAATTCAATGTTTGTTATTATAAAGCCATCCTTATTCCCAATATCACAGCGTTTTCCCTCAAGCAGAAGTCCAAACATGGGTCGATTTTGTATCATCGCCCTAATCGCATCGGTGAGTTGAACCTCTCGACTTTTGTCTGGGGTGACTTTGCTGAGGTAATCGAAAATGTCAGGCGTCAGTACGTACCGGCCTGCGATTGCGAGGTTTGAAGGTGCTTTATCTGCCGCCGGTTTCTCAACAATGTTTTTCACAAGAAAAACTTGTGGTTCAGTTTGTGGTCCATCGATTACGCCGTACATGTGAACTTTCTCTGCTGCGACCTGTTCGAGAAGTACGACCGGTTGATGGACGCGTTCAAACAGATCTGCCAATTGTTTTATAGCTGGTGTTTGTGAGTCGATCAGTGTGTCACCTAATAGTACAGCGAAAGGTTCGCCTTGAACATGATGGCGGGCGCAGTATATTGCGTCGCCGAGCCCTTTTAATTCCTTCTGCCAGACAAAGTGGATATCAGCCAGTTCGGAGATTCGGCGCATCGCCTGCAGCTCTTGGATTTTGCCATTTTCCAGCAACTGGGCTTCCAACTGAAAGCTGCGGTCAAAGTGCTCTTCTATCGAGCGTTTGCCTTTGCCGATGATCATGAGTATGTCGGTGATTCCCGCCTGTACAGCCTCTTCTACTACATACTGAATGACTGGAGTATCTACAATAGGCAGCATTTCTTTTGGCTGTGACTTTGTTGCGGGCAAAAAACGCGTGCCAAAGCCTGCTGCGGGTATAACTGCTTTGCGAATCATCCTGAACCCTCTGACTTGGCGGTAGTGACTTTTGGTTTGATGACCTTGATATCAAGCTTACGAAGTTTCCTTCTCAGCTCATTAAACATTTGCTCATCTGTGTACGTGCCGACGATAGCGCCGCCTGAGCCGGTGAACTTGGCGCTGGCACCTGCAGACCGAGCTGCTTTGACCATCCGGATATTTTCATCGCTGATCCGATAGATTCTGCATCTTTTGTCGAAGTTCGCATTTAACAACTCACTGATTTTTTTTGTGTCTCGATTCAGAAGACAGCGGTTGACTTTGTCAGCGAGCCCGGCCCAGTACCGCATTGCACTGATTACCTTTCGCTCACCCTGCTCCAAACGGGCGCGGATGTCGTTGTGAAAGACTTCTGTCGGTTCGCTCAAATCGTCGCGGTACGCAACGTAAAGTCTTGGCAGGAGCTTCGGGTCGAGCGGCTCATAATTTCCGTATCCCTGTTTATCCATAATATCTTTAGAAAAGTCCATGTAGACCAAACCTTCATAGACCTGGATGACTCGGTCCTGCAGACCTGCGGCTATCTGCAGCTCGTCAACCTCAGCGGAGAGAATAAGATTTGCCTGTATGTATTTTGGAATGCTGACGCCATAGAAGGCCATAAGTGCCCGAAAACAAGCGGTAATTATTGCACTCGAACCAGCCAGACCCACGCCGTGCGGGATGTTGGAACTGTACCTGATTGTGAAGTTCTTTTTGTGCAGTTCAATCTGGTTTTCTTGGCAGTAGTCATAGAATTTCTTAACTGTTGCCTTAAGCAGCCGGATGCCGCCGTAGTAGCCGTGCAATTTTACATCTCTCATAAGTTCTGCGGTGCTGGCAAATCGTGAATGGTCTTTCTCGCTGGGCAGTATCTCAAGCTCCGGGCTCTCATACAAAAGTACCTGTGCATAAAAATTTGCAAATGTGAATGATATCGTTTTGCCGAAGTATCCATCCGATGGATTTCCAACGAGTCCCACTCGAGGATAAGCTTTGGCGTGAATAATCATTACATAGTTCCTCAAACAGATGAAGAAGGCGTCGCGGCTCGGCCGATACAGTAATACTCAAATCCTTGGTTTTTAACATGTGCTGGGTCGTATAGGTTTCTGCCATCGAAGATGATAGGTTTTTTGAGTTTTTTCTTCATTAGCTCGAAATCGGGATTCCGGAACTCCTGCCAGTCGGTAAAAATGACAAGGGCATCCGCATTGTCGAGCGCATCGTAGCTGTTCTGATATGTATCGATCTTATTATCAAGGGCTGCCAGCGCGGCTGAATTTGCCTCGGGGTCATAGGCCTTTATTTTCAATCCGACTTCGAGGAGTTTGCGTATGCAGTATATTGCGGGTGATTCTCTTACATCATCGGTTTTTGCTTTGAACGCAAGACCCCAGACGGCGAGAACTGTTTTTGACGCCTGGTCAGCAAAGTAGTGTATGACACGATTTGCAAACCTGTCTCGCTGATCGATATTCACCTGCCAGACAGATTTTGTGATCTTCATTTCGGTGCCCTGTTGGGAGCCGGTATAAATCAAGGCGTGGATGTCTTTTGGAAAGCAACTTCCGCCAAATCCAACGCCCGGAAATAAGAACGATGCTCCTATGCGTGAATCACTTCCAATGCCTTGTCGTACCAACTCCGCATCGGCACCGAGCTTTTCGCACAGAGTAGCTATCTCATTCATAAATGAGATGCGCGTTGCAAGCATTGTATTGGCTGCGTATTTTGTCATTTCAGCAGAGGCCGGATCCATAAATATTATTCGGCGGCTTCTTCTCATGAAAGGGCTGTACAATTGTCTCATTATTTCTCGAACATCCGGATTGGTCGTTCCGATGATTATCCTGTCCGGGCTCATAAAGTCCTCAACGGCAGCGCCTTCTTTCAGAAACTCCGGATTGCTGACGTAGTCGAAGGATACTTTTGTTTTGGACTTGATCAGGTCGGTGACGAGTTTGTGTGTGCCGACGGGTACGGTGCTTTTAGTTACGATAATCCGATACTCTGTCATAGTTTCAGCGATACTGGCAGACGCGGAAAGTATTGCTGATATGTTGCACGAGCCGTCTTCTGCTGATGGTGTTCCGACTGCGAGGAAGATAATAATTGAACTGTTTACACCTGATTTCAAATCGGATGTAAACTTCAGGCGTTCGAGCTTTTCATTGTGTTCGACTATTTCTGTCAGGCCCGGCTCATAGATGGGAATGACTCCGTTTTTGAGGTTGGCAATCTTGTCCTCATCATTGTCCACACATACAATATTGTTGCCGGTTTCTGCCAGACAGGCCGCAGTAACCAATCCGACATATCCGACTCCAACTACGCAAATCTTCAATTTGCAACCTCCTGTTGCTAATGAGGAATTTTAGTCATATATGCTCTACCGTGCCTCATCAACAGGCTCTATCATATCGATATCTATCTCTACACTTGCTGCCTGGCCGAGCATATTTATCTGTAAGACCAAACGTGTAGCGTTTTTTGTGGTGACAACGATGCCTTCCAGGCCAAGTAATGGGCCTGCTATAACCCGACATCTTTGACCTGTTTTGATGTATTTGTGTGGAGTCAATGGGGCCCCGGCTCGAAGGGCATATTCAATTTGCAGCAGCTCGTCAAGCAGCTTCTCTTGATCTTTAACTTCAATCAGATTCGCAACCCGATTTGTACGCAGAAGTCCAATTCGCTCATTCTCGTTGCCGCAGAAAAATAGATACCCGCTGAACAGAGGCAATAGCGAACGTATTGTCCTGTGGCTTCGGCGACGGACTTTCCACGTCATCGGCAGAAAGTAGCTGATATTTTTGCCAATCAGGTCATGAGCCAGAGCCTTCTCATTTCTGCTTCTTATGTGGGCAACCCACCACAGACCGGTGAAGTCACGAATCGACTCTGCTTCGGGCCATATGATCGGCGGATTTTCACTTGCTTTGAGCAACTTTACGCTCCCGAATTTCTATTCCGCGTCAACTGGATTTTAATCTCGTTTTGATTGACGCCGGCGGATGTTTCATAACTTAATCCATAGAACTTAAGTACCGTTTTAGCGACATACTCAATCTGTTGATGTGTTAGCTCAGGATAAATGGGTAACGATAAAACCTCATTGCAGAGACGTTCTGCGATGGGCAAGTCACCTTCCCTGTGTCCCAGCCCTTCGAAGCATTCCTGCAGATGCAGGGGTTTTGGATAAAATATCGCTGAGCCGATCTTGTTATCAGCCAGGAACTTCTGGTGTTTATCTCTTTCCGACACTCTAACAGTATATTGATGATAAATGCTGATGTTGTTTGGATCAATCTTTGGAGTTTTGACCGGCGAGTCAGCAAAAATACTGTCGTAAATAGCAGCATTTTGTCTTCGTTTTTCATTCCAGCCGTCAAGATATTTTAGCTTGACGTTCAGCACAGCTCCTTGGATACCGTCGAGCCGAAAGTTGCCTCCAATTACTTTGTAGTAATACACCGGGTACTGGCCATGGTTACGAAGTATCTTGATTTTTTCTGCGAGAGACTCATCGTTTGTGGTAACCAGGCCGCCGTCGCCAAAACCACTGAGGTTTTTCGTTGGGTAGAAGGAAAAGCAACCACAGTCGCCGAAATTGCCACATTTTGTGCCATCTTGTGTTGCGCCCATTGCCTGTGCGGCGTCCTCGATGATAGTTAAGTTGTGGCATCGGGCAATCTCCATGATAGGCTTCATCTGTGCAACCTGGCCGAACATGTGTACTGGGATGATAGCCCGTGTTTTTGTGGTAATCTTCTGCCCGATACTATCTGGGTCAATATTGTACGAATCGGGATCAATATCCGCGAAGACTGGTTTTGCTCCGAGCCTCGCTATGGAACCGGCAGTTGAGAAAAAGCTAAATGGACTTGTTATGACCTCGTCACCAGGTCCTATTCCCAAGGCCATGAGGCTGACAAGCAACGCATCGGTTCCACTGGAGACACCTATGGCATACTTACAGCCACAATAGGCGGCGATTCTCCGCTCAAATTCTTCGACTGCAGGTCCGAGGGCAAACAACTGACTGTCACATACCTCACTTATCGCCTGCAAAGCTTCTGATTTGTACGTAGCGTACTGGGCTTTCAGATCTAAAATTGGAATCTGCATCAGGGCTCCTATCCGGATACAATGGCCCGCATTTGAAATCGATTGGCAATCACGAACCAATAGTGATTTATACTGCCTACGATAATCGGGCTGTTAGTTTAGCTGCGTGCGGCCCTGATGTCAAAAGAATTACTAACTCCAAACGCGGGCTTGTTTATTGAGTCTGTTGAAAGTGCAGGCAAAGAGATATTAGCGTAAATAAATCTAATAATCCTTATTGACCGCTGCACGTCACGCGATAGACTGTGGCGAGATTTTTCATGTGCAGACGAGGGATTCATGGTGGCAAAACTACAGCCTAATTCCACGGAAATCGAGAAATGGCTCAAATTACTTGGAGCCAATGCCGTTGGTCCGATTACCTTTGCAAAGTTACTGAAGCATTTCGGCTCAGTTGAAAATGCTTTGGGTGCTTCAATTTATGAACTCACTAAGATAGACGGCGTTGGTTCCGGCACTGCCGAGAAAATCGCAAGGACACGAGATACATTTGATGCCACTGCCGAATTGGAATTAGCTCAGAAACTTGGTGTTTGGATAATACATCTTGAAGACCAACGTTATCCGCCGGTGTTGAAGCAGATATATGATCCTCCGCCTGTTCTTTATTTAAAGGGTAGCTTGACCAAAGAAGATAATCTGGCAATTTCAATAGTCGGCACCCGCCGCTGCAGTTTATATGGTCAAGAGCAAGCTTCAAGATTGGCTCACTTCTTAGCTTCGGCTGGTTTTACCATTGTTTCGGGAATGGCTCGTGGCATAGACACTGCTGCTCATCAAGGAGCGCTTGCTGCCCAGGGACGGACAATCGCTGTTCAGGGTTGCGGCTTGGCAAGGGTTTTCCCTCCAGAAAACAAAAAGCTATTTGAACTGATATCTGAATCTGGTGCCTGCATCAGCGAGTTGCCGCTTCGGTGCGAGCCGCTCGCAGAGAATTTTCCACCACGGAACAGGATAATTGCCGGGCTGTCACTGGGGACAATTGTTGTCGAGGCTGGATTGAATTCGGGTGCTTTGATTACAGCCAGTTCAGCTCTGGAGAATAATCGTGAGGTAATGGCGGTGCCAGGTAAGGTCGATTCACCGTTAAGTAAAGGTACCAACCAGTTGATTAAACAAGGAGCGAAGCTTGTTGAATCTGTCGAGGATGTGATGCAGGCATTGGGCTATATTGGCGAGCAGTTGCAGGGACACGTCAGCGCAGCGGCGCAAAAAGCATCTGAAAATATGAACAAATCTTATATTGAAATTAAGGACCTCAAGCTGAGCACTCATGAAAAAAGAATACATAATTGCCTTAATAGACAACCAATGCATATCGAGGAGATAATTGCGGACACAAACTTGACACCGGCAAATGTGAGCGCCGGTTTGATGTCTTTGCAACTTAAAGGCTTGGTAAAACAATTGCCAGGCAGCCTGTTTTTGAGAAATTAATGGTTCCATTCTTTCCTGAGCGGGAATGGGTGTATGGGACGTATGAGGTGCTCGTACTCTTAGGTTCTGTGAGGTATCGCCAGAGAACCAGTATATAGTGGCTCAGACAGTCGGCAGATGCTTATTCAAGGCATTGTAGATCTCTTGCGGCTTGTCGACTTCAAAAAAGGGATAATTATTGAGAACAACTTGTTGTAATAAAAAACGTGAGCCAAAAATATGTATTTGTAAGGCTTTATATTCAAGGAGGTTACGGACAATGCCGATTGCATAATAAGTAGTGCAACTTCGAGGTGTTATTATGCTTAAATTTTTCTTGAAGTCAATATAGCCAATTTGGTATAAATAGATTGTATAAGTTTATCGTTTTTCAGGCAGGAAATTTGGACATGTGAGGTTTGTGCGTGCGCTCGCAGCGCCTGCAAGGCTGTAGCTGGGAATCTAATTTGTCGCCATATAATAAACTATATTGTGCGTATCCAAATAGGTCTCTCGGTCAGTGAAGAAAGGAGGTGGGACGAAGGCTTATAAGAGTTCTTCTTTTCAAGGATAAAGTCATAAGTTCTTATAAGTTCTTTTGTTGGAAGTTGGTTGAGACGGGCGTGATAGATAATAAGATTCTCGATGCTCGTCGAAGACAATAGTCGCTTTGGTATGTAGCCAGGGCATTATTACTTAACTCATTTTGAAGGAGGATTATAATGTATAACAGAATGCGTTTTTTAATTTCTTTTATTTTGTTGCTGGGCCTTGTTCAAATTAGCGCAGCCAACAATGCCGGC